>MDTE01148643.1_pt1 | contig 63570 bp, 52 predicted proteins | sample 811231 | NCBI WGS metagenome assembly MDTE01 (sample SAMN05326651, study PRJNA326480) | marine metagenome | isolation source: seawater | place: Indian Ocean: Red Sea | collected 2010
GGCGGGAGTGACGGGACTCGAACCCGCGGCCTCTGGCGTGACAGGCCAGCGCTCTAACCAGCTGAGCTACACCCCCGCATTCGCCCTTAAGCACGATAAAATGTGAAAGAAAAGGCGAAGAGCGAACCATCTAAGCTAGTGGCGGAAGGGTGTCAAGCAATGCCGGAAAATCTCGCAAATTTTCTTATAATATTCACGTGTAAGGAGGAGCGGTTGCTCCTCCCCCTGCCATCCTCAATAAAAAAAGCAATATAAACGGCTTTGATTTTTCATGACCTGGACTACGCCTTAGGTTTAGGGGTCGAATGAGCCTTGATGAAAAGTTCAATAAATGAACTTCTTTTTACAACTCCATTATCGTCAGGCTTGAGAGCATCGAAAGACTTAACCATTTTCTGCATTTTCGACTTCTCAAACTCTTCTTTTGTGACCACTTTATCGCCATTTAAATCCATCTTATCAAAGTAATGATTTGCCATTTCTTTGGGAGAATGCGTATGCGCAGCGCCCCCGCAACTTCCGGCCATTGCCGCAGGAGCTACAAATAAAACCGTTACAAGAACAGCAGAAGCTAAAATTTTCATCGATCTCTCCTTAAAGGTGTATTTAATTAGAATACGTTTGTTCTTGTGAAATAGATCAATAACTACGTAGGTTTAGCTTCTTCATCAACACACAAATCTCCAGCAGCTATCCAGCAGATGAAGAGCTGAAAACGCTCTGATTTAAATGTAAAGAGTGCCCAGCAATCTAGCTAGATAAGAAGATTATCATAGGACAACATGCCTAGGGTTGCAGCCACCTCTAGTAGCTAACCTTTCTTTTATCTGGAGCGCTAACTATTTTCCTTTTACAACGAAAAAGGGGTTAGCGATTTGCACTAACCCCGAGACGGATGGTGGGCGATGACGGGATCGAACCGCCGACCCCCTCGGTGTAAACGAGGTGCTCTCCCAGCTGAGCTAATCGCCCGTTAGAAATCTGCGCTACCATATACATCTCTGATTGGAAAAACGCCAACGAAAAGCATGCTCGATAAAAGCAAGCCGGCCACCCGATATCGGATGACCGGCTTAGCAAAACTCTATAACAAGGATGCTTAGTTCACTGCGTCCTTCAGGCCTTTGCCAGCTTTAAATTTGGGCTGGTTTGATGCCGCAATCTGAATCACAGCTCCAGTCTGCGGGTTGCGACCCGTAGTAGCCTTTCGATGACCAACACTAAATGTCCCGAAGCCGACCAAGCGTACCTCCGTACCATTACTTAGTGAATTGGAAATCGTCTGAAAAACTGAGTCTACTGCCTTGGCCGCGTCGGCTTTTGACAGTCCTGAATCCGCTGATACGGATGCTACCAAATCGTTTTTATTCAAAGTAAAGCCCTCCTTCGGGCTAAATGTGAGTTGGAACGAGTAATAATTCTACGATAACCACCGTGAAAAAGTACCGGTCCAACGAGCGTCTCGTCAATTAGAAACGCCGGAATTCCGCGGTTTGTGAGAAAAATAAAGTTTATTGTTATTTGACAATAACTTAAGTGAATACCCCTAATGGGTCGTCATGTTCTCTATATCACCCTTCTTTTCGTCTCCAGGGACCGGATTCACATCTTCCGATTCGGGATCCCACTCTATAGGCGTTACCGGGGAAACTAGAGCCTTCTCTAAAACTTCATCGACGCTGCTTACAGGTATAATATCCAAACTCCGTTTTACGTTATCTGGGATATCAGGCAAGTCCTTTGCGTTGTCTTGAGGTATGAGGACAGTTTTGATTCCCCCGCGAAGTGCAGCTAGCAATTTCTCTTTCAAACCGCCGATTGGCAGGACACGTCCTCGCAAGGTAATTTCCCCTGTCATAGCGACGTCTTTTCGAACTTCTATGCCCGACAAAACAGAAACAATAGAGGTCGCCATGGCGACACCTGCAGAAGGTCCGTCTTTAGGCGTCGCACCTTCGGGCACATGGACATGAATATCCACTTTAGAAAATTTAGTCGGCTTAATGCCAAAAGACGGAGCCCGACTCTTCACGTAACTCTCAGCAGCAGCAACAGATTCTTTCATCACGTCGCCGAGTTTACCTGTACTTTGAATTTTACCCTTGCCTGGGATCTTAACTGATTCAATGGTTAACAATTCACCACCCACTTCAGTCCAGGCAAGTCCGGTAACAACTCCCACCAAATCATTTTCTTCGACTTCCCCGAAGGTATATTTTCTGATACCTGCGAATTTTTCCAAATTACGCGGTGTAATGCGAACACGCGCCACCTTCTCTTTCATGAGAATTTCTTTGATCGATTTGCGTGCCAAGCTAGCTATTTCACGTTCGAGATTTCGAACGCCAGCCTCTCGAGTATAATAACGGATCAAATCCCGAACAGCGGCATCAGAAATAGACCATTCTGACTTCTTCAAGCCGTTTTCTTTAACCTGTTTTGTGATCAAATGACGTTTTGCTATTTGAATTTTTTCGTCTTCCGTGTAACCCGCAATACGAATTATTTCCATGCGGTCCATAAGCGGTTGGGGCATCCGCAAAGTATTGGCCGTCGTCACGAACATGACATCACTCAAATCATAGTCCACTTCTAAGTAATGATCCGCAAACGTTGAATTCTGCTCCGGGTCAAGCACTTCAAGCAATGCTGACGACGGATCACCTCTCCAATCTGAGCCCAGCTTATCAATCTCATCCAACAAGAAAAGCGGATTTGAGTATTTCGCTTTCTTCATACCTTGAATGACCTTGCCTGGCATAGAGCCAATATAAGTGCGCCTGTGGCCGCGAACTTCAGCTTCGTCGCGGACCCCGCCCAGGGACATCCGCACAAACTTACGACCCGTAGCGCGGGCAATTGATTTACCAAGTGAAGTCTTACCGACGCCTGGAGGCCCCACCAGACAGAGAATTGGGCCTTTCACCTTGCGCATCCTTTGCTGCACGGCAAGATACTCGAGGATCCGATCTTTGACCTTTTCTAAGCCAAAATGATCTTCATCCAGCACTTTCAGAGCGACATTGAGATCTTTTTTGACTTTGGTTCGTTTTTTCCACGGAATACCCAATATCCAGTCTAAATAATTGCGTACGACCGTGGCTTCAGCCGACATTGGGCTCATCGACCGTAGTTTTTTCAGCTCTGCTTGAGCCTTCTCTTTGGCCTCTTTGCTAAGTTTGGTCTTCTCTATCTTCTCTTCGAGTTCAGCCAATTCGTCTTTGCCGTCCTCGCTATCACCCAGTTCCTTTTGAATAGCCTTCATCTGCTCATTCAAATAGTACTCGCGCTGGGTTTTCTCCATCTGGCGTTTAACCCGGCTTCGGATGCGCTTTTCAACCTGCATCACCCCAATTTCGCCTTCCATGAAGGAATATACCCGCTCTAAACGCTCAGACACCTTCTCGATTTCGAGTAATGCCTGCTTGTCAGATATTTTCAGAGCTAAATGCTGCGCAACCGTATCGGCAAGCTTACTAGGCTCTTCAATTTGGTTAACAGAAATCAAAACCTCCGGCGGCACTTTCTTATTAAGCTTGATATACTGCTCAAATTCCGCAACTACGGTGCGACTTAGCGCCTCTAACTCCTCTGGGCCCTCCTCTATTTCCGGTATGAGTTCTGCCTCAGCCTGAAAAAAGGATTCATCATCAATGAATTTCGTTAAACGGACGCGTTTACCGCCTTCGACTAAGACCTTGACGGTGCCATCCGGTAATTTCAAAAGTTGCAAGACGGTCGCAATGGTACCAACCATATAGATATCTTCAGGAGATGGATCATCCTGGGAAGCATTTTTTTGAGTGACGAGCAGGATTTGTTTGTCGTCATCCATCACATCTTCTAGGGCGCGAACAGATTTTTCACGTCCTACAAATAGCGGCACAATCATGTGAGGAAACACTACTATGTCACGAAGTGGTAGAACGGGCAGCGACTGGGATTGGTCCAAATCAAACATCCTAATTTAAATGTTATACGCCGTAGTTCAGCGCGTAAAATTATACAATAGACATAGGGGGCTAGTTGTTATCTTCAAGTCTTGAATTTTTTCCCTATTGAATAAATGGCGACTACGCGCTGGCCTCAGATTCTTCGCGCCGCTCTGAATAAATATGGAGTGGTTCTGCGCGGCCCTCTACCACTTCCTTGTTAATGACTATCTCTTCTACACTCTCCAAGCCTGGGAGATCATACATAGAATCTAATAAGATACTTTCTAAAATAGATCGTAAACCACGAGCTCCTGTTTTTCTCATGATTGCTTTCTGCGCAATCCCTCGAAGCGCATCCTCAGCGAATTCAATATGCACACCTTCCATCTCAAACAGACGCTGATATTGCTTCACCAAGGCATTTCGCGGTGTAGTGAGAATTTCTACCAAAGCATCCTCATCTAAATCCGACAAAGTAGCGAGTACTGGCAAGCGGCCAACAAATTCGGGAATAAGTCCAAATTTCAATAAATCTTCCGGCTCTACGTCGAGCAGAATTTCGCCAATATTACGGTCATCGGCGCTGCGTACGTCGGCACCAAATCCAATTGAGGACCCCTTGTCGCGCTGAGAGATAATTTTTTCTAAACCAGCGAATGCTCCGCCACAAATGAAGAGAATATTTGTAGTGTCGACCTGCAAAAATTCTTGCTGCGGGTGTTTGCGCCCTCCCTGGGGCGGCACACTAGCGATTGTCCCCTCCATGATTTTAAGAAGTGCTTGTTGAACCCCTTCTCCGGAAACATCTCGTGTAATGGATGGATTATCCGATTTACGACTGATTTTATCCACTTCGTCGATATACACTATACCGCGCTGCGCACGCTCTACATTGTAGTCCGCAGCTTGGAGCAATTTCAGAATAATATTTTCAACATCTTCGCCTACGTAGCCCGCTTCAGTCAGCGTAGTGGCATCAGCCATGGTGAACGGCACATCGAGAATGCGCGCTAAAGTTTGTGCCAATAACGTCTTTCCGCAACCGGTGGGGCCTATCAGCATTATATTGGATTTTGCTAATTCTACGTCGTTACTTTTTCCCGAATGCGCGAGCCTTTTATAATGATTGTGAACAGCGACCGACAGAACGCGCTTAGCAAATAACTGACCAATGACATAGTCATCCAGCACTTTACATATTTCGCGCGGTGTGGGCACCCCATCGCGAGATTTGGAGATCGCCGTCTTGTGATCCTCTTTGATGATATCCATGCATAATTCTACGCATTCATCGCAAATGAATACGGTTGGCCCTGCAATGAGTTTGCGGACTTCATGCTGGCTTTTGCCGCAGAACGAACAATAAAGTGTGTTTTTGGATTCGCCGCCGCCGGATTTCGCCATTTCGATACTTTCGTCGTCAGTTGGAAGATGTAATCGAGTGCAACATCGCTAAGTTTAGCCAATTGCAAAGAAGCCCGACAATCAGAAAAGTGAGTGAATTCGCCAGTTACAACATTATATAGCAGAATTTGAGAAAAAACCAATGAGTCGCCACGAAAAGGGTGCGGCACTATCTCCTGAGTAAAAAAGTTAATTTTAAGGAGCTGGATATTTTTCGCACTAATTTATGACGAATCGGTTAGAGACGATATACATCTCCAAAGATCTAATGCTTTCCCAAAAATAAAATCAAATATCATGACGATGGATATTCATCGAACATGTAAGACCTCTCTAGCTCGACTATAAAAAAATAGTATTTATCCTATCTCAATATTTTCTAGCTATCTTACTTGTCGCTGTCGCCATTTTCTTCATCCGCGGGCACTGGGCGTTCTGATACTACTTCATCGATAAGGCCAAATTTCAGCGCCTCTTCGGGCGACATGAAATTATCTCGATCCATACCCTCTTCAATAATCTTTATTGATTGTCCCGTGTGCTTCACATAAATTTCGTTAAGTCTCTCACGAAGCTTAATAATTTCACGTGCATGGATCTCTATATCGGATGCTTGCCCTTGGAAGCCACCAGATGGTTGATGTATCATAATGCGGCTGTTTGGCAGGCAATAACGCTTCTTTGCAGCACCGGCTGCCAACAAAAGTGAGCCCATGGAAGCAGCCTGACCGATGCACACAGTGGAAACATCGGGTCGGATGTATTGTATAGTGTCATAGATCGAAAGACCCGAGGAGACGACACCGCCGGGCGAATTGATATAAAGAGCAATATCTTTCGTAGGACTTTCCGACTCTAGATAAAGAAGCTGAGCACAAATTAAGCTCGCGACTGCGTCATGAACGGGTCCCACAAGAAAGATAATTCTCTCTTTTAATAGCCTGGAATAAATATCGTATGCGCGTTCGCCACGATTGGTTTGTTCAACCACCATCGGAACCAAAGTGTTCATTTCCGTGTCCTCTACATCGGTAATAACGGGCGAAAACGGATCTTGGGAATGCATGCTACTTCTCTTCCTTATCATCGCCGCCTGACTTGTCGGCTTTTTTTGAGGCAGTTTTTTTCTTAGAAGGCGCTTTCTTCTTAGTGGCTGTTTTTTTCTTGGTGGCGGTTTTCTTCTTTGAAGCAGATTTCTTTTTCGGCTTGGATTTCTCTTCCGCCTCTTTTTGTTCAGCTTCCATCTCAGCGGTTAACTGTTCAAGGGTAACCTCACGCTCGTTGACTTTCGCCATTTCAATAATGAAATCGACTACTTTATCCTCGAACAGGGGCGCACGTATATTTGCCATCGCCTGCTCGTTCTCTCGATACATCTCTATAATTTTTTGTTCTTGCCCGGGGTAACGCTGAGCTTCAGCAATTAGCGCTCGATTAATTTCTTCTGCTGACACATCTAAATTGTTGTGTTGACCAACCGCAGCCAACAATAGGCCGAGCCGAACGCGGCGTTGCGCAACACCGCGATAAAATTTTTCCGGATCCTCGGCTTCATCATCCTGAGCATCTTCGGACTCATCCTTTTTTGCTTCAAGATATTGTTTCCAAATAGAATCAAACTCTGCATCAACCATACCGCTTGGGACTTCAAATTCATGAACTGTGTCCAACTTGTCCAGTAATTGGCGTTTCATTCGTTCACGGCAAACAGATGAATATTCTCCTTCCATACGTTCACGAATTTGGACTTTCATCGCATCTAATGAATCCATACCAAGGTTTTTGGCGAATTCATCGTTAACTTCGGTTGCTTTCTTTTCGCGAATTTCTTTCACAGAACACGCGAAAATTGCATCTTTGCCAGCCAAATGCTCAGCCTGATAATTATCTGGCATTGTCACAGCAACCGATACTTCTTCACCTGCAGTAACACCGGTCAATTGTTCTTCAAATCCAGGAACAAACTGGTTGGAACCAAGTGTTAATTGGTGGTCCTTGGCAGCCCCCCCCTCAAATAGCTCTCCGTCCACTTTACCTTCAAAGTCAATTACAACAATGTCACCCTTCTTGGATTTACGCTTGCCTTTTATCGGCTCACTTTGGGCCATTTGATCGGCCATCTCTTTTATCGATTTATCTACCTGCGCATCATCAACTATCACCTTCATGCGCTCTACTTCGATGGTTTTGAAATCAACCGGGTCAATTTCCGGCAGTACATCAACCGCGAGCGTGAATTCTAATTCGCCGCCCTCATCAAATTTTTGGACTTCAACCTTCGGCTGCATAGCCGGCTGCAGATTCCGTTCGCTCAGCGTACTTGCCATGGCCTCGCCAACAACGGCCTCCAACACTTCTCCTCGTACCGCCTGGCCGTAACGTTGCCGGATGACAGAAGACGGCACCTTACCAGGGCGAAACCCAGGAATTGTGACCTTGCCGGCTAGGTCCTGCAATTTTGCATTTGTCTTAGCCTCAATGTCCTCAGGAGGGACAGTGATGGTAAATTCGTGGCTTAAACCTTCGTTTTTATTCTCTATAACTTGCATGGCCCCTATCACTCGCCAGTAAATTTCATTTTGGCCTTAATTATCTTGGCCTAATCTTCAAACGCGTGGATGGTAAACTGGTGCGGGCGGAGGGAATCGAACCCCCACGGATTACTCCACAGGTACCTAAAACCTGCGCGTCTACCAATTCCGCCACGCCCGCCCTTTTAGGAAGCTAGGCACCGACCGTCCGCGCGCCGAAGCGACCTTGTATAAGTAGTGCGCGGTTAGCGGTCAAGCAAAGCTGCGACAGTAAGAAAAGGTTTCCATGAATAACGATCTACACTACCCAGACTTATCGGTAATTACAGCGCACCTTAGCCGGCCAAAAGATTAGAATGTTTGCCGTCTAAAACCCAAAAAAGATAAAATCAAACTAATGGAGAAAAAATTTGCGCAAAACCGATCAGGGTAAGTTTCATGGCGAATAGTAGAAATAGCCAAAATACGAATTAAAGCTGCTGATACCCACTTGATTTCGAAAGGGTGCTTCTATCATAAGGACAAGAACAAAACAGCACCTTTGGGTAGTGCCATGTAGCTCTCAGGCTAAATAATATCCTAAAAGATCTACGCTCTGATCGCACATGTGCAAAATCTCACTATTTTTTATTAAATTATTAGCATTTCAGTTTTAATTACCTGGAAACATTAATCTATTAGATTTTTAGGAAAATCTTTTACCGCCGGTCTGTTTTTAAGAAGTCGTTTTACAGAAGAGGACAAGGCAGTCTTACCAGTTATGCTGTAGCATTCGTGATTTGTCTCAATTCTTTCCAGGTCGTAGAGGTAATTAACCATAAGCCCCGAGGATTGTTTTAATCCATTCTTGGAAGTATCACCAAGCCAATTTAACCGTTCTATTCTAGCCCCATTCATTAGGTGAAAATTGGCGACAGAATTAGCAGCACGCACACCGTCAGTTCTTTTAGCTTTAGCAAGATATTCAGCGCCTGCCCGCATAATAATCGGTTGAAGTGTATTGGCGAGACTTTCATCTTTATACCAATTAGCAGTATCCAATAATTTGCCTATTGCTTTACCCGGATCCTCTAACTCAGCAATTGATTTCAAGTCTTTAAGTTCTGTATCAGAAAGGTTAAATTTGCCTGTTTTCAGGTTTTCAACAAGCCAATGCCGAAACCCTGGAATAGGCGATAGGGTTGCAAATGTTTTGAGTGCAGGAAATTCAGATTTAAGCAAATCTACGACACGTTTAATTAAAAAACCGCCGAAGCTGATCCCTCCCAATCCTGATTGGGTATTGGAGATTGAATAAAAAATTGCGGTATCGGCATTTTTCGGATCGGTAATGGGGGCCGCTTGATCTAATAAAATGTCCACGTTTGCAGCAAGCCCGTTTACCAAAGCAACTTGAACGAAGATCAACGGTTCCTCGGGCATGCGCGGATGAAAGAATGCAAAACAACGTCGGTCAGATTCTAGCCTATTTCTTAAATCTTCCCACCCACGGATTTCATGAACTGCTTCGTATTCAATTAGCTTTTCGAGTAATGAAGCAGGATGCTCCCAGCTTATCCGTTCTAATTTCAAGAAGCCAATATCAAACCAAGATGTCATTAAACTACGGAAATCGTGTTCCAGCGCAGCTAAATGGGGATCTTCACGATAAATCTTCAAAAGGTCCGCCCGCATGTCGACTAGAAATTTTACTCCTGCGGGCAAAGTGTTGAATTGAGTTAATAGTCGTATCCGTTTGGGCTCCAAGGCACCACGTAACCTTATCTCCAAGCGAGGTCGATCTTCTGTCGCAGCAGATTGATAATCCTCAATTGCACTTTCTACAGCGGCTCGATCCAACTCGAAGCCATCAGCCATTAATTGGAGAAATCGACGACGCCCCTTTTCATTGAGGCTGAGGTAGGTTTCGCCTAAAGAGGCTGCACGAGCTCGAGCCGATACCTCTCCACCCTTTGCGTCAAGGTAATCTTGCATTTGCTTGCGCAAACTCCGGATATCGCTTTTGCTCGAGAGATCGGGCCGCACTGAGCCAGAAAAGGAACCCGCAATATCACGCCATGCGTTACCTAAGCGATTAAGCCAGGACGGAGACGAATTCTCCGAACGGCATGTATTCGTTGCTCTGGCGTTTCTATCTGGCGCAATTTCTCGGGATTTTGAAATCATGGGATTTATCATTGATCGTTATATAATTTTGATAAAATCTCAGGTAACAAATTTGGAATATCTTCTGCGATCAATCCTGGTCCATGCGCAGCTGCAGCTGCCCCATGCATCCACACCCCTGCCATTGCACCCTCGAACGATGCCATGCCCTGCGCTAATAAGCCGGTGATTATTCCTGCTAAGACATCCCCGGCACCTGACGTAGCTAACCATGGGAAGGCGTTATGGTTAATAGCAGCCCGTCCATCCGGAGCGGCGATTACGGTGTCCGAACCTTTCAATACGATAACGGCACCACTCACCTCTGCTGCACAACGCGCGCGCGTAAGTTTGTCGCCATCGCTCTTAAACAATATCCGAAACTCTCCCTCGTGAGGCGTTAAAACACATGGGCCCTCAATCGATGAGAATAATAGTTCAGGCGTGTCCTTAAATACAGTCAGAGCATCCGCATCCAGAACTGTCGGCCGTTTCAAGCGCAGGGCCGCTAGAGTCCGCTCCCTAGTCGCAACCGTGATGCCATGTCCGGGACCTATCAGGACCGCGCCCACTCGATTATCCCCCACGATATCGCTAAACGTGCCTGTGTCTCGTACTGTGCGAACAACAGCGCCAGGCTGGCTCAAACGGAAAATAGTTGCGCTTTCCTTAGGCACGGTCAAGGTCACCATACCAGCACCGGCACGTCGTGCACCTGCGGCTGCAAGTATAGCGGCCCCGGGCATATCGCTACTTCCACCAATTACTGCATAGCCTCGGTTATATTTGTGATGCTCCGGTCCTATAATAGGTAAATGATGTTGCCAAATCCCAGGATCATTGCTTGCCTGTAAGGGATTGATTTCAGAAATAACCGACGCTGGGATACCGATATCAGCGAGTAAAACCTCGCCACATTTAGACCGCCCTGGTTCCAGTAAATGACCTGGTTTTTTCCGGAAAAATGTGACCGTCAACATCGCGTCAGCCGCAGAACCAAGGATTTCGCCAGTATCCCCATGAAGTCCACTCGGTATGTCCACTGCAACACAGGTTTCAGAGCTAATTGCTGCAATAACCTCTTTAGCAGCGCCATCCAAAGGACGTGACAAACCAGCCCCAAAAAGCGCATCCACTACCAATTCTGCACCATCTAAAATCGCCGGAGATAAATCCGAAATTACCCCATCCCAGCGTGCTGCTTGAATTTTCGCTTCACCCTTAAGCCTATCCGACGTTCCCAAAAGCGCTAAACGAACATCCCAACCGGCCTGTTTGAGCAATCGGGCGACCACAAATCCGTCACCCCCGTTATTTCCAGGGCCGCACAAAACTGCCACTGGCATAGACGTCCATCGAGCAGTGATTGCATCAGCAATCGCAGCACCTGCTCTTTCCATAAGCGTCTCTCCCGAAATGCCGCTTTTAATAGCCGCATTATCCGCAGCCGCCATCTCATCAACGCTCAATAAGGCGTTTTCGCTATTAGGTCCCAAAAACAATTCATCGCTCACTTTGGACTAGACTTCGAAAGATTAATGAATTTTGATAACGCCACATTTATCATTATATCTTAAAAAAAATTACCTAATATTTGTGATCACCCTGATATGGATACATCTATAGATAAATTACTAGCTCAGTTTGAATCAGACTTGAGTGAAATCACCGGCAAGGATCTAGCGTATGATCTCGTTCAATATGGGCGTTCTCCAAGCGTGGTTAAAGCAAAAAGCCTTATAGCCGAAGGGATTGAAACCCTCAGTGACGATAAAAAATATGCAATCCTTGGATTAATTGAAGAACACTGCGGGTGATCATTAACTCAAAGGTATACTCTGGAGCCCCTTTAGCTTAACGAAATTTGGCCCACAGTATCCAATTGTAAGGAATAGGGATAATCTTTTCTCTAAAGTAATAACTTAATTATAATATATAACTGTATGTTTAATTGAATTATTTTATGAAAAAGTCTTTCAAGTTAAATGATTTTGACTTCGACCTACCATCGGCATGCATAGCCCAAACCCCGAAGCAACCTCGCGATTCTGCTAAGCTATTAGAGATTGGAGCAAAGCTTCAAGATTTAATTGTAGCCGATTTGCCTTTCCGGCTAGAAACAGGTGACCTGCTTGTCGTAAACGATACCAAGGTTATTCCTGCCCGCCTTCATGGCAAAAGAGGAAAAACCCGTGTTCAAGTGACACTAACTCAAAACCTGGAGGCAAATCGCTGGAAAGTATTTGCCAAACCTGGTAGGCGACTAAGAATTGGTGAAAAACTCAAATTTGGAGCCGATTTTGAAGCCGATGTAATAGAAAAATTATCCGACGGGCAAATTATTCTTGAATTCCAAACCGATGATTTTGCAGAGGCACTTCGCATTCATGGGGCCATGCCGCTCCCTCCTTATATTGACCGTCTTCCATCTCCTACCGAAAGTGATTTCCAGGATTATCAAACAGTATATGCAGCAAAAGACGGCGCTATAGCGGCACCCACAGCAGGACTGCATTTCACCGACCATCTACTTCAGGGATTGCAAGATCGCGGAATTGGAAAGGTTATGGTTACATTACATGTTGGTGCCGGCACTTTTTTGCCGGTACGAGTTGATAAACCTGCTAACCATAAGATGCATGCGGAGCTTGGGATAATTAGCGAAAAAACCGCAGCTCATATCAATGAAACGCGGGCGAACGGCGGACGTATTATTGCGGTTGGTACAACCAGCTTACGACTTTTGGAATCTGCTGTAGACGCACAGGGTATCGTGCACCCATTTGACGGCGAGACCGATATATTTATTCTGCCAGGGTTCGAATTTAGGGCAGTTGATTTATTGATGACGAATTTCCATTTGCCCCGATCCACTTTGTTTATGCTGGTATCTGCTTTTGCAGGCCTTGCGCGCATGAAAGAGGCATACGCTCATGCCATCAAAAAAGATTACCGATTCTATTCTTATGGCGATGCTTGCCTATTACACAAAGCGACGACTTAAGAGGAGGTTCTCATAGCACTTTTTCTATCTGAGACAGATATAGCGTCACTTGTAACCATCAACGATGCTATCGATGCGATGACAGAAGTTTTCAAAATTCGTGGCGACGGTGACGTCATCAACCCTCCCCGACAGCAAATAGATATCCCAAATGGTTATCTACGCCTCACATCAGCGATCGTAAATCCTATGAAGAAGATTGCCGTTAAGGTCTCTTCTTCAATGGTTTTTGACAGCGATTCCGGCAGAATTCTTTTACTCCTAGATAGCGAAACAGGCCGGGTAGACGCAATCATTGAAGTTTTTCGTCTAGGCGCTTTACGTACCGCAGCGGCCAGTGGGGTCGGCACGCAATTGTTATCACGTGTCGACGCGGACAGTATAGGGCTGTTTGGTACAGGGCGTCAGGCAAAGACACAAATTGCTGCCGTGACAGCAGTTCGTCCTATAAAAAAGGTCGTTGCTATAGGAAGGAACAAAGAAAGGCTAAGCTCTTTCTGCGCGGAAATGACTCGGGAGTTAAATATACCGGTAATTGAAGCCGTCGATCCTCTGGAGCTCTATGAGTGTGGAATTTTAGTCGCCGCAACGACGTCCGCAGAACCGGTGATTTTTGGGGAGCACCTCAAACCTGGCACTCACATTAACGCTATAGGTGCAAACCGTCTGGAACGACGCGAATTGGATGATGCTGTACTGGAGCGGTGTTCGCTCGTAACGGTAGACAATAAGGTACAGGCAGAAAAGGAATCTTCTGTTCTGCTGCGCGCGATTGAACAAGGTACACTCACGTGGAACGATGTGCTTGAACTGGGCGATTTCATGGTGGGTAACGGTACTGAGCGACGCACGACTGACGCAATCACAATTTACAATTCCCACGGCGTCGCAATGGAAGATGTGGCGTTAGCAACCAAAGCCTATGAATTAGCCCAAGCAAAAGGCGTCGGCACAGAGGTGCCATTTACGTTAGGGTGAGCGGCTATGAAAATATTTAATCAAACCGGAATTGGCTAATGACATTCGACTACACCACCACCATTCGTCCAAATTTACCTGTATCACCAAAGCCCGGAGGACAAGTTCCAGCTTTTAATTTCGTGGGTGGAAATATGGATCCGGCTCTTATCCCCGTTGACGATTTGATTGCAGCTTTCACCAGCGTCATTGAGCGCGAAGGACCTAGCCTTGCATTTTATAATACGGGTACTGGACCGCTAGGCTACCGTCCACTGCGAGAATTCGTCGCTAAAACGTTAAAGAAGAAAGCGGCCATGGATATTTCTGCGGATGAAGTATTGATTGTTTCTGGCTCGCTACAAGCACTCGATTTGATTAATCAACTCATATTAAAACCCGGTGATACGGTCATCATCGAAGAAGCGACCTACGGCGGCGCCATGAGCCGACTAGACGCTCTTGGGGTCTCATATGAAGGCGTCGCCCTCAACGAAGGTGGAATTTGCATGACCGCGCTTGCGGACACTCTGGAACGTTTGAAAGACAATGGTGTTACACCCAAATATATCTATACCATTCCGACCGTACAAAACCCTACGGGAACGATAATGCCGCTGGACAGACGCAATCGTATGCTGGAATTGGCGGATAAATACGGTGTCGCCATATTTGAAGATGACTGTTATGCAGATTTGATTTGGAATGAGAAACGTCCACCAGCTATTTATTCTCTCGACGCAGCTAATGAAGGACGGACAGTCCTCTATTGCGGTTCATTCTCCAAGTCTGTCGCTCCGGCCTTTCGTCTTGGATATATTGTCGCCGATTGGGCAGCGCTTAAGCACATAGTGCCGATGAAAACAGATGGTGGCACCAGCGCTCTCTCTCAGATGGTGATGGCCGAATTTTGTCAAACCAAATTCGCTAGTCACGTTAGTGAATCAACGGCATCATTAAAAGAAAAGCATGACGTAATGTTGGAAGCTCTGGCAGTGGAATTTGGAACAATAGTCGAGGTGCAACCTGCCGAGGGTGGAATTTTTCTTTGGATCAAATTACCGGATACGGTGGATACTAGTGTTCTCTTTCCAGCAGCCGGTGCAGAGGGTGTAGCTATCAACCCTGGATCTGAATGGACAGTTGATGGACCAGCAAACAAAAATAAAATGCGGCTTTGTTTTGGCAGCGCATCAAAAGATGAAATCTGTGCTGGTGTCGCCAAATTAGCTGAAGTATGCCATCGCGAGTTTGGCATACCGCTGCGAAGCGGTAATGTTCAACGCTAAGTGTCAGCAATCAGCGAACGAGATGGACGATAAGTCTAGAGACTATGTTAATCGTCTTTCTTGGTTACTCGCTTGATCTAATATATGTCGGTAAAGGTGGAATATGACAGATACAGAGAAATTAACGCAGTTGGGTCGAGACACTCCCCTGCCCCAATCACCCAAAGACGCGGTCCTTGAGACGGTCGAAAACCCTCATATTGATACCAGCTATCTAGTACGATTTTTGTGTCCGGAATTCACCTCGCTCTGCCCAATTACTAGTCAGCCCGATTTTGCAAAATTTGCTATTGATTATTTACCGCGCCAAGATTTAATCGAAAGTAAGTCTCTAAAAATTTTCATGGCTTCTTTCCGTAATCATGCGGCCTTCCATGAAGATTGTACGATCTTCATCGGTAAACGCCTTGTAAAGGCCGCTGCGCCCGTTTGGCTGCGCGTGACGGCCATGTGGTATCCTCGTGGTGGTATTCCCATCGATGTCTTTTTCCAAACAGGACCTAAGCCAAAGGATATCTATATCCCCGAACCAGCTTATACGCCGTATATCGGACGCTAACCGTGATCGGCAAAGAGACTATCCGGACCAAGGCCCATGAGCTTGGCTTCGATGTAATTGGTTTTACTCATGCTCAATTACCTGAAAAAACCGGACACGACCTCGATACTTATTTAGAAAAAGGTCATCATGGCGATATGGATTGGCTAGCTGGTAAAGCAAATCGACGACGCACACCGGTGGCTCTTTGGCCAGAAGCGAAATCAGTAATTGTGCTTGGCGTAAATTACGGACCAAAGCACAACCCACTGAAGGAAATGAAGGCATTTTCCAATGAAAGCCGCGCTATGATTTCTGTCTATGCACGTAATCAAGATTACCACGATGTCATCAAAAAACGCCTCAAGGCTCTAGCCCGCTGGCTTCAAAAAGAAAGCAGCGAATATGTTAAAGTATTTGTCGATACAGCACCCGTCATGGAAAAACCGCTCGCTCAGCAAGGGGGACTAGGTTGGCAGGGTAAACACACCAATCTCGTTTCACAGAAATTTGGATCATGGCTATTTTTAGGCGAGATCTATACCACCCTAGAAATCGAGCCGGACGCGGCAGAGATAGACCATTGCGGCAGCTGCACCGCTTGCTTGGATATATGTCCCACCAATGCGTTCCCCGAACCCTACAAGATCGATGCAAGACGCTGTATCTCATACCTTACTATCGAGCATAAGGGCCACATTCCCGAAGAGTTTCGCAAAGCCATAGGTAACCGTATTTATGGTTGCGACGATTGCTTGTCCGTCTGTCCATGGAATAAGTTTGCGAAATTAGCAGAAGAACCGGCTTTCCTACCTCGTGACGCACTCGACGGACCAAAGCTTGCGGAGCTAGCTCAATTGGATGACGTTCAGTTCCGCAAGATGTTTTCGAAAACCTCAATCAAACGCTCTGGCCGCGACAGGTTCATCCGAAATGTTATGATTGCCGTTGGCAATAGCGGCGATACTTCGCTAATAGAAGTCGCTCAATCCCGCAGAAACGATAAATCGGAAATCGTGCGCGAAATGGCTAGCTGGGCTGTTTCGGAACTTTCTTAATAGGCTGTTGGCAAATCCGGGTCTAAGCCCATCAAATGTTGGCCAACCATATTGAAATTAGTCTTCCGCCCTTGGCCTTGCTGGGTAAGCGTATGAATATCTCGAAAACGCCGCTGGAAAAGACTTGAGTTAAAGATGCTGGTCGCACCTGTTGCATCATAAATTTCGTCCACTACATCTTTTGCCTGATGAATTGCGTAGGTAGTACTTAGACGGATACGCATACGAGAATCCAATGTAAGTTCGCCTCGTTGCTTCACGTCTTCAAAGACTTCAGCGGCTTCATTCAGCACATACATACGTGATGATTTTATTTTTGCTTCACACGTGGCCACCATGTTTTGTACCGCAGTTGTTTCGGCAAGACGCTGTTTCATTCGATAAGGCTGTTTTTCACACGCCAAGGTTTTAAAATCCTCCAGCATGCCCCGCGCAATGCCATTGGCTACTCCAGAGAAACCAATCGCATAGAGATTAGTTGTTGGTATGGTATACAGAGGTCCGTCACAATAGCGCTCTTCAGGAATGATATAGCGTGATAGCGAAAACTCCTTTGGTACGAAAAGATCTTTGACAGAATAACCATCGCTGGCAGTGCCGCGTAGGCCCATAACATTCCAAATATCAATCAGTTCGCAGTCTTCCTTCCTAAATAATAAAGCGCGTGTATCTTCGGTTCCATCCTCTTTTATAAAGGTGAACCGTCCACCGAGATAAGTTGCGTGGCGTAAACCGCTCGCAAATTGCCAGCGGCCTTCTTTTACGTAATAGCCGTCATCACGTACTTCAACCTTTGCCTTACCTGGTCCCCACGCCAAGACTCCGGCAGGGTCTTTGCCCCATACTTCCTTGGCGGTTGTCGGCGGGACGTACGCCGCTGAAGTGGAACAGCCATTACCTTGGCAGGTGACCCAGCCAACACTGGCATCGCGCTGAGCAATAGCAGAGGTAATACGAAAAAAAGTAGGCGGGTCAATTTCCAAACCACCATAGGCTTTTGGTAACAAAAGGCGAAATAACTTTTCGCCGTGCATTTTGTCTAACAAATCCTTGGGTAGCCGTCGCGTTTCATCAATCTCGTCTGCCGCAGCGCTGATATCATCAGCTATGCGTTCAACGCGGGCCATGTGATCTTCAGTGTTATAGAGCGTGATTGCCGCCGCTTCAGCCGTCATTATTCAGTCACCTCAAATGGTAATACGTGGGGTTGATCGGAATACCCCAACACAAAGTTACGGTTCGTTTGGTTCGGGTTTCGGTTTATGAAAGGCCGACCGTATAAAGGATGGCTCATAGAACGTACCTCATGCTCAAGTGTATGTAATCTCCTGCCGCTATCTAGATCGATAATATCCTTAAAGCGATACTGAAACTGGTTACTTTCTTGACTGATCAAATTGCGCGCCATCAGGGCCTTATGCGGTCCAGAAAAATCAGCGAGATAAATCTGAACATGGTGTCCGTCATAACGGGGTATTTTCTTGTCAGTTTCGCGGAAGATCATCAACTGATGGTAACCGGACTCTATTTGAGCGGAAATCCCGCCTGCTTTACGCACCGCCACTTTTGCACCAATGATTTCACGATAAAACCGCGCGATCCCCTCTGAGCTACCTGGTCTGGAATCAAATTCTACATATCGAATACCGAGACTTGCGGGACCGTGTTTCCTATTTGGAGGGAAGCACCGATAAGCATTACCCCAAGGGCATATGACATCTAAGTGGTTGCGGCTGGCCGAAAATTTAAATTGGGTTCCACGCAAATCTGACTTTACGGCTTCTAAACGTTTCTTAAGACTTTTTAGGTCTGGCACAGTTATACCCGTATGCCCGGGAATACGCTGCGGCTTTCCAGTTGGCATATGAATTTGTGTCTTACCGACGTTCATCCACATATTGACAACGCCCGGTGTCATATAGGGGTCACGAGTGAACCCCATCCCAACTACATAAAATAGCGTTGCCAATCGTTGATCCGGGACCTTAACGTTGGTGTGTTCCAGGCCAACGATATTTGCCAAATCTTCTGCGGTCCGGTCGAAACTCATTCCCATCCCTTTCTAAAACTCGTTTGAACGACCCACTAGTGTAACAAAAGCGGCACAAAGTAATGCTAGTCCCTTTTTAGAAATTTCTCCATACTACTTAGTTGTAGTGCAAACTGTAGGAGTGTTGTTTGCGATGAGGTATTCAGTCAAATTTATTCTGGGCATAGTAGCTTTTGCTTTTTCGTTAAGCGCTTTTGATGCAACACCCGTGCTAGCTGACGGGCATATGATGGTCATCAAAGAACGTAAGGCGCTGATGAAAAAGGTTGTTAAGGCGACTAGAATCATCAAGAAATATAAAAAGGGTAAAGCATCCGATGGTGAGGCAATCGTAGCTGCTAAAGCGCTTCGAAAGGCCATTAACTCTTCAATAGATAAACGTCTGTATCCTATAGGCTCCACACGCCCAGATGTCTCGGCGAAGAAAACACGTGCTAAAGCCAATATCTTGTCTGAATGGGAAGCTTTTGTTGAAGCTGGTAAAAAGTCCGTAAAGCTTGCCACCAAATTCATCGAGGGTGCGAAGGCAGGTCAAGGACAGGCTAAGTTCGCTTGCGGCGGGTGTCATAAACCCTACCGCGGCAAGAAGGTCAGATAGAAAAAACCGTTGTCGATTATTTCGGCATAACGAACCACTCTTCGCTATACCCGAAAGCGCGATTTTCTTGTTCTTAAGTAGATTGTCAGTTCAGCGATTAAATAATTATTTAATCGGCAAATTTCTTTACTGCGAGCACGGCGTTCAAGCCTCCAAATGCAAACGAATTTGAAATAGCCGCTTTAATGGGCATGTCCCGGGCTTCATTCGGCACATAATCTAGATCACATTCAGGATCAGCCTCTTCATAATTAGCCGTCGGCGGAGCCACATCGTTATTTATTGCGAGTGTAGTGACAGCCAATTCCATTGCGCCCGCGGCACCCAATGCATGACCGAACATTGATTTACTAGCTGAGATAGCAACTTTTTCAGCATGATTGCCCATGGCAATTTTTATCGATTTAGTTTCAGTCATATCGTTGGCCGCAGTTCCGGTTCCATGGGCGTTAATATAGCTGATATCTTCCGGATTGAGGCCGGCATCCTTCAGAGCAAATTTCATGGCCTTTGAAGCGCCTTCAGAACTAGGCATGGTAATATCCATAGCATCGGACGTCATCCCAAAACCGACAATTTCTGCGTAAATTTTTGCTCCACGGGCTTTTGCATGTTCCAAAGTTTCCAACGTCATGATTGCCGCGCCCTCCCCCAAAGTCATTCCTGAACGATTTTTTGAAAACGGACGGCAGGTATCGGTAGTCATGACCCTTATGGCTTCCCAGCCTTTCATGGTGCCTATAGCTATGCAAGCTTCCGTGCCTCCAGTAACGGCACGGTCAACGATACCCTGGCGCACCATGTGAAAAGCCTGTCCAATGGCATGATTGGCCGACGAACACGCGCTGGCGATAGCATAAGAGGGCCCGGTAATACCATTTTCCATCGTGATATGACTGCACGCTGCATTCAACATCATGCGTGGAATAGTGAAAGGGTGAACACCTCTCCTTCCTTCTTTGTAAATGTGATAATAAGCTTGATCTGCTGTTTCCTGGCCACCTACTCCGCAACCGATAATGGTTGCAGTGTTGTCCCCATCCTCACCATCGAAAGTAAGACCGGAGTCTGAAATCGCTTCACGGGCGGCCATCAAACCAAGTTGCGAGAACCTATCCAGCAGAGCCAATTGTTTTTTTGGAAAATGCTCTTTTGCAACATAATCTTTAATTTCGACGCCAATTTTAATTTGCAATTCATCCGTTGGAATTGTTTTAAGCGGTCCAATTACACAGCGACCGTTACTAATCGTCTCCCAAAACTCTGAGATTGATTTGCCAGCGCCTGAGAATACGCCTAATCCGGTAATGACAACCCTATTCATGGCTTACATTTCTCCACATCGTTGCACATCAAACAAGTAGGCGAAGAAACCAAGTGCAAGGTTAAAGCCCATCCCTTCCTATCGTCAGCACAATCCGATTTTAATCAGAATGCGAGATTTAAGTTTGCTCTTCTATGACTTTTTTAACCGCATCGACCACATGGCCAACTGTCTCAAATTCCATTTCTTGATCATTTGCATTGTAAGGAATTTGGATGTCGAATTTTTCTTCGATTGCAAAAATTATTTCAACAATATCCAATGATTCTATTTCTAAATCGTCAAGTCGCGCTTCGCGTTCAAGCTTTTCACGCGGCACATCTGCCTTATCAGAAACTATATCGTAAATTTCTTCTTCTACGCTCGCCATCGTACACTCTCAATAATTGGCGTTACTGCCTGCTATTGGCGAATTTGGTTAGCCTTTTTCCGAGGCCGTTTCAAGCGCCTTTAACCTAGATTTAAGTTTTGGAATATCTCTATAGATACTGCCTAAGCGACGGATTTGCATATATTGCTCTGTCGCTTCATTTTTTGGGAGTGCCGGATAGCCAATAGCAACTGTCTTGTCAGGAATATCAAAAGCAATGCCTGACCCTCCTCCGACGACAACATCGTTTCCGATATTAATATGATCCGCTACACCTACCTGACCCGCGAGAACCACCCGATCACCAACAGTCACACTCCCTGCTACCCCTACTTGGCCACAAATCATACAGTTTTCACCAATCACTACATTGTGCCCAACCTGGACTAAATTATCGATTTTTGTATGTCTACCAATGCGCGTGTCACTAAACGTCCCCCGGTCAATGGTTGTTGAAGCTCCTATTTCCACATGTCCGCCTATACTTACAGAGCCGACAGAGTTTATCCGCGTGATTTCAAGGTTCTGTGCATTAACCTGTCCTTGGGATGATAAACCTTTAGCCTCTTCAACACTTCCCGGTTCCGGCGTAACAAAACTAAATCCATCCGATCCAATGCTAGCATTGTGATGAATGATACACTTCTCCCCGATCCGGACGCGCTCTCCGATGCGAACTCCAGGGTGTATTAAGCTAGCTTCTCCGATTATCGCCTCAGCACCAATTGTTATCTGAGCCATTAGGATCGTGCCGTCGCCAATGGCAGCGTGCGGCCCCACGTAAACAAAAGGGCCAATCGAAACTTCTTTACCGATACTTGCAGAAGGATCAATTACAGCGGTGCTATGGATGGTATTTTCATAGTAGACAGGTTTTTCATAAATCTTCATGAGCTGAGCTAGAGCGACGCGCGCGCGACCAACTTCGACATAGCCCTCAACAGCGTCTGCGGGCATTTTAGAATTAGTCAATACGACTGCCGCGATAGCCTTACTCGAGGCTAGTGATTCAACCAGCTCTTCCTCCATTGCCAGAGCAAGAGTATCGATTCCTTCTGCATCTGCTGGGTTAGCTAGTGTTTCAATCTCTATCTCACCATTACCAATCAACTTACCACCAATAGCATCCGCAATTTCTGAAAGTTTCATTTGCATATCCACTTTTTAAAGCCTTGTTGTTAATACCATGGCCAGATGCCAATTCCAGGAGACATTTAATATGAGCGCCTCGGTTCCAAGTACAATGCGCTATGTCGATATAACCAAAGCGGGAGACCCTGAGGTCCTTCAAGTTCGTGAACGGCCTTTGCCAGAAATAGCGGATGGTGAAGTATTAATTAAGGTGGCTGGCGCTGGATTAAACGGTGCTGATATGACACAGCGACGTGGAAAATACCCTATGCCGCCCGGCGCATCGGATATTCCAGGACTTGAGGCCTCCGGCACAGTTGTGGCGATAGGGAAAGGTGTTTCGTTATTACAAGAGGGCGACGAGGTTTGCGCACTTATCAAGGGCGGCGGCTACGCAGAATATGTAAATGTACCGGCACCTCAATGTATGCCAATACCTCATGGGATTTCGCTGGCCGACGCCGGCGCGTTACCGGAAACGTTTTGTACCGTGTGGACTAATCTTCTTGATCGAGGTCAATTAAAAAAAGGCGAAATTGTACTGATACAGGGCGGTACTAGCGGGATCGGCTACACCGCTATTCAGATGGCAAAGTTTATCGGTTCAACGGTTCTTTCAACGGCACGTACCGATGAAAAGTGTAAAGCAATTCAAAGATTCGGCGCCGATAGAGCAATCAAATACACCGAAGAAGATTTCGAAGAGGTTGCCCGTGAATTCACCGGTGGCTACGGCGTCGATGTCATTCTTGACATTGTTGGCGGTCCGTATATCTCGAAAGAGCTTGACTTATTAGCTCATGACGGGAGGCTCGTATTTGTAAATTTACGCGCCGGTAAAGTGGCAGAGGCAGATTTTGGGAATGTGCATGCCAAACACCTAATCGTCACTGGATCGCGCTTACGGCCCCGTTCTGTCGAAGAAAAAGGGAAAATTTGTGGGGCCCTGGTCAACGATATTTGGCCAGCCTTTAAGACAGGTAATTTCAAAATAGAAATCTTTGAGCGGTTTCCTTTCTCCGAGGCTCACAAAGCGCATGCTCTGATGGAAACGAGTGAGCATATCGGCAAGATATTACTCTATCCGGATAATTGATTAGGCTTATAGGAATTCTGCCCCCTTGACCCTACTCGATATCTCGCGATCATAGCGAAGGAAGAATTTCTATATCCTGGGAGAGGACTAAATCATGGAAAATTTCACAAAGAAAATTAGCGAAATTATTGTCGGCATTTCATCCAAAGATATGACAACGTTGTCAATTGAGAAAGCCCGCCAACTCTTCCTGGATGGTATTGCTGTCGCAGTTGCAGGCTCTATCAAAGAAGAGCCGCCATCAATACTTGCCGCACATATTAGAAGCAAAGGCGCAAAGGAAATTTCTTCGGTAATTGGCTTTGGCTTTAAAACCCATCCGGTAGATGCGGCTTACATCAACGGGGGCTCAATGCATGTACTTGACTACGAGCCCATGTGGAGTCCGGCTAATCATGCTATTTCCACGAACCTTCCCGCAATCCTGTCGCTTTCTGAGACGCTAGATTTCAATGGTCTGGAGGCCGCAACGGCTCTTGTGAAGGGTACAGAGACACAAGGCTGGATCAGGGAAGGGTCAGGCGACTATGACGCAAAATCCATCAAGAACCATCCTCCGGGCCTTGTCGGCCCTCTTTCATCGTGTGTCACTGCGGGTCACATCCTGGAATTTGATGCCAATACCCAGCGTCATGCATTCGGAATTGCAGCATCGCGTTGTGGCGCATTGAATGCAAATGCTGGAACAATGGTCAAGATGACCCATTGCGGTATTGGTGTCTCCATGGGCCTCGATGCAGCCATGCTTGCATCGAACGGTTTCACCGCAAACCCAGATATATTTGAATGTGACAAGGGCTATGTAGCAATGTATATGCCAAATTTTGACTATGAAGGAATGTTGAAGTTCGGACCACCCTTCCGTCTGGTTGATCCGGGATATTCAATTAAAATGTTTCCAAGCCAATTCGGTACCCATTTTGTTATTACAGCCGCACTCGAAGCACGCGAACAGATTGAAGATATTTCGAAGATTAAGAAAATCAATCTCACTACACCAAGTATGGAATACGTCAATCGACCTGCGCCCCACCAGGGATTAGCAGGCAAATTTAGCTTTCAATACACCGCCTGTGCCGCCCTATTGGATGGTGAAGTCGTCATCGATACTTTTGAAGATGAACGTCGCTTCGCTCCTGATATGGAAGCAATGTTGAAGAAGGTGTCTTTAACGCAAGACACGGAACGCCCCGCTCGTTTCGAAGAGGAAGTGGTTGATCTTGAGGTAGTTCTCGAAGACGGCACCAAAGTTGTTACCCGTTGCGACGGACCAAAAGGTAGCTGGAATGGCGAACCATTGGAGCCAGGGGCACATGCGGAGAAATTACGGATGTGTCTTGATTGCCGTCTCAACGAAAGAGATAGGGAGCGCATTATCGAGTTGGGGAGTAATCTCGAACAGTTAGAGAATAGAGATTTGCGAGAAGTTATGGCTATTGCTTCGAAACCAAAGAGCTAACGCAAGCAGATCATGAAATTCGTCGCTTTTGAACATATCTCTATCACGTATATAGCTGTTTTAATAGATTAATTTGGACGGACGGATCCGAATATCAAGTACAATCATACAGCCTATTAAGAGCCTTAGTCTGAAACACTGACCTTAATAGGAACGAAAAAAATCGGCTTATCTGTACTTTCGTGCCCAGTGCCGCTTTTAAAAGTATTATTCACTCTATTGATGCGGATAAACAATGAAAGACCTCACAAAAAAACTCGCAGAAAAAATCGTTTCCACCACATCCGAATGCATTTCAAGTGCAGCCATAGAGAAAGCTAGCCAGTTATTGCTTGATGGCATTGCTGTAGCTGTAGCTGGCAGCATTCAAGAGGAACCACCATCAATCCTTGCAGCGCACATTCAAGAACAAGAAGCAAAACCAGTTTCTTCGGTCATTGGATTTGGGTTTAAGACGACCCCTGTTAATGCTGCCTACGTCAACGGCGCCTCCATGCACGTACTCGATTACGAACCCATGTGGAGCCCGGCTAATCACGCGCTATCGACTAACCTACCAGCAGTTTTAGCGCTGGTTGAAACGACGGAGGTCAATGGCAAAGAAGCACTGACAGCCTTGGTCAAAGGTATTGAATTACAGGGTTGGATACGCCATGCTTCGCGCGAAAATGATCCTGCCTTATTACGCCTTCATCCCCCAGGTGTAACAGGGCCTCTCTCCTCCGCCGTCGCCGCTAGTCATATTTTAGGACTGGATGTAGACGAACTGCGCCATGCAATCGGTATCGCTGTTTCACGCACCGGAAGCGCGCTTGCCAATGTAGGAACAATGGTAAAAATGACCCATTGTGGTATGGGAACTGCTATGGGCTTGGACGCAGCTCTTCTTGCCCAGCGTGGGTTTACAGCTAATCCGGATGCCATTGAAACTCCTCGCGGATTTGTTGATATTTTCTTCAAGAAAGAATTTCACGGCGAAGAGTTATTGAACTTTGGCCCGCCCTTTCGCGTCGTTGAGCCCAGCTATGCGCTAAAGATGTTTCCAAGCCAATACGCCACCCATTATGCGATAACAGCTGGCATCACGTTACACCAGCAGATTGGTGATCCAAGTAAAATTAAGGAAATTAACTTTACCTGCCCAGACATGGCCTATATCGACCGACCCCAACCAGTAAACGGATTGGCTGGTAAATTCAGTTGGCAATATGCTGTCTCCTCATCGCTTTTGGACGGTAAAGTAGACATGTCGACCTTTGAAGATCATCGCCGATTTGCTCCAGACATGGAAGCAACTCTAAAAAAGGTCAACCTTAATATGACCGATACAATTAAGGGAGATTTCCTGGCTACTTATGTGGACCTGGAAGTAGTCATGGAGAACGGTTCCCGCTACCAAACACGCTGTGATGGTCCACGAGGGAGTTGGAATGGTGGCTCGGTCAGTATGGAAGAACATCTTATAAAGGCACGGAGTTGCCTAAACACTAGGCTGAACGAAAAGGATTCCGAGCGCATTATTGAATTAGCAAACAACTTCGAAGGCCTTCACAACAAAGACTTACGAGAACTAATTTCTATAGCTTCGACGCCAAAAAGTTAATTAATTGCTCCTGCTAATCCTATCCACAAGCTCTTGCTAATCATTTTACCCCAATAGCGCCACCACTAAGCACTATTGTCGATGCCTTTGGATAGAAATACCAATGGCGGATGGTAAGGCACCTGTCTTTCTGCTAAATTCTCTTTAATATCTGGTAAATGCATGCAGGAGGATTTTCTATGGCAGTTCAAATTGCTGAAATAGACGAGGACGTCGTTCCCGAAAGCATCGAAATCAGACCGCTTGCCATGACCATTGGCGCGGAAATAAGCGGCGTAGATCTGTCAAAGCCACTATCCAACCAAGAAATTACTGAAATCCGAACTGCCTTTTTAAAATGGAAAGTAGTTTTTTTCCGTGATCAACCTTTGGACCATGCTCAACAAGTAGCCTTTAGTCGTCAATTCGGCGCCTGTACCCCGGCCCACGCGGTCTATGGTCACCAAGACGACGCCTTTCCGGAAGTGTATTCAATTGATCGAGACCGACGCGATAAACGCTATAAAGGCGAAGATTTACGCCTACCGTGGTCTGGGTGGCATGCGGACGTAACGCCAGCTATAAATCCGCCCGCAGTCTCTATACTGCGTGGCGACACCATGCCTCCTTTTGGCGGAGACACGCAATTCACCGATTTAGTAGCAGCCTATAAAGCTCTGTCCCCTGCTCTACGCGAATTTATCGATGGATTACGCGGTATCCACCGTTATCAAGGAAATGCGGCGGTGAATGTGTCAAAAGAATACCTCGATACATTGAAGCAAAATCTCATCATAAGCGAACATCCTCTAGTGCGGGTGCACCCGGAAACCGGTGAACGAGCGCTATATGTCAGCCCATCCTTTTTAGAATCCATAGTGGATCTTACGCCAACGGAAAGTAGTAGCCTCTTAGCTATGTTGAAAACCCATGTCACTCGGCCGGAATTTACGGTGCGCTTTAAGTGGTCAAACCATGCACTTGCAATGTGGGACAATCGACAGGTACTTCATATGGGGCCAAAAGATATTATTAATTCAGAATATCCTCGCGAAATTCATCGTACCACTTTGATGGGTGACATTCCCGTCGGACCAAATGGCAAAAAATCTATATCGCTTGAGGGAGAAGCAATTAAACCTATTTAAGATTTACTTTAGATAAACTGTATAAATTATTGAATTACATTTATAAAATATTTGATGGCCAAAAGTAATATCGACAAAATCAGTCTTGATGTGGCTCCGCTCACGCTTCATATCGGTGCTGAAATCAAGAATGTCGATCTTCGAAAACCATTATCTGATCAACATGTAGAAAACATCAAAGCGACCCTTGCGAAATGGAAGGTCCTATTTTTCCGGGACCAATTTATCGACCATGACCAGCATGTGGCGTTTTCACGTCAACTGGGTAACCCTACTCCCGGTCATCCTATTTATGGCGCTCGTGCGGGCTATCCCGAGATCTATACAGTATCCAAAACACGTATGACTGACCGGTTTGAGGGTGAACCGATAAACCATCCGTGGAACTGGTGGCATACGGACCTGACCTGCGCTAAAAATCCGCCTTACGCCTCCATTTTACGTGCAGATGTAGTACCTCCTTATGGAGGTGATACGCAATTTACGAACTTATGTGCCGCCTATGACGCATTATCTTCAGCAATGCAGAGCTTCGTCGAAAGATTGCGCGGTATCCACCATAAAGCGCCACAAGACGGGTTAAAGGTAAAAGAAATATACGCCGATAAAAACAAACAAACCCGAATGGTTTCCGAACATCCTTTGGTACGTGTGCATCCGGAAACTACTGAAAAAGTACTGTTTGTAAGTCCAAATTTTTTACATGATATTGTCGGCCTCACCCCAACAGAAACCAAAGCGATTTTGGAGTTTCTTAAAGCACATGCGGTACGGCCTGAGTTCACAGTTCGGTTCCGATGGAAGCCCGGCTCGATCGCTATTTGGGACAACCGCGCAACGTGCCATTTACCGCCACGGGATATCTATATGCCTGATTGTAAGTTTGAACGTTGCTTCTATCGTACGACTCTGATGGGGCCAACCGCATACGGCACAGATGGACAAGAATCTAGACAGCTTGAAGGTGAACCATTGAGTCCACTTTAGAGTAGCAACGGTCTCTTAGTTCAGAAAAATCGCCGGAACAAGCGGGTCATCCAAAGTGGGTTGCAATGAATTTACGCCAAATAACCCTGGTCGTAGGCGACCTATCCCCGCCATAATTTGATATGCAGCTATTTGCGCATCTGCCTCTGCGTTAATCAGATTGATCTGCGCATTAAAAATTTCGCCCTCCGCATCCAATACATTTATGGTTTCCTCCTTGCCAGCATCGCGCAATTTGCGGCGCGCATCAAAAACCTCCTCAGCGAGAATCACCGCATTTTCCAATAACTTTATACGTGTCTTAGCCGCTTCATAACGCGCCCACGCTGATCGCACAGCCTCGCGAGCGCGGCGGCCTGCAGAGAGAAGTAACTTCTTCTTCTCACTGGCACCAAATGCAGCGGCTCGGGTCTTCGCCTGAGTTATAAAACCACTGAAAACTTTCCAAGTACTTTTTACTACGACAGAGAAATCTCGGCGCCTGCCATTCACCGCATCGGTATTTTTTTTGTGACTATAATTCGTTACAATATCGACTTTCGGATAAAAGTCCGACCGTGTAGATTTGATTTCTTCTCGTGCCAGATAAGTTGCTTTTCGAGCAATAAGGATCCGAGGATTCTCTTCGTGCGCTATTTCCATGGCACTATCGAGATTTTCGGGGACTTCCGAACCAATTAAGCCTGGCGTTTTCATTTTTGAGAAAACCGGACCATTGCCAAATGCTTCCTCATAAGACGCGATTGCTGCATTGAGGAAACCGTAAAAAGCAACGCTACGCTCGCGCGCTCGCTGCAAACGAGTTTTAGCCAAAAGGACATCAACTTCTATACCTCCACCCCTTTTTACGAGCTCGTTTTCAAGCCGCAGCTGTTCACGAATATTTTTTTCGCTTTGCAAGCCAAGAGACCCAAGTTTTTGTTGCCGCATCACATCGATGTATGCCGAAATACCTTTGAGCAGCACGCGCTGGCGTGCGTCTTCTAAGGCTAAATCTGCAACCTCCTTACGGAGTTCAGCGATATTGAAATTGGCAGAGGTTTTAAAACCTTCAAATACATTCATCGTAACATCAAGCTTAGCCTGTTCTCGGCCGAGCCGAGACGGCTCGCCTGGATCTTGCCGGCGACCGGGACTGTCGACGAATTCGTGCCCTTTATCAGCGGTGATTATTGCCTCTGGAAAATATGCTCCAGCAGCTTGGCGAATACCTTCATTCGCTTTACGCAGGGACTCTTCCGAAGCTTTAATGTCCGGATGCGTCTCTAAAAGTCTTGCTATTTCTTGCTTTAAGTCGCCCGCAGAGACAGTCGCCGTACCAAATGCACACAGGAATAGCGTCGCAGCAACCCGAGAAAGAAAATGCACTCTGGGTGTGATCTTAGTTGTGCAAACGCCTTCCGGCTTGTAGTTCATAACCGACCACCATCATTAAACTCCAAGCAGAGCCAGGCCCGCTCGGTTGGTGGCACGGTGCATTTTCCCTGTTATTAAACGCTTGGCCTAAGAAGAACCCATATTTTTTTGTGCAGTTTTCTATTGTTTTGACTTCTTTTGCTCTGCTTAAGCACTCTTCAGAATGACTACTAATCATTTTGCTACGCCAATATATCGCCCACGAATTAGGTGACTCTTTATTGACCAACGATTAGCAAATATTTCTTCATTGTTAATAACGACATATATCCAATCAGGTTTTTTCTTACAAAGAACTCATAAGTTTTTTACTATCTTTTATATTTTTAACTTAATGAATATTACTCTGCAAGGGAATATCTAAAAAAAACCAGAAAATAAAGAATTGCCTTCTCTATTAATAAATACTTAAAAATCTATATTTGCCAAAGCGCTACACCAATAATAGCGTGTTAATCCTACTCAATCTGGTATTCTTTGGTTCCGAGAAACAAAAACGACCAATGCCCCAAGGCCCGGTTTTCGTGCGAATCGTCTGAATATTAAATAGATCTCGATAAAGTACCGTTCGATGCATTCGCGCTGCTACGGTAGGATACTTGAGTCCATTTATCCAAAGCGTAAGTGAAACATTGCAGCGGATAATAATTCAGGTAATTATCGCGGCAACGATTTACGCTGATCGTAGCGTAGTTTTGGGGGAGGGATTTTGGCGGAGCAACAGGCAACCAGCGACAATAATGCGGCGGAGGGAACCGCATCAGAAATTACTGAACATTGGCTGGTCTCTTTGTTGAGACCACTCAAAGGTCGCTTTGTGGAATTGGGCAGCATTACGTTTTTCATCAATTTGTTGGCCTTGGCCGTCCCTATCTTCACTCTACAAGTCTACGACCGGGTAGTTTTCCATGGTGGATTGACCACCCTTCAGGGCCTTGTGATCGGCGTATTTATTGCTGTTGGCTTCGATTTTATTCTCCGCGAAGTGCGCGCGAAGCTAGTGCAGCGTTCAGCCATGCGTATCGATGTTGAGATTAGTCGACGCCTATTTCGGAAGCTCACTGCCCTGCCCTTGCGCGTTTTAGAACGCCAATCGACGCCGTTCTGGCAAATGACTTACCGCGATGCGGAAGCCGTGCGCGACACCATAGCAGGCGCGCCAACAGTGCTCCTGATCGACTTGCCCTTCGTTCTAGTATTCATGATTATCATTTATTTCATCGCAGCCCCCATTGCTTGGCTTTTACTGATTATCGTGCCCGCCTTCATGGTCTTGGCATTCTTCTCTTCGCGCGCCATCAATAAATCTACTGAAGCCGAACGCCAAGCCAATTTGGACAGAGACGCTTTGCTAGCAGAACTGCTTTCCGGACGTACTTCGGTCAAAGCACTTAATCTCGGTTCGGAGCTACGTGATCGGTGGGAAACTCGTCAGGGGGTGACTGTGACACGCGGTATTACGCGCGGCGCTATAAACGACGTGTACACCCATTTGGGTATGACGCTTTCTATGATAACCCTCGTTTCCATGACCTCGGTCGGCGCACTGGCGATTATCGATCAGGAAATGACCATGGGCAGCCTAATAGCGGCCAACATGCTAACCAGCCGGGTCATCCAACCTATGAGCCAGTTAGTAGGTACTTGGCGCGTGTTAGCACGCTTGAGAAGCAGCATCCAAAGGCTGACAGATTTATTCGCAATTAGAGATGATAATTTCGAGGCGGTGATAACGCGGCCGCGCCCGACGGGTAATCTCACTGTTGAGAAAGCAACCTTCCGTTACGAAGAAGACAGTGATCCCGCTTTGGCTGACATCGGACTCAAAATTACCCCGGGAGGATTACTAGCTGTAATAGGAGCTAATGGCAGCGGCAAGAGCACCTTCTTAAAACTCCTCCAAGGCCTCTACCCTCCTGAAGAAGGCCGCGTATTATTGGATGATATGGATTTACGCCAGTTATCGCGTAAGGAATTAGCGAATTGGATTGGCTATGTCCCGCAGGAACCTTTCTTATTCCCTGGTACGATTGCGGAGAATATTCGTCGTGGCCGTCAAGGCGAGGCAGACGAGGCAATACTTCATGTCGCAAAGCTTGCCGGCGTCGAAGATTTTGTCGGTGATTTACCCGAAGGCTATGCGACACAAATGGGCGAGACCGGCCGCCTCTTCTCAGCCGGTCAGCGCCAGCGTATTGCCATTGCGCGGGCGCTAGTTGGCGACCCGCCGGTGTTGCTGCTTGATGAACCAACTGCCAGCCTTGACCGTCACGCCGAACAAATCCTTATTAAAACATTGAATCAGCTAGCCTCTGATCACACGATAATTGTAGTTACGCATAGTGAGCTTTTGTTGCGCGCTGCCCATAACGTGCTCCATTTCGAAAATGGACGTATCAAAGAAGGCGGTGCGGCCGACGCTATCATCAACCGCATCTACGGCATGCCCTCACAGACCCCTTCGCCCGCGCAACGGTCTCGCCTCCGCGCGGTGAAAGTGCCGTCGAAGGATACCCAAGGGACGCTCGGCATAGATGAGGCAGTTGCTCAGCAACCGGTAACGAACCCATCTCCCCTGATGGCAGCACCAATACCTACTCCGGTTTCAAACACGAAGGCCGTTGAAAAAGATAAAACTATAAAATTGTCACAGAAGAAAAAGCCTATTGGGAAAGGCAAGACCTCATGACACGTCCTCTAGACAAGGTCATCGACAACCACCCCATGCCCAGTTGGCGCCCTGTAGCGTGGACAATCATAGGATTGATCACCATTACCCTAATCTGGGCAGGCTTTGCACGCCTGGATGTGGTCGCAAAATCTCTCGGTACCGTAGTCCCCCAAGGCCAGATTAAAACAGTACAACATTTAGAGGGCGGAATACTGAGAGAATTCTTCGTTCGCGAGGGTGATAAAGTCGAGAAAGGCGAAAAACTTGTGCAGCTTGATTTGGGCGCCGCTGGGATGAACGCAGACGAACTTCAGGTTCGTATAGATGGATTATATTTAAAACGCGCCCGCCTTCATGCACATATTGAGGGAACTCCATTGAGCTTTCCCAAAGTTGCGGCGGAACGACAGCCTGGCCTCGTTAATGCCGAACGACAAGCTTATGATAGCCGCCAAAACCAAGTATCAACTCGCTTAGAGGTGGTTAACAGACAGATCAAACAAAAAGAAGCTGAACTTAAAGAGTTTCAAGCCCAAAGAAAGTCCACTAAGCTGGCACTTGGCATCGCTCATGAAAGGCGCGCCATAAGCCAAGGCTTGGTCAAAGACAAACTTGTCTCGAAACTAGAATTGCTAGAGATCCGCCGCGATATTAGCGAACTAAAAGGCAGGTTATCAGAAATTGAGGCAGCTATCCCTCGCGCCCAGGCAGGTATTGCCGAGGCAATTGCGCGTCGCGCAGAAGAGATGGTTCTATTTCGAAGTGAATCCGTTGAATTGTTGCGCAAAACCGAAGTCGATCTCGCCCGTCATAGTGAACTTCTTTCCAAGGCATCCGATCAGGTTCGTCGAACAGAAGTTCTTAGCCCAATAAGAGGAGTAGTCAAAAACCTCTCGAATAATACGGTTGGCGGGGTCGTGCGCGCTGGCGACCCAATTATGGAAATCGTACCCGTGAATGAAAAACTCGTGATCGAAACTAAATTAAGTCCGACCGATGTAGGATTCGTAAAAAAAAGAATGAAGGCCATTGTGAAAATAAGCACCTACGAGTTCATCCGCTATGGTGGGCTAGATGGCACTGTGACCCAAGTCGCGGCCGATGCAAACCAAGAGCGCCAATCAGGCAATCATTACTTTCGCGTTATAGTTGAAACCGATAAAAGTTATCTCCTCAGCGAAGGTAAAAAGTTACCCATTAGCCCTGGCATGCAAGCGGAGGTAGACATTCATATTGGTACAAAATCGGTATTTCAATATTTAATCCAGCCAGTTTTAAAGCTAAAACACGAAGCCTTTCGAGAACGTTAGGCTAAACGAAATTGAACCAGCGGACCATTCTTTCGGTTTGTGGGGCAAGAATCTTCTTGTTCTTGCCCTTTATGACCGTTGCTGGCTGCATTCCTGTATTGATAGAGGAATGGCAGATTGGTGCTGCAGAGGCCGGCTCTATCGTCTCCGGATTCTATTTCGCTTACGCCTTTTCTTTAATGGGCTTTTCCTGGCTGGGAGATCATATAGGTGCAAAACGTGCCGTTGAAATTTCCGCCTGGATAACGACCTTCGCATCGGTCTCCTTCGGTTGTTTTGCAAATGACTTTGCGTCGAGCTTAATCTTCTACAGCCTACTCGGCCTCTCACAGGGAGGCATCTACACGCCTCTCATTGCGCTATTCCGAGAAAACTCAGAACCTAATCGACTTGGCACTGCCATTGGATGGCTCATTGCATCCACATCGGTTGGCTACGCAACGTCTCTTTTGTTAACCGGCCTGAGCCTTGCTTATGGTGGTTGGCAGTTCGCTTTTCTACTGACGGGGCTTTTACCCGCGATCGGTACTCTGCTTCTTTTGATTGTTATTAGGCCCTTGCCAAATAAAACTCACAACCAAAACCTGACAGCCGGACTTTGGTCACATCTTCGAAGAAACCGAAAGGCGCGTAAACTGATCATCGGTTATACGGCTCATAACTGGGAGATGATTGGCATGTGGACCTGGGCTCCGGCCCTTATCAGTGCGAGTTTTGTATTCACTGGAACTACTACCGCATTGGCCACACAGTGGAGCACACAACTGACAACCCTTATGCATGTTTTCGGCGCACTGGCCGCGTACTTTTTTGGTAAACTTTCTGATATTTTAGGACGCCGAACCATCTTAATATGGACCGCAGCCGTTTCTGCAATTTTCTCATGTGGCATTGGCTTTACTGTTACCGGCTCGCCTTACGTGATTTCCTTGTTGGTACTGATATATGCGGCCTTTTGTTTGGGAGATTCTCCAGTTCTGTCAACGGCACTAGCCGAAAGTGTTGAGCCGACCTATTTAGGAACTATCTTGGCGCTGCGCTCCCTGGTCGGGTTTATTGCAGCCGCCGTTGCGCCGCTCGTGGCGGGCTGGGTGATTGATCTGCTGAATGATAATGGGGCCTCCGCAATGGTCATATGGGGCGGCGGATTTTTAACCTTTGGTGTCGGTGGATTATTAGCAACCCTTTATGCCCTCCATGTTCCAAAGGATCGCTAGCCGGCTGCTATTACTTAACGCTATAAATTCGCAAACCAATTGATTTAGTAAAGGAAGTCCAATGCCCTCAATACGTGTTTCTATGTTATCCGGTAAAACTAAAGAACAAAAAGCCAAACTTGTCTCTGCAATTGTCAATGCATTTGACGATATGGGTGTCCCAGCTGCCGCCGTCACTACAATTTTCGAAGAAGTCAGCGCAGAAGAGTGGTATATCGCTACCGAAAGTATCGCAGAAAAGAGAAAAAATACGTAAAATATATAAAAAACAATACTCTATCTGGTTTCCCTGATGCGATTTAGTAGTATCAATTATGTAATGTAGATACCAATCCTACTTGTATTATCAATGAGGAGGGTTTGGAAGATAAAGTCCAAAAGCGCTAATTTATCTCATGCCAAAATCTATGATTTTCCGTTTTAGTCTCTATGGGTTCCTCAAAAACCAACAATATTTTGAACCCTTTATAATGCTAGTCTTTTTACAGATGGGACTCACATTTACTCTTATTGGGGTCCTAGTTGGCTTACGAGAATTTCTCCGCAATGTCGCTGAAATTCCGTCAGGCGCTATTGCAGATATTTTAGGTCGACGCAAATCCCTGCTATTTAGCTTCAGTTGTTATATCGTGAGCTTTGCTATTACTGGTACCGTTGGGCTCAATCTCGTGGGTACTTCCCCCATCTATGTAGTTTTTTCAGCGTTACTGCTTGCCACTGCTTTCTACGCATTGGCCGACGCCTTCCGATCAGGTACACACAAGGCACTCATATTTACTTATCTACGGATCGAAGGACGAACAGACGAACGAACGAAGGTTTACGGATTTACTAGATCTTGGAGCAAGTTAGGCTCTGCCTTATCTGTTATTGCAGCCTGCTTTTTTATATATTTATCAGATAATTATATATTGATATTCTACCTTTCTATTATCCCGTTCATCTTCAATATGGTTAATGTGGGCACATATCCCAAAGAGCTAGATGGTGATGGGCATGCCGAAAATGCCGGTATTCAGGAAATCATCGAACATTTGAAAGCGTCTTTTATTTTAGCCTTCCGCAATCCTGAACTACGTAGCTTAATAATTGAGTCTATGAGTTTTGAGGGGTTCTTCAGGGCAATGAAGGATTACCTGCAACCAATCTTAAAAATGGCGGCAATTCCGCTAGCAGCAATACTCTTCACTGATTTAGCACTTAGTAACACTCAAAAGTCAGTAATCCTTATAGGGCCAGTGTATTTTCTAATGTTTTTGGGCTCTGCGGTTGCTAATCGCAAAGCACACCAATTTGTGGATTGGGCGGGTGGTGATGAGCCAGCAGCGCTAAAAATGTGGATCTTTCTATTTGTGCTTTATATCGGCCTAGTCCCAGCGCTCTACTATAATGTCTACTGGGCAGCGATATCCGGCCTAGTTTTTATTCATCTTTTGCAGAATATTTGGCGTCCACTATTCTTCAGTCGCGTTGATTCCCACGGAGACGAAAAAAAGGGTGCAACTCTGCTATCTATACAAAGCCAGGCTCAAAGTATTGCTACTATGATTTACGCGCCCATCCTGGGCTATGTCATCGATAGCGTAAGAATACTAGAACAACACAATACTACTGGCGAATTCTGGCCAATCGCTGTTTTCGGTGCATTGATTGCCCTTCTCTACCTCCGTCTGGGCAAAGCCTGATCGTAATCATTAAATAAAATGAGACTGAGCAACGTTTACAGTAAGGTAATCGGATACAATCCAATGCTCACAAGAGAAATTCCACTGCTAATGCTTTGCCCATAACGACCGTTTAATCCCCCAATTCTATTTCAGGGAAAACGACACTCCAGCATTTCTACTGAAGGCTAAGATCAAATCGTCAATGAGCAGAAACGCCGCCCTTTTGGTCGGGATAATACTCGCCCAGTGTTTCAGCAATCGATTTGCGCGTTTTATAGCGCATGCGAATGCCCTCCAAGTGCGGATAATCGTAAATATTTATAACCTCGCGCCCTACCAACGCATCGGTAGCGCAAATCATGACCGCATCGGCGAGACCAAACGTGGCCGGTTCGACTAACCAGCCCTGTGAGGCCATATCATCAATTGCTTGAAGTAATATAAGTCGACGTTCCGCACAACGCGCCAAATATGGATGCTCAGTAATCGGCGGCTTTTCTTCCATACCGCGGATCACCATACCGGTCATCAACAATTCATAACAAAGCGTCGCAGCGTTTGCTTCCCGCCAACAATCAGGGCCGCTTAGAGAGCGTACTGATTTACTAGGTCTAGAATCCTCCAGCTGCTCTAAATAAAGCCAAATTACGCGGGAATCATAAATCGTGTTGCCATCATGCTCCAATGCTGGCACCCGACCTGCAGGATTTAGCTTATACAATTCATCGGGGGTTACACGCCAAGCCATCTGGCAAAGCTGTGCGTCATGGCCAAACTCCATTGCTGCAATACGCGCTACCCGTGTCGGCGGCGATGTCGGTGTACCATAAATTTTCATTTTGGCCATGATTTCTAGCTCCCAATTAACTTTTGTGATTTTATACAATAATAGCGGTTTACGCGCCTACTTGGGAGAGACATCCTCATCTCGTATACTGCCCATAAGGTTAGCCACTCTAGGGGACGTTCATGCTCAAACTAAAAGACTTTCCAGCAGCTGAAATTGTTATTGTCGGCGCGGGTAATGCAGCCTGCTGTGCTGCGATGGCAGCGAAAGACGCCGGCGCAAACCCGGTTGTACTGGAAACCGCACCCAAATCAGAACGGGCGGGTAACACTTTTTTTGTTGCTGGCTCCTCCCGCTGGGTTTTCAATAATGCCGAAGAATTGCAAGAAGTGCTCGATCTCACGGAAGAAGAAAAAGAGATCGTTGATTTCGGAACCTATACTCGTGAGGATTTTCTCGAAGACTTAGGACGCACAACGAATTATCGCTGTGATCCCGATTTAGCAGAAGTTTTAGTAGACGGTTCCCGAGCAGCCTTAGTCTGGATGAAATCGAAAGGCGTTAAATTTACCCCTATGTACAAAGGCCAATCGGAAAAAATTGGAGACCGCATTGTTTTTTATGGCGGGCAAGTTTGTATGTTTTGGGGCGGCGGTGCAGAACTTTCCGCCACCCTGCATAAGGGGCTCGAAGAACACCAAATCCCTGTCCTCTACAATACCACCGGGCTCAGACTTTTGACCGAAGCGGGCAAAATCTCTGGTATTATCGCTGAACAAAACGGCGTTGAGCGGCAAATAAAAGCTAAAGCGGTTGTTTTGGCTAGCGGAGGTTTCCAAGCTGACCCTGAAATGCGCGCGCGCTATCTCGGTCCAGGCTACGAGCTTGCTAAGATACGCGGCACCCAACACAATAACGGTCTTGGAATCAAGATGGCGCTAGATATTGGTGGACGTGCGTGGGGTCATTGGTCCGGTGCCCATGCGGTCGGCTGGGATTTGAACGCTCCGCCTTATGGCGACCGTGTCGTCGGAGATGGCTTTCAAAAACATTCCTACCCCTACTCCATCATGATCAATGCAGACGGTAAACGGTTCATTGATGAGGGGGCAGACTTTCGACACTTCACCTATGCCAAATATGGCCATGTGGTCCAGCAACAGCCGGGTATGTTTGCTTGGCAAGTGTTTGACGATCAAATGGAACACATGCTCCGTGACGAGTATCGTATTAAACAGGTTACGAAGGTCACCGCAGATACCATTGAGGAACTAGCTGAAAAATTAGAAGGTGTTAACTCAAAGAATTTCCTAGAGACCGTTGCCGAATACAATAAAGCCGTCAAAACCGATGTTAAATTCAATGCAACCATCCTTGATGGACGTGGAACAGAGGGGCTGGCCCTGCCAAAATCAAACTGGGCGCACACAATTGAGAAACCACCCTTCCAGGCATATGCAGTCACGTGTGGCGTTACCTATACCTTCGGCGGTGTAAAAATAGATACCCAAGCACGAGTAGAACATCGCCAAGGACATCCCATCCCTGGTCTCTATGCAGCAGGCGAAATGGTCGGCGGACTATTTTATTTCAATTATCCGAGCGGCAGTGGACTGGTAAATGGCGCTGTATTCGGGAAGCTAGCCGGCACAGAAGCTGGTAATTATATCAAAAATATAGAGTGAATAATCTATGACTACGCCTTTAAAAATTGCCCAAATAGGTTTTGGTGGCATAGGGCTAACCGTCGCCGAAATGCTCGCAAATGATGAGGATTTCAAGTATGTCGCCGCTGCAGCCAGACCTCATCGTGCAAATTCGATCTACGATATCCTAGGCCATATCCCTTTAGTAGATAGTCCCAATGACATAATCGCCGCTGAGCCTGATTTGCTTATCGAATGCGCTAGCCATGAAGCATTGCGCGACTATGCAGCGCCAGTATTGAATGCAGGTATCGATCTCATTGCTGTCTCCGTGGGCATACTGGCCGATCAAAATGAACGACTTTTGATGATTGCTGCTGCGGAAAAGGGTGGCGCATCCTTAGAAATTCCCGCCGGCGCAATCGGCGGACTAGATGTGGTCAGTGCGGCAAAACAAGCAGGACTTGAAGAGATCACTTATATTACGCGCAAAGCGCCAGAGCTTTGGAAAGGTAGCCCCGCAGAAGACATGCTTGATCTAGAAACCGTCACTGACCCAGTTTTATTTTTTGATGAAAATGCAGCAAAAGGTGCAAGTATTTTTGAAGAAAAGCTCAATGTTACAGCTACTTTAGCTTTAGCGGGTATCGGCTTTGAGCGAACTCGCGTCAATCTTTGGGCCGATCACGACTATCCGAACAGTACACATATTATCGAACTGAAAGCCATGACCGGCACTATGCGAATTGAACTAGCCAACACCGTGACACCAACAAACGAAAAGTCATCCTGGTTAACTGCAGCAAGTATCGCCCGCGCCGTGAAGAACCGAAGCTTTGTCTTGAAAATTTAGACGCCAGAAGTCTCCGCTTGAAAGGACTGCTAAGCAGCATGTTTGACGCGTATTTTCTTCTTTCCCAACCTACTGCCGTGTAATTCTTGAATTGCAAAATTACCTTCATGCTCTGAGGCCATTTGAACAAAAGCAAACCCTTTAGACTTAAGCGTCTTGGCGTCCATTACTAAATCGCATGCCTTTATATCACCGAAATTTTTGAATAATTTTGCCAGTTCATCCTCACTCAAATCACGTGGCAGATTTAGAACAATTAGTTTCATGGGAACCTCGGTGACCGAAGAGAATTGGTGCGAGTGGTCCCTTATCACGCGGATACCTATGGTACAAATATGAATAACTTATCCGGTAATTAAATCTCGATATTCATTTAAAAAATATAAGCTATTCCCAATGGATACTCTAAGCGCACTCATATTTCTGGAGCTTAATAGTAAATAATTTTAACCTTTAAAGAGACCGAAAATCGATTAATTTTCTAGCTCTGTTTGGTCTCTCAAACAAAGTTACGTCGACAGTCATGAACCAATTTTCTTTCTAAGCCTACTGGCTCCTAGGAAGGCAATTCAGCAAGAAGTTAATTCCCACCCCTTACCAAATCCAACTCTCCCAGTTATAAATTGCTACGCAGACAAACGATATTCAGGAGCCTTTCTATGTCCACCCTGCCTAAAATATCCGGCGAGACCATGAAGCTGGCGACTTTCTTTTCCGCTTTGAAATATGAAGATTTACCAGAATCGTCCCATCGTGCGGTCCGACACTTTGTTTTGGATACGGTCGCCTGCGCACTGCATGGGCGCCATACTGAATGGGCTAGAATAATAGAAAAATGGGCGCGCGAAAATGGTGCCGGCGTCAACCAGGCAACGGTCTGGGGTGATGACGCGCCGTCATTACGTGTCTCGGACGTTGCTTTAGTTAATGGAACAGCAGCCCATGCTTTTGAACTCGACGATTACCACCCGGTCAAGCATCATCCGGGTGCAGTAGTCATACCGGCAGCGTTAGCGATGGGAGAAAAATTGGGATCTTCTGGGGAGGATCTTATTACCGCTATCGCTGCCGGCTATGAGCTGATGATCCGTGTCTCATATGCCATGGACCCAACACCAACAATGCTCCGGGGCTGGCATATAACCGGTATTACAGGAGCGTTTGGATCTGTTGCTGCCGCTGCGAGCCTTTTAAAACTCGATGCAGAACAAACTGCTTGTGCTTATGGCATCGCAGGAACCCAAGCGAGTGGCCTGTTTGCATGGCTCTATGACGGTGCCATGACCAAACGCTTCCATGCAGGTGATGCCGCGAGAGCCGGTATTGTCGCCGCTGAACTCGCAGCGCTAGGTTATACCGGTTCGAAGGCTATTTTCGAGTTTGAAAACGGCGGCTTTCTAAAAGCCCACTCAGACAATGCAGTTCCGGCCAAGCTGATTGAAGAATTAGGAGAAACCTGGATGCTCGAAGGTACCTCCTTTAAACCTTATGCTTGTTGCGGCAGCACTCATGCCTACGTAGATGCGGCGAAAAACCTCCGCAGTCGCTTCGGAAACTTAGTTGAAGAAAATTTAGGCCGAAAAGTTCGAATGGGGCTTCCTCATCTGCTTACCGTTCAATGTGGATTTGATTATGAGCCAGGAACAGTTCTGAACGGGCAAATGTCTATGCGCTACTGCGTAACATCAGGGTTCCGTTATGACGGGGCACTACCCGACGAATTTACCGAAGAGAAGCTCGCCGATCCGCTCAATGTCGCCTTTGCGCAAGCAATCGAGATAGAATACGACAAAAAGTTAGACAGTATTTATCCGGCCAACTTCTGCGGCTGGGTGGAGGTAGAAAAAGAACCTGGTAAAGGTGAATTTGATAGAGAGTTCCTGCTAAATGCATCAGGCTCCTGCCATAACCCAGAAAAAGAGAAAGCAATGGTAGCCAAGTATCGTGCCTTGTTAGAAGGTATCGTCCCGCCTGAGCAGCGTGCCACAGTAGAGGCAGCTATTATGGACATAGAATCCACCGATGCAAAATACCTTGTAAATTTAATGAGCTGTCATTTACGAGAAGCTGCAGAGTAATTTCACAATAATATGGGATTATTTTTTTAAATATATAATAATAATTCTTTAATTATTTATATGATAATATTTATCTCAATTATTATTGAAATAATTACACAACTTTATTTATCGTGGTATTTGTATACGGCAGATGGAAAATCTCACACAATTAGCCAAAATCCTTCTAAACATTGGCCTGTGGTTACTCGCCGCTATCGTCGCGGTCACGCTCTACCTTTTCTTGGGTCCCACGAGCTCTGAAAACACAGAGCATGGCAAACAGGGGTGTTTCGCCTGCGAAACTTTGGATGAAAAAAATAATGCCTGAAACCACAAAAGCAGTAAATCCCTCCGACCTGCCGCTTGCCGGTTTAAGAGTTATAGAATTTTGCCATGTGGTAATGGGCCCCAGCTGCGGGCTAGTGCTCTCCGAATTAGGTGCCGACGTTATTAAAGTGGAGCCTGCGCCTGCCGGCGACCGTACCCGAAAATTACGTGGCCATATTGCCGGCTCGTTCGTTTATTTTAACCGCTCCAAACGCTCTATCGGGCTCGATCTTAAATCTAAAGCTGGGAGGGAAATTGCGCACAAACTATTGAAAACTGCCGACGTCCTGATTGAAAATTTTGGTCCGGGTACTGCCGATAAATTGGGTGTCGGATGGGCCGAAGTTTCCAAGCTTAATCCGCGTCTAATCTATTGCGCACTCAAAGGCTATTTACCCGGACCTTATGAAAAGTGGGCAGCATTGGATGAATTGGTACAGTTCTCTACGGGGCTAGCTTATATGACTGGTCCGCCGGGCCAACCTTTGCGAGCGGGCTCCTCGGTAATTGATATTATGGGCGGCACCTTTGGTGCTGTTGGCATCTTAGCCGCGCTCCATAAACGTAATGTGACTGGTAAAGGCGAACTGATAACAAGCGCACTCTACGAGAGCTCAGCCTATCTAGTAGGTCAGCATATGGCTGGAGAAGTGCAGATGGGCGTCGCGTCTCAACCCATGCCAGTGCGCCCTCGATCATGGGGCATTTATGACGTTTTTAAAAGCAAAGACGATAAGGAAATTTTTATCGGTGTCACATCCGACAAACAATGGGACTCCTTCTGCGATTTATATGGTCGAGAGGACCTGCATTCGATGGAAAAATTCGACACCAACGAAAAGCGTCGCGAAAATCACGATGAGCTTTATGACATACTTCAACAAGAATTCATCCAATATGACTACGAACCCTTGCAGAAAATGCTTGTGGATCACGCCATTCCTGCCTCACCTGTCGCCGTTCCAGGCGACCTCTTCGAGGATCCACAAATGAATGCGGACGACCGCATGTCGTCGACCGAATTTGTGGATGGTCGCGTTGCCAAACTCCCCCGACTGCCGATTACAGTCGGCGACGGTAAAGCGCGCATGGCAGGCCAAGTACCTGCATTTGCAGAAGATACAGATTCTATATTAAGTGAACTCGGCATATCAGAGAACGATATTGCTTCACTTCGGAACAAAGGCCACATCATGTGAATACTAGGAAGAATTAACCACCATTTTATCAGATTTAAACTGCGTAAAACTTTAAAAATGAGTCATACAGTCCAAGCGGGATAAACAGCGTAACCTATCCGAGCTCGAATCATCCAAATGGGAGGAACCTAATGACCAATGCATTTGATGAAGTAATGGGAATTCGCGGCCTGCCTGCGCCGGAGAATGGCGAAGTGACGATTACCGGGAACGATCCAGTCTTTTCCGCACGGTTTAAGATCGGAGAAACAACTGCAAATATTTTAGCCGGCGTAGGTGTGGCGATTACTGACATTCACGAACTTAAAACGGGACGCCGCCAGAAAGTCACTATTAAGGTACGCAATGCCGCAGCGACTTGCCGAAGCTCAAGATATTTGCAGCAAGAATCCTCCGCTGGGGGTTTCGAAGCAGTACCAGAAACGCCCTCAATGACACACATGCGCTCTATCACCCAACCTTGGCAGTGCAAGGATGGCCGTTGGTTTTTGCCACATTTTAACCTCACCCATTTACATGACCGGGTGATAGGCGTGTTAGGCTGTGAGTCCAACCATAAGGCGGTCGAAAAAGCGATTGCAAAATGGGATTCCCACGATCTAGAAGAAGCTATCGCAGAAGCTCGGGCGTGTGGTTCTATCTGTCGCACTAATCAAGAGTGGCTAGAGCATGAACATGGCAAGGTCCTATCCGGCAAACCGCTAATCGAAATCACCAAAATTGGTGACACCGATCCGATCCCCTTCCCAGAAGGTAAGCGAACATTAGAGGGTATTAAAGTCCTTGACCTGACACGCATCCTAGCGGGACCCATCGCGGCGCGCACGCTAGCAGAGAATGGTGCTGACGTATTAATGGTAACTGCTAAACATCTACCTCAGGTACCTGAACACGTGAAAGATACCAGCCACGGCAAGCGGAGCTGCTTCCTGAACTTTAACAATTCCGAAGACGTGGCTACTGTGAAAAAGCTAGCTCGCAGTGCAGACGTATTCAGTCAGGGTTATAGGCCAGGAATTATGGATATGCATGGCCTCAGCCCAGAACAATTGGCTAAAGAACGGCCCGGTATTATATATTTATCCATCAGTTGTTATGGCCATGGCGGCTCTTTTTCTGACCGCGGTGGCTGGGAACAAGTTGCCCAATCCGCGACTGGTATTTGCATTGATAACGGCAAAGGAATTGGTGATGGACGTCCAAAACTACTGCCGGCCGCTGCCTGCGATTATACAACGGGCTATAACGGGGCTTATGGTGTGTTATTGGCCCTTGCTCGCCGCGCTCGTGAAGGTGGCTCATACCATGTGCGGGTCTCGCTCTGCCGGTCCGGTATGTATATGTATAAGCAGGGTCAACTAGAGTACTCGAATGCAAATATGGATCTTTCCAAAGAAGAATTAGACGCCATTATGCGGAAAACCGAAGGAGATCAGGGGACACTCAAACATTTGGACCCTGTTTTAGAAATGTCCGAGACCAAGCCCTTTTGGGACAAACCTTCCCCTGTGTTAGGATCAAGCAAACCTGAATGGTTAAGTTAAACGGAGACCAGAATGAAAATTGTTCACGGAGATGAAGTAGAATCAGGTGGAGGTACTTCCTATCGTGGAGGTACATCCAGCCATAAAATTCTGCTCGAAGGCGAACAAGGTTCAATAGATAATTTTTCGTTAGTGATGCCATCAAGTCCTGGACGTTTTTCACCCCGTCACCGGCATAATTTTGAGCAAGTTCGTTTCCAACTTGAAGGAACGGCAAATTATGGGGCTACCGGCATCATGAAACCGGGTATGATCGGCTTTTTCCCCGAAGGTGTTCATTATGGCCCGCAAACTCAGAAAGAAGGTACGCGATTGTGTTCGTTAGTTCTCCAAAATGGCGGCTCCAGCGGCTGTGGCTATGTGAGCAGAGGAGAGTCAAAACAGGCAACTGAACAGTTGATGGAAATGGGAGAATTCATTGATGGCGTCTTCAAACTACCAAAAGGTGCAGCTACCATCCCTGGCGGTACTCCCGGCAAACGTAATCTGGATGGAGCTCAGGCCATCTGGGAATTAGTTAACCGTAAGCCGCTTAAGTTTCCCGAGCCTCGTTACGAACAACCAATTTTATTTGATCCGAATAACTACACCTGGATTCCTATAGAAGATCAAGCAGGCGCTTACGAACGTCGCATGGGTACCTTTACCGAAGCGGGGAGCGCGATCAATTTCTATAAGATCAATGCAGCTGCTTCGCTAATCATTACCGGTGGACGCGATATTTTCTTCACCTATTCCGGTTCCGGTTCAGTGGATGGTGAGAAGTTACGGTACAGTACGACCATTTATCTCGATCCAGGCGAAAGCGTTACGATTAGAGCTGATGAGGATATCACCCTTCTCAATTTGCATTTGCCGGATTTGAGCTACTTGGCGAATTTAGATGAAACTGCTACTCAAGCCGCCGAGTAACGGGACATTATCTGGCATTATTTTTTTAGCCACCATCGCGTACCAGATCGGTAAAATCGAGTATAAGTTCCTAATATTGGCGCGGGACTATGCCGCTTGATGTGATTTTTCATTTCCGATTCAAATAGGGTATTACACACTAAATCAATCACCTCCTCTTTATAATTCAGTAGAGGGGTAAAGTGTGCCCGGTTGAAAATTCCCTCGTTTTCCCGTAATAGCTAGTTCAACAATTTTCAAACAATTAACAAGGCATTAAGGGAGAATTAGCAATGCCCGATTATGACGTAATCGTAGTAGGTGCTGGCAATGCAGCGTTTGCAGCGGCCCTTTCCGCGAAAGAGAACGGCGCAGAAAAAGTCGTGGTGCTTGAAAAGGCTCATAAGGGGATGCGCGGAGGAAATACTCACTGGAGTGGCGCAATTTTTCGCATGGCATTTGATAAGGCTGAAGATTTAAAGCCTTTTCTCCCAGGCGTCGAAGAAAAATATTTAAACTTTTATGACGGCATTGAACCCTACACAAAAGAACGTTTCTGGTCTGACCTTAATCGAGTGACACAAAACCGCACCGATAAGGAACTGGCGGAAGTCTTAATCGACAATTCTTACGATACGGTTAAATGGGCGACTGAAATTGCTGAAATTCCCTGTGAACCGGCAACATCTGTCTGTGGAATCAAAGTCAACGGTCAGTGGACCTTCCCCGGTGGCGTGGTTGTGCGCGCAGTTCATGAAGGGGTGGGCCTTTCAAGTTGCTGGTTTGCGGCCGCTGAAAAGGCCGGCATCGAAATCCGCTATGGCTCAGGCGCAACCGAATTAGTGCAAGATAACAATGGCCGGGTCACCGGAGTTGTAACCAAAGAAGACAACGACTCAAAAACTATAACGGCGAACGCGATTATCCTAGCATGTGGGGGTTTTGAAGCTAATGCTCAGTGGCGCGCGCAATATCTCGGCGCCCCCTGGGACCACGCCAAGGTTCGGGGCTCGTCTTACAATCAAGGGGACGGCTTGCGTATGGCACTAGCAATCGGTGCACTGCCATGGGGACAATGGAGCGGCCGTCACTCAACTCCAATTGATGCGGACTGGAGTGACTTTGCAGACCGTAAACTCACCGATAAATCTAATAGGCTCTCTTATCCTTTCAGCATTATGATCAACCGAAAGGGACTTAGGTTCCTCGACGAAGGCGAAGATACTAATATGTACACCTACGCTAAATTTGGTGCGCAAATCCTGAATGAACCAGGCAGTAAGGCCTATCAAATCTTTGATCAGAAAACGATTCAACATTTAGAGCCGCGCTATTCCACAGCTAGCCCATTGATTGCAGATACTTTCGAAGAGTTAGTAGAGATGATGGATATAGATGACAAACCAACGGCGTTAAAAACCATCAATGAATATAATAAATGCGCTCAGTCCGACGATCATTTTGATCCAACCCAAAAAGATGGCGTTTCGACCGAGGGCCTTGCACTTCCTAAAACGAACTGGGCTATCAAAATTGACAATCCGCCCTATCATGCCTATCCAGCAACCGGCGGTATTACCTTTACGTTTGGTGGCCTAAAGGTCAATCCCGAAGCTCAGGTAATAGGCACTGATTGGCGTCCTATTCCAGGCCTCTATACCGCAGGCGAAATGGTTGGTGGACTGTTCCATTACAACTACCCTGGCGGCTCGGGCTTGGTGTCGGGCCAAGTATTTGGTCGCATAGCTGGCCGTAACGCAGCCAAAGAAACGGCCTAGGAAAAAGGAGACCCCCATGCGGCAACGAAAGATCCCAGCAGCCTTTATTCGAGGTGGCACGTCGAACGCCATTGTCTTCAAACAAGAGGACTTGCCTAAAGATAAAGCCCTTTGGGACGAAATTTTTCTTGCCGCTATGGGCACTCCGGATCCGAACGGACGTCAATTAAACGGTATGGGCGGAGGCATCTCTTCATTATCAAAGGTCTGTATTGTTGGTATCTCAGACAACCCCGAAGCGGATATTGACTATACCTTCGCGCAAATTGGCGTAAAGGAAGCTAATGTGGGCTATGCCGCTAATTGCGGAAACATGTCAGCTGCGATGGGTCCCTTTGCAGTTGATGAGGGCATTGTTGAGCCTCAAATGATAAACGGCCAAGGCATGGTTCGGGTGTTGAATACCAATACTAACAAAATCCTACACTCTTTCTTTGATGTTGATGAGGGCATGTCAGCAGTTGACGGCGATTATGAACTTAAGGGTGTTGCAGGAACGGGTGCCCCAGTACGTATGGCCTTTCAAAATCCAGGCGGTGCCAGCACAGGCAAACTCCTGCCGACGGGCAATGTGCGCGATGTACTGGATATTCCAGGTATGGGTCAAATTGAGGTCTCGATGGTAGATGCTGCAAACACCGTCATTTTTGTGAAGGCAGAGACATTAGGAATGAAAGGCACTGAACTGCCCGACGAAATTGATGGCAATATCGAGTTGATGCAAAAGCTAGAACTCATTCGCTCACATGCAGGGGTCGTGATGGGCTTTGGTAAATCGCCGGAAGATGTCTCCAGGAATTCTCCAGTAACCCCGTTCATTGGCTTTGTCAGCCCAGCGCAAGATGTCACATTGATGTCCGGTGACACATTAACGGCTTCTCAAGGCAGCCTCACTGCCCGCATTCTCTCCTCGGGCAACTGCCATCGTGCATTACCGCTTACCTGCACTATGTGTACGTCAACAGCATCACGTATATCCGGCACGATACCTAATGAGGTGGCTACACCTGCCAAGAGCCCAGAAGAAGACATCATTGTAATGCATGGTTCTGGCTCAATAGACGTCAACGTAACTGTCTATGAGAAGGACGGCAAATGGCATGTAGATCAAACATCTGCCTATCGCACTCAACGACGCTTGTTTGACGGCCAAGTCTATATTCCCAGTTCAAAAATTCCAAACTACCTGGCAAGTGGATTCGCCCAAGTGGCGGAGTAGGCGTGTCACGCTTATGAAGAACTAATGGAAAGCGGTGACGAGGAAGAAGGAGTCACCCTCGATCAGGCCCTGGAACTCGCCCTCCGACACCACCGGGCCGGCGACTTTGAGCAAGCGACTAATATTTACGAACAAATCCTCGCTTTTGATCCCGAGAATGCAGAAGCAAATCACCTTTTTGGTGTAATGGCCCTACAAAACGGCAATTTAAGCGTAGCGCTTGATCTAATCAGCAAGGCCGTGGCCGCTGCACCTGATTTCGCAGAAGCCCACAATAACCTCGGTTTGGTCCATCAACAGCTTAAGCAACCTGAATCTGCCGCCGATCGATTCCGGAAAGCAATTCAATGCAGCCCCGCATTTGTCGACGCTTTTGTAAATCTTGGCAGTGCTTTGGATGACCTTGATGATTACACGGAAGCCGAAGCACAGTTTCGTAAAGCTCTATCACTCTCCCCCGCCCATGCCGATGCTCATAATAATTTAGGCTTGGTTCTGCATAAGCTAGTTCGTTTCGAAGAAGCTGTGGAAAGTTTTCAAGCAGCGATCCACCATGCTGCGGATTTTGCCGAAGCCTACAGCAACCTGGGAAGTTCGCTGTTGATACTGGGTCGCCACCAAGAGGCCTTGGAGAGTTTTGAGCAGTCACTCACACTCAGCCCAGATAGTGCGGCTACACGTTTTAACCTTGGTAATGCACTGCAAAAACTCAACCGATTAGAGGAAGCTGTCGAAGCGTTCGAGCGCGCCAACCAACGTAAATCTGATTACCGCGTGTTGCACTGCCTATACGGATTGGGCCGGCGAGACACTTTTCACACCAAATTAAATAATTCGATTCAGAAAAATGATACAGACCGCGCCGTCGCATCGGTTAGCGCTTTTGCAGCTCACCAATGGGGCACGAATGACCCCTACCCGTTTTGCAAGAACCCGCTCGATTTTGTGCGCGTTAGAAATATCCTTGAAGAAGATGGTGGGCCAGAATTGATCGAGATGTTAAAAAAATACATAGCGAATGCTGGCTATCAAGAATTGCCGGATCAAGGTCATATTACAGCTGGTTTCACGTCCTTCGGCAATCTTTTTGACCAGCCTCACAAAGCTCTTGATGAATTCCATACTCATCTAGCAGGACATATCTCCGCGTTTCGTGAAGAGAATATTGGTGCAGAGAATACACTTATCTCTGCATGGCCTGAAAAATGGCGTTTAGAAGCCTGGTACTTACGTCTTAACAAAGGCGGACAAGTTGATCCGCATATACATGACCCGGGCTGGTTGTCGGGAACACTTTATTTAAACGTACCTAGCACTGTTTTGGGCAACGAAGGCGCGATCGCTTTCGGCCTACAAGGAGATAATATGCCGGTTCTAAACGAAGATTACCCACAAAAGGTATGCCGCGTTAGAACCGGCGATCTTGTTCTCTTTCCAGCATCATTATTTCATCGCGTCTTACCATTCCAGTCCGATGAGCAAAGACTTTGTATTGCATACGATGTGGTGCCGGTCAGCTCGTCTTAGTCATCATCGCCAAAGATATCGGCTGCCACACGGCCCGCATTCACCGCACATGGCCAACCCGCGTAGAATGCCAAATGAGTAATGATACCACGCAACTCGTCATGTGTGACACCGTTATCTAATGCACGCTGCATGTGACCTTTAATTTCTGGGGTTCGGTAAAGCGCACCCAAAATCGCCACTGTAATCAAGCTGCGATCCCGTTTGGTCAGCTCTGGTTGCTCCCAAACATCACCAAACAAAACCTCGTCTCTTAGTTTCCCCAATTGCGGCACTAACTCGTAAGGCGTTTTCTTAGCCATTCTTATCTCCTTTTTTGCAGAAATTAAAATGCCATGCAGCCCCTGAAATTTCGTACTAGGATACTATTAGACGCTGCACTTGATGGTGTAGTTTTACTAATTTTCAGCTAAACGGCAATTGCATTACGAATGTCTAGACGGAAAAGAATAGATCGCAAAAACCAGCATGCTTCTGTGGAAGAGCAGAATTCTGAAGGCGACCTGCAACAAGCACTTGAACAGGCGGTCACTCAGCATGGTGAAGGCAATTTAATCGAGGCGGAAACTGCCTACCTCCATATTCTAAACACCATTCCAGAGCATCCAATCGCGTTACATTATTTAGGCGTACTAATGTTTCAACGCGATGAACATTCCGATGCGAAACAAATGATAGAACAAGCGCTTTCCATAGCCCCGGATTATGCGGATGCACACCATAATTTAGGCAAGGTATTGCATGAATTAGGTGACTTCAATGGAGCAAGCGAAAGTTATGCACTTGCTCTTGAATATGATCCGAAGAGTGCAGAGACGCATAATTTTCTAGGCCTTACATACGAGGCCATGGGGGCGCTTGAGCAGGCCATTACGAGTTTTGAAGCAGCTCTCACCCTTCAGCCCGACTATTTAGACGCATTAAACAACCTTGGTAATTCGCTTCGCATTTTGAAGCGTTCCAAAGAAGCTATTAACGTTTTTCAAAAGGCAATCGATATCGACCCAAACTTTTTTGAAGGCCATCATAACTACGCCAATGCACTGCAGGATTTAAACCAACTCGAAGAGGCAGCTTCAAGTTACCGCAGAGCACTTGAGATTAATCCAGACTTCGACGAAACTAAAAAAAACCTTGGTACCTGCCTGTTGGGATGCGGTAGTCATAGAGAAGGTTTGAAATATCTTCAGCAATCTTGTGGCGTCATCGAGTTCACTAATTCGGAAAACCTAAATTGGCGTTTGTTTTACAAATAACACCGCGACGCATATGTACCGTCTAAATATAGAAGAAAGCGAACACCCTCATTTCATCGGAGCATGGCGATTAGACGATCTCAACATTTGTGACGATATAGTCCGGTTCTTTGACGCCAAAAAAGATCAGCAAGACGACGGTAGCGTTGGGCTTGGTATGGTCGATAAAACTGTCAAGAATTCCACAGACTTGGTAATCCAACCAAGAGACTTAGAAAACGCAGATTATGCGCCACTGAACGTCTATATAGATCAACTCCACCAATGCTATCTGGCTTATACAGAGGAGTGGCCTTTTCTTGCGGGCTTTGCATCGCGCCTTCATATTGGACGTTTCAACATCCAACGATACGATCAGGGTGGACACTTTAACCAAGTTCATTCCGAAAGAACTTCGCTAAACACCATACATCGGCTACTCGTCTGGATGACCTATTTGGACGACGTGCCCCATGGCGGAGAAACCGAATTCATTCATTATGGATTGAAGATCAGGCCGGAAAAAGGAAAGACATTAATCTGGCCAGCCGAATGGACCCATGCACATCGCGGCTGCCCCGTAATCAAAGGTCCGAAACACGTCATAACCGGCTGGATGTATTTCGCAACAGAATCTTAACGAAGGCGCATTAGGTTAATGAACATAACAGTATGTATATTTCTAATTATATAAAATAAGATTCAATTAGTTACCGCTTAGAGCTACTCCGCCGCTACCTTCTTTCTCTGAAGAATTTGCCAAACATCTTGGGACGATACAGGCATGTCTATATGGACGATGCCGAGCGCGTCCGATATTGCACCGATGATTGCGGGAGGCGCGCCACAGGCTCCCCCTTCCCCAATGCCTTTTACACCCAATTCATTACTGGGATTGCGGACAATGTTAAATGAAACTTCCATATCCGGAAAATCATCTGCCCGGGGCATACCATAATCCATGTAAGAACCCGTCAATAATTGCGCTGTCTCCGGATCGTAAATCGTGCGTTCGGTTAAGGCCTGGCCAAGCCCCATTGCTACGCCACCATGGACTTGTCCCGCAACGATCATCGGATTAATAATTACGCCACAGTCGTCAACCGCTATATAGGACACCACATCAATCTTTCCTGTATCGGCATCCAACTCCACTTCACAAATATGTGAGCCGTTAGGGAAATTACATTCCGTATCGCGCTCATAAAGTATATCTTCATCGAGCCCAATCTCTTCGCCTTCCGGCAAGTCGCCCGGATTGTAGGCCGCCCGCGCTATCTCTTGAATTGGTAGCGACAAGTCAGTGCCTGAAACGGAAAAGATACCATCCTTAAATTCGATGTCTAATTCCGCAGCTTCCAGCTTATGAGCAGCAATCCTTTTTGCTTTCGCAATCACTAGATCCGCGGCCTTTGAAACCGCAACCCCCCCCATTTGGGAAGACCGTGAACCGCCAGTACCATTTCCACGATCGATTAAATCCGTATCGCCTTGGATAAAATCGATACCATGAAAATCGATTCCTAATTTCTCCGATAGGATTTGGCTAAATGCAGTTTCATGGCCTTGTCCATGACTATAAGTGCCAACGTAGAGTTGTGCCTTACCGTCGGGGTCAAGTGCCACGCGAGCCCACTCATTCGGTTTACCACCGGAGGCTTCAACGTAATAACCGATGCCGATGCCCCGCAATTTGCCACGCTTAGAAGCTTCGACCCGGCGTTTCTCGAAACCTGCCCAATCGGACACCTTGAGTGATTTCTCCATCGTTTCCTGGAAGCGTCCAGAATCTATTACCATGCCCATTTGGTTCGTGTAGGGCAACTGATCGGGCCTGATAAAGTTCCGCCGGCGAATTTCATCGCGCCCCAAGTCGAAAGCGGCCGCACCGGCATCTAGTAGGCGTTCCATTTGATAACAAAGTTCTGGCCTGCCGGCGCCTCGATAAGCGTCGGTTGGATGCATGTTTGAAAAACACGCGCGCACTGAATGACGCATAGCCGGAACATCATAAACCGTACCCGCAACACGTCCGCCGCCAGTTGTGGCAATCCGAGGACCATTATCAGATAGATACGCACCCACATTGGCGATAGTCTCCGCACGCATAGCGAGAATCTTAGCATTCTCATCGAACGCCATCTCTAGTATTGAATGTTGATCACGACCATGGGTATCCGCGACAAAGGTTTCGCCTCTATCAGCTTGCCATTTAACAGGACGCTGCAGTTTCTCAGCAGCCCATAGACAAAGAATACTTTCTAGATACATTTTGCTGCGAACGCCAAATCCGCCACCCGTATCCGTCGAGATGACGCGGATACGCTCGGGATCAATCTTAAAATATAGCTTAGCTAGCGCATCGCGAATTTTGTGAACGCCTTGTGTCGGCGAACGAAGAATTTTTATGTCATTTTCCGAATCGTAGTCACCAATTGCGACCCGCGGCTCCATAGGACTACCGACCACACGGCTGTTAACCATATCCACCTTGACGATTTTATGAGCAATAGAAAACGCTTCATCCACAGGCCCACTTTCATGACTTACCCAGTGAGCCGCGAAGTTTTCCGGTCGCTCGGGCCAAATAGAGCTAACGTTTTTGGCCCCTGCCGCTCGGGTGTTGGAAATAGCGGGTAATTCTGTGTAATCAACTTCAATGGCTTCTAGTGCATCATGGGCTTGAACACGACTTTCAGCGATAACGAAGGCAATCGGCTCACCGGTAAATCGCGCTCTGTTTTTTGCCAGTACGTAGCGTGGCGGAACAAACATTTCTTGGCCAGTGGCACATTTAACATTCACTTGGCATGGGATCTCTGGTAACTCGGACGCCGTATCAGCATAAGTATAAACAGCAATCACCCCCGGCAAGGCTTGAGCTGCAGAAATATCCGTTATAGCGAAGTCTGCGTGTGCAAAAGGAGAACGCAGAATGGCGGCATATGCTTGTCCATCCAAATTAATATCATCCGTATAGTTTCCTTGCCCAGTGACAAAGCGGATATCTTCCTTGCGCCGCACTGGCTGGCCAATACCGTATTGTTCCATACAACCACTCCCGAATTTATAGTGCGGGTAACTTATCTGCATTTCATTTACAAGGTCTATAGGGCAAATTGGCGGGTATCTATTCATATAAAAGGCTGATCAAGGCCGGAAAGAAAGATAATGATTTCAAAAGCATTTGCAGCTTATGCTGTTGCCGAGCGAAGGCGCTCATTGCCCGATGAAGTAATACACGCAGCAAAACGTTGTTTCATAGATTGGTGCGGCACAACCGCAGCTGGCGGCGTAAAAATGCCAGCAACCGGATTTCAACGCGCTTTCTCCGAAGATATAGGACGCGGTGATGCCCGGTTATTTCCTGGCGGCGAGAAAGCTACAGTACGCACAGCTACAATCATAAATGCAGCAGCCTCCCATACTGTCGAGTTTGACGATGTTTACGGCCCCGCTGCCTATCATCCGGGCACTCCAACTGTTTCAACTGCTTTCTCTTTAGCCGATGGAATTGGGGTCAACGGCCTTACTTTTTTACGTGCGGTTACTGTGGGCTACGAAGTTAGTACACGTATCGCAGAAACTATGGGACGCCCGCATTATAATTATTGGCATACCACCGCAACCAATGGCTCCTACGGTGCGTTATTCGCCGCAGGCACTTTGTTAGAACTAGACGAGGAACAGTTCATTCACGCTCTGGGTAGCGCCGGTACTATGGCAGCGGGCTTACAGCAAGCCTTTCGCGAGGATTGCCATGGCAAGCCCATTCACGGCGCCCATGCAGCTGGAACAGGCTTGATGGCCGCCCAAGTGGCCAAGGAAGGCGTAACCGGTGCCCGGGAAATCCTCGACGGCCAGGTCGGATTCGGTAATGCAATGAGCGAGAATGTAGATTGGAGCCACTCAGCCGACGGTCTTGGTAAAAGCTATAATATCACCCGTATCACGGTGAAAAATCATGGATGCTGTGGCCATGCCTTCCCGGCCATTGATGCAGCATTTGAAATTACTGCGAAATACAAAATTTCGCACAAAGAGATCAAATCCATCCGTATCGGCATGGCTAAATCGACAGTAGATATTTGCGGTGGCAAGACCCACGATACCTTTTTTGAAGGCCAATTTAGCCTCGCTTTCGTTGTCGCCACAGGCTTTGTGAAAGGCCGGGTCAGATTAGAGGCCTTTTCACCTGATGCACTTAAAGATCCCACCGTTTCCGCCCTCGCCCAAAAATGTGAAGTTTTCATAGACCACGAAGTGGACGATGCCTTTCCATTACAGCGAAAAGCTCGTTTAATTGTGGAGACTCAGGACGGCCAAACTATCGATTATATGCAGCAAACACGCAAGGGCGCACCGGACAATCCATTGACCGACGCTGAGTTAGAGGAAAAGTATTTTGAGTTGGTTACTCCGGAACTCGGCAAAGACGGCGCAACGGCCTTATTGTCCTCTATCTGGTCGATAGATAAACTCGACAATATTCAAAAACTGCCAATCTAAATCAAAAAATCAAATCCTCAGCAACCGGAATAACTATGAATATCGCAGACGACCTCACCGACTTGATCGGCAACACCCCATTGATGAGGCTATCCCGGCTATTTCCCGATTGCCCAGCAACTATCCTGGCTAAACTTGAAATGATGAACCCCACATCGATCAAAGACCGACCCGCACTTTATATGGTGCGTCAGGCGATGGCCGACGGCCTCATTAAGCCAGGCACCGAAGTTGTTGAAGCCACTAGCGGCAATACCGGCATCGGTATTGCCTGCTTAGCTACCATAATGGGATTCAAAGCGCGGCTCTATATGATAGATACGAGCAGCATTGAGCGACAGAAATTACTGTCAGCCTACGGTGCCACAGTAGTATTAACGCCTGCTGCTGAAATGACAAGCGGGGCTAGGGACCGCGCTATTGCCTATTGCAAAGCTAACCCTGAAACCACCTTTTTTGCTAACCAACATGGAAACCCGAATAATGCCGCGGCACACAATGCAACTACCGGTCCCGAATTATGGGAACAGACAGGCGGTAACATTGGTGCTGTAGTAATTGGTATGGGTACTAGTGGCACTATCGAAGGTGTTTCAAAGTTTCTGAAAGAAAAAGACTCCTCGATCCGTATTGTTGGTGTCGAACCCGCGGCGAGCCCAGTCAACGCGGGAGGTAAACCCGGACCTCATCTTATTAGCGGAATAGGACCAGGCTTTTTGGCAGAAAATTTCGAACGCGCGCGTGACCGAGTGGATGAAATCCTATTGGTAGAAGATGAAGTAGCCTTCGAATGGGCGCGCCGGGTTACCTTGGCGGAAGGCCTCATTGCCGGCCCTACTTCCGGATCAACGCTGTGGGGGGCTTGGGAATTAGCTAAACGTCCAGAATTCGCGGGCAAAAATATCATAGGTTTTATCTGTGATACCGGCGAACGCTATCTCTCTATGAAATCTCTCTTCAAAGCTGACACCGTCATACACGAGGGTGAATAGTTACGATATTTAAAGTACCAAACGATTGATGACGGAGATTCCTCGGAATATTGAAACCTAAAAAAATACTAACGATTAGTATTAATTTCTACAGCTGCAATTGATCCGCTTTATAGCGTATCAAAGTAATGAAACGTCTCCGTGTTATAAAGCATAGCTTGGACGTGGCGGCACAGTGAGCGACTGAAATTTATGATCAAGTAAGCTCCGGTAATCTACCCACTTATTCGCCGATAAGGAGATACCATTAGAAGGACTTTTTTTGACCGTCTAATCTAATGAAGAACAATAGTGGCAACATCATCAGCGTGACTATGGTCATCAATTGAAAGTCGATGATATAGGCCATAAATTCGGCCTGTTTATCGATTAAACGGTCAAGGGCCATCATCCCCGGTAGGCTATCCATGTTCCATTTCTCAGGCAGAGTAAAATGCTGAAATCGTTCGTTATATTCACTCACATTCTGGCTAAGTGTAGATCTAGCGCTTTGAGTACTTCGCACTAATAGTGCAATTAGGACCGAAATACCGATACCAGAAGCAATACGCTGGGCCGTAGATAAAATGCTGGTGCCATCCGGACGGAGCGATGAACTCAACGTAGAAAAAGTAATCGCGAGGATAGGTGTTTTGACAAAACCAAGACCAAAGCCTTGCAGAAAAATAGCAATAATTATGGGCACGGTGTGGACGTCGGGTGAGAGTTGCGACAAAGACCATGTGGAAAAAGCAATTCCACATAAGCCGATAAAAATGAGATATTTCGGGCTATAACGCATAACCAACATACCCGCGATAAACGAAGCACACATGCTCCCTATGCCGCGATACGCGATGATGATACCCGCTTCAATGACTGGTAAGCCCAACTGATCTTGAAGAATTGGTGGTAAGAGCCCAACATAACCGTAGATCATAAATTGGGTAAACACGACGAGTATCATACCGATCAAAAACTCTCGATTTTTAAATACTCTCAAATTCAGATAAGGCTGGCGCGAAGTCACTGCGTGAAAAACAAAGACATAGCTGAACGCCGCAGCAAAAAACGCATAAATTATAATTATCTGAGAATTAAACCAATCCAGCTTACCACCCTGTGATAGCAATAATTGTGTTGCACAAAGCGCAATGCTAAGCACCACAAATCCAAAAAAATCAAAGGCTTTGGGTTCTTGCTTTTTGTCTTTTGGCAATATTCTCAGGATCAAGAAGAGCCCGAGCAAGCCAATAGGAACGTTGATTAAATAAATTACCCGCCAATCAAAATACTCCGTAAGGATACCACCGACAATCGGCCCAATAACGATTGAACTATTGCGCCCCATTTGCAGCCAGCCAAACGCAATCCCGTGTCGACTTCTGGGAAAGGCTGCGAGAATAATTTGGATAGTTAGAGGATTGAATCCAGCTCCAAAGGCTCCTTGCAGGAAACGGAAAAATACCACTTCCATCAAGGTACTCGACTGAGACACCATAACTGATACGCCAATGAATCCCGCCGTCACCGCAATAAACAAATTTTTACAGCCAAGCTTCCGGCTTAACCATGCATAAAACGGTGTGAACATAGCCGATGCGACCAAATAGGAAGTCAACACCCAGGAAATTTCCACTAATGTCACCGAAAAAGAGCCCATCATTCGTGGAATAGCGACACCCGTGGCAAACGTATCCATACCTTGCATGGAGCCTGCGGGTAAAATCGCCAATGCTACAAGAATACGCTGACGAGGTGGTAGTCCACCCTCCTCATCATCTTCCTGTGCTTTTTTAGTAGTGGTAGTCGCCGTCATAAATCTATTGGCATGCTATTAGCGGAATCCTGTGTATCTTAGCGCACACTGCTCCCTTTCCGCGAGCGCACTAGAATCAATAATGGTAACATGGCTAGCGTGAGGAAAGTCATAATTTGGAAATCCGTAATATAAGCTATGAATTCTGCATGTTTCTCTATCATTCTATCTAACACCATCATTCCTGTGACGCTATCGGGATTCCAACTGTGACCTAAGCCTAACTGCTCAATACGTTCGCTCTCGACAGATTCTACCAGGCTCACGCGCGCATTCTGTGTGCTCCGCACCAAAAGTACTATGAGAACAGACACGCCAACACTTGATGCCAGGCGCTGGGTTGTCGCCATCACACTTGCCCCATCAGGCCTTAACGACGTTGCCAAGGTAATAAATGCCAACGTCATAATAGGGGTTTTTATAAAGCCGAGACCAAAGCCCTGTAAAAATACAGCGATGATGATTGGTGTCTTCGTTTGAATAGGCGCTAATTCCGCCAACATCCAGGTTGCGATCGCAACTACCAACATCCCGCTTACAATTAAACTTCGCGGCGAGAAACGAAAGATCATGACACCCGCCAGCATAGCTGCGCACATGGTTCCCACGCCGCGATTAGCGATAATCATCCCCGCATCAATTACAGGGAAGCCCAATTGATCTTGCAGTATTGGCGGCAACAACCCCACATATCCATATGTCATGAAATGGGCGAAAAACATCAAGATAATGCCAATTGTAAACTCCCTGTTTTTAAAGACCGTTAGGTTTAGATAGGGGTGTAGCGTCATTGACGTATGAACAAGAAAAATCCAAATAAACCCAGCACCGACAAACATGCATGTCACAATTAAATTTGAATCAAACCAGTCGAGTTTTTCACCCTGATTGAGCAATAATTGTATTGCGACAATGGCAAGACTTAAGGCAACAAACCCGAAAAAATCAAAAGCTTTAGGCTCCTGCGGTTCGTCCTTTGGCAATATCCTGGGAATAAGTACCAACGCCAAAATAGCAAGTGGTACGTTCATTAGATAAACCATTCGCCAATCAAATAGCTCCGTCAGAATTCCCCCGACTAAGGGCCCGATCACGACAGCGCTATTTCGCCCCATCTGCAACCAACCAAATGCGATACCGTGATGACTTTTCGGAAAAGATGCCAAAACCACTTGCGTGGTCAGAGGGTTTAGTCCTGCGCCAAAGACACCCTGCATGAAACGAAAAAAAACTATTTCGTAGAGTGTACCTGATTGAGAAATCAACAGCGAACAGCACATAAAGCCAAATACAACGCCAATAAATAGCTTTTTGCAGCCAAGCTTTCGACTTAGCCAAGCAAAAAGTGGCGTAAACATCGCAGAGGCGACCAAATAGGAGGTCAAAACCCAAGATACTTCAGTGATCGTTACCGAAAGCGAACCCATCATGCGAGGAATAGCAACGCCAGTCGCGAAGGTATCCATGCCTTGCATCGCTCCTGCCGGTAAGATAGCCAATGCAACCATCAAGCGCTGGCGCGGGGGTAGTCCTTCTACCTCATCATCTTTCCCGTCTTTGCCTGTGGTGGTTGTCGCCATAAATTATCGCGCCCAATGCCTGGCCAGTCCCGATATCAAAATTCAAAGAGTTTACGGAAAGGCGAATAGTTTACACCAATAGTCAAGATTGCAGTTAAACACATTGACCCATTTTACAAATTAGATTTTCAAATTTCATGCAGGTGGAACCCTAACATTAAGACGTCGAGATACTGCTGAGCTGTTGGAGAACTAGAATCACGTCTAATAACACAGCCCTAATAGAATCGGAAATCTGAACTATTCCCATTCGATCATTGGGCGCATAAAATCCGCTTTACAAACAATTGATTCACACGTGGGTCGCGCCCTCCAATTCCTCGTGAGGAAGCGGATTTCTATGCAAAAATAACAGAGGTTCCTAATGCGATGGAACAGTTTTCATCCACTCATATGCTGGTCAGTACTTTAGCGCCAAGCCGACCTGTTACCTGTCACCGCCCAACCGCTGCTCTAGGTGCTTGTAGCTCTTTTTTGCGGCTATTTCCCGGTAGAGTACTATACGCGGTCAAAACAAACCCTAATCCGATAATTCTGCGGGCACTCTATGACGCTGGGCTCCGTAATTTCGACGTAACCTCCATCAGCGAAATAGAACTAATCGCCACCCTATTTCCTGATGCGACAGCTAATTTCATGCATCCAGTTAAAAATCGTCAAGCGATTACGGCCGCCTATCACGAATATGGCGTTCGAACCTTCGCACTTGATAGTGTCGAGGAATTGGAGAAAATCCAAGCCGCAACCAATAACGCTAAAGATCTCACACTCATGGTACGCGTCACAGTACCCAATATTCATGCCGCATATCGTCTCAGTGATAAATTTGGTGTCCCTCTAGCCGATGCCCCCGCTGTATTGAAGGCTGTGCACAGTCGTGCGCAAAAACTCGGTATATGTTTCCATGTGGGCTCACAATGCATGCAGCCTGCAGCCTTCGGTACTGCATTAAGAATTGTAGCTGAGATGGTCCGCCGTGCCGGTGTTATCCTTGATGTAATAGATGTAGGAGGTGGCTTCCCGGCTCCTTACCCCGGCATGATACCGCCGCCGTTTGAAGAATATATAAGAGAGATTCAAATCGGCTTTGACTTGATACCGGTTCCAGGGCACTGCGAATTGTGGGCGGAACCAGGACGAGCACTAGTTGCCGATGCTGGGTCAACCTTAGTACGGGTTGAGGGGCGTAAGGACCGGCAGCTTTATATTAATGACGGCACCTATGGCAGCTTATTTGATGCGGGAGTGCCTGGTTTTCGCTTCCCCGTTAAATGCATACGGCCGAGTTGTGAACCAGAGCCGGACCTCATAGATTTTTCGTTTTATGGCCCTACTTGCGATAGCCAGGACGCAATGACAGGACCGTTTGCATTGCCCATTGACACCAGCGAAGGAGACTATGTTGAGATTGGTCTCACCGGCGCGTATGGGGCCGCAATGCGAACACACTTCAACGGATTTCATTCGGACCATGAAGTAGTGCTGCACGATCAACTCAGTTGGCTTCCTCACCAGAAATACGCTAGCCAAGCTTTAGTTAAACCGCGGAAGGTCGCTTGGAAAACATTCAGATAACGATTACCGAAGGGTATAGAGATAGCGAATCAATGCGTCCCGTTCGCTCTTTTTCTTTATACCCGGAAACACCATTTGAGTTCCTTGGACCAATCTACTCGGGCTTTTCAGGTATTTGTCTAGCGTCACTTTATCCCAAATGAGCTTCGAGGCCTTCAGACCCTTCGAATAGGGAAAGCCCTTTACGCTCGCGGCTTTTTTATCGACCATATTCCATAGGCTGGGGCCAAAAAGATCTTTGTTGGGTTCCGTATAATGGCAGGTGGCGCAATATCGTTTAAACAATCGCTTGCCGAAACGCTGTTCCTTATCCAAGCCAGAGGCAACCGTGTTCGCTGTTACAACTAACATCAAACCCACCACAAGTATCGGGAGTGAATCGAGCTTGGTAATTATTCTCATTATTGTTTCACCTAATAGAGCCACTTTCAAAACACGCTAGCAACGTGGCTAAGCGCACTTTGTGAAACGGCATGTAATTTAGCCCGGCTGGGCCGACTTGAACATCCAGATTATCGAGCCGTATTTGTTTTTCTTCGTATTTTAAGAATGCCCCGTATTGGCCTAAATCACGTTGAACGTGCCTTTATTGCGACCGCTGAAGTAGCACGACACATCTCCAAGGTTCATAGGTTTGTAGATACACATGTGAGTATCAGTTTGTCTGACCAGGAAATCCTTCAAGCTTGCGTCATAGGATTGGGTATGCGCCTTTTCTATAAGATATCGGGCGGATCAAATTGTTGCGCCACCGAGACACGATTGACACGGCGGAGTGGTGTTTTGACACTATATTTGACGAAGCGTGCACAAAACCTTTTCGGTCCTAAGTTCGAAAAGCGCCTTGCGAGCTTTGCTAAAAAGATTAATTGTGTCGCGAGAATAAGGGTGAAATCCAAAAGCCTCAAACTACTGCAGGTGTGTTTATTCAAAAGAAGAACGTGACAAACTAAATAACAAAGCTCACACCTCTCAGAGATGAAAAGCACGGGCAGTGAAAGGTCTCTCATGGCGTCCAAAGCCGATAATCACGAATGGTTAATTCAGTTTAATGAAGAAACATTGGAACCAGACCTTAAGATCTGTGATCCGCATCACCACCTATGGAATGAGAGATATGGACGGACGACCACACGCTATCAACTCGACGAATATCTCGATGA
>MDTE01058373.1_pt1 | contig 63563 bp, 43 predicted proteins | sample 811231 | NCBI WGS metagenome assembly MDTE01 (sample SAMN05326651, study PRJNA326480) | marine metagenome | isolation source: seawater | place: Indian Ocean: Red Sea | collected 2010
ACGTCCCGCGACAGCTCGTCGGTGTCGACACTCTCTCTCGCGCGCGCGCGGAGAGGCGACGCGAGAGACGCGGTCGTAGGCGATGCGAGAGACGCGCGGGAGGTCTCGCGCGCGAGCGCGAGCGGAGACGCGCGCGAGAGCGAGCGAGGCGGACGCGGGACGGGTCGGGACGCGCGAAAGAGAACGTGGGAACGAGGACGCGCGAGACTGTGGGGACGCGAGGACGACGGCGCGACGGCGAGCGGTGCGCGCGATCGTCGCGTGCGTCGTCGCGTGCGTCGTCGGCGCGCGCGAGAGGTGGAGGATGGGCGCGGAGGCACCGCGCGAGGGTCGAGAGGGCGTCGTCGCGGTGTCGCCCGAGCTCTTGGCGACCAAGACGGTGGCGGAGGGTCTCCTCGCGCGCGTCTTTCGAGCGTACCCTCGCGCGATGCATTCGAAATGGGTCAATCCTCGTCGTCGCGTGTGGTTGGCGGTGTTGGGAGAGTGTTTCGACGTGACGCTGGGTGCGGAATATTACGTCGGCGACGAGGGCGATTACGCGTCGTGTTTCGCGGGACGAGACGCGAGTCGAGCCTTCGCCACGGGTGATTTTACGCCTGAGGGGTGCGTGGACGACGTCGAGGGATTGAGCGGGGCGGAACTCGACGGCGTGCGCTCGTGGGCGACGTTCATGCGGGAGAAATACGAATACGTCGGCGTCGTCGCGGGGGGTCGATTTTACGACGCCGACGGGCGAGAGACGGAGACGCTCGCGCGCGTGAAACGAAAAATCGCCGCGCACGAGGCGAGCGACGCGCGTCGACGCGAGCGGGCGTTGATGTTTCCGGATTGCAGCAGTTCGTGGTCGGAGAAGGAGGGTGGATTCGTGTGGTGCGACGCCGACTCGGACGGCGCGCCGAGGTTTCCTCGAAACGAAACCGTTCGCGAACGCGTCGACGACGACGACGTCGAGAAGACCTTCTCGAGTCGGTGCGCGTGTTATCCAGACGTCGGCGTATCCAACGCGCGCGCCTTGTATCCGGGATGCGAGATGACGAGTTCGCGGTGTCGAACGTCCCTTCCGGGAGAGTGAGCGCGGCGTCGCGTCTCGCCGCCGACTCGCCGCCGACCTCGAGCTCAAACCGCACTGCGAGGCGTCGACGCGCTCGACCTCGACCGCGCGCACGTTCGTTGCATGCGAACGAACGGGCCGGTCGCGCGCGTCGGCGCGGTCGTCTCGCGCGCGCGTCTGTCATCGTCGAGAGGCGCGAACGCGAGTGGGAACGGTGGTTCGAGGCTGCGCGCATTCTTTATCGTTTCGCGCGCGTTCGGGGGCGTGGACGCGCGTTCAGGGGCGCGCTGGAGCGTGGATAGCATGGGTAACAAGTCACGTTTGACGTGCGCGACGTGTGGGGCCGCGTATAAGCGTTACACGGGCTGCTCGACGCGATTTTGTAAGCAATGTCGAGCCGCCGGCTCGACGCGGGACGACGCCGAGACGCTCGAGACGGACGACGACGGCGCGCTCATCGGATTTAAGCGCTCGAACGACGCCGTGACGGGCGATTGCGACTATCTGAGAGAGGCTGCCGGCGCGAAATCCGCCGCCAAGGGTGGAGGCGGCGGTGGGAAGAAGAAGCGGAAAAAGAAGAAGAAGACGCCGACGCTCAACGCCAGGACGGATCCGCAGTGCGCGGAGATTTTAGCGCATTTAGACGCGACGTGCGTGGTGATCGACGCGTCGAACGCGGAGTCAGAGCTTCAACCATGCGTGGAGGCGTTGAAACAGGCCGAGTACATCGCGGTGGATTGTGAAGGCGTGCGAATGTCTCGCACGGGACCGGTGACGGTGTTGCAGTGCGCCACGCGCGACAGATTGTATTTGATCGACGTGCAATCGCTCGGAGAGATGTGCTTCGGCGATCGAGGCGCCGGTGGCGTTCGCGATGTCTTGGAGTCGAAAGACGTCCCCATCAAGCTCATGTTTGATTGTCGTATGGACTCGGACGCGTTGTTTCATCAATTCGACGTGCGCCTGGAAAACGTCATGGACGCGCAGGTGCTCGACGTGGCGACGCGACGATCGCTCGGGAAGATGATCGATCGCGTCTCCGGCATCGCCAAGTGCACCGGAACATATCTCACGAGCGTCGAGACCGCGGTAGCGGCGGATTTAAAGGTTCGAGTGAAGAAATTATACGCCGCGGAGGAATCCACGCTCTGGGCCGAGAGACCGATGACGGACGACGTTCGACGCTACGCCGCGTTGGACGTATGGCTTCTCATCAAACTGTACGAAAAGATGATGTTTGATTTGCGCGACGATACCGACGATTGGGTCGCGCGCGCGTTTAAGGAATCGGCGCGACGTGTGTTGGCGTTCAGAGAGTTGGAAGTGGCGATGGAACAGGGCGTCTTCACCGAGGAATCCACCGTCGCGCCGACGTTTTAACGTTTTAGTTTGTACACATAGGAGGTGTGTGGGTCGATACGCGCGCGTGCGCGTCGCTTCGCGATCGTCTATTCGTTCCGATGATGTCTCAAATAGCTTAATCTTTGCTGACTATCCTCGTGAAGATGCTTAATGACAACACGACTGAGGAACGCGTCGCGCGCGTTTTTTCGCGCGCGCGCGCCTCGCGCCCATCTGACCATCGTCTATTTTTTCATCTCGCGCAGGAACACACACAGAATAAAAGTAGGAACACGAATAGATAGCTCGTGTAATCGTTCGCATTCTTCTAATTTGGCTACAATCGTCGCGCGCGCTGCTCCTTTCGCCAACTCGTCTTACTCGCATCCACCACTTTGCTCACGCCAGACGCGACGTCGACGCGCGTGGAGATGCGGCCGAGCTTGACGGTGATTTCGTTCGTCTCCGGGTGCACGTCGATCACCTCCGCCTCCGCGGTCCCGAGTTGACGCACGATGACCGCATCGCCCACGTCGAACGCGCGACGCGTCGCGCCCTCGTCCGGAGAATTCCCCGGGACGGCTTCGCCGTTTTCGGCGACGATCCATCCGCGCGGCAAATGCGCCTCGGCGACGTCGTCGACGTCCTCCTTTGTCTCGCACGCGTCGAACAGCGCGCGCGCCTCATCGATTTGTGCGCTCGCCTCGCTCTCGACGCGCTCTTTGATGATTTGTTTTCTCAGGTCCAAGTGCGCGGATTTCGCCTTGACGTCGTCGTAGAGCGTTCGCGTCTCTTCGAGCGTCTCGCTCGCCGCCGCGCGTCTCGCGAGCTGCACGTCGCACTCCTCGTCCAAAGCGCTCGCTAATTTCGCACGATTCTCCCGCGCGAGGGCGTCCTTGGCGTTCGTCTCCGCTGTACCTCCCGCCTTGGCCAACGCCTCGCGCGCCTCGGCGATGATGGACGGCGCCAAGCCGAGTCCCGCCGCGATGTGCAACGCGTTGCTCCGACCCGTCTCTCCCCACAACAGACGATAGGTCGGTTGTAACGTGTTCAAATCAAACTCCACGGCGGCGACGCGACACGCGGGCGACGCGAGGGCGAACTCTTTCACCTCTTCGTAGTGCGACGTCGCCACCGTGAGACGCGATCGACGGGAGAGCGCATTCAACACCGCCACGGCGAGCGCCGCGCCCTCGGCGGGATCGGTGCCGCTTCCGGGCTCGTCGAGTAAAATCAACGAGTCGTCGTTCGCGGTGTCTAGTATCCTCTGTAAACCCTTGAGATGCGCGCCGAACGTCGATAAACCGCCGTCGAGCTCGAGCGTCTGCGAATCGCCCAAATCCGCGATGACGCGACGAAAGAACGGAATCTCGCACCCGGCGTCGCACGGCGGATACAAACCCGCCCTCGCCATGAAGCACGCGACGCCGATGGCTTTCAGAGACGCCGTTTTCCCACCCGTGTTCGGACCGGTGATGGTAACGCATCGAATGGACGCGTCGACCTCGAAATCGATCGGGACGACGACGTCGCGCGCGTCGAAACGCGTCGCCGCGCGAGAGACGCTCGCGTCTTCGTCTTCGTCTTCGTCTTCGTCTTCGTCTTCGTCTTCGTCTTCGGGCGTCGACCCGAACGCCGAGATGGATTCAGCCTCGCCGATCGCGGCGCCGGTGGGTAAGGGCGCGAGATGACGCTCGAGGAGTAACGGGTGTTGCAACCCGCGCACGGAGACGCCGCGCTCGGCGCTCACGATGGTCGGTTTCGAGCCGTCGAGCCACGCGGCGTGTCTCGCGCGCGCGTTGGCGACGTCCAACGCCGCCAACGCATCGTTCGCCGCCGAGAGCGCGTCGGCGTGCTCGCGCACCATCGTCGTCAATTCGATGAGTATGCGCTCGATCTCGGCGTCTTCGCGCGCCGAGAGCGTGGCCAAGGCGTTGTTCAACGGCACGGCGCTCTGAGGTTCTTTAAACACGGTGCTCCCCGTACCGGAAACGTCCAACACGACGCCCTCGAGTTCGCCCGCCGATCCGAGTTTCATCGGTATGCACTGTCTCCCGAGTCTCGTCACCACCTGCGCGCGCTCGGCGAAATTCTTCCTCGCCATCTCGCGACTCGTTTCGTTGAGCATCCCTCGCAACGAGTCCCTCGTCGCGCGCTGTTCGGCGCGAATCGCCGCCAACGTCTCGCTCGCGTCGTCCAACACTTCCCCGCCCGGCACCCCCACGCATCGTTCGATCGCATCCATGAGCGCCCGAGGCGTCGCTCGCAACGCCTCCTCGATCTCCCTCAACGCCTCTTTTCCTCCTCGCCGCGCCGCCAATTTTTCGCCCAAACGTCTCTGCGCGCGTCCCGTCGACCCCAACTCTCCCAACGACGTCCCCGACAGCGTCGTCCCTCGCCTCGCCCCCTCGATCGCCACGCGCGCGTCTCGCGCACCGTCGAAATCGTCCCGACCGAACATCGCCTCACCGCTCCCATCGTCTCGAACGCACGCCGCCGTGCGCGCGAGCGCGTCTCGCGCGTCTCGCGCCGTCGTCGCCAGACGCGGCGTCGCCGCCTCGCGCCCACCTCGCGTCGTCCACGCGAACGCCTTCACCTGCGCGCACACATCTTCCCACTGCAACACCTCCGCCGCGTCCGCCGCGTCTCCCATCGTCGCGCGCGTCGTCGCGCGCGCGTCGCGCGCGTTTTCGACCGACCGCGTCCCCGCGTCATCTCTCGCGCGCGCTCGCGCGCGCCTCAGCCTCGACCTCCCTCGACCGACGCGAGGCGCGACGCCGCGCGTCGTCGCCGCCGCCGTCCTCGTCGTCGTCGCCATCCCCGTCGCCGCGTCGTCGCGCGCGCGTCGTCGAATGAATCGAAAAGTGTCGAAAAGGACAAAAGTGCGCTCGACCGCCACATCGCGACGCGCGGGTCGCGAGTCGCGCGCGCGGTCGCGTCTCGCGTGCGTCGATCGAGGCGCAAAGACGCGACGATACCTCGACGCCGTTCGAGGGTGACGACGAAGGAGGGATCGTCGAACGGTGTCCCGGTCTCGCGTTGGCGCGCGTCATTCATTCATGACGGCGGCGAGCGGGACGGCCGCGCGGGACGACGTCGAGGATGATTTCGGGTACGATGATCCCGACGTTCGATACGAGGATCACGTCGCGAGGGAGGCGCTGCGAGCGTTCGTGCGCACGGCGCTGGAGGAGACGAGACGAGGGGGGAGTCATCGAGCGCAGTATTACGAACTCTTGGAGGCGTGCGCGGAGAGCGCGAGGGCGACGGACGCGGACGCGGACGGTGCGACGGCGTTGATGGATGCGTTGTGCTCGTACGCGACGTTGATCGATGAGCGAACGCATCATCAGTTGGTGGAGGGAGCGTTTTTGCGAGTGGATCCGTGGACGTGCGCGAGACGAGTGCGAGAGACGGCGCTGCGGTTTGGGACGCAGTTGGTGTGCGCGCAGGGCGGGACGTTTAGCGGCGCGGTGGTGGGGAAATTGGTGGAATCGATGATCGCGCCGGTGGAGTACGATGAGTGGTGGCGCGAAGACGCGGATGAGGCGGACGAGGAGGCGATGGAACGCGCGAGGGTGGGTCGACGGGTGGTGGAGGACGTGACGAGTTGCGCGGGGAACATTTTGCGTTTGGTTCCGCAGAGCGAGCGGACGATGATCGCGGCGCTTCGAACGGGAATTCCGCACAAGAGCAGTCCGAAGGCGATGCAGGTGGGATACATGCGCGCGGCGTTCGCGTTGGTGGAGAGCGAGCGCGGGGCACCGCTTCGGGACGAGTTTTTGAAAGCCGTCGTCGCGCACGCGCTCGACGTGGACGTGGAGATCAAGTGGGACGACGTCATGGCGGACGCCGAGAGGACGAGCGCCGATCGTGGGGCGAAACGGGAGGAAGAAGAGGACGACGCCATTTTTGAGTTGGATGACATCGAAAAGACGATCGAGGAACAGTGCAGAGCGGAGTGGGAGCAGCGACCGGCGACGTCCGCGCCCTTGGCCGTGGATGAAGCCGCGGATACTCTAGACGCGTTGATGGAGCTCGCGCTGACGCACATCGACAAGCGTATCGATGACGGTGACGTCGTTCTCGTCAGGCGTGCGCTCATGCACGCGTTTACGCTCACGCTGTTACCTGCACCGAGGTCCAAGTTTGTGCAATTTCTAGTGTTCCATCTGTGCTCTCGAGACGAAGAGACGTGCAGAGAGTTGACTGAGCTCTTATTCACGAAATTAGTCGACGTATCAGAGGCTGGTTCCATACGACTCGCGGCGGCGGCGTACTTTGCCTCTTTCTTGGCGCGCGCGAAGCATTTAACGCCAGAGTTCGTGTGCGATCTCTTGAAGCGCTTAGTGGATTGGTGTCTGTCGCACGTGAAACAGCGAACCACGCCGGGAAGCGTGGCGTTGAGCGGGGCGATGGAGAAGACAAAGGTGGGAATGCCTCCTCCTCCGCCTCATCAAGCGTTAGCCGTATTCGACAGTGCCTGTCAAGCGATGATGTACGTGATTTGCTACCGAGCAGAGGACATCTCACGAGCCGGTGGGACGACGGCGATGAAGCTGCAATCCTTACCGCTGTGCGAGGTTCTGTATTCGCACCTGAGACCACTGGCGACGTGCCTGCCGTCCGTCGTGACGGAGTTTCTGCATCGAGCCGTCGGCGCGAACATGAACGGGTTCACGAGTGTTCTTCTCAAAGAACACATGGAAAGGATGGCCACGGGTCAAGGAACGGACGTCTCCTCAAACATGCCCCTCTCCAGGAATCCTTCGATGGACTTCACGAGTACCCAAATCGCGTCTACGTCTCGAAGTCGTTTCCCGCTTCGCATGTTTTTTCCCTTCGATCCGTACGTGCTTCGTCGAAGCGCAGATTTGTTGAAATTGCACGACACGTACGTATTCTGGACGGGAAGCGAAGTGGACAGAGCTGTCGATAGCGAGTCAGACATGGAGGACGAGGATGCGGAGGAAGACGACATGCAACTTTCGAGTGAGTCGGAAGATAACGAACTCGAGACGGTCAGTCGTTCGAGCTTGAGCGATCAGGCGAGAAGTTTCGGTGTTGGATCACTGAACACGCGACCGAGAAAGAAGATTTTCCGCGGATTGCGACAACCGAAACCGTTGTTCGGCCGAGCGCGTGCGGATGGATCTCCTCACTCGCCGGGTGGTGCGAGCGGACCCTCACCTTCGCCTGCGAGCGCGAATGGGTTCGCGGCGATGGCGGCGAGGTGGCGCCAGACCGATGATCCAAGCAGTCTCAGTCCGTTGCAAGACGAACTTCCGCAAGCCGTGCGAGGAACGCCTCCGCTCGTCGTGACCTCGTTCTTCACCGAGCCAGGGAATGAGAACTCATAACTTGTCGAATTGTGATTAGTGTTGTACGTCAATTACATGTTCAATTGTGACTAGTTGCTCCAGGCCGTCGTGCACGGCTGCAAATCTTGGCATGTGACCGTGGCGATCCCGTCGGTAACGAAAGATCCCGAGAAGGTCTTGTGTCTGCATTCAACGGTCGTGGAAATACTCGTACCGCCGTCGACGAAACCACCAACCACAGGTTCATCTACGACCGACGAGAAATTGTAACCGTATTTCGCTCTACACGCATCGTTTCGCCTATCCTTGATACAGCGGCGTGAATTCCACCATGTTGTACCACTTCGAGATACTTTGTCGCCGTAACAAATGGCGAAGTGTTCGTTGGGCAAATTCAAAGTCGTGTCTGTGCATGGATTCGGATCGCACATCAACTCGTACGGACGAGTCATGACGTTTGGATCATCCCATCTAAAAACTGAGTGAAAATTTGCGTAAAATGGTCGCGATATGAAAGAGTAAAATATTGGCACTTCGAAGTCGCACATCTCACGGGCCTTGACCCAACCAGGTTTCAAACCATTTGCGTTTCTTGCCGCAATATCAGGATTGTGTCTTTTCGTACGTGGGGTCCTTTGCGAAAGAACTCCGTATCCGGCCCAACGCTTGCAAAATTGGCCGCTTGCGTTAACGAAACAGTTACCCGGGGTCATACCACCGATGAACTGAGCAGGTTGCGGTGCCTTTCCGACGTTGTTCGGGACACCGATGAAAACAACTCGCGTACCAAACATCTGGTGCACCATACCATAGAGCTGAACGTACCGGTACTTGTAATGGCACATGTCGCTTGATTCGCCATCAATGCCCGTCCAGTAGTCGACCTCTGTGCCTAAAACTGTCTTCGTCCAGCGAGAAAGACGCTTGTATTTATCAGCGGCAGCGTTACTACAGTCAAGCCAACCGAAGTTCATCTCGGGTGCGCCATCGCTCACCATGTAAACGACGGAGTTTTCTATGCCGAACTGTTCGTTATTCTTTAGATAATCTCGCGCAATCATCAGAGCTTCCGCAGTCGGCGTTGCTGTGGCGCAACATTCGTTTTTTATCGCGTTGGTCTTTTGCATCCACTGGTCAGCGGTGTATCGCCCCAGTGGAATTGCCAATTTCGCACCGTTACACGTGTCTGCGTCGAATCCAGGGAAGAGCATCACTCCCATTCGAGTATTCGTTGAAGAAGCGGCGGCACAGTACAACTTTTGAATCAAAGGAATGACATTGTTTCGAAAGTTATGGCCACCGATCGACGCACTTGCGTCAACGAGAAAGAGAACATCTCTGTCTTTAGCTTGTTTGCACGCGCCCATACCCGCACAATGACCCGTCTGCGTGAACGCGGGATTCGGCTCTACGAAATTCGACGTCTTCAGCGCGAGATCAGACGCATCACACACCGGTGGATCGGCGACTTCTGGCATCGAAAAGCACGGTGGTTTTCTGAAATTGTCGCCACACACATTGTTCACATTTGCCGGGACCGGTTCACACGAACCCCACACGTATCTTATATCCGTGGAAGAAGGCACGATGCGATTATGCCACGTGAAACCATCCTGCTCGGTGTATACGGAGTCCACGCATGAAGCGTTGACGAGAGGAGACATGCTCGCGCAAGTGTGGTGCTCGAGATCGCGCTCTTCATAGTAACAGGCCGGATCACCGTCGGGGTGATCCTCACTTCCAGACCAGTTGAATTCCAACCCTGAATCGTAGCGGTGCTCGCAGTTTCCGCGCGTGCCGCAGTTCATGTTCTTTACACACCATTCCTCCTCCCACGGGGTGCAACTTCCCTTCATCACCGCGAATGCAAACTCGTCGCCCGGTTGGTACATGTCCGTCGTCACGCTGAAAACACCCTTCAGCGCCGTTTCCTGCATCTCCATTCCATGTTCCACGGGCCAATGCGTGCAGTCACCACCCGGACATCCCACGAGTTTCACGCGACATCCCGGTTCGAAGGGCAAATACTCATCCTTCGTCCCCTGCGGAATCCCGCACGTGTACACCGTGAACGTTCGATTCACCTTGGGAGTCGAGCCGGGATCCGCGCCGAGACTACTCGCTTTTTGCTCTCGCGACGGTCTGATCACGACCCTACCACCGTCCCGCGCGAACGCGTGCGAATACGCCGTTTGCGATTGGTGAAGCGATCTTCGGCGCGGTGGAGATCTTTCGGAGATCGCCGCCGTCGCCGTCGCCGTCGCCGTCGCCGTCGCCGACGCCGACGCCATCATCCCCAGGAGCGCGATCGTCCACGTCAGCGGCGACGTCATCGCGCGAGATCGGGTCCGCGGCATCGCGTCGCGCAGTGTCGCGTCGTCGGGGTGGAAGATACGGCCAACACCCGCGTTTGGTGTTGGGATCCGACGCGCCGCGCCGACGCCGTTCGGCACTCCACGTCGTCTTCCACGGCGCCGCGGACCTCGAAGCTCGTGGGAAGCGCGCGAAGAGAGATCACCTCGGTCACTGTCTCCATGCGCGTCGGCGCGCGCGGTGCGTCTCGGGAGGAGCGCGCGCGGTTGCTTTCGCGCGATGCGCGAGAGATAGCGCCGAGCGACGAGGGCGACCGCGAGCTCGAACCGTCGGTGTCCTCGGGTCGATGGCGCGGGACGCGCGCGATCGTTGTCGTCGCCGTCGCGGCGTCGTTGGCGCTCTCAGCCGCGGTGGGATTCAAGGTCGAGGGTGGGTCGCGGTTGCTCGCGATGCTCGGACAAGGCGCGCAGCAGACGCCGTGCGACTACGCGACTACGTTTTGTCAAATGGTCGAACAAGACGAGGTTGGTGAAGACCCGCTGTCTACTTGTTGCTTTTTGACGCAGCAGGTGGCGACCCAGCGGGACTGTCTGTGCAATCCGTCCGATTACGGCGTGAATCAGGGCGAAAATTCGACGGCGAGCTTGGGCGCTGTAAAGAAGTCGTTGCATCGAAAGGAGAGATTGGGCGCGCGTAGAGACATCAGTTCGCTCGGCCAGGCGCACCACTTTCAGAGTCCAGGTTGTAACACGACTGGCTATTGCGATACGGAACATTCGGACGATAATATCGCTTCCATGTGCTGTCACTTGGGTTCCTCGGCGTCGGAAGTGGCTGATTGTTTGTGTAATCCCACTGCGTATGTGTAGTGGTTCGAACGAGCGTGTCGCGTTGTATCGAGTGTAATTTTCATAATAGTGATGATGTCATCAATTTGATTATCTTGACGTCTATCTCCGTCCATTTTTCGGGAGGAGGAAACCTAAAGCTAAGCCGAGAACGCTCGCGGCGACGATGCGAATACCATCCTTTGCGCCGGCAGCATCCGCGCCGATCATCTCACACAACGCGGCGCAATAATCTGCGTTCGTGTCCTCCAGCGCATCGAATAGCGACCCCGTGATACGCATGGACGCCACACCGTATGTCACCTGCGGGTCGACGCTCCACTCGCCGATAGTTTCTTCGGAAATTCCGGCATCCATGAGCGCCGCGCCGAACGACGTTTGCGCAAACGGAATTCCCAACCAGTTGTTCATCTCGGCGCACGCTTCGAAAGGACTCGCGCTCGCGTGCACGCCGTTCTCCCCAGTCGTCGGCTGCGCCTTGAGTCCGAGCGCTTCCCAATCGTTATAAATCATTCCCCTGAGCGAAGATTCCGGAGCCTTGGACGGCTCCGTCGGTCCCAAGAGCTCGCCTCTAAAGTGCTCCCACGACATCTTCTCGCTCTCCCACTCCACGACGTAATAGTGAATACACGTCCCGGGCTTGACGAATTTCGACCGCATCGTCATGTAAAATCCGTTAAAGACGTAAGAATCCTTAATCTTCGCGCAATAGAAACCACCGCCGAGCTTGACCATCTTCCCATCCTGCTTGGCTTGTTGCCAGACGCCGTCGAGCTGCGTCGGCGTCATCTTCCACTTTTCGCACGCCTTTTTCGAGTTCAACGCCAGTCCACGGGCGAGAACATCCGACCATTCCACGCCGTACGCCTTTCGAAACTTTTCTTCCGGCACGTTGAGCGCCGCCGCGTCGAGCAGCGTCGCCTTGGACGCGATGGCGTAGTAGTGTCTATCCACCAGTTGATCCGCATCGATGCGTTCCGCCGTCACCTCGCCCTCGCGCGTGATCCTCAGCCCGCTCCCGGTGAGCGTCGCGGACACGAGAGATAACGTCTCCGGCGTCACCGCGTGCGGCTTCACGAACACGAACGCGGTGTTCGTCACCATGTCGACGCGCTCGAGTCGGTCGATCTGTCTGCGCACAGGATGTGTTGGATTAATCCACTCGGTCGACGTTCTCAGTCTCACGCGTCGGATCGCGCGCTCGTTCGACGACGACGCGACGCGGACGAATGCGTCGAGTCGTTCGCGCGCGCGTGGCCTCGCGTGCGACGCACTGCGGCGACGGCGCGCGCGCGTTCGCGTCTCTCTCTCTCGCGCGCGCGAACGGATGCTCGACCATTTAAACCGGCGCGAGACGGGATTTAGTAGTGTGTCGTTTTTTAGGGTATCTCTAGTGTTAGGGTTTTGGATTATAAACAAGAGCCTTATCCGCGACGATGACGTCCCCGAGCGGCGACGTTTTTCGGCAAATCGCGACGCCGCGGCGCGCGTCGATCCGAGGTCGAGTGAAGAGAACATCGAGCGAAGAGTGATGATGTCGTCCTCCGCGCTCAGCGCGCGACGAGGGGCGCTCAGTCAAGGATCGCCGACGACGCGGGGTGCGAGGAATCAGCAGAGACAACATCGGGCGGGCGGACGCGCGCGCGTCGTGCGCGTCGAGGCGAAGGATTACCCGAAGCCGGATGCGATCTCGCAGACGGAAAACTATCGCGTCGCCGGTGCGCTGTCGAGCAGATTCACGAGCGATCTCAAGGTGAGCGGTGAGGGACAGAAGAAGAAGGTGGCCATCGTCGGCGGCGGGTTATCCGGCTTGGCGTGCGCCAAGTATTTGGCGGAGGCTGGTCACGAACCGATCGTGTTGGAGGCGAGAGACGTGCTCGGGGGTAAGGTGAGCGCGTGGCAAGATAAGGATGGGGATTGGATCGAGACTGGTTTGCACATTTTCTTCGGGGCGTACCCAAACATGATGAACCTCTTCTCCGAGTTGGACATCGAGGATAGATTGCAGTGGAAGGTGCACAAGATGATCTTCGCCATGCAAGAGCTTCCGGGTGAATTCACGACGTTCGATTTTATCAAGGGCATCCCCGCGCCGTTCAACTTTGGCTTGGCGATTCTCATGAACCAAAAGATGTTGACCTTGCCGGAAAAGTTGCAAACGGCGCCGGCGCTCTTGCCGATGTTGATCAAGGGCCAAGAGTTCATCGATGAGCAAGACGAACTCAGCGTCTTGGATTTCATGCGCAAGTATGGTATGCCGGAGCGCATTAACAAAGAAGTTTTCATCTCCATGGCGAAGGCTTTGGATTTCATCGACCCGGACAAATTGTCCATGACTGTCGTGTTGACGGCGATGAACCGTTTCTTGAACGAAACGGATGGCTTGCAAATGGCGTTCTTGGACGGTAACCAACCGGATCGTCTGTGCGCACCGATGGTGGACTCCATCACGAAGAATGGTGGCTCTGTTCACATGAAGCAACGCCTCAAGGAGTTCGTGCTCAACGAAGACGGCTCCGTCAAGCACTTGGCCATGGCGAACGGCGACATCATCGAGGCTGATGAGTACATCTCCGCGATGCCGGTTGACGTCATGAAGCGCATGATGCCGAAGCAATGGGGTGAGATGCCGCACTTCGCGCAGCTCAAGGAACTCGAGGGAATCCCCGTCATCAACATCCACCTTTGGTTTGATCGCAAGTTGACGAACGTCGACCACTTGTGCTTCTCTCGCTCTCCGCTCCTCTCTGTGTACGCCGACATGAGCACCACGTGCAAGGAGTACTACGACGAAGAAAAGTCCATGCTGGAGCTCGTGTTCGCGCCGTGCTCGCCGATCGCGGGCGGTAAGACGAACTGGATCGCCAAGAGCAACCAAGAAATCGTCGACGCCACCATGAAGGAGCTCGAACGTCTCTTCCCGCTCGATATCGGTCCGAAGTCGCCGGACGGTGTCGGCGCCAAGTTGCTCAAGCACGCAGTCGTGAAGACCCCGCGCTCTGTGTACGCCGCGATCCCGGGTCGTAACAAGTTCCGTCCTTCCCAAGAAACTCCCATCAGCAACTTTACGTTGGCGGGCGATTACACGTCTCAGAAGTTCTTGGGTTCCATGGAGGGTGCGGTGCTCGGCGGTAAGCTCGCCGCCGAAGTCGTCGCGTCGCGTGCCAAGGGTATGGCCACCCAAGGTTTGAAGCCGGTTCAACAGTCCATCATCAACGGCCTCTCCGCGGGTGCGGATGAAGCCATGGGTCCGGTGGGCGAAACCGAGTTGGCCTTTGGCGGTGGCAAGGTGATGGACGAAGGCGATGAGGCTGATCTCGCCAAGTTTGACGCCGAGCAGCTAGTGAAGCTCGATGGTTGGACTGGATCCAAGGAAGCGGCGCGCGCGCGTTAATTTAATTTTATCGCCTTGAATTTTTTCCACGTCATCGTGTCGCGGTTGTCTACAATACAATTCATAACATTTCAACTACAGGACGCACGTGAGTCGCCTAATACACTAAAAACGTATCGCTATCGCAGTATGCCAGGGCGAGCGCCGTGCCAGCTTCGGTCGGTTGCGTGAAAGCGCACTCCTTGGAGGCGATCACGTACCCCGGCACCAAGTGCGCGCGCATCGTATTCAACATCTCTCGAGCGAGGCCGCGTCTTCTGGCTGTCGATTGCGTCCAGATCGCGCGCACACCACACCGCGCGCTCTCTGGGATCCCTGAATGACTCACAATCGTTCCCTCGGTTGCACTCGTGGATAACTTCACACCAGGAAGCGTCCTGAAGGCCTGGCGCAACTTTTCCGCGAAAAGTGCGCCGATGACACGATTCCCCTTCTTTTCCACGCACACGAACGTTCTGACTTGGTTCTTCGTTTGATCGAAGATCCAATTTTCGGGTAAACTCAGCTCTCGCTCGACTTTTTTGGAAACACGCTCTATCGCACCGGTGTTCGCCTTGACCGCGTCCAGTCTGACGCATCGTACGTCTCCGTCGGCGTTCTCCCAAACCACGCTCTGCCCATCATCCGGTTTGAGCGTGATCGCGCCATATCCGTCGGCGTTGGCTAAAAACTTGGCGTGATACTGTGCGTGCGTCTTCTCGTCGTCGGGTTCGCCCTTGGCGTACACCAATCCACACTTGGGGCACGTCTCGTGTCGCATCGTCGACTGTCCCAAATCCAGGCACATCTGCGTCCGTTTCTTCTTCACCACTTCGCCCGTCTTCGCCGTCGCTTTCGTCACCGTCGACGCCGACGCTCTCGCGCCTTCGCTTTTCGTCCCGCCTCCTGTGCCGATCGAGTCCAAATACGCCCGAGTGGCCGACGGCGTCGCCTTCGTCGTCGTCTCGGCTCGGCTCGCCGACGCCGCGTTTAAACTTTTCGCCCGCTTCCGTCGCCCGTACGTCGTCGGCGCCGTCGAGCGCGCGCCCTGGCGCGCGTCATCGTCAAACGACGCGTTTGCCGTCGACGTCGCGCTCGACCGTCGCGCGCGCGCGTCATCGTCGACGTCTTCCCGATGGCCATCTTTTTCAACCGAATCGTCCACCTCATCGCCCGCGCGCGGCGCGCCGCGGGGTGTCTCGCCCGGTCCCGGCGTCGCCCTGGCGCCGGCGAAGAGCTCTCGAATGTTCGCCATGCGCTCGGCGTTCGTCCCGCGCGCGAGGACGACGGGCGCGCGAGTTCTCGCGGATGCGCCAGAGAGTGACGCGCGTGGGCGCGCGCGGGACATCTTCGACCGCGACGAGAGCGGCGCGCGCACGAGGGCAGAGAGAGGTGCGCGGTGATCTCGACGACGACGCGCGCGCGAAAACGCGCGCGAGGACGCGCGAGGACGCGCGCGAGGACGCGCGGTACATTTCTAGGGCACGGCTCGAGACCACTCGTCCCGAGACTGCTCGACGTCGCGACGATCGCGCGCGCGGGAGGAGAGCGTTTCCGATGAGGAAGTCATGATATACTTTCGTTCTTCCGAACAGCCCATGCGCTTTGGGGAACAAAATCACCTTGGAGAACCGAGGAAACGCTCTTCGCCGCGTTGGCCGCGCCGACGGATCGTCTCGACGTCGGCCGGTCGAGCGAAAGATACCGTCGTCGCGCGTATTTTTTCGATCGAACGATTCTGCTGATGATACAACATTGCATTGGAGACCTGATCGTAAACGTTACGTGGTGTCGATAAAGCATTGGAGACCTGAACTGAAGAATCGCCTTTTCAAACGAAACGAGCTGCGGACCTCCGCCGACGGCGACATCCGTTCGTAGACTGACGTGAACGCGCGCATCGTGAACTCGCGCCTCGCGACGCAGGTGTCGAGATGGGGGTGTTTTTTAGTAAGCTGTTCTCGTACTTTGGCGATAGAGAGGCGAGAATTTTGGTCTTGGGTTTGGACAACGCTGGGAAGACGACCATCCTCTACCGTCTGCAGGTGGGCACGGTGGTGAACACGATTCCGACGATCGGGTTCAACGTCGAGACGGTGACGCACAAAAATGTCAAGTTTCAGGTGTGGGATCTCGGCGGTCAGACGTCGATCCGGCCGTACTGGAGATGTTATTATCCGAACACGCAAGCCATCATTTACGTCGTCGACAGCTCGGACATCGAGCGCGTGGGCACGTCTAGAGAAGAGTTCCACGCCCTCTTAGAGGAGGAAGAGTTGAAGGACGCCATCTTGCTCGTGTTCGCGAACAAACAAGACCTTCCCGGCGCGCTCTCCGACGCTGAAGTTACCGAACAACTCGGTTTAAGTTCAATCAAAAATCGTACGTGGGCCATCTTCAAGTGCTCCGCGTTAGAGGGCAAGGGCTTGTTCGAAGGGCTCGATTGGCTCGCGGACGCGTGTTCGGCGGCGAAAAAGTAGACGATTTAGCAAACGCGATTCGCTCACGGGGTCGGTCGGTTATTTAGATTCTTTAGACGCGCTGTGTAAACCTCCTCGGTATTAACCTCCCTCCCTCATCTTCACTCGCCGACCCCGCGTCGCGCGTCGCGCGTCGGACGTCGACGCGATGCGCGGCGCGCCTGGACACGAAGACCCTGGCGCGGACGACGTCGAGCCGGACGTGGATGCCGTCGAGGCGTTCGTGCGCCGCGAGACGAAAGCGAGCGGCTGGGATACGTTTAGTAAACTTCTCAAGGACATTCGCGCGTACAGGGCGCGCGACGTCGAACGAGACGGCGCGTCGGTGCGCGCGCTCGCCGACGGTGATCCCGACGCGCGTCTTCCCGTGGGTAGCGGGTACGTGGACGGCGTCAACGCGCTCGCGGATGAGCGTTCGCCGAGACTGGCGCCCGACTGGCCGCTGTTGACTTTCGGACTGGAGGACGACGCGAGCGCGGCGACGGACGGCGACGAAGGCGAGGAGGGGACGAGTAGCTCGTTGCCACCGCGACGAACGAGTTTTGCTCTCCGAGAGCACGCGGAGAGGCACGCGCGCCGAGTGCAAGGGTTGCACTCGGGCGGCGTCACCTCGGCGTTGGGGTATTCTCGAACGGAGCTCGCCACTTTAGGAAACGTGGAGAAGAGACGCGCGTTTAGGGAGGTGCACAAGAATCCATCAAAGTGTTTGAAACATTTCTGCACGCCCGGACGAGTGTGGGAAGGGACCATCTCGATTCCGGGTTCGGGCGCCGTGGAGGAGTCACACGGTTCGCCGTATGCGCTTCAAGTGTTGTGGTTCGACGCCGCGGCGGGGGCGTTCTTGATCTCTCACACCGCGCAGGGCGACGAGCAATTGTGTCATCTGATGCTGAAAGACGACGGTCGAGAGGGAGTGATGGCTCTGTCGTTCTCCGATAACGAGACGTATTGTTCGGGAAGTATCGACGGAGAAACCGGGGTGATTAGAGGCACCGTCGGCCAACTCGTTCGGGCGGAAGAGGGATTTTTCGAAGAATCCGATTCTTCGCGAAATACGTTTGAGTTAGTGCCGATAGACATCGATGAAGCGGAGGGACGCGACGAGCCGATGGATCGTAGAAGGCGACTTCAAATCGCGCGCGTGCTGCAAAGGCGCAAACTCGTCTCCCAGTGGAGTCGCAGCGCGAACATACTCGGTGCGACGTACAGCGCCATCCAATTCGTCAAGGATACGATGCGTAGTGAACACATGTGGGCGTACATGCTTCGCAAACTCACGTTTGAAACACGACTGATGGAAGTAAATGATGAAAGCGTGTGCTCAAATGCGAGAAACGTATCCGCCGCGGCGCATGAAGACGACCCGGTGGAAGACAAGCACGAAGGAGACGTTGAGTCGCTTGAAGAGATTGAAGAAATCATGCTTCCTGTCAACGTGACGCTCGCTACGTGGAGAGAAGAAAATTCTCTGTGGATGTCGTTTCCGTCTCCCGCTTTATCACGCACCGTGATAGTCGAAGACAAGGAGCGCGATTGGTGTGACATTTGGACACTTGAGCGCATGAATGCGGAGTTTTTGGGGTGTAAATTTAGGCTGTACACGCGTTTATTACGCGCGCGCGTCTTCCAGACGATTAAAGAAAAGCAGACATACTTGAGTGAATTCAAAACGTTGCGTTCTGAATGCCACAACGAGATGAATCGCGTGTTGAATAACATGAATCTTCTCTTGTGGCGATTGTTCTATGGAAGCGAACTGCGAGGAAATGATCGACAGGCGCTCGTGAAAAATATGGTCGGCATATTACGCGTCGAGGAAGCGCGCATGATCATCGCCTATGACAACGTCGACAAGGCTCTCCGTGAGTGCGACGCGCGAATACCGCTAGACGCCATCAAGCAGAGATGCTCCATCGCGTCAAAAGATTCGCACGTGTGCTCCATTTGTTTACTAGACATCGAGCAAGGAGAAGAAGTCTTGACGCTCGATTGTTCTCATAGTTTTCACATCGCGTGCTGTTCCACGTGGTTGCACACGCACGCAACCTGTCCGAACTGCCGTAGCCCTCAGTCCACGGCGGCGAGCCAACACGCAGCCACGACGTAGTTCCATTGTACTGTACATGTTATATTTTTTCTACAAACGATGTTCTATTCGTCATCTGAAAAGCTTGCGGTCGCTAAAGCTCGCAGCTCTGTCCGTAATTGATGGGTCGATCGGCGAAGTCTCAAATACTGCGCTCTGGCTGCCGACGATTGTAACGAACTCTGGATTCGCACAAAGTTTTTCTGAATCGCTTCTTCATCGTCATCATCGGATGACCCCGTTTCTTTCGTCTCTTCGATGCGCTTGGGCCGAGCCTGCGTCGCCTTTCCTTTCGGAAGTCGTCTGGCGCGCATCACCGGTCGGCGCGTCAGCTTCTGCGTGTCGATGGGTTCTTCGCCGACGGGCGTGAGAAGTTCACTCATCAAATTTTGCATCTCGCCCTCCTTCATGCGACGCACACGTCGTTTTCCTAATTTTGCGTGAAGTTGGGCGTCGACGTATTCGGGCTTGACGTTCAGTTCTCTAAGCGTTTTCAGTAAACACTCTCTCGCATGCTCCGCGCGCTTGACGATGGTGGCAGCTTCGGTTTCGGAATCGTCGCTCCCCTCGACTTGTAACTCTCGGACGCGCGCTTTGGACGATAACATCGACCTCGTCGCTTTCCTGCGAGGACGCGACTTGGAGAATGAAACCCCCTCGCTGTCGGAGTTATCAGAGTCGCTCGGTAACATGGTTCGTCGGAATTGATGCGTCGTCGCAGACACGTTCGGCGCGCGAGAGGTGCGATTGGTGCGGAGATTTATGCTGTCCAGAGCGCTCGTGAGATTGGCTTCGCTGATGTACGCGGCGATGCCTTCGTATCCACAGTGAATCGCGAGTTCGGCGGGTCCGAACATGTGTCCATCCCACATCGCGACTGCACGAGACTTGGCGCCATAGTTTAAGAGGGTCGCCACCACCATCTCGTGCCCGCGAGCGACCGCCCAGTGCAGCGCGGTACGCTTGTGCTTGTCCGCGTGATTCAAATCTATACCCGTCGCACACATCGCTCGAACGGCCCATTCAATACCGAGGGCGGCGCAGCAGTGAAACAGCGTGAGTCCTTCTCGATCGTTCCTATTGTACGCGCTCGGCGCGAGCGCGAGTTTCATCAACGTCTTGTGAGTTTCTTGCGTTCTTTCGACTACCTCCCCGACGACGTCGTCCTCTGCGACATTGGCCACCTTCGCAACTTCTTCCAACTCGTTGACCGCGGTCGCCGCCGTCGGGACGGCGAGACGAGCCTTCGTGCGTCGGTTTTCGTGAACGATGACCGATTTCAATCGAGCCTGAATCATCCCGTTGAGTAAGACCATCAAGTCTTCGTCTTTGATGTTATCCATGTTGTACGGATCCATCTGCAATCGTTCGGCGGCGCGAAGCGCGCTCAGGGCGTTCATATGCATGGTCGATCGAGAGACCGAGTCGTATAGATTCATCAGTTGTGACCCCGCGGTGCCTTCGCCGCTTTTTCCATTCGACATCTCGCTCGAGTCGGATCCTATTGTCGTCAAGAGTTGCACCAAGCGCATTTGAAAGTCGCGATCGGACATCTCCGCGCTCGGATCGACCGGCTTCGACGCGAACAGGTTCTTCTGTGATCGCGCGACGGCTGAATCGACGTACTCGAACGAACACATTTCGCTGACGGGATGTCCGTTGCCGTTGTCCATGGCGAGAAACATCGAGACGCGACCCGGTGGGTGTGGAGGAACCTCGCACTTTAAAACATTCGGCGCCAACCTCTCGATGCTCACCGATTTTGTACCGAACACGCAACACATATCAATCTCTTGATCGAACTCGACCAAAGGATTACCGGTGATGATGACCTTCGCGCCGCCCGTGACGTCGTCCCACGACGGCGTGAAATCGATGATGCTCCACAAAATGTGCACGCCCGAAGGCGTGGCGGGAATTTGTCGGAAAATTCGCGAGGGTGGTCGCTCTATGACGCAGACGTCATCGTTATCCGCGCCCTTCGCGTCCGGGCTCACACCTTGTCCACTCAGATCATCCGTAGCCACGGGTGTCGCCCTTTCACTCGGTTCGCCGCTCGGTTCATCACTCGGCGTATTCGTCGCCGCTCGACGGCGAGACGCGTCGACTGCGCGGTCGACATCCTCTTGGAGCGATCGCATCTGACTATTGATGGTCTTGATGGATTGAGAGTCTTTGTCCGTGCTCAGACTGCCCTGCCACTGCTCGCGAATGCGCTCGATGCGTCGCTCCAACTCCTCCAACGACAAGACGGGACCGTCGTCGTTCGCCGGAGATTCGCGATCCTCGTACGACGACAGATGTCGACGGTCCGAGTGCGCGTCGTCGACGTTTTCGTCGATATTGCTGAACTCGCGCATGAGTTGCGAGAGAGACGTCGTCGGGCCGTCGGCGTCCGCACTAGAGTCTGGATCGAATATGGACGACCACACGCCGTCGCCCTCGTCCAGACCCGTCTCGTGGAAAATCTGCGCCAAATCTTCGTCGTCGCGTTGTAACATCTCGTTCACGTTTCGACGCGTCACCGCGGTGTATTCACCGTCGTGAATGGACGCCGTTAGCCCTTGCTCAGGACCCGATTTCCCGCTCCTGGACGCGCCGGCCGCCGTCGTTCGCTTGGTGCCCGCTCCCTTGACGACACCACCCTTGGATTTGCGATTCATCGCCGCCGCGTACGCCGCGTACGCCGCGCTCCCAGCCGCCAGCGCGCGCGCCGGATGCTGTTTCACTCGAAGATAATGCACCAACACCGCCCCTTCGTCCATGTTCAGCAACCAATAACAACGCCGCTGAAACCTCGGATCATCCTCGCAGTGCGTGTAATAACAATTCAAGAGCTCCACCGTCCCAACCTTTAACTTTTCGTGCGTCTCTCGCACCGTCTTCCCATCCTTTTTCTTTTGCCAATTGTGTCCATCCTTTCTAAAAAACCGCACCACGCGTCGATTGATCAGATACAACGTCCCCGCCCTCGGTTTCATCGGCGCCTCCGCGCTCGCTTCGAATCCATACGCCACGTAATTCAACAGCGCGTCGCACACCTCGGTGTTCCTCAACCATCTCGTCTTGGCGTTTTTCACGATGTCCGCCGCGCGCGTCCGCGTCGCCGCGTCCGCCACACCGTTCGTCCCCGCATCCACGCGTAACGGCACCGCCCCTCGCGTCAACACCGACGCCGTCCCGAGGTCCGCGCGCGTTCGACCCACATCCAATCCATCACCACCGTTTCTCCCCTCCGCGCCTCGCGCGCGTCCGCGTCTCGCCGGCGCGGTCCCGACGTCCGCGTCCACCTCGTCGTCCATACCCCCGATCCCCACCTTTCGCGTCGACGATCGCGCGCGGTCCATCGCGCGCGTCTCGATTCCACCCTTTTCCCGAGTCTATTCGCGCGACGCGCGCACGAATCGATCGGTGTAATCGACGCAATCGATGCAATCGATTCTCGGGCGAAATGTCGTCGTTTCTTTCGGTCGTTCCGTTCGATTCCGTCCGACGAACGCCTCGATCGACGCGTCGACGCGTCGCGCGGACGACGATCGAGGCCTCGCGCGCGCGCCCGCGTCCGTCGCCTCGTCCGTCGTCGCGCACTGTCGAGGTGGAATCGAATCCCATCCAATCCGTGCATGCATGTCCCGGGACACACGACGAGTCATGACTCAAGAAGACGTGACCGGCGACCGACCGGATGATGCCACATCGGCACTCATCGGCGTCGCACCGTCGACGGCGCGCGCGTCGTCTCTCGCGCGTTCGGTCGCGCGTTCGGTCGCGTTCGGTCGCGTTCGGTCGGTCGGGTCGGTCGGTCCGTCGACCGCGCGCGGTGGACGCGCGCGCGCGTTCATTCATTCATTCGTTCGGTCGGTCGGTCGAATCGACATGACCGTCGTGAGCGACGGGGAGGAGACGGACGCGGAGCTCGCGGCGTACGTGGAGACGGCGATGACGACCGCGATGGCGTCGTCGACCTCGCGCGCGAGGAGGACGAGGGGGGGGACGGGGACGACGGACGGCGGGACGCGAGGCGCACGAGGCGGAGGACGACGCGGCGAGGAAGACGGACGCGCGGACGTCGACGGCGACGGTGGTGTCGCTCGAACGGGAGGAGGAGGAGGAGGAGGGGGAGGGCGTCGACGCGGTGTCGACGGTGAGGACGAACTCGACGGAGAGGAGGACGAGGACGACGTCGGCGAGGATATCGGAGGACGCGGCGCGGACGAGCGCGACGCGGACGCGGACGCGGTGGACGACGAGCGCGGTGAGGATGAGATGGAGGACGGGGTCGAGGATGAGACGGCGCGGATCGTGCGTTTGGGACCGCGAGGACGCGCGAGGATTCGAGGGGGAGGGACGACGGGACGACGCGTCGACGCGCGCGTGACAGAGACGACGGAGGACGAGGACGAGGACGAGGACGAGGACGAGGACGGTGCGAGACGACGGGAGGCGAAACGGGAGATCGGTCATCTCGCGGTGTGGAGCGTGGCGAGCGCGAAACCGGGGAACGGGGTGGAACTGTTGCGAGACGACGATTTGGGAACGTTTTGGCAGAGCGACGGCGCGCAGCCGCACTTGGTCAGCGCGCAGTTTCAACACAAGGCGGAGATGTGCGAGATCGCGCTCTGGTGCGAGTACAAGATGGATGAGAGTTACACACCGAGTTTGGTATCGGTGCGCGCCGGGACGTCGTGTCACGATCTCCGCGAGGTGCGGTGCGTCGAGCTCGAACATCCAAACGGGTGGGTGCGCGTCCCGCTGGGCGACGCCGGCGACGCGTCGTGCCTTCGCGCGTATTTCATTCAGGTGGCCATCTTAGCGAATCATCAGAACGGACGCGACACGCACGTGCGACAGATTAAAATCTTCGGTCCGAGACGCGACCAGGCGCGCGCGCTCGGTCGGTCTCGACAGCTCGATTTGCGCTCGACGGCGTTTTCGCGATACGCCGGCGTGCGGTGACGTCGCGAGACGCGTCTCGCGCGCCTAGATACATGTATCCATGCGTTCATTCATTCATTCGAGACGTACAAAAAGAATCGCGCGTCGTTTTCCGTCATCCGTGAGCTACAGTTGTACAAATTTACAATCGAATATCGTCGCGTCGCGTCACTTGCAGTACGGTTCGCGTCCGAAATCGAGCACCATCCCCACCCCGGTCGGCACCTCTGGATTTCTCGCGTACTTGGACCCACCGTACATGGTCGGAATGATGTACGGATCCGGATGCGCGTACGACTCGAGCGTCTTTTCGCCCTCCGCCACCGCCCGCTCGATCGCCCCCGCGTCTCTCAGTCCCGCGTTCGATTCAAACGCCGCGCGCACGCGATCCCGTTCATCGTAAAAGATGCGTCGATCGACGCACCACGACAACACCGTGCGAAGCGTGTGCCTGCGACATCACCGCGCGCGTCACCCACGCGTCAGTCGTCGCGCCCACCGCGCGCGATCGGGGCGGGTAGGGTCTCTCCCTCTTCCGCGAATCGCGCCGCGCCGTCGTCCCCGATTCGTCGCCGTCGTCCACGACTCGTCGCGCGTCGTTCGTCGCACCTGTACAGACGAATCGCGCGCGCGCGCGTCGTCACCGTCGCGCTCATCCCTCGAGTCGTCACCGAGTGCCGCGACCGAGGTGAGGCGCGGGTGCGTGGGCGAGGGGGACTCATTGACGGGTCGTGACTCGTCATATATATACCAGACGAACCACCGCGCGCGCGAATCACTCGAAAGCGTTCGAATCGCGCGACGCGACGCGCGAGTCGGTGACGCGCGCGAGCGCGACGAGGGCGTCGATCGACGCGACTCGATCTCGCGCGTCGAAAGCGAGGACGTCCTCGCGCGATTCCATCGCTCGCGCGTCGCTCGCGAGGAAGACACCGCCGCCGCCGGTCGGTTGGCGCTCGACAGGACGACGGCTCGAATGACGCTCGATGACGCCGCGAACGACGCGGAGGAGGCGGAGACGCGCGCGATGCGCGAGAACGTCATGTGTTTCGTTCGAAACTTGCCCTACGATTGCGACGACGAGACGCTGGAGACGACGTTTAGCGAACGATTCGGTCCCGTGAAGGAGTCCTGGGTGGTGCGCGAAAAGGGATCGACGACGCATCGAGGCTTTGGATACGTCAAGTTTGCCATTCCGGAGGACGCCAGGGAGGCGTGTGGGATGTCTGGGAAGATTGAGATCGGGAAGAGGAGGGTGGCGGTGGTGATGGCGAAGCGGAAAGCGCCGGTGGAGCGGTCGAGTGAGACGGCGAGGAGAGACGGCGAGGAGGCGCCGAGGAGAGAGAAGAAGAGAGACGAGGAGGAGAGACTACGGAAACGGAGGGAGGAGGGGGCGAGGAAGAGCGCGAGTCGCGCGAAGAAGAGTGTGGGTGGTGGAGCGCTCGCGCACGGCGCGGCAGAGCGAACGGTGGTGATCGGGGGATTGAAACTCGGGGGCGAAATCGAAGGCGTCGACGCCGACGCCGTCAAGGCGTTGGCGCGAGAGGCGGGGGAGTTAGAATCCATCACCGAACCGTGTCCGGAAGACGTGATGAAGGTGGCGAAGATTCGCGAGGACGGGTGCAAACGCGGCGCGCTGTTGGCGGTGTACAAGGACGAGGCCACGGCGCGTAAGGCTGTGGAGGCGTTGCACGGCGAGGCGCCGAAATCCAAGAGTCGACGACGACGAAAAGGGAAATCGACGAATGACCATGCCGCGGACGATGAGAACGACGAGCCCGAGGAAAAGGTGTGGGCGCGCATGCTCGCGGGTGAGGGATCAAAGCCGAAACAATGGCGCGTCATCGTTCGAAACTTATCCTTCAAGGCGACCAAGGCGGCGATTCGCGAGGCGCTGAGCGCCGCCGGTTTCGTGTGGGACATCAACGTTCCGACGGATTTCCACAACAAACCTAAAGGTTTCGCCTTCATCACGTACACGTGCAAGGCGGACGCCGACAGGGCGGTGAGCGATTGTAACGGTGTGAGCATATCCGGTCGACAAGTAGCCGTTGACATCGCGTTGTCAAAGTCAAAGTATCAAGAGGAACAAAACGCGCCGGCGAAGACGGAAACCGGTGACGAGAGAAAAGACGACAACGGAAGCGACGGGAACGATGGGAGCGACGACGATGAAGACGACGAGTCGGGGTCTTCATCGAGCGATGACGAAAACGACGAGAGTGAGGATGAGGAAGCGCGGGAAAAGAGTTTGATGTCTCGCATGCTCGGCAAGGTGATGGCGGACGCCGAACCGGCGCCGAAGACGAATCGTAAACCCGTCGACGCGAAGAAGACGAACGAGGACGCGAAACCGAAGGGTGATGCCAGAGGTGAACCCGCGTGGCAAGGTCGTAAGGGCGTCGACGCCGAATCGAAAGATGTGCAAGAGAATGCGTGCGTCTTCGTTCGCAACCTTCCTCTCGAGGCGACGTGGCAGCAACTCAAGGAGAAGATGATGAAGTACGGCAAAGTGAAGAGTTGCAGAGTAGTCAAGGATAAAGTCACCGGTAAACACACCGGAAACGCGTTCGTTGACTTCACAAACCCCGATTCCGCTAACTCGGCGGTCGAGGCGAGCAAGAGCGAGAGCGCGGGGATTTTCGTCGCGGGACGACCAGTGACGGTCGCGCTCGCATTGTCGAAAGCCGAGGCGGCGGACATGATGGCTCGTCAAGGTTCGAAGTATCGCAACGCGAACAAGCATCGGGATAACAGAAACATTTACTTAGCGCAAGAGGGTGACATTCATGAAGCGTCGGCGGCGGCGGATGGGGTGAGCAAGAGCGACATCGAGAAGCGTCGACGATCCAACGAAGAGCGACAAATCAAGTTGAAGAATCCAAACTATTTCGTCTCTCGAACGCGATTATCCGTGCGGAACATTCCACCGGAGATTGATTCGAAGACGTTAAAGCGAATGTTCATCGACGCTGTCAAGCAACGCGCGACGCAAGCCGAGCCGAAGGTTTTACACGCCAAGCTTTTATACGATAAGGATAGGATGGACGAAAACGGCAAGCCGAAGAGCAAAGGCATGGGTTTCGTCGAGTTTACCGAGCACGAGCACGCCCTGACGGCGTTACGCGCGTTGAACAATAACCCAGAGGCGTTCTCGAGAGCGCGACGACCAATCGTCGAGTTTTCCATCGAGGACGCGCGAGCGGTTCGTAAACTTGAACTCAAGGCGAAGCATCGAGACGAACGACACAAGAAGCAGTCCAAGGATGAAGGAAAGCCTCGAGGCGCGGAACAAGCCGCTAAACGCGTCGCCGCTAAGGAGAAGAAGGAGAAACAGAAGGGCGCGCAAAAGTCGGACGGACCCGCACAGAAGCGCGCGCGCGGCGAAGACGGCGCCGACAACTCCGCCAAGCCGCCGAAGCGAGACGCCGACCAGGGCAAACCTTCGAAGAAACCCAAAAAGCAGCGTCCGAACGCGGATGATTCGAACGCTGCATCGAGGATTCGTCAACGCGCCGCCGAAGCGCAGATGCGTGATCGCAAGCAAGAGCGTCGCGAGGTTGAACGCTCCGAGTCTCAAAAGAAGCAAAAGCGCGTCGGCGCGGATAAACGAGACCGAACCGACGACTTGATCGACGCCTACTTCGCCAAAGATTCGATAAAATCGTGGATGTAACGCACGCTCACCATTAGTCTTCTAAACACGTCTTTCACGCTCCCACGTGCACTACATCGACGACGAGCGCGCATTCGACTCAACGCGTCCCGAACGCTCCGTCCCAAAAACTCCAAGCGCAGGCGAACGTCACTTCGCGGCCGTCTCGCTCGTCGCCATGCGAGCGCGACGCGGCGTCGCTCGCATGGCGACGACGGCGAGGGTGTTCGCCGTCCTTTTCACGGTCGTCACCGTCGTGCGCGGCGTCGTCGGCGCCACACCCGCGAGTCTCTCTCGACAAGAAATTCGCGAGCTCAGGGACGAAGTGCGCGACATGTTCGAGGAAACGATGGAGATGTATCTCGACCGCGCGTTCCCGGCGGACGAGATCAAACCGATGTCGTGTGAGAGTCAGAACACGATGGCGGACGGGGGCGGGGGGCCGGGGATGGGACTCACGCTCGTGGACGCGTTGGACACCATTGCGGTGATGGGAAACAAGACGATGTTCGAGCGAGGCGTGCGATTGGTGATCGATCACGTGCGGGTGGATTTAGACGCGCACGTGAGCGTGTTCGAGACGAACATTCGGATTTTAGGTGGGTTGCTGAGCGCGCATTTGTTGGCGAGCGATCCAAAGACAGGGTTCGCCATCGACTGGTACCAGAGCGAACTGTTGGAGTTGGCATTAGATTTAGGAGAGGCGTTTTTACCCGCGTTCGACACGCCCACGGGAGTGCCTTACGGCGCCATCAACCTGCTTCGAGGTGTGGCGCCGGACGAGACGCCGATCGCGAGCACGGCGGCGGGAGGAACGATGATTTTAGAGTTTGGCATGTTGAGCGATTTGACGGGGGATCAAAGATTCCGACGAGCGGCGGAGAAGGCTCTGGAAGGTTTGTGGAGCCGAAGAAGTGAATTAAATTTAGTCGGTACGCACTTAAACGTCCGGACCGGGGATTGGACGCAGGCTGAGAGCAGCGTGGGCGCCGGCGTGGATTCGTTTTATGAATATTTGCTCAAGTCATACATGCTCTTCGGAAACGAGCGGCACTTGGAAATTTTTGAAGAAGCCTACGCCGCCGTGGAAGCGCACGTGCGAATAGCTCCATGGTACGTCGAGGCGGGCATGATGACGGGCCAAATCATCAGCTCTCGCTACGATTCGCTGGTTTCGTTTTGGCCCGGTTTACAAGCCATGTACGGAGACATTGAAGCGGCGGCGACGACGCAAGATGCGTTTTTCCAAGTGTGGAAGCACTACGGTTTCACTCCGGAGGGCTTCGATGTTCGCACTGGGGCGGCAATCCCTGGACAGAAACCATATCCCTTACGTCCGGAGCTCATCGAGAGTACGTACCTGTTATACAAGGCGACCGGAGACGTGACGTACATTTCGTGCGGGCGCGACTTCATCGCCAGTCTTCGCTTATTAAAGACGAAATGTGGCTACGCGCACATGGGCGACGTTTCCACGCAGGAACTGGAGGATAAGATGGAGAGCTTCTTCTTAGCAGAGACGCTCAAGTATCTCTATTTGCTGTTTGACGCCGCATTGGACCGAGAAAACATCGTCGACGGCGGCCCGTACCCGTACATGTTCACGACTGAGGCGCACATTTTCCCCATCAAGCCGGGCATTCGCGCAAAGGATGAGTACGGCGAGTACGACGCTCCGAAACGCGTCAATAAAGAGAAGTCGTTCCTTCGTCTCGGCAGCGCTTTCCCGCGCTCACTGCGAAGAACGCGCCACGTGAAGCGAGCGGCCGAGCGAGCGGCGCTCGCGCGACAACGCATCGCAGTGATGTCCGACGCGGACGGACAGCGAAGCGCGCACAAGGCGAACAAGTACTGCAACTATCACTCGTTGCTTTGGCAAATGGGGTTGGCTCGCGCTCCGGAACGTCCCCACAACTTGACGGAGAGGTTGCAAGCCGTGACGGGTCAACCAAACGGCATTCGCACTCTCGTAAACTCGGTGCAAGAATTTTTCAAGCGATTGAACAGCTTGGATCAAAGTATGCAGGTGCGCTTCGGCATAGGCTCGCTGGCGCGAGATGCCGACGATGCGACGTTGAAGAGACGTTTCGGGTACATGATTGAACGCTTGAACGACGCCATCGGTGAGGCTTCACGCGGGACCGGCGCCACATATTGCGTAGCCCTCGACGAGTTTAGCATCGTCACCGAGAACGACATCGAGTCTGTCGATCTCAAGTTTAAGACGAAGATAGAGTTCGAAGCGGCCGGGAAGTGTGTCAGTGAGGCGGTGCATAACGTCATGGGCCTCATGATGCATGCCTTCGCGTTCGAGGCCAACATGACGTACGATTGCGCTGTGAGCGAGACGACGTATCTTCCAAAGACGATGTTCGACGCGTTCGGCGACGATGACGACGACGACGACGATGTCACCGCCACCGAAGCCGATACCGGCAACGAGAGCGTCGAGGATGAGAGCGCGCAATCCTAACGTCGCGAGTGTAGCTTATTACAATTTCGCTCAACGTCGCGAGTGTATTCAATCCATGTCACTTCATCTCCTCCACCGGACACGCCAACAACTGCACCTCCTCCGCGTCTTCAGACCCAGATCCCTCTTCCGCATCCTCTCCGTCCTTCTCCGCCCGCGACGCCGGCAGCGTCCGCACGTCCCCCACCACGCTCCTCGGCAACAAGCACGGCGCAAAGTCGTGCGCCACCGATCCGAGCGTCGCCAATCGATTCACGTACCCCGGCACCTCCTTCCCCGTCAGCGCCTTGACAAATTCCTCGGTAAACGTGTTGCAATTCCGCTTTAACAAATCGTACGACGGTCCCGTGAACTTTTTTCGCAGCGCGCTCAACTTTTCCTCCACCTCGTCCCTCGACGAAGCGATCTCCCCGAACTCGATCGTCTCTCGAAACCTCGCCGGCGGCGGCGCGCTCCGCGGTCGAATGTCAAACACGCCCGTCACCGTCGCCTCGTCGTGGTACCCGAACGCGTACTCTCTTCCGTACACCTCCACCGCGGAGTGATGGATGCCGAGTCCGAGAGGGTAGGCGTACTCGTTGTACCCATCGTCCAAGTCGTAGACGTGCACGCGGACGCGCGCGCGCTCGCTCGAGGCGAACGAAGAGGATGCCTCGCGCTCCGCGCGGTCGTCCGTGGACACCGAGCGGTCGCGCGCGTCGGGGGCGTCCTCGAGCATGCCGGCTAAATTTCCCGCCAGAGACTGACGCGCGCGGGGACGCGTCGGCGACGGACGGCGTCATGACCATCAGGTGCGTCGCGCGGGGAGACGCGAGAGATGAGACGTTATGGCGCGTGAGGCGCGCGCGAACGCGACGCGAGAGGACGAGACGAGGACGCGCGATTGACGAATGCGTCGGATGATTAGATTTCTGTTGATGGTGAACAAACAGGGACAGACGCGACTGGCGCAGTATTTCGACTCGCACCTCGACGCGCGCGAGCGGCGACAGCTCGAGGGGGAGATTGTGCGTCGGTGTCTCTCGAGAGGGGCGAATGAGTGCTCGTTCGTGGAGCATCGCGAGTACAAGGTGATGTACAGACGGTACGCGTCGCTCTTCTTCGTCGTCGGCGCCGTGGGAGAGGAGAACGAATTGGGCATGTTGGAATTCATACACGCGGTGGTTGAGACGCTGGATAAACACTTCGGGAACGTGTGCGAGTTGGACATCATGATGCATCTCGACAAAGTGTATTGCATACTGGAGGAGATGGTGATGTGCGGCAACGTGGTGGAGATGAATAAGCCGACGGTCATCGCGGAGGCGTGTAAATCGATCGACGTGGTGTCGGCGGATTTTCAGAGCGAGATGAAGCGCGGTCGCGGTGTGTTGTAATTCTAATAGATGTCAAACGTTGGTAAAGCAACTTGCCATTTACAATCGCGCCGGAGAATAAATTAAACGTAGGCGGCGTCCCTCTATGGTACAAGCGAGGCGCGACGTGCTCACGCGTTCTTGGCGCTGAATGCGTGGTGGATCACGGGTCTCGGCGATCGCGCGGGTTTGGCGCGACGATGCGGACTCTCTCGAAACAGACTCATGGCGCCCGACTTCACCGCCATGAAGAGAATCAACGAAAACATGAAGAAAAATCGCGTGCTCATCCAAAACACATCGTACACCGAGAGCGCGCCTTCACCGGAATTCAAAGCCTTGCGCAGGTGCGAGAGTCCCTCGAACCGACTGCTCGAGGCATCGGTGAAGGGCATGAGAAACTCGGCATTTTTCGTTGCCGCTTGTAAATCGAGCGCGCGGCGTTCTCCTTCGCCGAGATAATGCGTCGTCAAGAACTGCGAGACGTGCGATTCATCCCACGAATGTTCGCCGACTCCCGCGCTATCGTAACACGACGGACACGCTGAGTGCGAAGGGAACTGAATCTTCGGATGTTTCGGATCGTGTTTCGCCAGCACGCTCCCCGTCGGCACGCTCTCCGTCGGCGCGGTTTCTTCTTCGGCGAGACGCGCGTTGACGACGTTGTGCGCGTGCCACAACCACATCGCCGCACCGTCTGCTCTCGTTTCGTACTCTTTGAATCCATTCTCCGCGCTTTCGATCATTCCTAAAAAGTGTTCGCGACACTCGGCGCATGGAAAGAAATACTCGACCCATCCTCGCACGGCGACGATGAAGTCTTCGTTCGACAGTTGAGACGCGGGCACGCGCACCGACATGGCGTGCAACAGCATCCACACACCGCACGTGTACCCACGCAACCCCTCCACGCTCGCCGCGCAGTCCACCCAACGCGGGACGACGGTGACGTCTTCGCCTCGAGGCTTGCCGCACACGCGAACGCCGAGCGTGAGCGACGCGCGAATCTCACCCGTCGTGTTCTTACCATGCAGAGGCCAGAGATCGTCCATTCTGTGTAACAGGTTCGTTAAACTTCGATAGCACGTCTCGAGCGGGTGCGTCTCGCTCGCCAGACGTAAAAACGCAACAAAGGCGCGTCGAGCGTCGAGCGACGACACGAACACCGCCTCGGACGTCATCTGCGCGTACATCTCCACCGTCGCGCGCTCTAAATCCGCAACGTTCGCGAATTTCACACCGCTGGTAACATCACCATCCTCCGGCGCGGGCACCCGGTCGCGTCGACCGCGAGAGATGAGCCTCTTCTCGTCGTCTCTTTGCTCGTCGTCCACCGCGCGAGCCCCCGCGCCGGTCTTCGCGAACGACGTTCCCAACTCCTTGTCCACCCACTTCACCACCTCTCCCGCGACGTACCGCTTACCCTTGAACGTCGCTAGTTTATCCGTCTCTCGCGCCGCGAACGCGCTCGGAAGTCCGAGCATCACCGTCGGAAACGATTTGGCGCCGAACGACTCGCACAGGCGTCCCTCCTTGGTGCAATCAACCGCGTACGTCGCCACCCTCGACGCTATCGCCGCCGCCGCCGTGGCGTACTCGGGTTTGAAGTGTTGACAGTGTCCGCACCACGGCATGAAGAATTCCACGAGGAGCGCCTCCGCGGGGGTCTCGCGTCCCGGTTCGCCGACGACGGCGCGCTCCAACGCCTTGACGCCCGACGACGTCAGCGGTCGCACCTTCGTCTTGCGCGCGTCACCGGCGGCGCCAGACGCGACAGAGGCATCGTCGACGTCGACTTCGCGGCGCGGAAGGAGACGCGCGCGCGCGAGCGTCGGCGGAGAGACGATCGCGCAGACGGTCGCCAAGATGAGCCCGAATGCGATCGACGACGGGGCGCGAGAGAGAGAGGACGCGCGCGCGCGACGATGACGCATGGCGCACGACGCGCGTGCGAGTGTCGACGCGCGCGTCTCGCGCGAACCCGAGGGACGGTGGCGAGTCGCGTTCTGCGGTCGGGTGGATTCGCGCTGAATGCGCGAGCGAGCGAGACTGAAGTCGTTGACTTCAAGTCAATCGACGCACGCGAGCGAACGAAGGAACGAAAGAAATTATCATTACACGCGTACGACTACGTCCCTCGGTCTTCGCCCGCGGATTTCGCGCGCGCGGCGGCGAGGATGGCGGCGACGGCTGACTTGGCGCTGAATATATACGTCCTGGCGCCGGCGACGGGCGCGCGAGCGCTGCTCGCCGTCGCGTCGCGAACCCGTCTCGCGGGCGCTCGAAGCGCGTCTCGCATCACCATCGCCGCCTCCGCGCGCGCGGAACGAAGCGATTCCGCGTCGTCTTCGACCGATTCGTCGTCGGCGCTCGCGGCGCGGCCTCCTCCGGATAAATACGCCGCCAAATCATCCGCGCTCATCGCTAAGTCATCCCGACCGATGGTGGTCGTCTCGTCGATGATGGTGGACGGAACCTCGAACGGGGCGCCTCGAGGGACGAACTCGACCTCGTACCCGGCGCTCATCGAGAGCAGCGTCAACGCCGCCGGCGGCGCCGAGTCCACCGCGGGCATGTCCCGCGCCACCTCGCTGATCGCCATCGCCGCCCGAAGCGCGTCATCCATGGTCTCGAAACACACGAACGCGTTCACCGCGCGATCATCTTCGCGTCTGGACGTCGTGTAGATGGCCTCGCGCTCGGGGTCGTCCAAATCAAAGACGCACAGATAAATCTGCTCGAGCTCTTCCCAACGCCCGCTCGAGGAAGACGACGAGGACGAGGACGCGTCGTCACCGCTCGTCGCCCGCGTCGACCCCGCTCGTCGCGCGCTCTTCTTCGCCGCATCGCCGACGCGACGACGAACGTCCGCGCGAACGCGCGCCCACGCACACGCGCGCGCCATGGTGTGACGACGCGTTCGGTTCGGGCGCGCTCCTCACACCGCACCGCGCGGCGCGCGACGCGCGACGCGCGGCGAGAACGCGCATGTCCATCAATCCAGTATTCGTCGTCTACGGTTTCGTCGTCGCGCGCGCCGTGTACGACCGCTACGGCGCGCGAATCGCCGGTGAATTCGACGTTCTCGAGCGTCGTCTTCGTCGCTTCTCGCGTCGCGTGGTCGCCTCGACGCGCGCGCGCCGTCCGATCGATTCCGTCGAGCGCGCGCTCGCCGATCTCGGTGATCTCAACGCGACGCTCGCGACGCTCGCCGAGTCGTGCGGGCTCGCGCCGAGAGCCGGGACGCGGTGGCGCGCGTCGCTTCGATACGCCGAAGCCGCGAGCGCGTTGACGAGTTGGGCGCCGGCGTGGGCGCGCGCGCTCGGAGCGGAGTGTGGGATCGATTTCGAGGTGGTGTCGACGTCGACGTCGACGTCGACGTCGAGCGCGCGAGGGCGACGGTCGGGTGGGTGGAGACGCGCGGCGTACGGGTACGTGGCGGCGGAGGACGCGCGCGAGAGCGAAGACGAAGGGGAGATTCGACGCGACGACGGCGCGACGGCGCGGTCGAGCGATGGTGACGAAGGAAACGATGAGGATGATTCCGACGATGGGTTCGAGATGGTGCACGTCGTGCGTCGAGCGACGTTTGACCAATTTTACAGTCATTTAAAGCCTCTGATTCAACAATTGGCGGTGGACGTCGACGCCGCGCGCCGCGCGTCCGACCCTGGAACATCTTCCTCGTCGGTCGAGGAGCTTCCGGAGTGTTCGATATGCATGGATAATAAACTCCAAGTCGTCGTCGATTGCGGACACGCGTTTTGCGAGGAGTGCCACGCGCGTTGGTTGCGCGTCTCCATGACGTGCCCAGTCTGTCGACGTCCGCTCCCTCGGGAAACCCCGGACGAATCAGACGCCAGTTTCGCCTTGGTCGATTACGAGGACGTTCGAGACGCGTGTCCGCGTCCACACCGCGACCTCACCGCCATCACCTCCGAATGGCGCGACGAATTCACCGCCGCGCGAGACGCCGACGTCTTCGCGCGCGCGCGCGTCGTCCTCGACCGCCTTCTCGCCCTTCCACCCACCGACGAACGCGGCGCCGGCGCGTTCGCCCTGCTCCAGCGTTTCAAACGATAGATAGTCACGTTTTTTCTCACATCCCTTCGCGCTCGCGTCGTCTCCCCTCCATTCCGACCGCCCATTCGCGTGTCCGCGGGGTGCCCGCTTTGTCCCGCGGCGCGTCCCCCGGGCATCTCGAGCCGTGATTGATTCATTCCCATTCGAGCGAAGATTCCCTTCGTCTTCACGCGCCGACGCGTCGTCGCGCGCATGTCGCTCGAACTCGACGACGAAGACGACGACGCGTTCGCCTCGGTGGACGTCGACGCCGTCGTCGCCGCGCGTCGAGCGTCGAGCGACGCGAACGCGACGACATCGACCGCGCGCGAGACGGACCGATCGTCGACGCTTCCGACGCTCGGACCGCCGCGCGCGCGTCCGCACGTGTGGATCGACGTCGTCTCCGCGTCGCGCGCGCGCGTGTCGTGCTCTCGCGAACGCCTGCGCGCGGGATTCGCGGGGAAACTCGCGAGTGTGCCGGGATTTGAATTCTCGAGGTGGTGCGCGACGCCGACGGATGAAGACGCGGGGGCGTGTTGGGACGTGCCTCTGACGCGATTGATGGAGGTGTACGTCGCGTTGTGCGCGATGGATGCGTTTGAGATAGTGCGAGGGGTCGGGTCGAGTCGATGTAGGAAGCGTGGGGTGCCACCGGTGACGACGATTGAGTATTTGAGTCGCGCGCCGGGATTTCGAGGCGCGCGAGACCGAAACCGAGACGGCGAAGAGACGACGACGGTCGAGGACGTCGAGGCGCGATACGCGACGATCGGGAGGAATATTCGAGACGCGTTGTATCCTTTTCAGGTGCGAGGGGTGAAATTCGTGCTCGAACGACGCGGACGCGCGTTGATCGCGGATCAGATGGGAGTCGGGAAGACGCTGCAAGCCATCGCCGCGGCGGACGCGTATCGAGACGCGGGGCCTCTGTTGTGCGTCGTCCCGGCGTCGATGCGGTTCGTGTGGGCGGATGAGCTCGAACGGTGGTTGGTGGATCTCACGCCTCGACAGGTGCGCGTGATTTTTGGATCGCACGATAAGTTTTTATTGGACGCGCTCGCCGAGGAGACGCGCCGCGACGCCGACGCCGCGTCAAAGACGCCGCGAGAGAGACGCGTCGTCGTCACGTCGTATCACATGTTGGCGCCGTTATTGGATGAATTTCTCGACGTCAAGTGGGGATGCGTGATAGCGGACGAGAGTCACACGATGCACGTGAGCAAAAGTTACGCGAAAGAGGAAACCAAGATGACGACGGCGGCGTGGCAATTGATTCGACGCGCCGAGTACGCCGTGCTCACCACGGGAACGCCGTCGCTCACGAAACCCTTTGACATGTACTATCAAATCGACGCATTGCGACCCGGAATGCTCGGACGCGATAAGTGGGATTTTGCAGAGCAATACTGCGGCGCGCAGCGCGACGAGCGCGGTCGAGTGGACGTGTCGAGCGGATCGAGATTGTTTGAACTTCGCGCGCTCCTCACGCACACGACGATGATTCGACGGTTGAAGCGCGACGTCATGGGTGACTTACCGCCGAAGCGTCGACAATTGATTCCGGTGGACATCACGAACGCCATTGAACGCGTGGGAGGGGCGAGGATTTGGGCAAAGATCGCCAAAGTCGCGCGCGCGCCGCGAGACGACGTAGAGCGCGGCGACGACGGCGCCGGCGACGACGAAGACGCGGATGGAAACATTTTAGAAGAGGATGAAGAGAACGGTGACGTCGAGTACGTGTTGAATCAAAAAGTCGGTCAACTCGAGCGGGGGAAACGCGTGAGCGTGGCTCAACTCGTCGGCATGCTCAAGATTACGCCAATCATCGAGTGGTTGGAGAGCGGCGCGCTCAAAGACGACTCGATGCAATTGCTCATCTTCGCGCATCATCAGGCGGTCTTGGACGCCCTCGAGCGCGACGTGTGCGTGAAACTTCGAAACCAGCGACGCGGATCGTACGTTCGAATCGATGGATCCACGCCCTCCGACGAACGGAAACTGTTGGTGGATCAATTTCGCGAGGGCGCGGCGCTCGACGATCGAGGCGTCGTCGGCGTGCGCGTGGCGTTGCTCTCCGTCAAAGCCGCGGGCACGGGGTTGGATTTCTCCACCGCCTCCACCGTCGTCTTCGCCGAACTTCCCGACGACGCGTCGCTGTTGGAACAGGCGGAGGATCGCGCGCATCGTCGAGGGAACGACGGTGGGGTGAACGTGTACTTTATGTGCGCGAGAGGCGGCGCGTGCGCGTACGACGAGGATCGATGGGCGCGATTGGGGAGTCAACTCGACGTGTGTCGAGAGGCTTTGGATGGAGACGATTCGCGCGTCGGCTTAAACGTCCAAGCGTACGGAACGGAAGATAAACTCGAACCGACGACGAGGCGTGGGCCGGGGACGCGCGCGGTGGAAGGAACGACGCAACGTTCGGAGAGCGAGACGCGTCTGACGGCGTCGCCGTCGGCGCGGCGAATCGGCGGCGCGACGGAAGATTATCCTTTGTGGTTTGAAGTGAGCGCGACGAGCGGGCGCATGCACTTACACGCGAAAGAGGACGGGAGCGAACCGGTGCGCGCGAGCGTCAGTCGCGCGCAGTTGACGAGAGCGACGCGATCGAAAAAGTATCGCGAAGAGTTGCCCGAACCGTTGGCGAGCGACGACGTCGCGTTCGCCGCCGCGGTGGCTTTTTCAAACACGTGGCGCGCGATGGTGGCGAGAGATCGTAACGCGATACTCGCGCGACAGCAGCCGTCGCGCGCGCACGAGCTGTACGGTCTCGCAGAGGCGTTGAACTCGAAGATCGCCGTCGCGGAGACGGGATCGACGACGCGACACGGCTCGCTGGCGACGTTGCCGAAGGACGCCGAGTGGCGCACGATGGTCGTCACGGACATGTCGAGAGGACGAAGAGAGTACGAGATGCGCATTCCGTGTCGACTCAACAAAGGAAGCACCGCGCGCACGGTGTTATGCGTGCACTGCGTGAAGGAGTTGAATCCAATCACCGCCGACGTCTTGCGCCGCGTCGATTTGTTTTGCAGCGAGACGTGTCTCCGAGCGTACGATCAAGGCACGAGCGCCTCCGCGCTTCGACGCGCGCTCTACGAGCGCGAACGCGGAGTGTGCGTCGAATGCGATCTCGACTGCGATGCCCTCGTCAGAGCCGTTCGCGTGCACAGAAAACGCAGCAAACGCGTGGCGGAGATTTTACGATTGGCGCCCGCGTTCGCTCGGCGCGGAAACAAAGTCTTACTCAACCGTCTCGCCGAGAAACCGTCGGGTGGACGCGCGTGGGAGTGCGACCACAAGATCGCCGTGTACGAGGGCGGCGGCATGTGCACCGTTGATAACGCGCAAACGCTCTGCGTCGTGTGTCACGCCGCGAAAACCAAGGCGCAGGCGAAGAGTCGCGCCGCCAAGCGTCGCCGCGACGCCGAGGCGAGACGCAATCGACCCATCGCCCCGCTCACCGATTCCTCCGATTCGGACGCCGACGGCAACGGCATCACCGACGCCGACGTCGAGCCCGTGTTCCGATCGACGAAGAAACCGCACGTCACCGATCGACCGACGACGACGGCGCCGAGAGCGTTATCGGATTCCGAAGAAGACGACGGCGCCGAAGACGACGATATCCGTCCAGTCTTCTCCTCCGTTCAACGAGTGCGCGCGTAGCGTTCCTTTGTATCATTCACACCGTAGCATCACCACGATCGCCCCTTCACCATCCGCGCGTACGCCCCACGTTTCTCGTTTCTTCGCCGCCGCGCGAAACATTGTGACGACGCCGACGATCCAGATGATGAATGAATGAATCATCGACACACGTCGTCGCGGGGGACGTCCGAACGCGCGCGCGCGATCGAACGAACGGACGAACGAACGGACGGACGGACGGACGAACGGACGGACGAACGAACGACGCCGGGCGCCATGCGGGACGCCGAACGCCCCGAATCCACCTACGGGACGGTGAAAAAGGTTTCCGGTCCCGTCGTCGTCGCGGATAACATGTACGGCGCCGCCATGTACGAGCTCGTCCGCGTCGGCGCCGAGAACTTGATCGGTGAGATCATCCGTCTCGAGCGAGACACGGCGACGATTCAGTGTTACGAAGAGACGAGCGGGCTCGCGGTGGGGGACCCGGTGCAACGCACGGCGCAACCGCTGAGCGTGGACCTGGGACCGGGGGCGTTGGAGAATATATTCGATGGCATTCAGCGACCGTTGACGACGATCGCGAACATGTGTGGAGATTGTTTCATTCCGCGAGGGGTGAACGTGCCGGCGTTGGATGAGAAGAAGCAGTGGGGGTTCGCGTCGAGCGCGAGCGGCGTGCGGGTGGGCGATCACGTGAGCGGTGGGGACGTGTTCGGCGTCGTGCAGGAGAACTCGTTGATTGAACATCGAATCATGATTCCGCCGAACGCCAAGGGGAAGGTGACGTACGTGGCGCCCGATGGGAACTATGATATCAACGAAAAAGTGATCGAGATTGAGTTCGGCGGCGTCGTCAAGGAGTACTCTATGAAGCAACAATGGCCGGTGCGCGCGCCGAGACCGGTGGCGGAGAAATTGATAGCAGATCATCCGTTGTTGACGGGACAGCGCGTGTTGGACGTCATGTTTCCGAGCGTGCGAGGTGGGACGTGCGCGATTCCGGGGGCGTTCGGGTGCGGGAAGACCGTGATTTCACAGGCGTTGTCCAAGTATTCCAACTCGGACGGCATCATCTACGTCGGGTGCGGCGAGCGAGGCAACGAGATGGCGGAGGTGTTGTACGATTTCCCAGAGCTCACGATGACGACGCCGGATGGTCGGGAGGAGTCTATCATGAAGCGCACGACGTTGGTGGCGAACACGTCCAACATGCCCGTCGCCGCGCGCGAGGCGTCAATCTACACGGGCATCACGCTCGCCGAGTACTTCCGTGATCAAGGTTACAACTTTTCCATGATGGCGGATTCCACGTCGCGCTGGGCCGAGGCCCTGCGCGAGATCTCCGGTCGTCTCGCGGAGATGCCCGCGGACAGCGGGTACCCGGCGTACCTCGGCGCGCGACTCGCGTCTTTTTACGAACGCGCCGGTCGCGTGCGATGCCTCGGGTCGCCCAACCGAGAGGGTTCCGTCACTGTCGTCGGCGCCGTGTCCCCGCCGGGCGGGGATTTCTCTGACCCGGTCACCTCCGCGACGCTCGGCATCGTGCAAGTGTTCTGGGGTCTCGATAAAAAGCTCGCCCAGCGCAAGCACTTCCCTTCGGTGAACTGGTTGATTTCGTACTCCAAGTACAACAACGCGCTCGAACCGTTTTACGACAAGACGGATCCGGAATTCGTACAGCTTCGCATCATCGCGCGCGAGGTGTTACAGAAAGAGGACGAACTCAACGAAATTGTTCAGCTCGTCGGTAAGGATTCCCTCGCCGAGACGGATAAGGTGACGCTGGAGACGGCCAAGTTTCTCAAGGAGGACTTTTTACAACAAAACTCCTTCACCGATTACGACAAGTATTGTCCATTTTATAAATCCATCGGCATGTTGAGAAACATGATTCGATTCCACACGCTCGCCACGGCGGCGGTCGAGCGCGCGGCGTCCACGAGCGATGGACCGAAGATTACGTTCAACGTCATTCGCGCGCGCATGAGCGAACTGATTTACCGAATCGCGAGCATGAAGTTTGAAGATCCGTCCGACGGCGAGGACGCCATTCGCCGACGCTTCAACGAGCTCGAGGAGGAAATCATCGCCGCGTTCCGCGCGCTCGAGGACGAATTCCGATAAAAACAAAACTGGTAGTAGACGACATTGATAGCATCGATTAATTGGGACACACACGCACACATACGTACGGTAACGGTACACGCTCGGTTCATTATTACATTATTTCCCATTCCTCGGCTCCCAACGCGAGCAACTCCGCCCCGATGGACGCCGACATCGTCGCGTACTCCTCGTCCGACACCACCGGCGTCATCGTCGGACGCCACGCATCGATATTCACCCACGATTTACACCCACCGTACCTCGCCTCATCCGGTTCGAGCGTCGCCGTCTCCGCCGTCTCGTACGCGCGAAGAAAGAGAATCGTCAACGGCGCGTCCGCCCTCCAATTCGCTCGTTTCGCGAACACATCCTCCGGCCAACCGCTCCGTCTCGACAACATCGCGAGCGCATCTTTCGATCGATCACCCCGCACGCGCCACGCCTCGGACGCCTCGGCGACGACGCGCAGCGACGCCGACTCGCCGCGTTTCATATCCGCCGCGCGCGTCGCCCCCGCGCCCGCCCACGCGGACACGTCCGCGTGATGATTCGTGGGAAACAGCGCGAAAACCCCTCGACGCGGCGTGAACCCACCCTTGGCGTCCCCGACGCCGCCCTTGCGCGCGATGGCGATCTGCGCGCCTCGTCCCAGCGCGTCGACGACGACGGCCCATTCCTTGAGCGCCACCTCCACCGTCGCCGTCCGCACCGCGGGCTCGTTCGACGCGCGCGCGCCTCGTCCCGCGCGCGCGCCTCGTCCCGCGGACGCCGCGCGACTCGGTCGAGGACGCGCGACGACGACCGCGCGCGTCGTCGTCGTCATCGATCGTCAGAGTGTCGCGCGCGACGTTTCATCATGGCGAGCGACGCCCTCTTCTCGTGGCTCAACGCCTCGAGCGGGGTCGAGAGGCGCGCGCGCGAGGCGGAGGATCTGTACGACGGGGAGGTGATGCATCGAGCGCTCGCGCGGTCGTCGCCCGCGGCGCGCGAGGAGGAGGACGAGGAGGATTTTGATTACATTCAAAAATTGTCTCGACAGCTGCGAGATTCGGGCGCGAGAGACGACGTGAGCGCGCTGCGGGCGAGAGACGCGCGGGGGACGATGAGGGTGCTTCGTGAAGTGTACGCCGAATCGCTTCGTCGACGCGTGGCGGCGTTCACGCTGGAGCGGGAGAGACGAGAGGAGACGCCGGGGTCGAGACGAGACGAAGGAGACGTCGACAAAGACGTCGAGGAGGAGGGACGAGATTTGATCGAGACGTACGACGCCGTGGAGGAGGAGGAGGAGGGATTCGACGGCGAGGACGATGGGTGGGAGGAGGGGGACGAGGGTGATTGGGTGGAGGACGTGGACGAGACGGATGAGACGGAGGATTGGCGAGCGTTGGCGTCTCCGGCTTCCGCGAGGAGAGAGAACGCCGGCGGCGAACGCGAGGAATCGCCGATGCGGTTTCTTCGCGCGTCGGACATGTTGCGTGAATTAGATTTAAACGATGTTGATGCGTCGGAATCTTTGCGGTCGCCGTCGGAGGGGTCGTCTCGCGGGACGTCGGTGAAGAAGACGTTGACGCGAACGCCGCCGCCCGTGCCGAAGACGCTTCGATTGTGGCGATCGCAGTCGCCGAAACAGAGACAGAAACCGGCGGGTTGGGACGTCGTGTTCGATGAAGCGAAGACGATGGGACGCGCGCCGAAGTGGTTTCCGGGAATGCGTCGGGCGGAATCGATGTCGCCGTCTCGATCTCGCTCGCCTCCGACGAAGCCGTTCTCCGTGTCTTGGATGGGCGACGACGACGACGACGACGACGAATTCAACCTCCAGCGCGCGGCGCAGAGACGCGGACAATTGATTTCGATGATGCCTTCGTCTCCGGAGCGAAGGCGAAGCGATGCGGGCGTGGCGTCGTGCTATCGTCCGCCGACGTCGCCGTCGAACAAGAGAGTCATTCGCAACGCACTTCGCGTCTTGGTCGGACCGCCGGATCGTGAGCCGTACGTCGACGCCGTGCGCGCGATCGACGCGTGCGAGTTTCCATCCGTGGTGATTCTGCTGAAGGGGTCCGCCGATGTCGCACCGTATAAACTTCGCGGCGTGTACGCCGTGGTGGAAAACACGACGCTCAAGAAAATTCACGGCGCCGGTCCGCCGTATCTCCGATCGGACGAAGTCGTCGCTGCGCTCAAGTACGACACGGCCTCCATGAGTTTCACAACACTTCCGAGTCCCGCGATCACGCCCACGGTGGCGGCGATTAGTCTGACGCGCGCGCGATGATGTATTGAATCACACAAAGACGAAACGTTTACATCGCGCTCACCATCCCAACGCGAGCGGAAACATTCCGACAAGACAACCTAACGTGACGCCCGAGGTGGCACCGGCGACGCGCGCCCATCGAACGGCGGCGGACGCGCGCTGCGCGCGCGTGAGATTGGGCGCTTGGAAACCGAGCCGTTCGGCAAAGGTTTCGATTTTCGAGCTCAAACCTATGCCGACGACGTCGCTCACCGTGTTCCCGAATCCCGCCGCCGCCATCGTGCTCAGCCCTAACCCGACACCGAGCGCGGTCTCTATGCTCTCTCCGGCGGTGATCATCACCGCGTTATCGCACAATCCGAACCCGATGAACGGCACCGCCTGACTCAACGCGACGCCTCGCAACTGTTCCGTCGTCGTCGACGACGCGCTCGTCGACGCGCCGCCATCTTCCCCACCTCTCTCCTCACCCTTTCGCCCGCTCAGCGCCATTAAAAACTCCCTTTTATCTAAAACCCCATCCTCGTTCGCGTCCGCGCGTTCGAACCACCGACCCATCGTCTCGCGGTCGGCGAGCGACGACCACACCGCCGCCCGCAACGCGTCGTCCCCGCGCAACGCCGACGCCACCGCCTCCGCGCGCGTCTCCGCCGACATCTCCCGCAGGGCGCGATGGACGGTACTCACCGCCGACGACGTTTCCTCCCCTCGGCTCGATCTCGAGACGCGCGACGTCGTCGCCACCGCGCGCGCGCGACCGACCGCTGACTCGAACGCCGACGTCACGTCCGCCGACATCGTCGCCCCGCGCGCCGTCTCCGCGCGCGATTCTTCGCGCGTGACGCGCGCGAGAAGCGCGCGCGACGCGCGTTGACCCGACGCACCGACGCGAGACGCCATCCTCACTACCGCGCGCGCGTCTCTGTCGCGAATCCGTGTCCCGGGCCCGAGACACATCGCGTCGGTCGACGCGTCGACGCGTCATGGCGCGCGGACTCTCCCGCGAGCTCGCCAAGGAGAAGGCGAACAAGAAGAACGCGAAGAACTCGGCCAAGGGGAACAAGGAGACGGCGCTCACGCCGGCGCAGCGCGCGGAGAGAGACGCGAAGATTTTGCAAGAGAAAAAGGCGCGAAAGGAGGCGGAACGCGCGGCGCTCGCGGCGAGCGGGGCGGACGGCGCGGCGCAGGTCAAGGCGGAGGAGGCGAAAAAGGCGGCGATGCGCGCGAAACAGCGCGAGAATAAACTCGCGGCGGCGAACCCGCTCTTGGCGAAGAAGAAGGGATGATTCTTTGGGATAATCTTTCGTCGCTCTTCCCTCGGGAGACGACGACGACGTCTGTATCATTATTCCATCCATCTATGCGTCGAGCGAGCGAAGGAGTGAAAGCAGTGACTCGCACGTAGTGAATGTGAACCGCGACGCGCGGTGAGATGCAATGGAACCGAAGCGATGTCATGTATTGCGAGGCGACACCGAGAGACGCGCCGCGTCCCGAACCCGAGAGCCCGAGACGCGTTCCGAGACAAAGCGACGCGTCTCGAGCGATGAAGAGCGATGGTGACGCGGCGCGTGAAATATTAGACCTTCGAGCGCGCGTTTTGGAGCGCGAGGCGGCGCTGGCGCGAGCGATCGGTGAAAAAGAGGACGCCGAGGCGGCGGCGGCGAGCGCGCTCGAGAAACTCAACCGTCTGCGACTCGCGAGGGAAGAGGAAGTGTCGACGCGGGACGACACCATACGCGCGTTGGAGGGGAGAGTGCGCGAGTTGGAATGTCGCGACGCATCTCTGACCGCGGCGAGGGAGGCGGCGGAGAAAATTTTGACGACGCGCGCGGGCGAGGCGGACGCGTTGGCGCGCGAGGCGACGAGACGGCTCGCCGAGGCCGACCCGGAGTCATCCGACGCGTGGTCCATCGCGGCGCGCGACGTGTTGCGAGCGAAACGAGAGACGGAGACTTTGAGACTCGGATTACGAAAACTCGAGCGCGAGATGGATGAAGTGCGTCGAACGCTCGACGAAGGCGCGCGCGTCGACGCCGAGTGCCGCCGCGCGCTCGCGACGCCCGAAGAAACCCGCGCCCACGCCGAGCGTCTCAAAAATTACGAACGCGCGTTAGAAGAGGGCGTCGAGATTTTAGAACGCGTTCGAAAGACCGCGCGCGCGAGAGACACGGAGACGTCGTCCCTCCGCGCCGCGTTGGTCGCCGCCAGAACGCACGCGCGCGCGCTCGAGCGCGAATTAGACATTGCGACGTTGAACGCGCGCCGACGCGAGTAGCGCATCGACCGACGCGAGAGACACGACCGCGCGTTTTCGAGACGCGTTCGAGACGCGTTCGAGACGCGTTCGACGACGCGTTCGAGACACACGGGCACGCGTTGCAATCCACCAATCACGACTCACCACAGAGTCCCTCTACACATCCACACCCGCATTCGACGATCCCATCGTCAGTCAACCTTCACACCCCGACGCCGTCGCGATGACGACGCCCTCGACGGATTGGTGGACGTCGATGAGCGAAACGATGTCCGCCTACGTCCCGAGCGCGTTCACCTCCGCCGACGCCTCCGCGACGACCGCGAACGCGACGGGAACGACGTCATCCGACTTGGCGGATGAAGAATTTCGAAAGCGCGCCATCGCGCGCATGGACGCCGACATGCGCGCGCGATACGGCGAAGGACGCACGTATAACTTTAAACTCATCCTTCGCGGGGACACGGCGACTGGGAAATCGACGCTCATGCGACGATTGCGAGGAGGGACCTTTCTTCGAGAACACGAGACGACGAGAGAAATCAAGACGGCGCACGTGGCGTGGCGGGCGAAATCGTGCCCGGAGGATAACGTCGCGTTGGAGGTGTGGGACGTCGTCGATCGAGCGCCGAAGAGAAATGTGAGTGAAAATTTAACGCTGGCGAAGAGGGCGAACGCGGCGGAGGTGGGGACGACGCACACGTTTCCGTTGGACGCGACGGTGGTGGACGTCTATCGAGGCGCGCACGCGTGTTGCGTTTTGGTCGACCCGAGCAAGAGATGGACGTTTGAATACGCGATGCGAGAGTTGGAGAGAGTGCCGAAACATATACCGAGTGCGATGGTGTTGAATTTTAGGGATTATCCGGATGAGAAGCGGTGTGTGACGTCGGACGAAGCCGAGGCGGCGGTGGAGGAGGCGTTTGGAAATCGACCGTTTACGCCGGTGGTGATCGAGACGTCGTTGTTGAATTGTTACGGGTTGAGCTCGGTGTCGACGTTTTTACACGTGCCGTTTTTGTGTTTGAAGAGAATGTCCATCGAACAGGCGTTGGCGCTGAACACGACGGCGACGGTACAGGCGCAGGAGGCGTTGGCCAAGGTGAAGGACGCGTCGTACGAGGCGTACGCGAGACGATTGGGCGTGCACCAACCGACGCCCGAGGAGGAGGCGCTCGAAGCGAAGGAACGCGAGGCGAACGGGGCGTCGACGACGACGAGCGAAGAGAGTTCGTTTAGCTGGAGTAAACTGAACAACATGAAGGTTGGAGAGATTCCGCTCGTCGTCGCCGGCGCGGCGTTATCGACGACGGCGTCGGCGGTGACGACCATCGCGCGCAAGACGCCGGCGGAGATTTCACAAGATTTAGCTAATAATTTAAAGAATTTCGCCACGCTCGGTGGCGCGAAAACGTCGTCGACGACGACGGAGACGTCCGCGGCGGCGAATGAACCACCTCTTCCGCCGCAGTTTAGTCATTTGGGACCGGGCGGCGTCGAGCGCGCGGCGTTCGGCGGACGCGACATCGCCGACGAGGACAAGGCGGCGATCGAAGCCATGGTACAAACGAAGGGCGGTGACGACGGACACTGGCTCGACGACGACGGGGAGAACGAGGACGACGAGTACGACGCGAAATCGGACGAGGACGAGGACGACGGACGACACGTGAGCGTCAAGATGGACGGATGGGACGACGACGAATCGGCGAGCGACGACGGCGGGGACGTAGATGCGGAATCGCCTGCGCATTTTATCCGTCAAATCAGCAAGGATGATCCATTCTTTGGCGAGAAACCGAAAAAGAACGGGACGCGCGATAAAAAGTCTACGGCGATGTCGCCACCGACGTCGCCGCCCGCCGCGGATCTCGATCCCGAGAGACTCGCCGCGGCTTTTGACGACGACGCGACACCGAACAAGAGCGAGTACGAAAAAGTCGAGGATCCGCTCGGGTTGACGCTCGCGCGATCGGCGACGATGAGTTCGAGCGAGATGTTATCTGGAAGCGAGAAGAAGAAAAAGGAAAAGAAGGTTAAAAAGGAGAAGAAGGAGAAGAAGAGCGCGAAAAAGTCGAAAAAGAAGGATTGGTTAAAGGAGTGGGACGAGAGCGATTGATTTGTAACTATAACGGTATTACCGTAGTTCTACAAAGAGTTCGTAGCTAACTATGTCTATTGCACCACGCACCGCGAGGAAGATTTAGGCGTCGGCTCGTCGACGAAGGTCGCGTCCACGTCGAAACGCTGCGCGGTGAAGTTCGCCTCTCGATTGACGTACCAGACGACGCTGAATCGATCGCCGTCGTACCCGCGAACCCAGTGCACGCTTCTCCCGTCAAATTTCGCCAGACGCTCGCGCGTGTCAATCATCCACCGCGTCGCGCCGTCGCGACTCTCGACGCACAGTTCGCCGCCGCCGGTGAAATCACCGAACGACATGGCGTATTGAAACGATTTATCGTCCCTGTCCACGTGCGCAGAGGATATGAAATTTTTCGTGATGGCGAGCGAATCGTACGGAAACGATGGATCCGCCTTCATCATCAGCGCTTCGCATGCCGCCTTGAGCGCCGCGTATGGATCTCTCGGACTCGTCTCGCGCTTGAGGACCAAGTATCCATCGCTCTTCACCGACCGACGCTGCGTCTGCGTCGGCCATTTCGTGCGAAGGAGTTCGTCTCGAAGACGTCTCGTCGCCTCGGCGTCAACAGCGACGCCTCGAAGCGACACGTACGGCGACGCGAACGTCTTGGCGTCCTCGATCAGCGCGTTGTGGTCTAAACCTCTTGTTTTCGCGCGTATCTCGAGATCTCTCGCTGTCCACGCCATGAAAATCTGTCGAGCGTCGGGATGTTCGCCCGCGGCTAAAATCCGCCGCGGGACGGGCTCCCCTTCGCTCGCGACGACGCGCTTACGCGCCGCGGGCAACACTCGCAAAACGCTGACGATACCATCCGGTCCTTGCACGCTCTTCCCGTCCATCGCCTCGCGAAGCGCGTTCGCTTCCGCCGGACATCGACACGTGACGAAGCCGTACCCAATCCATTCCTTTTCTCGGCGGTACCCGCGGCGCTTCAGGTGCTTGATCCCGGGCTGTGGAATCGAGCTGTTCGCCGGCATCGCGCGCCACATCGTATCCCGCAGACCCTTCATCGTCCCCGCGCGTCCTCGAAGACCGCCGATCCACAGTTCAGACGCCGGGTCGACGTCCCGCTCGGCGCGCGCTTCCCCATTTTGGCGTTCGTGTTTCCTTTTCGCCGCCCTCGCGCGTCTACGCTCGTTCAGCGCGCGCACCTCGTCCTTGGTCATGTCACACTCGCGTTTTCGCGACGACACGCGCGTCACGCTCGCCCGCGCGGCGTTCCCATCGCGCGCGACGTCGACGTTTTCGCTCAGGCCCAAGCCGTCAAAGACTCGACCCACCGACGTCTTATGCACGCCCTCACGCGTCGACGCCCTCGCGGAGGACGTCGACGCGTCCTCCCCAGTCATTCGACACGCATCGTCGTGTCGAAGGTGACGAAACAGTGCGTTCCTGGACGCGAACGTCTCGCCGCACTTTTCGCACGCCGTCGTCATGAGCCGCGCGTCGCCGACTGCCGCGCCGTCTCCCGCCGCCGCGCCGTCCCACCGCTCTCGAGCGCGGCTACGCCCCCTCCGCGTTCACGCCACCGACGGCGTTTTCCTTTTCATCGTCCTCTCTATCCTCGACCGTCTTCCTTCGCTTCGCCTCGCGTTCTCGCTCGCCCGCCGACGATTTCACCGCCTCGGCGAACGTCATCGTCGCCGTCTTCTCACTCTCCTCCCGCATGGCCTCCTCCATCCTTCGCGCGTCCGAATCGTACCTCGACAACTCCACGGGTTCGACCTCTCGCGGACGCTTGCCCATGCGCTCTTTCGCCGTGGGCGTCCTTCGAACCTTGCCCGCGTCGAGGCTCGACCATCTCGACAGCGGCGTCGTCGTCGCCGCGCCGACGCGTTCCAATCCTCGCACTCTGTGATCGTTTTCGTCCACCATCTTGCCCGCACGCTCGCACGCGGTGACCCAACTCGGAGAAACGACTTTAATGGACGCTTTGGCGTCGCGCGCGCGCGCGGAAAAGCTCGACGCCGCGGCGGGGGACCCGCGAAAGATGAGATGCGTGAGACCGTTGGTGACGAACTTTTTCACCACTCGAGCGCCGTGTTTGGTGAGTTTACCCGCGAAAGGTCGCGAAGCGTCGACGCCGTCGTCGAGGGTCACGGAGACGTGGGCGATGACCCCGCGGAAGAGCGCGGCGGGGGGCATGGTGGACGCGGATGAGTGAGGGGCGGTTTGGATAAAACAAATACGTCGTCGAGTCGACGCTCAGGCGAATAGATACTCGTAGGCGAGGAGGTGGAGAAAGGCGAGATACGTGCCGATGATGAATCTGCGGTGGCGGAGGACCGTCTCGAGACGGCGGTTGAGCGGTCGTCGGTAGGCGAGCGGTGTCAAACCGTCTGCGCCGGAGACGGCGGAGGCGGAGACGGAGGCGCCGTCGGTGGGCGACGACGACGCGTTCAGCGCGCCGCGCTTTTCGATGGTGGAGCGCCAGGCGAGGTCGGTGAACCGACGGGTGAGGGAATCTATCTGCTCGTTCTTTTTGAGAAGCAAGGCTTCGGTTTCGGCGAGTCGACGACTGAGCGAAGACGCGTCCTTGGAAAGGTGGGCGCCGGAATCGCGCGCGCGCTCGGCGGTGAGCGACGCGATCTCTTGACGCGCCTCGGTGAGGGCGTTTTCGGCGTCTTTCGCGCGCTGTTCAGCGGCGAGGACGTCGGCGACGGTGCTTGAAGACGAATCGTCTCCGCCCTCGGCGCGCATGTTGTTCATCTGCGTCTCGTACGCCTCGTGCGATGCGTACGCCTCGCGCATGGCGGCCGCGGCGCGCTCTTTCCACACGCTCTCCGCCTCGCGAGCCGCGAGCGCCGTCTCCATCGCGTCGCTCGATTTTAAGCGCTCAATCTCTGCTCTCGCGTCTCGCAGCGACTCTTTCGTTTGTTTCAATTCGGCCTCGGCGCGAGCCGCATCGGCGCGATCGTTGTGCGTCTCACCCTGCGCGCTCGCCGTCATGGACGCGATGCGCGTCTCGTACTCCTCCTGTTTCGACTCGAATGTCTTCGAGAGATGCGCGAGTCGACCCTCGGAGCGTTCGTATTCCTCTTTCAAACTCTCGAGCTCGCTCTCCAGCGTCGATACGCGCGCCTCCGCCTCCGCTCTCTTTTGCGCGCTCTCCACGTGTTCGCTCTCTGCGTTCGCCCTCGCTTGCGACGCCATCTCCTTCTCTTCCTCGGCCGCCCGTCTCGCCGTCTCCGCCGCCATTTTCTCCGCGTTCGCGCTCGCCGTCGCGCTCGCCGCCTCGGCCCGCGCGTCGTTCGCCGCCTTGACCAACCGCTCATTCATCGCCTTGTGCTTGGCGATCTGCAGACGCATGCGCGCCGCCTTAGACGTTCGTCGATCTCTCTCCTCATCCCCCGACTCCTCGTCCTCATCGCGTCGTTCCGAATCCGACGCGTCCTCCTCCTCCTCCGTCTCGGAGCGCTCCGCGGCGTCCAACTTTTCCCTCAACCGTTCGTTCTCCACCTTGAAGCTCTCGAGCTCGGCCCTGAGAACGACGAGTTTTTTCGTTTCCAGCGCCTTACTCGCCGATTCGTTCTCGGCCGCCTTGCTCGCGCGCGCCTCGTCGAGCGCGCGGCGCAGAGATTCCTTTTCACGCTCAAACGCCTTCCCCTTCTTCACCGCGCCTCTGAGCTTCTCGCGGAGCTCCTCGACGCGTCGACGCTCGTCCGCGAGCGACGCGACGATATCTTCGTCCCCGGGCGAACCCATCGCGCGCGCGCGTCCGCGCCGCGGAGTGACGACGACGTTTCGATTTCGGATGGATTTCATTCATCAGACGAAATGCGCGCCGCACTCCGAGTCGCGACGCATGCGCGCGCCCGCGGGCGTCTCCACCGCCGCGCGCGAGCGCACGCGATGCGCCGCGTGTTGGGGCACCCTCTCCCGCGCCGTCGTTCCGCGCACGTGCGCGCACAGAACGTGCGAGACGTGCGCGAAGACGCGAGAGGTGGACGCGCGGTGCGGCGTCTGCGGACGCGCGTACCCACCCCTCGGCGCGCCGGGCGCGTTTCGACGCGACGCGGACGCGGACGCGGACGTGCGTGAGACGTACGACGGCGCGGAGGGGACGTACGACGAGGAGGAGAGCGCGAGGGCGGTGCGAGCGCTGAAGGATTGGTTTGGGTACGAGGAGTCGCGCGCCTTCGCGAGACGCGCGGCGGAACGCGAGGCGACGACGAACGGCGAGAGGGAGGCGGTGGAGAGGACTCGAGACGTCGTCGATGATGGTATGTACGAGATAGAACTCAGACCATGGCGAGAGGAAGAGGGGAAGGGGATGAGGCGAAGGTTCGCGTCGGCGCCCAAGTCGGTGCTCGTCGGCGCGTTGGCGCGGTACCGCGACGCCGAGGGAGGGAGAAAGAAGCGAGTGGCGCACATTCGGGACGTGAGAGGGCGCTCGCACTCGTTTTCTGAGAGTTTGGAGACGTTTTTTGAACTCGCGCGCGCGTGTGGGCAACCGCTCGTGGCGTACTACGAATAGTCTTTGGCGGCGGTTGTTAAGCGGTTGTCCGTCGTGTGAACGACGAAACGAGCGTAAAGGTTGTCGTCAGTACGAGGCATGCGTGGCGTCGCGCGCGCGGTCGCGGTGATCGCGGTGTTATTGGCGCGCGTCGCGCGCGGGGACGCGCGCGTCGACTCGTTGGTTCCGACATTTTCGTGGGAAGGCGTGTGGCGTCAGGGAACGTCGCAACCGGTGGAAATCGTCGGGAAGTATACGATTCGGAATAACGGCGATGAAAACGTTGATCTCGCCGGTCTCGCGCTCACGCTTCGGTTTCCGGGAGATGTTGTCGTGACGAGCGAAGACGGTGAGTATTCGACGAACGCCAGGGCGCGCGACTGGATCTTTGTATGTTTCTGGACATTTGTCGAAGGCTCAAACGACGGCTCAAACGCGTGTCCGAACATCGATTTCGTCGTCAAGAACGACGGTACGCTCGAGGTTCGATTCATCGAAAGCATCGTTCTGTGCCCGGGGTGCACGCTCCGAGGGGATTCGCAACATAAATCCTTCGTGCTCAAACACTCGAGTTATTTCGGCGTCGTGCGAGACGCCGCCGACTTTCTGGAAATCGTCGGCGTCAGTGCATACGTCGACGTCCCGCCGCCACCGCCGCCGAAACGCACCGTGTGTTTCCCTAGCGACGTAGATTTCTCGTTTCGCGTCATGCCGTACCCGTCGCGATTCGACGACGACGAGAGCGAAGGCGACGGCGACGGCGACGTGCCGCCTTTCGGTACGGCTGGGTACGACGCCTTCATTCGCGTCTTTCTCGACGTTCGAAATCGACAATCGGTACCCTTCACCATGGACGACATCGTCATTCGACTCCCGTTCGACTGGTCCATCAAACCGAGTCCAGACGACGCCAAGATTCGTCAGGACCCCGACGATTTCTTTCTTCGATGCCACGGCGAGACCTCTCGTCTCTGCGACTTTGCTCGATTTTCGCGAACCGAAGACGCCGTCGAGGTCACCTTCGCGCCCGGATTCTCCCTCTGCCCGGGATGCACCGTGCGAGGCTCCGGTCCACAGGGCGCCGCGTTTGAGCTCTACTCACCGTTTCTCTTCCCGTTGGACGTGGATTCCGTCCGAGGGGCCAGCGCGTTTTGCGGACGACCGAGCGACGACGACGACGCGTGAATCAATATTCAATTCAATCCTCACTCGACGACGCGTGAATCAATATCGACGACTCTCGACCGAGCGATGATCGACCTCGATGACCCCGTCGTGCGCGAACACGTCGAGCGAAAGCGTCGTCTTCGCGAGCGCGCGTCGAACGCGTCCGCGCGCGCGTCGAACGCGGCGAGAGAGGTGGCGGGCGCGCCCAATCAGCGCGCCGTCAAGAATTGGATAAAGCTCGACTTGGGACGACCGGTGCCGGCGACGCACGATCCGTGGACGCGAGGCGATGCGTTTGAGATTGAGTTTGAGTGCGAGTCGACCGCGAGAGTCGCGCGCGTGACGATCGGCGCGCTCAAGAGAGCGAACGGAGGCTCGTGGAGTGATTTCGACGCGCGGGACTGGCACTGCGTCACGGGATGGAGCGCGCGGGGAATCGATTTTAAGGGCGTGACGCTGGATGTAGCGCTGAAAGAGGCGTTTCCTGAGGGCGTGTCGAGCGATTGGACGTGTCTGTATCAAATATCGGCGGATGGGTACACGGTGGGCGTGGACGCGAGGGACGTAACGGGCGCGTTTTTCGCCGTCGAGGACGGCGACGGCGCCGTGTTGTCGAAAGACCACGGTGGTCCGCGATTGGTGTTCCCGACCGTGTATGGGTGGAAGTCGGCGAAGTACTTGACGCGCGTGCGTCTGTTGCGGCGGTACGAGGATGGATTTTGGGAGCGTTTGGGGTGTCACAGACGAGGTCGATGGGCGCTGGAAGAGAGATGGGCGAGCGGTTCGGCGAGTCGAATCTGGAACGTCTTGGCGTGGATAACGGATCAATACGCCGTCTTCGGCGGCGAGAGAGTGTGGGTGTGGGTGATGGTTCGCGGGGGCAACGTCTTGGGCTCTATATGCGCGACGTTCACGTCGCTTTTTTCATTCGCAAAGACGTCTAGTAAACTAGTTTAGCTACTTAGTCAGAGCTCATCTCGAGCGTCCGTTTTCCCCACCTCGTCCGCGATCGCGCGCAACAGAGAGTCCTCGCGCGTCGCCGGCGTGACGTCTTGACCGAGCTCCCACGCCATCACGCCCGCGAATCCGTGTTCTCGCGCCAACCGAACCTTTTCGCGAACGTCGGACACAGAATCGAACGCGTAATCCCCGACGCGATTCTCCGACGCGTCGAACGTTTTCGTCGTGTCCCGACGCAACTCTTCGTACGTCTTCACATCCCCGGGGTTTCGCACCGACCGCGCGTAAAACGGAATCCCGAGCGTAAACTTGCTCGCGTCTCTCTTCGTCGTCGTCAAGTACTGCAACACCGCGCGCACAAACTCGAGCGACGCGTGACCGCTCGGAAACCCGGAATCGTACGTCATGAGATGCACCCAATCCACGACATCCGTCAATTTAAATTTCTCGATCGCGTCGAACGTCTCCGGAGTCACGTGCACGGCGAAACTCAACGCTCGTCTCCCGCTCGACGCCGCGTCTTGGTCCAAGCGCTCGCGCGTCCTCCTCAATAACCTGCCGTACGCCTCCCACTCGTCGTCGTTCGTCGGATACTCCCAATCGTACGACACACCGTCGTACCCAAGTTCATTCACCGCACTCACGACCTCTCTCGCCAACGCATCGACGCCCCCGAGCGCTCGACGAAACCCGTCGCTTCGTCCGCCTCCGCCCACCACCAAGTCCCACGCGCACGCGTTCCCCGCCGCCCCTCTCCCCGTCGGTCGTCTCGGCACCGCGTCCAGACCCTCCAGACCGTCGCCACGAACGCCGTTCGGCGTCGCGCTGAACGCGAGGACGCGCACGCGGGCGCCCTCGCACGCGTCGGCGGCGATGGATGTGGGACGGTACTCTGGGATGAATCCGTGCGCGGTGAACGCGCGCGCCGAACGCGCGACGGTGGAGAGGAGGACGAGGACGCTCGCGAGACGACCGCGCGCGCGATGCATGTGGCTCGGAGGCGCGGCGCGAGACGCGGCGCGAGAAGGCGCGGGGAGGCGCCGTGTGGCGTCGAATCGAGCCGGTTCGAGAGGCGGAGACGGTTGGGCCGGCGCGGCTGAAAAGTCTAAAAAGTGTCGTCTGATTACACGCTCGATCGGTCGATGGTGCGAAGAGCGAGGCGAAAGAACTAACTGGCGTCCATGGCGTCGGCGTTACCCTCGGCGGCGACGCGCGCGGCCTCTCTCGCCGGTTCGGCGACGGCGTCCGGCACGCGGACGAACTCTCCGCCCGAGGCGTCGCAAATCCAACTCATCTCGCACTCAAACTCCTTATCCTTGACGTCGTGCGTGGCGTAGACGATGCGAGCTAACTCTTTCACCGCCTCTTCGCACGTGATTTCACTAAAATTCAACTTCTCCACCTCCGTCTTCGCCGAGGATTTCCCTTTACCCACGCACGCGCCCTTCATCTTCGTGCACTCGCCGTTTTGCTCGAGCAGGTAGAGGTGATACCCGTCAAAATCCTTACACGCGAGCACGCTCGAACACCCGAACGGACGGACGGTCCAATACAGGGTGAACAGATGATAATAATGCGCCATGCGCTCCGCCAGGAGCTTGCCCGGAATGGCGTCGCCGTAAAAGGATTTGTACTGCGCGCACTCCGCCTGCGCGCGGTCGCGCACCGCGCGCATGTCCGGCACGTACCCGCTCCCACCGATCCCGGCGTGTCTCGCCACCGCATTGATCCTACGACTGGTCCCGGGCGTGTGCAACTTGCTCGGCACCAATTTTTCGCACGCGATGACGCATCCATCCGCGCACTTGACGCCGACGGTCAAACCGCCGTTGTCCACCGCCTTGCCCGCGTACTCCACCTGAAACACGCGTCCGTCCGGCGAGTACGTCGTCGTGCTCAGATCGTATCCGGATCCGATTCCGGACATGTCGCTCGTCCGCGCGCGCGCTCGCGCTCACGGGTACACCGCGCGTCGCGCGACGCGGTAATCAAACACCGCTCGGATCGATCCGCGCGCCTTTTCGCGCTCGGTGCGACGACGCGAGCGACTCGTTCGCGCGAGAGAGAGAGAGAGAACGACGACGTGCGTTCGGTCTCGGCGTTCCACGCGCGCTCTTGCGAGTGTTCGAGACGGTCGGCGCGCGAGACTGTGTGGAGGTCGTCAGATCGTCGCGCGCGAACGAACGGTTCGAGATGATGGCGACGGTGGCGACGACGGTGACGACGACGACGGCGCGGAGGACGCGAACGCGCCGACGACGCGCGTCGGTGCGCGCGTCGTCGTCGTCGTCGTCGGGAGACGGCGCGTCGGTGCGCGCGTTCGATCCCTCGAACGCGCGCGCGCTTCGTGTGCTCGGCGCCAAAGAAAACCTTCTCGACCTGTGCGAACGCGGCGGGGGCGACGTGCGCGAGGCGATCGAGGAGGTGAGCGGGATGTACGACGCCGAGGCCGAGGCACCGGCGCGGAGCGAGACGCTTCTCGGACGATGGCGGTTGGTGTACAGCGAACAGGGCGACGGGGCGAATCCGTTTCAGAGGTTGTTCGCGGACGCGGCGAAGAACTACCAAGCGTTCGACGCGCCGTCGGGGGTGAGGAACGTCGTGGAGCTCGGACCTGTGACGGTCGAGGCGTTCGCGAGGAGTGAGACGGTGTCCAACGCGAGGACGAACGTGGTGATTGACAAGGTGGACGTGCGGTGGGGCGAACGCGTGTTGAAAACGTTCGAGTTACAGCCGAGACCGGGCGCGGGAAGCGGGTGGGTAGAGCAGAGATACCTGGACAATGATGTGCGAATCTCTGTGGGTAACAAAGGGAGCGTGTTCGTGCACGTTCGCGACGAGGAGGGTGGGTCTGAGGGCGGGTCCGAGGTTGCGTCGTCGTCGAGCGCCTCCGCCGCGTTGGCGAAGAGAAGTGAAGATTAGCCGCGTAGTTTCAATAGTACGATTACATTATTTAAATCATTAGTGCGCCGTGTTGATTTTTATCCGTGGGCGCGAGGATCCGCGCTCGTCGCTTGCGACACCGGCGCGCGAGGATCCGCGCTCGGAACGACGCCCGGCTCCGCCGCCGACGCCTTCCCGTATTGTTTCGCGTACGGAAGGGTCTTCTCCCCCGCCTCCAGCGCCGACACGTTCTTCTCTAACACCTCTCTCGGAAACTTACCCACGATGAATCCCTCGCTCTCGCCTCGCGCGTCTAAAAACTCCAAGTGCGGTATCCCGTCGACGCCGTACGCGTCCATCTCTTCGCTCCACTTGACGTTGTCGATGTTCAACATGACAAAATTCACCCCCTTCGCGTGTTCTCGCTCCACCGCATACACCGTCGGCGCGCTCTCTTTGCACACTTCGCACCAATCCGCGTAAAACTCCACCACCGTCGGCTTCCCGTTGACGAGCGCGCGGTCGAACGGCGTCGAGCTCGCCTCGAGCTTGGCTAAATTCACCCCCGCCGCCACCGCCTCCGAGCCCGTCGTCCCCACCGACGCCGTGAACGCGAACGCGAACGCACCCGTCGCGAATCCACTCAGCGCGATCGCCCGTCCTCGCGCGCGCGTCGCCTCCATCTCCCGTTCGTGCGCCGACACCGCGTCCTCGCGCGCGACGTCATCACCGTCTTCGGCGACGCCTCGCGCGCGCGTCGCTCGACGCATCCATCCCGCGCGCCGTCTGCGCACCGTCGTCGTCGTCCTCGTCGCCGTCCTCGTCGTCGTCGACATGCGTCCGTCGCCGCCCGTCCGTCCGTCGTCCTCTGACGCGTCCCGGCGCGTCGCGTGCCCATCTGTCTGTATTATGTCAAATGTTCGGACACACGGAAGTATGCCTTGAAACTGCTAAAAATAGGTGAAACGACCGCGCGACGTCAATTCACGTCGCGCGCGCCGCGACCGCGCGAGCGAGCGCGCGAGACGAACGCGCGCGGGACGAACGCGCGCGTGGGTCTTTCGCGCGTCGCCCGTCGTCCGCGCGCGTCGCGTCGAGCGAACGCGCGCGCGCGGTCGCGACCGCAAAGAAATCATCGGAATCAACGACCGCGCGCGCGGACGTCGACGAGATGCGCGCGATGACGACGACGGCGTCCACCGCCCCGGGAGCGACGACGACGTCGACGGTGTCTTCGTCGGCGATGTCCTCGCCGTCCGCGGTGTTCTCGCGCGCGGTGCGTCGAGCCTCGAACGCCGCGCGCGCGTCGGCGCGAGCCGGGCTCGTCACCGCGTGCGTGTGCTGCGGAACCGTGGGCGGGGCGATCGCGGGGGCGGTCAGAGGGGTGTCGATGGACGCGACGCCGACGGGTATGGTGAGAGGCGCGGTGAGAGGCGCGCACGCGGCGGTGGCGACGCTTTTGGAGACGTTGGATTTGAACGCGGAGGGGAGCGGACGCGCGGAGACGCGGCGAGAGGCGGGCGAAGACGGTCGCGTGTACGAATATTTCGTCCTCTTGGACGAGAATGGAGTGCCTCGGGTGTTGCAGTTATCCGTATCGCACGCGTCTATGACGTTCGGGGAGATGTTTAGGGAATTAATGGCGAGAGAGGCGACGTTCGCGTCGTTGACGTCGCGATCGGTCCGAGGGACGCCCGCGCGCGTCGTCGAGGCCATTCCCAAGCGCACGTTTCGAAAGCGTCGAGGGTCGTTGGTGGGGCGTCGCTCGTCGCAGGAGACAACGACGTGCGCGGTGTGTCTGGAGACTTTCGAGGACGGGGACACCGTGCGTTTGTTACCTCGATGCGCGCACGAGTTTCACGCCGCGTGCGTCGATCGATGGTTGAAGAAACGCGACGCGTGTCCAGTGTGCCGACGATCCATAGAGGAGATTCAAGAATGAACTAATGAGTGATTGGATGAGTGAATGAATGAATGACGAATGAACCGACCGATCGACGCACTGTGTACCAAGAAAAAATAATCCGCGTCGGCGAGTTTTGTAACGATACCGAGACGAGAGTCCAGCTGACCTCACTTTCACGCGCACGCTCTCGAACGACATGTCGCAACAAGAACAACCCTCTCAAAATCAAGATGACCAATCGCAGCCGATGGATTCTCAACCGCCGGTTTGCCCGTCGTACGCGCGTCCAGGATGGTTACCCGAAAGCTCGGGCCAGAAGGGCTTCTTCGTCACTCGTGCGGGAGCCAGCGACTTGAAGAAAGCAGCGGAGGAAGCGGCTAAACTCATCACCGAGGCGTCGTCCCGTTATTGGGACAGCTTAACAAGTGACGAGCGGAAGAAAATGACGCCGTACGAGGGGGCGGACATCGTGGACATTCCCGACGTGGACAATTGCGTCTACGTGTCGCTCACGCCCAAGAACGCGACGACGAACGTCTCGGATTTGGCCTGTTGGATCATGGAACAGTTGGCAGAGGGGGCGAAATGGGCGCCTCGACCGACACACGTGAGCAGAATGATCCCGGTGGAGGGCATCGCGAACGAATTGGAGCTGATGCCGTTGGCGGCGAATCTGCTTCCAGCGCATTTCGAATCCGTCACGCGCGAGGGTTTGCGTAGCTCGACGTACGAGGTCACGTACGAGGAACACTCGCCGAGCTTGCACATCTACCCGAGCGTTGTGAACGGTATCGTGGGTGACGCCCTTCCCGAGGGATACGCGATCGATCTGAAGGCGCCGGCGCACACCATCATCGTCGTCGTCGCCGGAGAGGCGTGTTTCATGTCGGTGTGCGACAAGTATCGGGATCGCGCCATGCACTTCGTCGTGCACAAGGCGTTGGCCAAGACGGCCGCGGCGTGAGCGGTCTTCGCGTCGCGATTTTTCTCTTCAAGCTGATGACAAGATGCGCGCTGTTTTCAACGACAATGTTTGCTGTACCTACTCTACGCTTTTAATCGATCTTTACGGAACACCACCATCGCTCAGATTCGTCGAACTTCGCGTGCGGGGAATGTTGAGCTCGGTGGATAATCGTCGACTCAGGATGGTGAGTGATAGAAATCCGAACGAGACGAACGCGAACGGCCAGAGTTCTCGAGCCGGTGCGTTCGGCGACATCGCCACCATCATGGCGACGAGCGCGCCGCCAATCAAAGGCGCCAAAGCGCGCGCAGCGTTCCCGAATGTGCCGGAGAACCCATTCACCGCGCCCAAGGTGTCTCGAGGAGACGAGTTGTTCAATATCAGCGAGCTTCCACCCATGATGATCGGTCCACTCATCCCTCTCGCCAAGCCGAGACATATGATGACGACCCAGACCAAGGCCTTGGACCGTTTCGCCACCACGTGCGCGATCGGATGTAGGGGAAACGCCACGACGTTCACCATCAGCGCATACGTCAGGAGCGACACGATGCCGTGCTTGCGCACGAGTCTGGTGAACAAAAAGACTTGGAACATCAATATGACGGTTCCCATCACCGTGCCGAAGGCGCCTATCTCCAACGACGTCCATCCTAAACCTCCGTTCTCGTACGACGTCGCCATCCAGAGCGGGGTCATCTCGGCGCCGCAGAGCGTCACGAACGTGCACCCCACCTGCGTCGCGATGGCGGCGCGCACGTTGGCATCTCGCCACCACGCGATTTCGTCCGCCGCGCCATCCATCGATTTGGTTTCGATTTTGCCATCCTTTGAAGACGCGCCGTCGCCCGTCTCGCTGTCGTTTGTCGCTAAGAGTTCTAATTCTACGACCACTTCACGCTTCTCTTCGTCCCTGTGACAATCTATCTGCATCCAACCCTTGGCGTACGCCGCAAGCGCGGGTGCGGCGAGCGCCGAAACCCAAATGTTGGACAAAAAGAACGGGTACCTCTCGAGAAACTTCGGGCACTTCGACTCCGATCCCTTGAACATGTCCCAATTCTCGCACGGTTCACTCAGAGCCGCGGCGAGCGCGGGAGAAAACGCGCTCGCGACGCCGTACGCGACGCCCGTCGTGCTGAACGCTCTCGCCGCGTTCGTAGCTGTCGCGTCGAAAAAACATTCATTCCAAAGTCAGTGTATGCGCACGCCGGGAAATCATCGAAACGACGCGACGCATCATCGCGTTCACGCACCATCGCTCACGAGCGCCAACGCTGGCTTCTGCATCACCACTAACCCATCCGCGGCCCCCTGGAGCGCGCGCAAGGCCAACGCCTGCCCGTTCCCGCGCGCGAACGCGAACGCCGCGGTGGCCCCGGCGTGTAACAACCCGCTCATCGCTATCGCCCGCTCGAACCCAAATCTATCTCCGGCGTGTCCCCAAATCATCGACGTCAGCCCCGCGAACGCCGGTTTCATCGCGGTGAGCGCGCCGGCGCGCCACGCCAACTCGCGCTCGCTCGCCTGGGCGTCGAACCGTTTGGCCATGAAGAAGGCGGTGGAGAAGAGCGCCGTCGTCGCCGCGATCGAGCACATCGAGAAGGCTTGCACCTGCGCGTTCGCGCGTTCGTTCGTCAGTCGTCGTCGTCGTCGTTCGTGCGCCAGCTCGTTTCGGTGAACGCGTGACGTCGGCGTGCCCATCGCGTTCACGCGCGCGACGCGTCGCGAATCGCCGGTCCGAGTCGACGAAGACGCACCACGCATATCGTCCGCCAATCCAACGGCGTCTCGTCCGCCGGTTGCGAGAAGAACCGACGTCGAGCGCGCATCGCGGCCGAGGCACCGCGCGGGCGAGTGCCGACGTCGTCGCCACATTCGCCCGCGCCCATCCCTCGTCGTCCGCCCTCGCCGCGCGCGCGAGCGACATGCTGATCGTCGCACGCGCGACGGACGTTCTCGCCGCGCGCGCGCGCGCGAGACGCGCGCCCGCGACGCGCGCGACGACGCGAACGTCGACGGTGCATCAACGTCATCGTTCGCGCGCGACGTCTCGCGCGACGCGAGAGGCGCGAGACGACCCGTCGTCCTCGCGTGAGACGGCCGAGGACGACGACGATGACGTCGTCGACGGCGGCGATCCGAGAAGAGACGCCGTGCGCGCGCTCTTACCGAGCTTTCTCGCCATGAGAAGGGGGAGTCGGTTCGCGCATCAAGAATTCGTTCGAAGGTGCGCGTCTGCGCATCGAGCGCACGGCGTGAACGTCGCGGATGCGAGGATCGAGAGCGCGCTGATGGGATTGTCGAGCTCGATGCGCATGGGGACGAGCGAACAGGACGCGTTCGCGAGCGCGGTGGCCATGGTGACGCTGACGCTGCGGCGGTTCGACGAAGAAGCGACGAGAGAGGAGACCGACGGAGAAGATGACGCGGAGGCGGTGGATCGAGCGAGCGACGAACCGAAAGAAATGGAGGATCCCGAGGAGAAGGGGATGCTGAAATACATCGAGATGACGAATAAGAACGCGGACGAGGGGTACACGTTACGAAGGATGGAACTCGAACGTCGCTTCCTGGGAGGGACGACGAGACGGCCGGCGCCGGGCGAGGCCATCATGCGCATGAATTGTAAACTCACGCTTTTGACGCGGGAGATGATCGAGGACGAGCGCGGAATCACGCACGCGAGGAGAGAGCTCGAGGGAATGGAGGACGTCGCGGTGAGCGCGGACGAGACGGAGATTATCGAAATCGAGGCGCGGCAACAACTCGCCCTCGCGTGGTGCACGAGAGAGTGCACGCCGGCGCGCGCGCACGCGTCGGACATGCTCGTCGCGTTCGTGAGCGTTTTGACTGGACACCCGGTGGGTTACACGGAGTTTGTCCGCGCGGCGCGAAGCGCGTACGAAGCCGGAATTTCCGGCGACGAACTCACCGCCGCGCTCGACGCGCCTGAATTCGACGTCGAGGGCGTGCAGAGAGGCATGTTTGGTCGCGCCTCAGACGCGCCGCGGATCTTTGCGGGTTTTATCACGACGGCGTACGTGGCGTTTGGAGCCCTGGGACTCGCGTTGCCTGCCGCCGCGAACGGCGACGAGGAATTATTTGCCTACGCGAGCCATCCCAGAGCGTCAGACGAGATGGACACGGCGTCGACGATGACGGACGATAAACGGCGCGCTCGAGTGCGCGGCCTTCACGATGCCGTCGAGACGTGGATGGAGATGGATAAGGAGGAACTCGCCGACGAAGTCAGCGCCTCGCTCTCCATGAACGAAGAGGAAGACGAAGACGAAGACGTGACGCAACCTCGCGGCGTGGATTTAGACGCTCCACCATCCCAGGCGGTGTCCGCGGTGTCAGAGCCATCTTCCAGCGGTGATTCGTTCGCGGTCATTAGAGACGACGCGTTCGGCGCGTCCTCGATCACGTTGGCCACGCTTCGGCACCAGAGAAACATCGTGAGCTTCGTGCGAAACAACCTCGCCACCACCAGCGC
>MDTE01107320.1_pt1 | contig 63495 bp, 67 predicted proteins | sample 811231 | NCBI WGS metagenome assembly MDTE01 (sample SAMN05326651, study PRJNA326480) | marine metagenome | isolation source: seawater | place: Indian Ocean: Red Sea | collected 2010
ATAGCAGTAATTTCACCAATCGATAAAGTCGCATCATTAGCTTGTTGAGCTTGAGCATATTTTAAAGGGTCAATATTTATAGCCAGGTTTTTGAGTAAATTTCCATTCAAAAAAAGTCCATTTTTAGTGAAGATTCCAGGTAATTCATGATGCGTAAAAAAATCCAGGAAAATAATTTTTTTACCGCTAATCTCTGTAGCAATTAGATCTGTTTCAGTTCTTGAAAAATTTGAGTGTATAACCCAATCTGGTACATGTTCAAGATTTAACCCAGAATTGGCTGATATAAAGGTTTTTATACAATTTACATTTTCTATGTCTAATTGACCAACACTACTGTTGCTTTTAACCATAACATATTGAATATTACCCTTTTTTTTAAATCAGTTCAACAACATCTATAGTAAGACCACCCATTAAACTTAACAATGTAAAACTATTAATTAAAACTTCAATTTTTGCTGCAATTGCATCTGCTTGTGCATTGATTAGTGCAGTCTCTCCACCCAAGACGTCCAATAAAGATCTATTTCCGGCTTGTCTTTCTGTACGCGCTAATTCCAAAAATTCTTTAGAAATTCTGGCTTGATTTGTCAAAAATTGAGCATTTTGTTGTGCTGTGTTAAGTCCATCCCACGTTGTCCTCAACATTTGCAAAGTCATATCGTATTGATCATCAATTCTAGTTTCAGTTGCCAGATACGACTCTACAGCTGCATCTTTACCGGCATACTCAGAAAAACTTAAGTTAAGTGGATAAGATAAGTCAATTTTAGCGGAAGATTCTCTTTTATGACCAACAATACCACCAAAATCTTGTTTTTCAGAATGACTAATTGTTCCTTTTATGGTTGGGAAAAGAGAGGCACGAGCAGTATTTATTCCTTCTTTGCCAATTTCTTTGTTTACTGATGCAGCTTTTAATGCAGGATTATTTAAAATTGTTTTATTTTCAGCTTCCTCTAATGTTTTTGGTAATAAGTTGAATATCGATTTAGTTAGAGACAATGCATTGATATCTTTAGGGAAAAAACCAAAAACATACTCAAATTCATGTTTAGCAGCCGACAAAACTCCCTCAAATTGTATTAATCTAGCCTGAGCACCAGCTAGCTGAGTTTTTGCCTGTAAAACGTCCGAAGTCAGTCCTCCACCTGCAGTTACTGCCGCATCTTCAAGCTCTGTTTGCTTCTTAATATTAGATACAGATTGAAATGCGTATTTCACACTCTCTCTAGCCTGTATTACTCTGAGATAAGCAGTTAGTGCTCTTAATAATAAATCATTTTTAATTTGAGTCTCAATTGCTTTTGATTGTTTTACTGCAAGTTCTGAAGTTTTTACAGTTGAATCAGTCAAACCAAAATCAGTAATTGTTTGAGTGAATTTTGCTGTCGCGTCTCTAGCCGCAAGTTGAGTATTATTTCCAGACCCATACTTATTTATATGTTCATGACCATAATTAGCTGTTAAATCAAACGATGGATAATAACCACCCTTAGCTTGTTTTACTCTTAAAATAGATGCCTTAATATCAATTTGTGTAGCCTTTATAAGTTTATGATTATTTAAAACATCATCGAGTGATTCGATTAAATTAAACTTCTCAGATACCAAAGAGGATTCCTTATCTTGGGCAAAAGTAAAATTAGCAAATAAAAAAACAAAAATAGCTAAGTATCTTGTCATAGTTTTTTAAAATTTAAAATATTATCCACAACCTTTTCCACAGCAATCTCCGTACCAAATTAGGCTATCATTATTGATAATATTTTGCAAAAATTTTTTTTTTTGAAAACAAAACATTAAGTTACATTATCTAGCACATGATTTTTTTGAAATATCTAGATGTAGTTTTTTTTTTTCTAATAAGGATAAAAAACCTTTGTATAATTCTTCACTATTTTTTTCAAACTTAATTTCGTGTTTTAATCTTTTCGATAAAATTAAACCATTAATGTGACCAAACATCATCGAACAAATTATATCTACATCAAGTAAAATCTTTTCTACGATATCATCAGTAGAATTAACAATTTTTGGAAAATATGTATTTAATAAAATTCTTTTAAATCTAATCCATATTTTATAATTAACAAAATGTTTAAAGACATAAGGCTTCAGTTTTTTTAAAGTTTTTAGTTCTTGGTAATATGGCGTACTTAATATTCTTCTTCCTTGATGATTCATATCATGTGTAAGAGCTAATAATATCAAAAATATTTTTTCATTATTTTTTAAACTAAGAATATTTGCAAATATTGATGATATAACTATTACGGACTTAAAATGGTGCTGATCATGATAAGAATTATAAGTATAGTTTTCTGAACATTTTTTGGATAACAATTTTAAAGATTTTCTTATTGGATATTTACAATGATAGTTTAAGTCCTTTAGACAACACAAACTAAGCTTAAACAAGTCTGGTTTTTTTTGATTCGACATTACATATTTTTTAACCAAATGCTTGCTCTTAGGCCATCTTAAAGCTAAGTATCTAATGCTAGGGAAAGAATATTCAAAAATATTTTTCATTTTTACTTACTTTTCATTATCCAAACCCCTTTCCAGTCACTAGGATTTTCTTTTATTAAATAATTACACCTTTCTATATATGTTCCTGACAGTGAATCATCTTTATTTGCTTTTAAACATTCATTAAATGATGTTATTGCATTACTAAAATCACCTGATTTATATTTTTTTCTTCCTTCATTAAAATGGTTTACAACATCCATCAAATTTGGAAAAGTTAAATCGCTGTGAAAATCTAGTACTTCATGAATACCTACAGGTTCAGTTTTTCCTTTTACGATAACGTCATCTATGTATCTTATTCTGTAAGTTCCTTTTAATTTTTTATAAGTATAATCACTAATTAATATTCTTGCATTATATTGTTTACACGCACTTTCTAATCTTGCCGCTAAATTAACTCCATCGCCAATCATTGTGTAATCCATTCTTTTTTGTGAACCAATATTACCTGCAACAATTTTATCTGTATTTAGCCCAAGTCCCATATCCAAAGGGGGTTTCCCGTCTTTTTCTCTTTGATCATTCCAATCCCATAATCTTTTAATCATGTTAATACCAGCTTTTACTCCTCTATCTTCGTCATCCTCATGACTTATTGGTAAACCAAATGCAGCCATAATTGCATCGCCTATAAATTTGTCGAGCATACCTCCTTGTTCAGAAATACATTCGACCATTATTTCAAAATATTCATTTAATAATTTTACAGTACCTTGAGCTCCAAGCGATTCTGTAATTGTGGTGAAACTTCTTAAATCTGAAAATAATAATGTTGCTGTTGTGTCTAATCCTCCCATTATATCTGCTCCATCTTCAAGTAATTGATTAGCAATTCCGGGGTCCATGTATCTTGACATAGTTGATTTCATTCTTTTTTCAGATGAAATATCTTCAAACATTAATAATGTCCCTAAAAAATTTTCAGACTGATCTGTTCTTCCATCGCTGTCTTCATTAATTAGAGGTAGAATTGTTAAATTAAGAGAAATTTTTTCGTTTTTTTCTGTATTCTTATCAAAAATTTCAACTTCGGCATCCATAATTATATCAGGTTCTTTTGATTCAGAGACATTAGTAATTTTCTCAAAAATCCATGATTTTGAATTTGAAAAAAAATCTTTAGCTTTTTTTTTTATAATTTCATTCTCATTTATTTTGAAAATTTTAAGACCAGATTTATTACAAGTTACAATATTTCCTTCACTATCAATTGTTATTACACCATTTGACATACTAGAAAGCATACTTTCATTATATTTTCTAGACTTTGAAACATCCTCAAACAATTTTGCGTTTTCCAATGCAATAGCTACTTGTTGTGTAAAAGCTTTTAACCTTGATTCATCCTCTTCTGTAAATTTACCCCCACTTTTATTAAGAACCTGAGTACATCCAATTACCTTTCCTTCTTTATTAATAATTGGAACACAAAGAATTGACCTAGTGAAATAACCAGTTTGTTTATCAAAAGCTGGGTTAAATCTGAGATCAGCATATGCATGAGGTATATTCATAGTTTTACCTGATGTAAAAACACTTCCAGCAATTCCGGCATTGTTTGGTAATCTAATTTCTCCAATACCTTCTCCCATAGCCACTCTTGAAAAAAGTTCATTACTTTTTTCATCATTTAAAAATAACGTTGCTCTATCTGCATTTAGCATCCTAGTTGCTTCCTCCATAACTCTTTGAAGTAATGCTCCCAAATCAATTTCTGCTGTTACATCAGAGACAATACTTATAAATTCCATTTCTTTTGCTCTTTTTTTTTCAAAATGCTCAGTATTTTGCGCATTTTGAATTGATACCGCAGCTTGTGTGGAGATGGCATTAACAACTGTTAGATTATCTTTAGTAAATCTACCCTTTTTTTTATTAAGTACTTGAATTACACCAATTGTTTCACCTCCGACAGTTTTAACAGGACAGCAAATCATATTTTTAGTACGGTAACCAGTTTCTTGATCAACTTCTTTGTTAAATCTTTGATCTTTGTAAACATCATGAATAATTTCACCTTGTTTAGAATTAAATATTGCACCAGCTATTCCAACATTGTTTAAAATCCTTATCTCTCGGGTAAGGTCTCCTTGCGCTACTCTTGAATATAATTCGTTAGTTTCCTTATCATTTAAAAAAAGAGTTCCTCTATCTGCTTCAAGTTCATTTGTTATAAACTCAATTAAGGTCCATAATATTTGACTAAGATCATGGAGACCTGCTATTTTCTTATTAATTTCTAAAAGAAGTTCAGTTCTTCTTAATTTAATTTTTATTTCTTCAATTGAATCATTTCTTTTTTTCATTACTTCAATTTGTTAATTTTTTCTTCATAAGTTTTTATAATTTTCTCTAATTCATCTCGTAAAAGCTGACTTGACTTTTTTAGTTGATTGATTTCGTCGTTGGAATTTAATACAGCTTTTTGCACTTCTTTTTTCTTTGAAAATTTCATACTTTCTAATTCTTCTCTAAGCTGTGTCAGGGAACTTTTTAAATCTCTATTTTCCATAGAGGATTTTAGAATCGCTTTTTGTACAGCTTTATCTTTTTCGAATTTCAGACTTTCAAGCTCTTCTCTTAGAGCGAAACATGATTTTTTCAATTGCTTAATTTCACCAGCTGAAGATTGAACCTGTTTTTGTACAGCAACCTTTTTTTCAAATTTTAGTTTTTCTAATTGGTTTCTTAGCTCGGAAATAGTTGATTTAAGGTCATTAATCTCATTATTTTTATCGGAAATTGCTTGTTGAACAGCAGTATTTCTTTCAAATATAGATTGGTCTAATTGTTCTCTTAGAGAATTTATAGTTGAAAAAAGATCCTTATTTTCCGCATTATTCTCAGACTTTATTTGTTGAACTAACTCATTTAGCTCAAAAGAGAAATTAGGATTTTCCGATTTATATTTTTCTATTAATTTTCCCATATTAATTTCATCTAAATAGTTTATCTAATTTTTATAGTTTTGTGATATTTTTTTTACAAACATGGGAATAGGTTGTTTTTATTAATATTTCTATTGTTGATTTTTTTTGGAAACAGCTCATCCCAGAATACGTTATCATTAATTTTTAAGTTAAGAGTTTTTAGACATGAATAGGGTATTTCTAAAACAGCAATAATTGGGTAATCTGAAGTTATTACCTTATCAGAAAGAGTTTTGCCTTTTATTATTTTTTTGACCTTTTTATTATTATCAATAAAGATAATTGCCAAGGAGATATGTGTATTTTTCATCCAAAATTTTACTTTCTTGGGTTTTTTATAAATGAATAACATACCGTTTGTATCTACAAGTTTCTTTTTGAACATTAAACCATTTTTTTTTTGTTTTTCTGTCAAGGCCACATCTACTAAAAGACTATAATTTCCAATATTGACTATTGTATTTTTTGAATAAGAATTTAATATGTAAGCTGAAAAAAAGATAAAGGAAAAATAAATTTTAAAATTTAAAATCTTCACCTTTATTAATCCTATCTAAAGTAACTTTTGCTCTTTCAGATAATTCAGTTTCATTTTTCTCTTTTGTAAATTCTTCATTTGAAAGAGATAGATCATATTTTGATTTCAATGAATTGAAGGCAGATATTTGTGAAGGGGTAAGTTTCTTTAAATTACTTGATTGATTTTCAATTTCGGGGTAGTTTTTTTTTATTCTTTTTAATGATTGAGTTAATTTTTTTTTCATTTTAAAAAATTTATATTATATTCTAATTATAATTGTATCATGTATAATCATGAAAAATAATAAAAAGCTTGAAAAAATCAGAATTGAGATGGAATCTTTAAGAGAGTTATATATAAAAGGATACATAACAAAAAATATTTACCAAAATGAAACCAGAAAAATGTTTGAAATAGCAACAAAGTTTGGTGCATAAATGAAAAAAATTTCTGAAATAGCCAAATCAATCGAACTTCTTCATGAAAACTCTGAAATTGAAAAAAAAAACCTTTTAGAATCAATTGAATTTATGTGGTTGAACGCTGAGGTCCAGAAAAAAAAAAAAGAATTTCAAATACCTAATGGCTCGTCAGACGAAAATATACTTAGAATTCGACAATTACTTGCAAGTGCGTGGTTTGAAGATTTTAAAAACTAATTCACAATCCAAAAATCTTTGCTTTTGAATAAAGTCTATCTGTTTCTGAAATATAAATACCTTTTGTTATATAACCACTGACATACAATTCACGAACTGCTGCCATTTCTTCTTCTATTGCAACTAAAATGTCTATAAAGTCATTTTTATTTTTATCATCATGAATCGGGTCAGAATTTAAAATTTTGTCTACTGCTGGTTTAGCTTTAATTGATTCATCTTTCCTCTTACTCTTTGATATTCTACTAATTATAAAAAAAAGAATAATAATCGCAAATAAAGAACCAAACATAAGAATCAGAAAATGGTTATCAGCTAAGTTTTGTAAATTTAAATTAGTTTTTAAATTGTAAATCAATAAATTAAAGTCTTGTGTGTCCATTTTTTTCTCATTAAACAATATATTGTGTTTACAAAATGTCTTAATACAGTATATTGATATTATGTCCTTTTTTAACTTTAATAAATTTTACACAAAAAGTAAAAAGAATTTATCTTTTCCTGAAAACAAACATAAAATATCTTATAAAGCTTACTTGCTTCTAAAAAAATTTGTTGTCTTAAAGATTATTGATCAATCAAAACTAGATTTTGCCTATCCCCAAAAATGGAAACCCAAAATTTTTAAAAATCTCTCACCACGTGCATTGAAAAGTTTATATAGATTGTCTGATAAATATGAAAAGAATAGTCATGGTATTATCTCTCAAACTTATGGTCTAGAAAACTCGAATAGTAATAAAAAAAAAATTTCAAAAAAATCTTACGAACTTCTTAAAAAAATTAATAATAATTTACCTAGATACGAAAATATCGATTTGAAGATAAAAAAATTCAGAATCAATAGTATTTTAGACTAGTTTTTTTTGCTATAAATTCCGTTTTTTACTTTTTCAGCTATTGTCTCTAGAAATTTAGCAATTTTGTCGTCGTCGTTTTGTTTTGCTAATTCTCTTATCACCTGATCAATAAAAGATCCTATTCTTATATAAGGATCAATTCCTTTATCATTACATTCTTTTATAGCTTTTAATACTATTTTTGATGCCAGTTTCTTTTGTTCAATTTCGTTCATGTTAATTAATATTAACAAATGGTATATCACACCATTTTGTTGTATAGCAAGGAGAACTAAAATCAGACTTCATGAACCATTTTCTTTCTGATTCTTTAGATTTTTGAGCTTTTTTAAATCTTCCTACACTATCAGACGATAACCTAATTTTTCCTTCGCCAAATTTTCTATTTATTTCATCCATGACACTCATTAATTTGGAATTTTCTTCAAAAGATTTTTTGTTGTTTAAATCATTATTACCAAATAAAAAACTTTGTATTTGTTTTTTTTCCTTTAAATCAGTAAGAATTACCCCAACTTTATTAAATTCATATCCTCTTAAGTAAATACTCTTGAGTAATTTATCTGATTCCATCCATATCTGTCGAGAATCTGATGTAGGTTCTTTAAATACATAGCTAACAGAATTTTTATAGTATTTCTTTTCATAGTTTGAGGTCTTTAGAAAAACATTAACAATACCACAATATAAATTATATCTTCTTAGTTTTTCTGATGCCTTTTGGACATATAAGACCAAAGCTTCTCTTATATCTTCATATTTTGTTAGTTTCTGTCCAAAAGATCTTGAAACACATATGCTTTTTCTTTTATCATTATTATTATCTGAGATTTCATAGCATTTCATACCTTTTAATTCTAAAATTGTTTTCTGAACTAATATTCCTTTTTTTTGTCTAGCAAAATTCTGATTCATTTTTTTTAAATCAAAGGCACTATTAAAACCAAGTTCTTTAAAATAAATTGATAGTCTTTTACCTATACCCCAAATATCCCGAATATCTATTAGTTTCAAAATAGAGTCTAAATTTTCGTCGCAGTTGATTTTGTAGACTCCTTTGTAGTTAATTTTGATATCATTTTTTTCGGAATCTTTAGCAAATTTATTTGCTATCTTTGATAAAGTTTTTGTCTGACTAATTCCTATACTAACTGGTATACCAGTAAATTTTAATATTCTTTTTTTCAAATTATAGCAGAAGTACTCACATTCTTTTATTTTTTCTAGGTTAATAAAAGCTTCATCTATCGAATATACCTCAACATGATCACAATAGTTTTTAATAGTTCTCATAACCCGTTTAGACATATCACCATAAAAAGAATAATTTGAAGAATAAACATAAATACCCAAACTTTTAACTCTATTTTTAATTTTAAAAAAGGGTTCTCCCATCAGTATACCAAGTTTTTTTGCTTCATTTGACCTAGAAATGACACAGCCATCATTATTAGATAAAACAACTACTGGTTTACCTATTAATTTTCTATTAAATAATCTCTCACAAGATACGTAAAAATTATTGCAATCTAAAAGGGCTATCATTGATACTTTTATCTTAGTGGATGAATCGAATAAATAACTATGCCCCAGATATCGATATCACAATCATTTGTCAAACTAATTGATGGATATTTAGGGTTCTCAGACTTAAGTAAAGGAAACTTGGATTTATTATTTTTAATTAATTTTTTAACTGTTAATTCCCCATTTATTGTGGCAATTACTATATCATTATTTTTTGCGTTTAAACTTCTATCTACAATGAGTATATCACCTGAAAATATTCCAGAATTTATCATGGATTCTCCTTTTGCTCTCACTAAGAAAGTAGCTTCGGGTTTATCTATTAAATAATCATGTAAATTCAATTCTTTTTCAATATAGTTATCTGCAGGAGAAGGAAAACCTGCTTCTACTTTGCATAATTGGAGAGGCAAACTAGCCTTTTTTTTATATTTTTCTTTATTTGTCATATTTAGAACAAATGTAGAACATATTAACTTTTTTGCAATATATTTTTTAAATAATATTTATATGTTAATGTGAAAATAATAAAATGATCCCACTAAAAGACGATAACCCAACACAAAATAGAAGTATAGTTAGATTACTAATACTCTTAGTTTGCCTTATAGTATTTTTACTACAAATATCTTCTGCAAATAAAAATGATTTGTTATTCTACTACGGCTTTAAACCAGCAAGTATTCTAAATTCAGATTTTGCAAATTATACATTCTCACCTACACTAACCATTTTCACCTCAATGTTTATGCATGGTGGCTGGCTACATTTCCTAAGCAATATGCTATATCTTTGGATCTTTGCTGATAATGTTGAAGATGTTTTGGGAAAAAAAAAGTTTATTTTCTTTTATATAATGAGTGGGGTATGTGCAGCAATATTTCAAATGCTAGCAGATATTGATTCACAAATTCCAATGGTGGGAGCGTCAGGAGCAATCGCTGGTGTTTTAGGCGCCTATATGTATTTATTTCCAAAAGCAAAAATATTGGTACTTGTACCACTTTTAATTTTTTTTTTTACAACAAGACTTCCTGCAGTTTTAGTAATTGGTATGTGGATCATAATTCAATTTATAAACATAAGTTTTGTTGATCAAAGTACATCAAATGTAGCATGGTTTGCTCATGTAGGTGGATTTATTTTTGGACTTTTATATTGTATTTTATTTGTTAGAAAAAAAACAGTCAAAAAAGCAAATTCCATACTACCAAAAAAAAAACATAATCCATGGAGCAATTAAGTAATCCCAAACTCTTTAAGGATTTGTAGCCTATTTTGATCTAAGTCTGGAGCCTTGGATGCAACTTTACTCTCTTTAACTCCTTCGATTTTTATGGGGTTTCCCACTACATTAATTTTACCGAAATCATCATCAACATAATCTAAAATCATATTTCTATTTTGAATTTGAGGATTTTTAATAAGACTTTTTACATTTTCAATTTTACAACAAGGCACTTCAAAAGTTCTGAATTTTTTTATCCAATGTTCGGCCTTTTTGGTTTTTAGTGTTTTTTCTATTTCTCTTCTTAGTGATTTTAGATTCTTATTTCTTAGCTCATTATTAAGGTATTTTTTTTCTTGAATTAAATCTTTTCTAGAAATGGCTTTACAAAGATTTTCAAAAAGTTTTTGATTACCAGCAGCCAAAACTACAGAAGAGTCCTTGGCTTTAAAAGCACCAAACGGTGAAATACTTGGGTGATCTGTCCCAAGAGGATATGGAATTTTTTTTGATACAGAGTACCGAGTTATTGCATTTTCTAAAATTGCTACTTGACAATCTAACATGCTAATATCTATTTTTTTTCCTAAATTAGTCTTATTTCTCTCATTCAGAGCAGCTAAAATACCAATAGCACAATACAGCCCGGCTGTTATATCACCAATAGAACTCCCAACACGAGTAAAATTGTTTTCAGATGGGCCTGTAATACTCATTATACCGCCCATCGCTTGGACAATTACATCATAAGCTGGTAAGTTTTTTAAGGGACCACTCTCTCCAAAACCTGATATTTTGGCATAAACTAACCTTGGGTTATTCTTTTTTAATTTGCTCCATGAAAAACCTAATTTATCTAATACTCCAACTTTAAAATTTTCAACTAGAATATCTGTTTTTTTGATAAGATCTGTAAATATTCTTTTATCTTCCTTATCCTTTAGATCTAGTTTTATACTTTTTTTACTTCTATTAAGAGAAATAAAATAACCTGATTTATTTTTTTTTATAGGACCGAATGATCTTGAGTCGTCACCCTTACTTTTTTCAACTTTTATAACATTAGCACCTAAATCTGATAAAATTAATGTTGCAAATGGACCTGAAAGAACTTGAGTAAGATCTAAGATGTTAATTCCTTTTAGTGGTAATTGATTTTCCATTTTAGCAGTTTAATATAATTCTCAGGATCAAAGTTTAAAATTTATTTATAAGATTAATATGAATTTTTCTAATTTTACAAGAAGAAGCAAAACATTTATTGATCAAAGCCAAAAACTTGCTGTATCAAATGAGCATCAACAAGTTTTACCTGAACATCTATTAGGAGTGTTTTTAGATAATTATTTAAATAAAAATTTTTCACTACTAAAAAATATAAGTTTTGATCAAAATATTTTGCACGAGTATTTAAATGATAAATTCAAGAAAATACCTAAGGTTTTTGGAGATGATTTAAAAATAATTTTTTCTGATGATTTTCAACGTATTCTTCAAAAATCATCAAAAGATATACACATTTTTGGTGATAAATTTATTTCACCAGAAGTTTTATTTTATTCTTTATTAACTTTTGATGAAAAAGAAATTAATTTAATTTTATCTAATTCTGGAATTACTATTGAAAAAATCGAAAATGGTATAAAATCGCTAAGAAAAAATTCTACAATTAATACTCAGACTATGGACGAAAAAGATAAAGTATTAGAAAGCTATACCATTGATATAACTAAACTTGCTAAAGAAGGGAAACTTGACCCGGTTATTGGCAGAGAAGAGGAAATAAGAAGAAGTATTCAAGTTTTATCTAGGAGAACAAAAAATAATCCAGTTCTAATTGGGGAACCAGGGGTTGGAAAAACTGCAATTGTTGAAGGACTTGCACAACGAATTATTAATCAAGATGTACCAGAACTTTTAAAGAAAAAAAAACTACTTTCTCTTGATTTGGGTGCACTCGTAGCAGGCGCAAAATTTCGAGGTGAATTTGAAGAAAGACTTAAGTCAATACTTTCTTTTGTAGAACAAGAACAAGAAAATCTTATAATTTTTATCGATGAAATTCATACTTTAGTTGGTGCTGGAAAAGCAGAAGGTTCAATGGATGCTTCTAATCTTCTAAAACCGGCACTCGCAAGAGGTGAATTACATTGTATTGGTGCAACAACATTGACTGAGTATAGAGAAAATGTTGAAAAAGATGCCGCATTAGCCAGAAGATTTCAACAAGTTTTGGTTTCAGAACCATCATTGGAAAACTCAATATCAATTCTTAGGGGATTAAAAGAAAAATATGAAGTTCATCATGGTGTAAGAATTCATGATTCAGCAATAATTTCTGCTGTTGAATTATCGAAAAGGTATATAAATGACAGATTTTTACCTGATAAGGCTATTGACTTAATGGATGAAGCTGCCTCAAGAATTAGAATTCAAGTTGATTCTAAACCTGAGGCTTTAGATAAAATTGAAAGAAAAATCATGCAAAACAAAATTGAACTAGAAAGTCTTAAAAAAGATAGCGACAAAAAATCCATAGAAAGAAAAAAAGAAATTAAAATACTTATAGACGACCTAGAAAAAGATTTTTTAAATTTGAATAAACAATGGGAAAAAGAAAAAAATAAAATCAATGACATACAAAAAGTCAAATCAGATATTGAAAATTATAAAAATAAATTAAGTTTACTTCAGAGAGATGGACAACTATCTGAGGCCGGTGAACTAGCTTATGGTAAAATTCCCATGCTTGAAAAACAATTAGATACAATGGAAAACAACTTTTCTGAAAAAGAAATGTTTCAACTTCTAAATGAATCTGTATCAAGTGAAGATATAGCTCATATTGTTAGTAAATGGACTGGAATACCAATTGAAAGAATGGTTCAAAATGATAAAAATAGAATTCTAGGTATAGAATCAGAACTTAAAAAAAAAATAGTAGGTCAAAACAATGCTATTGAGGTAATTTCAAAAGCAGTTAAACGTGCTAGCGCTGGCATACAAGATCCGAACAAACCAATCGGGATTTTTATGTTTTTAGGTCCAACTGGAGTTGGAAAAACTGAGTTAACTAAAGCATTATCAGAATTTCTTTTTACAAATAAAAGTGCAATGCTTAGAATTGATATGTCAGAATATATGGAAAAACATTCTGTATCAAAGTTAATTGGTGCCCCTCCAGGATATATTGGGCATGAAAATGCGGGTCTACTGACTGAGGCAATTAGAAGAAAACCATATCAAATAATTTTATTAGATGAAATTGAGAAAGCCCACGATGACATTTTTAACCTTCTTCTTCAAGTTTTTGATGATGGTAGGTTAACAGATAGTCAAGGAAGAACAGTTAATTTCAAAAATACAATAATAATTCTTACTTCAAATCTTGGCGCTGATTTAATGACAATGGATACAGAACAAGAAAAACTTAACGTTTACACAAAGGAAAAAATTTTAGAAATAGTAAGAAATCAATTTAAACCTGAATTCTTGAATAGAATTGATGAAATATTGATTTTTGAAAGACTTACAAAAAAAAATATTGAGGAAATTATTGATATTCAACTTAATGAGCTATTTTTACAACTTAAAGATAAAAAAATTAGAGTTAAAATAGACGAATCTGTAAAAAAATGGCTTGTAAGTGAAGGATTTGCTCCTGAGTATGGAGCTAGACCACTTAAGAGAGTAATACAAAAAAATATTAAAGATAAAATCGCAGAGAAAATTCTTTCTGGGAAAATAAAAGACGACGAAGAAATAACTATATCAACTAATGAAGAAGGAGTAGTAATTATTTAAATGAAAAAAATTGGATTTATTGGTCTTGGGATTATGGGATACTGGATGGCAACACATCTTTTAAAAAAATATAAAACAATATTAGTTTTTAATAGAAGTAAAAAAAATTTGATTAAATTAATAAAAAATAATTCATCATTAAAAATAATTTCAACAGATTCGTTAAAAAGCATAGGCGAACAATCTAATTTTATTTTTTCTTGTGTTGGAAATGATTCAGATTTGGAAGAAATATATTTTTCTAGAAACGGCATATTTAATAACATGAATAAAACCACATATATTGTTGACCATACAACCTCTACATCTGATTTTGCAATTTATGCCAGCAAAAAATTTTCAAAAAAAAAAAGTTATTTTTTTGATGCTCCAGTAAGTGGAGGAGAAATAGGAGCTAAAAAAGGTCTTCTATCTGTAATGATTGGAGGATATAAAAAACAATTGGAGATTATATTGCCTCTAATAGAAAATTATTCAAAAAAAATTACATACATGGGAACTGCAGGTAATGGACAGTTAGCAAAAATGGTAAACCAAATTTGTGTAGCAGGAGTTATACAAGGTCTATCGGAGGGTTTAATATTTGCAAAAAAGAATAATTTAAATTTTAATAATTTATTTTCTGCAATTTCTTCAGGGGCCGCACAGTCGTGGCAAATGGATAATAGATCTAAGACCATGTGGAACAACAAATTTAATTTTGGATTTATGAACAAACATATGTATAAGGATCTAAAAATATTGGAAAAAGTTGCAACAAATAAAAAAATTAATTTACCAATAACTAAAGAAATTATTCGATTCTATAAAATACTTATAAAAAATGGATTTGAAAGTGAAGATACTTCAAGTCTTATAAAGCTACTTAAGTAATATTATTTCTTTAGATTTTTATAGATTGTATCTCTGAGTTTTTTAATTCCAAAACCATTAATTGCTGATATAAAATGTTTTTTTTGATTAATTTTAGAGTCAGTTAATAAATTATTTTCTAATAAATCATATTTATTAAATACTTCTATTATTCTGTCATCACAACTATTTATTCCAATCTCTTCTAAAACTTTAACCACCTCATTAGCTTGATTATGCGAATCCTTGTCCGAAACATCCCTTACATGAAGGATAAGATCTGAAAAAATAATCTCATCTAAAGTAGATTTAAAGGCTGCAATTAAGTTAGTTGGTAAATCTCTTATAAAACCGACAGTATCGATTAAAATAAAATTTTGAGAATTAATATTTAACTTTTTTATAGATGAATCCAAGGTTGCAAAAAGCATATTTTTTGCCAAAGTTGAAGAATTTGTCAAATTATTAAACAAAGTTGACTTACCAGAATTTGTATAACCAACAAGTGTGATAATTGGTATTCTATTTTTTTGCCTTCTGTATCTATGTAGTCTTCTAGTTTTATCGATTGTTAAAATTTTTTTTTTTTATTCTATTTATTTGTTCTGTAATTTGTCTGCGATCAGATTCTATTTGACTTTCTCCAGGACCTCCCATGAACCCTGCACCACCTCTTTGTCTTTCTAAGTGTGTCCAAGACCTGACTAATCTACTTTTTTGGTACTGCAAACTTGCAAGGTTAACTTGTAGTTTACCCTCATTTGACTTTGCTCTTGCTCCAAAAATTTCTAGTATTAGACCAGTTCTGTCAATTATCTTACAATTAATAGTTTTTTCTAAGTTTCTTTGCTGTATAGGAGAAAGGTTACAATTAAAAAAAACTAAATCTATTTGATTTATTATAACTCTTTTTCTAATAACATCTAAATTTCCATCATTCAAAAAGGTTTTTGGGTTTACCTTTTCAATTCCAAAAGATTTAGAATCTTTTATCTCTAAATTGATTGATAAACTTAATTGCTTTGCTTCTTTAAATTGCTTATCTCTTTGAAATCTATTTTTTTTTAAATATGGATGTACAATAAAAATTTCTTTTTCATTCATATTAACTGATTTTTCAGAAATTCATTATAAATTTCTATAAGTATTTTTGTTTTATTTCCTATTTTACCACTTTTTATTTTTTTGTTATTTATTTTTATTACCGGCAAAACCCCAACAGTTGTACTAGTTAAAAAAGCTTCCTCACAATTTATTAGTTCTTTCAAAGAAAAAGCTTTCTCCTCAATTCGTATTTTTTTTTTTTTTGCGACTCTTAATAGTGTATTTCTAGTGACACCACCTAGTATTTTATTATTAAGTGGATGAGTTTTTATCTTTCCTGCACCGGAAACTATGAACGCATTAGATGTGGTACCTTCTGTTATATATTGTTCTTTATCCATTTGCCATGATTCATAACAACCATTCTCATGTGCAAACTGTTTTCCTAATACGTTAGGCAATAATGATACTGATTTAATGTCACATCTTTTCCATCTCATATCATCTGTCAAAATAATACTAACCCCTTTAGATAAATTAGATAAATTCGGTTCAGGATACAAAGAAAGTATAACATTTGGTTTTGAAAATTTTGGGAATAAATGATTACGAGTAGCAGTACCTCTTGTGATTTGTAAATAAACAAATCCATTTTCATATGAATTAATCTTTAATAGATTTGAAATAATAATTTTTACTGATTTTTTACTCGCAAAAGGAAAATTAATTTTAATTTCATGTAATGATCTCTCTAGCCTTATTTGGTGATCTTCAAAATTTAATAATTTTTTATTTTTAAATCTTATTACTTCATAAATACCGTCAGAAAAGTTTAAACCTCTATCTTCAATTGAAATCTTTGATTCAATTTTAGGCATATACTTCCCATTTATGTAACAAATCGTCATTAGAAAAACTCTATATTTACTTCAGAAAATTTTTCAACCTCTTTAATAGATTGTGAATCAGAAAATAAAATTAGTTTATCATTGATCTGCAATGTAAATTCATTGTCAGCAAAATAAACATCTTTTCCTCTTAAAATAGCACCAATTATAATACCCTTTGATAAATTTAGCTCAATAATTTTTTTATCAGCAAATTTAGATGTTGGTAAAATCTCAATTTCCATAATTTCACCTCTTTTATCACCAAAGTCGTGAATTTCCCTAACTTTTCCCTTTCTTACATGCCTTAATATTGCTGAAATAGTATTATTTTTGGGACTTATCATAACATCTAAATCTAATTTTCTTGCTAACTGTCTATAAATTGAATTATTTAAAATTGCAAATGACCTTAAACAACCAAGTTCTTTCGCCAATAATGTTGAAAAAATATTTACCTCGTCATCGTCTGTAACAGATACAACTGCTTCAGCACCTGCAACCCCTGCTTCAATTAGAAGTTCTTTGTCAAGAGCATTACCGTCTAAAATAACTGTTTGATCTGATAATTTATTTACAACTTCTTTCGATCTTTTAATATTACTTTCTATTACTTTACAAATTACATCAGGAAACTCTTTTTCTATTTTTTTTAATAAATATGTTCCAATGGTTCCTAAACCTATTATAACAATTTTTCTTGTTTCTTGACTTTTTATACCAAAAACTCTTAGTGCTCTTTTTAGTTCATTAGATCTCACTAAAAAATAAATCTCGTCATTTGGATATATTTCTACTTTTCCTGTAGGTATAATAATTTCTTCTCCTCTATATATGACTAAGATTTTAATTTCTAGACCAGAAAATATACCCGGTAACATTCTTAATGGGGTGTTAATTATAGGACAATCCAAGTTAATAGTAATACCTATTACATTAATTAAATCATTTCCTAATAAAAATGAATCAAATGCACCAGGCGTATTTAGTTTTCTAATAATTTCATTAGCAATCTCAATTTCTGGGGAAATTATATGATCTACAGACAAACATTTATCAGAAAATAATTTTGACCATTTCTTATCAAGATAATTTGATTCTTTTATTTTTGATATTGTAGACGGTATCTTAAATATATGTTTAGAAATTTGGCAAGTAACCATATTCATTTCGTCATTCTCTAATACTGAAATTAATATGTCTGCTTCTTCAGCACCACCTTTACTCAAAATATCTGGAAAAGAAGTTTTTCCGCAAACTGTTTTTACATCTAAAGACTGGTTAATTAGTCTTAATAAATCTTCAGACTCATCAATAATAGTAACATCGTTATCTTCTTCAACAAGTTGTTTAGCTATATTAAGTCCGACTTCTCCAGCACCACATACAATAATTTTCATTTTTTTTGAATTTCGATATTTAAAGATTTAAGTTTTCTATATAAAGCTGTTCTTTCCATTTTTACTACATTAGAAACTTTATTAATATTAAAATCATATTTTTTTAAAGCCTTTTCTAAAAATTTTTTTTCAAATCTATCTCTTGCTTCCCTCATAGATATATCATCATAGTTATCTAATACCATTTCAGGACTAAACTGTGATCTAACCTCGTGAGGAATATCATTAAGATTAATAATACTATCATTTTTTTCTGATAAAAGAATAAGAATCCATTCTATTAAATTTTTTAATTGTCTTACATTTCCATTTAGTTTTATTTTTTTAAAAAATGAAATTGAATCATCTGAAAAAGTTTTAAGTTTAAAGTTATTTTTTTTAATAAAATCTTTAGAAAAAACATCTACCAGAGATTTAATATCTTCTTTTCTATCTTGAAGAGGTGGAACATTCATAGGAATTACATTTAACTTGAAATATAGATCTTCTCTAAATTGATTTGACTTTATACAGTCCTCTAAATTTGTTTTTGTACTTGAAATTATTCTAATATTAGTTTCAAGATTTTTTATTCCCCCTACTCTATAAAATTTTTGCTCTTCTAAAAACCCAATTATTCTACCTTGAATTTTTAATGGCATGTCTTCTATTTGGTCAAGTAAAATTGTACCACCATTACATTCTTCAAGAATACCTTTTATTATTTCACCATTATCTTTCTCAACACCAAATAATTTTTTTTCAAAGGTCTCAGTTTCTAAATTCGCACAATTAATTATCCTAAAAAGATTCTTTGATCTGTTAGATTGTTTATGAATTAACCTCGCAACAACTTCTTTTCCCGATCCAGGTGGCCCATTCAATAAAACAAAAGATTCAGTCTTGGATATTTTTTCAATTAAATTTTTGAGTTTTGAAGTAACTATAGATTCATGAACAAAATTAAAGTCGTTATCATTTTTTATTAACTGCTCAATTTTATTTTTTAATGTTTGGTTTTCCAGTGCCTTTTTAACCTTAAATAATAGTAATTCTGCATCAAAAGGTTTCTCAATGAAATCGAAAGCACCATTTTTTATTGAATTTATTGCTGTTTCAATATTTCCATGACCACTTATCATTATCACAGGAATATTATCATTAAAATTCTTTATTTTTTTTAATAGCATAAATCCGTCTAATTTTGAATTATTAAGCCATATGTCTAAAATAATAAGTCCAGGAGAAAACTTTGAAATTTTTTTTAACGCTTCATCACTAGTATAACAATAACTAGTTTCATAAAGATTATCTTGTAAAATACCAGAAATTTGCTCACATATATCCTTTTCATCATCTACAATTAATATCAAAGGTTTATCTGTCATTACCTACCTCCATAAGGAATAATAATCTTTACTCCAGCACCACCAAGTATTTTACTTGTATATAGGCTTATTTCACCATTGTGTTCTTCCACAATTTTCTTACAAATAGCTAAACCTAAACCAGTACCACCTTTTTTTTTTGTAATGTATGGCTCAAATAAAACATCTTTATTTTCTGGAAATCCTTTACCATTATCTTCAAAATAAATATAAATTAGATTTTGATGTAATTTTATATCAATATTTATAATTTTCTTTTTTTGTTCACTAATTGATTCAATTGAATTTTTAAATAAATTATTGAATAATCTATTTAACTTACTTGAATCACAAGAAATTAAAATCTTTTTTTTTGGCGTACTAATATTAAATTTAATCTGTTTATTAATAATTTTAAGATTTCGAATATGTTCATGAATTAGTGCTAGAATATCCGCTTTTGTAAAAATACTATTTGGCATTCGAGCAAATTCAGAAAATTCTGTTACTAGTTTTTTTATATCATTTACCTGTCTTACAATTGTGGAAGTGCAATTTTCAATAATATCTAAGCTCAATTTATTTTTTTTGTAGTTTGACTGAATCCTTTGCGCAGAAAGATTTATTGGCGTTAATGGGTTTTTAATCTCGTGTGCTAAATATCTTGCTACATTAGACCACGCAGCTTGTTTTTGGGCAAAAATTAAATCAGTTATATCATCAAAAGTGATAATATAACCAATAATATTTTTACCCTTTTTTTCAAAAACAATATTTATATTTATAGTTTTTTCTGAGTTGTTAATATTTGTTTTAATTTGATCTTGCATCCTTAATTTTGTTTTTTCGTACATCTTTTCGATTATTTTTGGCACCTCTGGTAATAAAATACTCAAATTTTTATCTTGTAAATTTTGATTTAAAATCTCAATAGATCTTTGATTAAAGAGTTTAACATCAAAATTAAGATCAATATAAATAACCCCCGAACTAACTCCCTCTATTACTGTTTCAGTAAATTTTCTTCTTGCGTCAATTAATTCTTTGGCTTCAAATAATTTATTTTTTTGATTTAAAAGTATACCTACCATTTTATTAAGCGAGATTGCTAATTTATTAAAGTCATTTAAATTCGAAAATTCTCTAATTTTTGTTGATAAGTTTCCAGAACTAATTTTTTCTGATGCCACAATAATTCTTTTAATAGGGAGAGTAATTCTATTTGCAAATAAAAGTCCAAACCAAATTGATAATAAAATAACAAGTAAATTAATTGCAAAAAACAACTGATAAGATAGGTTTTGAAGCTTACTAATATTCTTTTCTAAATTTAAGTATTTCGATGCCGCTTTGTTAACTGATTCAACTCTACTTAGAACCAAGCTGTCAACAGTTTTTCCAATATAAAGATATGTTGGTATAACTCTATCTAATCTAATTATACCCCTTACTTTATCCTTTGATTCATTTGTAAAAATTGGTATTTCACCATCATCTGCCCTATACAGAGACCACAATGGTGGCGGTGGTTCTTTATCTATTAGAAAACTTTTACCTACTTTTGCAAGTAGTTGTCCACTTCTTTCAAATATTACAGCTTCATCTATTAATTTAATAATTACTAAAGATCTTAATAAATTCGTTAAGCGATCCCTATTAGTAAAAAAAGCTATTTTTTCATTATTTATTTCATTATTCAGAAAAATTAAATCCTTCTTTAAATTACTTTTATGTTCTTCAAAATAAGATTCAGAAATAAGTTTTGATCCTGAAATTGCAACATTCACTTTTTCGTCAAACCAGTTTTTTATACCTTGGTCAAAGAAAATTATTGATGACAAAGTTACCATTAAGGATGGAATCAAAGCTATAATTGTTATTAAAAGAGTTATTTGAGTATGAAGGTTTTTACTTGATTTAATGGTTTTTTTTTCTTGATTTTTAAAAATTCTTAGGACTTTAAGAGATGTTTGTCCAATTAATAGGAGTATAATTAGTAAATCTGTAATCAAAATAGAGGATATTAAAGACTGATTATCAAATTTAGTAAATTGACCTATTAAAATTAAGAAAATAAAAAAACTTAAAAAAAATGAACATAAAAAAAGTATAAAGAAAATTTGATTTTCTTTTTTTACAAAATTTTTTTTTAAAAATTCAAACAAAGCTCTCTTAATTCTAAATTTTAATTCTTAAATTCTGAATCTTTTTTCTTAGTGTATTTCTATTTATTCCAAGTAAATTCGCAGCCTTAATTTGATTACCACCACAATATTCTAAAGTTCTTTGAATTAATGGCCTCTCAAATTCTGACAGAAGGTTTTTATATAGATCTAGATTATTAGAATCTTTATCCAGTGCTTTAAAAAAATTATTTATATGCATTGTAATACTATTTGTGAGAGATGAACTATAAAAATTACTTGACTTAATTCCTTCCTCTTTAGGCAACTCATCTTCAATTGTTTGCCGTGTTATAATATCCTCAGAATATAATAACGAAATTTTTTTAATAAGGTTTTCAAGTTCTCTAACATTTCCTGGCCATTTATACGCTTCTAAAACTTTTTGACAATCAAAATTAAATTTCTTAGTTTTGGAAAATTTTTTTAAGAAAAATTCAGCTAAGATCATTATATCAGATATTCTATGTCTTAATGGTGGCATATCAATATTTACAACATTTAATCTATAGAATAAATCTTCCCTAAAGTTACCTTTTTCAACAGACTGTTTAAGTTTAACATTTGTTGCTGCAATTATTCTTACGTCAGTTTTAATGATTTCTCTTCCACCTACTCTAGAAAATTCTCCAACCTGAAGTATTCTTAATAATCTTGCTTGAGCTTCAATAGGCATATCTCCAATTTCATCTAGAAAAATTGTTCCACCTTCTGCTTTTTCAAAATATCCAATTTTCAGTTTATCTGCTCCAGTGAAAGCACCTTTCTCATAACCAAACAGCTCACTTTCAATTAAATTTTGTGGTAATGCAGCCATATTTAAAACTACAAACTCATTACTAGACCTAGTACTAAAATCATGAATTGCTTTCGCAACTAGCTCTTTACCTGTTCCAGATTCTCCGGTTATCAAAACAGTTAAGTCGGCTTTCATGAGTTTAGCAATTGTTTTATATATTTTTTGCATCTCTAATGAGGTACCAACCATTGGTAATTTTTCATCTTTAAAATCTTCATTAACAATTATTTTCTTTCTACTCGTCAATGATTTGTTTACGGAAATAGTCAAATCATTTAAATCAATAGGTTTTGGTAAATAATCAAAAACACCAAGTTTGCTTGATTTAACGGCAGTAAGAAGATTATTTTTGGCACTTATAACTATAATTTTAGAATCATTATGTATTTTTGTAACTTTTTCTACTAATTCTAGACCATCTCCATCTGGTAGCATTACATCTGTTATAATTAAATCATATTTTTTTTTTGTAACTTTTAACCATGCCTCTGAGATTGACCTAGATGTATCTATAAAAAAATCTTTGTTGCTAAGTGCTTTAACTAACACTCTCATTAAAGAATAATCATCATCAATTATTAGAATATTTTTTTCCATTATAAATTTATTTTTAATCAACAGGTAACAATATTTTGAATTGTGTTATTTTTGTATCACTACTTACACTTATAATTCCACCAAAATGTTTAATAATTTTATTTACTAAAAATAAACCAATTCCTTTTCCCTCTTTTCTTGTTGTAAAAAAAGGATAAAAAACCGACTTCAAATCAGACTTCGATATTCCAGAACCATTATCTTCGACAATTATTTTTATGTAATTATTTTTTGAATTGGACTTAATCCCAGGTATCCTTTTCAACCCTCCGAATACAAATCTTGTTTTTATTTTAATATAGCTATTAACGTGATTTCTAAAATTAACAGAATTTTCTATTAAATTATCAAGTATGATTATTAAATTATTTTTACTTAGATTTATTAAGGGTAATGATGGATCAAACTCTTCAATAATTTGTACTTTTTTTAAATCTTTTAGTTTAAGTTTTTTAATTACATACCTAATTATTTCATGAACATTGCTTTTTTCTTCTGTTAATTTTTCTGCATTTATATTAACTTGAAATGAATCTATAAGATCTCTTATTCTGTTGCATTCATTAATAATTATTTCTGTTAATTCATTATCAATTTTTTTTTTTTCCAGTAATTGTGAAGCCATTTTTATGCTTGAAAGAGGGTTTTTTAATTCATGAGATAATATTGAAAATAAATTATCAAAAAAAAATAAGTCATCATCAATATTTTGAGTAATTAAATTTTTTTTGATTTTTATACAGATAATTAAAAAATCTAGCTTCTCACTGTTTATTATATCAATATTAACTTTTTTCGATTTTTTTTCCACTGATAGTTCTACATCTTTAAAAATATAATTACCAAATTGTGAAAGAGATTTTTTTACAAAATCATTCATTACTGATGTTTGTGGAAAAATAAAATTCAAATGTTTTTTTATTAAAAATTCATTACTTTTTTTGAAAAATGCTTCTCCCTCATAATTTACATACTGTATTATAAGTGTTTTTTTATTAATGGTGAAAACCGGGTCGTTAATGTAATCTATAATCTGGATAGGAGAGAATTTACTACTCATAATAGTTTAAATAAAAGTTGAAAATTAAAAAAAAGTTTTAATGCATTTCTCAATTTCATCTTTGTCCTCAACACTGTTTACTTTAGCCCTAAACATGTTTGAGTTATTAAGCTTTTTAGAATACCATCCAAGGTGTTTTCTAAAGTTTTTCACTCCTATTTCATTCCCATAGTGTTCAATATTTAAATTAAAATGTTCGAGTATTAGTTCCTTTAGATTAATTTTAATTTGTTTCTTATTATCTTCAAATGAATCTAATATTTGATTAAATATCCAAGGCTTACCATAGCTACCTCTCCCAATCATAATTCCATCTGCTTTTGAAATTTTAAGTATATTTTGAGCATCTTCAACATTTTTTACATCACCGTTTGCAATTACAGGAATATTTACTGAGTTTTTTACTCTTTTTATAAAATTCCAATCAGAACTTCCCCTATACATTTGGCAACGAGTTCTCCCATGAATTGTAATAAGAGATACTCCAATCTTTTCAGCAATTCTTGCTAATTTTGGAGCATTTCTTGAATTTTCATCCCATCCAGTTCTCATTTTTAGAGTTAGAGGAATTTTGATTGACTTTTTTACAGATTCTAAAATTCTTATTGCAAGGTCTTCATTTTTCATTAGTGCAGAGCCAGCATAGCCATTTGTAACTTTTTTAACTGGACATCCCATATTAATATCTAAAATATCTGCACCTTCATTTTCACAGATCATTGCAGCATTAGCCATTATCTGCGGATCACAGCCAGCTATCTGTATTGCAAGTATTTCTTTTGTGTTTTTTTTTAGCATTCTAATAGTTTTTTTGTTTTGCTCTATCAATGCCCTACTTGCAATCATTTCGGAAAACACAAGCCCAGGTGAAAATTTATTAACAATCATTCTAAATGGTAAATCACTTACACCTGACATAGGTGCCATTAATATATTATTTTTTAAAACTAAATTACCAATTTCAATAGATTTTTTCATTCAAATATTTTTAATCCAAAGTACGCAAAATTTATTATTAAAAAAGACATCAATACCAAATTAAATATTTTTTTCCCACTTATACCAAAAAAGTATCTTCTGATCAAAATTACTGATAAAAGAAGAAAAGTCATAATACTTAAAATAGTTTTTTTGTTAAATAGAAAGTTCATAAAGTTTTCATATTCTAGACTGTAGAAAAAACCGGTTACAAATGAGAAAAGAAGAAAAGTAATTGTTAAATAAAGCAATCTAACAGTTATTTTTTCGCTCTCATAGAATGATGGAAACATTGATATAAATCTAACATTTTTTTTATCAGTAAGTTTTAAATTTTTTTCCAATAAAAATACTGAAATTGAGGTTAACACAGAAAATGTTAGAAGTGAGTATGAAAGAAGTGAAAACAATATATGCGATAATAGAAATTTATTATTAAATAGCAAATTCGCTGAGAAAGTTGCTTGTGAATTAATTAGAAGTGAAATAGTAGTGGCAACATAAAATAGTAAAACATAAGGAATATATAAGAGCCTTAATCGTACAAAATTAAAATTTATTAAACAGAGTAAAAAGTAACTTAAAGAAATTATTATCAGTGAAAGTTGCAAAATTTTAGATATTTGTGAAATGTCATCCATTGGAATTATAATTAAAAAAAAAGTAAAGAAAGAAAAAAAACACAAGAAATTACATACTAGAAAGATCTTTTTTACAAAACTATCCTTTCTATTAATGTCAAGAAAGGATATTATTGTAAATACTATAAGTAAAAACAATGACTGTAAATTTATTAAAAAAGTAGAATTAAGCATCTACAAATAATATAGTTTTTTTTTTATCTTAAAATACTTTTTTTATTATGCATAAAAATATAGCACTTGTACTACTTTGTGGGGGTATCGGAAAAAGGTTTTCGAAAACACTACCCAAACAATTTCATAAAATAAATAATTTAACAATCTTAGAAATAAACCTAAAAACTTTTATAAGTTTTTCCATATTTAAATACATAACTGTTGTTTCATCAAAAAAATATATAAATAAAACAAAAAATATTTGTAAAAAGTTTTTTTCAAATGAGTTAACAATAAATATTACAGAAGGAGGAAGTACTAGACAATTATCCTCAAAAAATGCATGTAGAAATCTAAAAAAATATAACCCATACAAAATTCTAATTCATGATGTAGCAAGACCATTTATTAATAAAGATTTAGTAACTAGGTTAATAAAAAATACAAAAAAAAACTCAGGGTGTATTCCTGTAATTAAAATTAATGATACTATAAAAGATATTAAAAATGGAGTAATTAAAAGTGTTAAAAGAGATAATTTATTTATTATCCAAACGCCACAATGTTTTAACTTTGTGGAAATTTATAATGCACATATGAATGCAACAAGAGATGATTATACAGATGACTCTTCATTAGCAAGTGATTATGGAGCAAAAATTACTACTACAGAGGGATTAAAAGAAAACGTTAAAATAACTACTATGAAAGATTTAGAAATTTATAAAGCAAAGAATAATATCGTTGTAGGATCAGGTTTTGATGTACACGAATTTACCAAAGGTAAATCGCTTACCCTTTGTGGAATTCAAATCCCATTTTCGAAAAAATTAAAAGGTCACTCAGATGCAGATGTTGGAATTCATACAATAGTTGATGCAATTTTAGGAGCTTTATCTCTTGGAGATATTGGTGATCATTTTCCACCATCTGATAAGAAATGGAAAAATGCTAACTCAGTAATTTTTTTAGAAAAATGTTATAATCTAATAAAAAAATTAAACTCTGAAATTATTCATATTGACTTAACATTTATTTGTGAGGAACCTAAACTTACCAAATATAAATTAAAAATGAAAAAAAGAATTTCTAGTATCTTAAAAATTGATACATGTAAAATTAATATTAAGGCCACTACGACTGAAACATTAGGATTTCTTGGAAGAAAAGAGGGTATAGCAGCTCAGGCGACTGTAACTCTAAAAAAATGAAAGATTTTTCAATTTTCTTTTGTACGTTTTTTGGTTTAGGTTATCTTACGAAATTTCCTGGTACATTATGCTCATTTGTAAGTCTATTTTTGATCTGGTTAATAAAACATAAATTTAATATAGAAATAGTACTTTTGATTTATGTCTTATCTTTTGTAATTTCATTTTTTTTAATTAGTAAAGCAATATCTAAATTAAAAGAAAAAGACCCGAGTATAATTGTTATAGACGAATATATAGGTCAATTTACAGCATTGTTGTTCTGTAAAGAAAATATTATAGAATATAGTCTTGCTTTTATTTTATTTAGACTTTTTGATATTTTTAAGCCGTTTCCTATTAATTTGATTGATAGTCGTTATGGAAGCTTTTATGTGTTATTCGATGATATATTAGCTGGATTATATACTGGTTTAATTTTACAATTAACTTATTTTTTTTGGATTAATGGATAATCAAAATATAAAAGTAGAAATATTAGAAAATGTAATTTTATTACTAAAAAAAAAATCATTAAAATTGGTAACAGTGGAATCTTGTACTGGTGGACTCCTCTCTTCGACTATAACTAGTATTTCAGGTTCATCAGAAATCTTTGATTATGGTTTAGTGACCTATTCAAATTCATCAAAGATTAATCTTTTAAATGTTTCACCCACGTCACTTAAAAAATATGGGGCAGTAAGTGAGGAAATTTCTGAAGAAATGATTAGTAAATTATCAAATAACTTTAATACTAATATAATTTACATATCCATCACTGGATTAGCTGGTCCAGAAGGTGGATCAAATACAAAACCGATAGGAACAGTTTTTATCTCAATTAAAATAAATAATAAGATTAAAAAGTATAACTTAAAATTAAAAAACAATGGTAGACAAAATATCCAGAAAAAAATTGTTAACAAGGTTTTAGAAGAACTTTATAAATTATTAATAAATTTTAAGACAAAAAGTTTTCTGGATTGAATGCTTTTTTACCCTTTCTAATCTCAAAATGAAGTTGAGGATTATTAACATTACCAGAAAGACCCACTGTACCAATTTTTTGTCCTTTTTTTACATTGCTTCCTCTAGATAGATTTATTTTGTCTAAATGGCTATATGCCGTTATCCAATTTTGGTTATGCTTTATTAAGACCAAATTACCATAACCAGGAATTTCATTACCTGTATAAATAATTAGACCACTTTCGGCCGCTACCACATCATCATTTAAGAATGTTCTTATATTAATTCCGTCATTATGAAATCCAGGTCTTATTCTTCCAAATTTTAAAATAATCTCACCTTTTACAGGCCATATAAAGTTAGGTTTATTCTTTATTGATTCTTTCTTTATACTAATGTTTTGGTTATCTTTTACCTTTTTTTTTATTGTCTTTTCTGACTTATAGTTTTTATACGGAATAATTAGTTTTTGACCAATATAAATTATATTGTTCTTTGCAATATTATTTATTTTTACTAAAGAATATTGATCAACATTGTATTTTCTTGAAATTGAATACAAGGTTTCACCTCTAGAAACAATATGACTTTCTTTTTGAGGTATAAAAATTATTTGGTTTTTAAATATCTTGTACGGATATGTAATCTTATTTATCTCTATCAATTTTTTTAAAGAGACTTTTTTTTTTTTTGAAATTGAATATAGATTGTCTCCATCAAGTACTTTATACGTATTTTGATTTATTTTATTATCTGATTGAAAGTGGTCTAATATTTTATACTCACCATATATAAATTTCTCACAAGAATTTGCCATAATACAAATAATTATTAAAAAAAAATATTTCATGAAAATTTTTTTCCCTCGAGAAGTGGTACAAATCTGACAGGTATCAATTTCTTTGATTTAATTTCTTTATTATTTTTTTTAATTTTAATTAAGAACTGGGTGTCGTTATCTTCACCTATTGGAATTATCATAATTCCGTTATCCGTTAATTGTTCAATTAAAGCGTTTGGAATCTCTGGTGCTGCAGCTGTTACAATAATTCTATCAAAAGGAGCTTGACTTTCCCAGCCAAATCCACCGTCATCGTGCTTAAGAAATATATTTTTAAATTCTAATTTTTTCAATTTCTCTTCAGCAATTGTTTTTAGAGTTTTAAATCTCTCAACCGTATAAACAAACCTTGATAATAATGAAAGTACTGCTGTTTGATAACCACTTCCTGTACCAATTTCTAGTACTCTATGTTTTTTATTTAATTCTAATGCTTGAGTCATAAATGCAACAACGAGTGGTTGCGAAATTGTTTGTCCACATTCAATTGGTAGAGCAATATTTAAATTAGCTTTACTTTTAATTGACTCCTCAATGAAATAGAATCTAGGCAAAGTTTCAATAACTCTTAAAACATCCAAATCATTGATACCATTTTTTTTTAAATCTAATATTAAATTAATAATTTCATTTTTTTTTTCTTTTGAATTAATTTGATTCAATTTTCTTCTTACCTCCCATGTATGTCTGCAAAACTTTTGGTATATTTACAGAACCATCAGAATTTTGATAATTTTCAAGTATAGCCACTATAATTCTTCCAATAGCTAAGCCTGATCCATTTAATGTATGAGGAAAAAATATTTCATTACTTTTCTGATCTTTAATTCTCATTTTCATTCTTCTTGATTGAAAATCAGAACAATTTGAACAACTTGATACTTCAACAAATTTATTCTGTCCAGGCATCCAAACCTCAAAATCAAAAGTTAATGAAGATGAAAAACCAATATCTCCAGAACAAAGACTTACTTTTTTATATTTAAAATCTAAATTTTTTAAAATTTTTTCGACGCATTCACACATTCTCTCTAGTTCATTATCTGACTTTTCAGGTAGAGTAATGGATACAAGTTCGACCTTTCCAAATTGATGTTCTCTAATTAAACCTTTTGTATCTCTTCCAGATGCACCTGCTTCTTGTCTAAAACAATTGGTATATGCTGTGTACCTAAGTGGAAGCAAATCACTATTAATTATAGAATCCCTATTTAAATTAGTTAAACAAACTTCAGCTGTCGGTATTAACCATAAATCTTTACTAGTGTGGAATAAATCATCTGAGAATTTTGGTAATTGACCAGTACCCTCAAGTGTTTTACTCTTTACCAGCTCTGGAACTATGATTTCTGAATAATTATTTTCTTGTGTATGAGTATCTAGTAAATAATTTACTAAAGCTCTATGAATTAAAGCTAAATCATTACTTAGAACAGAAAATCTTGATCCAGAGATCTTTTGAGCCTGATCATAATTTAACATTTTTAAGCTTTCACCAAGCTCGAGATGATTTTTAGGTTTAAAATTAAAAACTCGGTCATCTCCTTTTATACTAAGGACAACATTATCTTCTTCGGATTTACCTATAGGCACATTTTCATGAATATTATTTGGAATTGAAAGTAATTTCAAATTTAATTTACCATAGTTTTCACTGGCATTTTTTTCAAATAGATTAATACTTTCTTTAATTTTTAAAACTTCTTTTTTTAGTACTTCAACCTTGTCTAGACTTTGTTCTTTTGATAAAATAGAAATTTCTTTAGTTAAATCATTCCTTTTTTTTTGAAACTCTTCTTTTTGGGATAGTACTTTAAGATAATCATTATAAAGAGATAAAATTTCTCTACTAATAGGTTCGAGGTTCCTTTTTTTTAGCCCAGCATCAAATAATTCAGGATTATTTTTTATAAATTTAATATCATGCATACTTATTTCTTATTTAAAAAATCTATAAAATATATAGACAGTTCAAAAAAAATAAACAATGGTATAGCAATACCTAATTGAGAAATTATATCAGGCGGGGTAAAAACTGCACCAAAAATTAAGATTCCTATAAAATAATATTTTCTGTTATTTCTTAAAATTTGAGAATTAATAATTTTTAACTTAGCAAGAATAAGTAAAAAAATAGGAAATAAGAATGCAAACCCTGTTGAAAAAAGTAAATACATAGTCAGCCTTATATATTCATTAAATTTTGACTCTAATTCAATAGAAAAATAATTTGAGCTTTTCAAATTTTCAAAAGACACAAAAAAATCCCATATAATAGGTATTAAAAAAAAATATGAAAATAAAACACCAATATAAAACAGAAAAGGAATAGAATAGAATAAAGGTATAAAAAAATTTTTCTCTTTTTTGTACAATGCTGGTGAAATAAAAAGTGACATCTGTATTATAAAAAAAGGGAATGAAACCAAAAACGAAGAAAAAAGAGAGATTTTCAAGTATGAAACAAAAACTTCGGGTAAGCCAGTAAATATCATTCTTTTATTTTCTTTGTCACTGACTGCATCATATAATGGATACGTTAAAATGTTTGTTATTTTCTCAGAATAAAAAAATGAAATGATAAAAATTGATATTAGAAAAATAAAACAAAATATTAATCTGTTTCTTAATTCTTTAAAATGGTCGAAATATGACATACCAATTAATTAGATTTATTTTTTTTTTTAATTTTTTTTTTCTCTTTAATTTCAAGATTTGAAAATTCATATTTAAGATTACTAATATATTGATTAATTTTTCTGTAAAATAAACCAATATTTTGAAAAATTTTTGGAAAATCTTTTGGCTTTACAAGAATTAAAATAAAGAAAATAATTATTAATAATTCAATTAACCCAATATTGAACATTTATTTGTTTTTAGTTTTCTTAATTGTGCTTTTCTTTTTTTCAGAATCCTGAAGTCCTAATTTAAAAGATTTTATTCCCTTAGCTAATTCTCCTGCAACCTTCGGCAATTTACCAGCACCAAATACTATTAAAACAATCACCAATATTAATAATATTTCCCAATGTCCAAGTCCAAACACTAATACTCCTTTGTTAGTAAGATTATACCTTTATTTGTCATCTAATCCAATAGATTCTAATTCTTCAACTTTCGGTAAATCATTTATGTTCCTTAGTCCAAAATGTTTTAAAAATTCATCATCTGTTCCCCATGTCATCGGTCTTCCAGGTGTTTCTCTCCTTCCTTTTGGTTTAATCCATTTGAGGTCTAAAAGTATGTCAATAGTTCCTTTAAATACTGGTTTACCTCTGATTTTTTCTATTTCTGCTCTTGTTACAGGTTGATGATATGAAATTATAGCTAATGTTTCCATTGTTGATTTTGATAATTTCCTTTTTTTCTCTGTTTCTATTTTCAAATAATTATTTAATAATGGTGAAGTTCTAAAAAACCATTTGTTTTCAGAACTAAATAAATTTATACCTTTATCTTTATAATCAGATTCAATTTCTTTTATAATCTTATTTACATCAAAATCTCCATAATTACCTACAACTTTCTTTATGTAACTTAAAGTAAGCGGTTCCAAAGAGGAAAATATTAAGGCTTCAACTAATTTTTTTACAATTAAATTATCCATTTTTCCTTTTTGCTTTGATTAAAATTTTCCTCTGCTCATTATCTTGAATTATTTGTAGTTGACCTTTTTGCGCATAAATAAGAGAAGCCATAAGAATAGAGGCAATTGCAGATTTTTTTAATTTATAATTTATTAAACTGTCTGGCAAGAAATCAAAAAGTTCGCTCCATTGATCATTAAAATTAAGAAGAAAATATTTTAACCATAATTTTGCATCATCAGCAGAAAATAATTGATCTTTTTGTATATGTAAATTTAATCTCTTTCTTGTTTTTTCTATACTTACATATGTCTTAAGTAAATCATGAAGAGAGGCGTTTATAACAATTTTGTTACTAACAAAAAAATCATTATTTTTTTGTTTTCTAGTAAAAAAATCTTTACCTTCCTGATATAGACTTTGTATTTTTTCACTTGCAATTTTAATAGCATTATAATGAAGTAATCTTTTTGTTATATCTTCTTCTAAACTTTCAAATTCCTCTGTTTCGTCTTTGGGTAATAACAAACGGGATTTCAGCAAAGCTAGAAAAGAAGCCATAACTAAATAATCTGCGGACAAATTAAGTCTATTTATATTCATTTTAATAAAATCTAAATATTGATCAGCTAGCTCTAAAATGGATAATTTTGTAATATCTACTTTTTGATTTTTAGACAATTCTAAAAGCAAATCTAAAGGTCCTTCAAAACCACTTATATTTAGATTTAATTTTTCTATATCCATCTAGTATACATTATTTTTTTGAATATAAAATTTCATTCATTTTTGTTGAGTTTATACATTTTGACTTATAAAATTTTTTTTTGTATTCTTTTAAATATTCCAGTTTTTTTGTATTAACATAGCGAGAATTTTCATAAATTATTTTCATTTCATTTAATTTTGCATCACAATACAAAACTATATCACAACCAGCATCGTAAGATTTAATAGTCCTTTCTTTCATAGTACCTTTGAGAGCTTTCATAGACAAGTCATCAGTTATTATTAATCCATTAAATTTCATTTTTTTGATTAGAAGTTCATTAATTAGCTTTTGAGAGTAAGTAGCTATATTTTTGTCGATATTTTCATACACTATATGAGCTAGCATTACAAATATTTCATCCTTAAGATAGCGAAAACATTTTAAATCAGTTTGAGCAAGGTTTTTTAAAGAAACTTTGAGACGTGGCAATTCAAGATGACTATCTTTTTTGGATCTACCATGACCAGGAAAATGTTTAGGAACCGGAAAAATACCTGAGTCTTGAAAACCTTTACAATATTGTTTTCCTAAAATAGAAATCATTTCTTCATTGTTTCCAAAAGATCTATCTCCGATTACTTTATTTCCATAGCTAAATCTAATATCTAAAATTGGAGAAAAGTTAACATCAACACCAACAGCTTTTAGCTGCTTACCAATTTTGTTTGCATTGTAATATGCTAATTTCTTAGCCAAAAGCATATTTTTTTCGTATATACTTCCAAAAAAAGACTGAGGTGGAATTTTATTAAATTCGTTATTATCTAATCTTTGGACTCTTCCACCTTCTTGGTCTATAAAAATTAAAAGCTTCTTATTTAATGTAATCTCCTTAATTTCTTTTATTAAATTTGTTACTTGTAATTTATTCTTAAAATTTCTTTTAAAAAGAACAAATCCGAAGGGATTAGTTTTAGAAAAAAAAAGTTTTTCTTTTTTTTTTAATTTTAGTCCCTCACAAGAAAAAATTACTCCTTTGACAGGCATTTATGAAACCTTAACAATTAAACAGGGTTTTTTCTCTTTTAAAATCAGTTCACACAACAATTTTGCTTCATTTTTTGTAAATAGATTTTTTGTTTGAATTCTTACATATAAACCAAGTCCTGGAACACTTACTTCTGAATCAGTTAAAGTTCCAATTTTATCTTTAATTTTATTTGAAAAGTTTATACCTTGAATTGTTTCTAAACTGTACACTTTTTTTTTTATTGATGCTAATTGTAACCTATAGTTTTTTTTTTGATCCACATTAGCGATTAATTTTTCAGTGATATCTTTGCCAATATCTTTGCCCTTTTTTTGATTTTGTATTTCGAAAATTTCCAAATTATTTTCTGAACTTTCTGTAATTTTTATATCTATCCACAGAATATCATTATTTTGACTAATCTTCGGAATGTTATTATTTGGTACTATTAAAAAATAAGTTTTCAGGACAAATAACGAGAAGCTTAAATAGATTATTAAAAGGAACGAAAATTTGATAATTCTTATTTTCATATCACATTTTTTTAGGTGCTTTAATATTCAAAATTAATAAACCGTTACAAATTATCTTTTTTACAACTTTTATCAAACCTACTCTTGCAAACATTAGAAATTTGTTGTCGTCAAGTATTATTCTTTTACTTTGATCTTTTGATCCTTGAGAATAATAGTTATGAAAAAGTTTTGCCAGATCATATAAATAATTTGTCAATCTATGAGGTTCTAATTTAACAATACAAGATTCTAAAATATTTAAATAATTTGATAGCATAATTATAAGATTTATCTCTTCTGGTAATATTAAATATTTAAAATACTTATCAAACTCTTCATCTTTTAAATTACTTGATTTTGTCATCCTTTCAATAGAACAACATCTAGCATGAGCATATTTGACATAGAAAATAGGATTATCTTTACTTTGCTCTTTTACTTTATCAAAATCAAAATCTATTACTTTATCTGATTTTCTTGAAACCATCATAAATCTTAAAACGTCCTTCCCTACATCATCTATTACCTCTCTTAAAGTAATAAAACTACCTTTCCTTTTTGACATTTTGATTGGTTTTTTATTTTGAATTAAGTTAACTAAGGCTGTTAATTCAATATTAAATTCAAAATTATTGCCAAAAAGAGATGTGATCGCATTTTTTATTCTTTTTACGTATCCTGAGTGGTCTATTCCCCATACATTTAATAACAAGTCATATTTTCTATCAATTTTCGTTGAATGATAAATAATATCTGACATGAAATAAGTTAAATCTCCGTTTGGTTTTATTAATGTTCTATCTTTGTCATCATCAATTGATTCTGATTTGAAAAGTAATTGTTTTTCTGGCTTCCAATTATCATCTGTTTTTCCAAGCGGTTTTTTTGAAAACCCTTCGTAAGCTAAATCTTTTTTAAGTAATTTTTCAATCACTAAATTTACATTGTCTTTAGTAGCAATTTCTTTTTCAGATATAAAATAGTTATGTATAACTCCAAGATTTTTTAAATCTATTTTTATATCTTTTATGATATTTTCTACTATCAAATCTCTAAGTCTTTTGTCATTCTTTAAATTAATGACATCATTATTATCCAAGAAATTTTTTGCTATGTTTTCAATATATTTTCCTGAATAATATTCTTCTGGCTCTTTGATATTTTTATCGGACAACTTATTACAATAATAAATTACTGAATTAATTAAAACATCAATTTGATTTCCTGCATCATTAATATAATACTCCTTATCTACTTCATAACCAGCTTCAATAAAAAGGTTTGCAATTGTATCTCCTAATATGGCTCCTCTTGCATGCCCAATGTGCATTAACCCAGTAGGGTTTGCAGATACAAATTCAATATTAACACGTTTTTTTTTAAATTTACTTTTATCTATTTTTTGATTACTTAGTAACATTTCATAAAGTTCATTTTGCCAAAAACTATTTTTGAATTCAAAATTAAGAAATCCTGGCTTTACTATTTTAATGTTTTCAAATTCAGCTAAATTTGATATTTTTTTTAAAAAAATATCACCAAATTCTACAAAGTTCATTTTGGATCTTTTTGAATTTATCATTAGTACATTTGTAGATAATTGTCCAAATTTATTATCAGGAACTTGCTCTATAGAGTATTTAAAGATCTCTGGACAATTTTCTATTACTTTTGATTTTACTAACAAGGTTAGAGTTTTATCTATGGTTTCTTTTAAAAATTTATAATAAGACATTTAAAAAGAATAAAGGTTGAAATATTTCTCATGAATATTTATTGCATTTTTATCAGTCATACTTGCAATATAATCGCCTATTACGATTTCTAAATCATTTTCCTGTTTTAATTTTTTTTTCCATTCGTCAGGTAATAGTTGTGGCTCAACCAAAAATAAATCGAATAAATCAGAAACAATTTTTTTTGCTTTGTAGGTCATTATCTTTACAGAGTGATTAAAATACATTTTTTTTTTTAAAAATTTTCTTAATTCATCTTCTTTGGCAATCATTTCATCACTAAAAGATACAACAAAACCTTTATAATCTTTAATTTCATTACAAGATTTTGGCTTTATAAGAGATAAATTTTTTTTAGTATTTTTTTCTAAATCGTCAATCATACTTTTTATTAGTGATCTTACCAATTCGTGTTGTACTCGTTTCTTTTCTAATTTTAAATTTTTTTTTTTTATTTTCATTAATTTTTCTTTTACTAATTGGACTTCGGATATCTCATCAAGGTCAAAAATTTTTGCGTGCAGTCCATCATCAATATCATTATTATTATAAGCAATGTCGTCTGAAATTGATGCGATTTGTGCTTCAAAACTTGGACTTTTCTTCAAGTTGCAATTAAATTTTTTTAATATGGGTACCATAAAATTTGGTAAATGAGTTTTGACTGGGCCATTATGCTTTAATATTCCCTCTAATGATTCCCAAGTTAAATTTAAACCATCAAAATTTAAATATCTCTGTTCTAAATTTGTAAGTATTTTCAATGCATGTAAATTATGGTTAAATCCACCTTTTTTTTTTAATTTTATGTTAAGTGCTTCTTCACCTGCGTGACCGAAGGGAGTGTGACCAAGATCATGAGCAAGTGCAATAGTCTCAGATAGATCTTCATTAACTCTAAAAAGTTTTGATAATGACCTCGCCAATTGAGAGACTTCAATGCTATGTGATAGTCTTGTTCTGTAGTAATCTCCTTCATGATGTACAAATACTTGGGTTTTATATTTTAGTCTACGAAAAGATGTGCTGTGAATAATACGATCTCTGTCCCGCATATAAATTGTTCTATTTCTATCCTCTTTTTCTTTATGAAAGCGTCCTTGAGAATTTTTTGCTAGTTGTGAAAAAATTGAATATTGCATTAGATATATCTTGAGGTATATTATAATTACAAATTTTTTAAACTACACATTTTTTTTAATTATGATTACAGTTACTGAACAAGCAATAAATAGAATTCAAGAAGTATCAAAAAAGAAAAAAACAGGTTCTTTCTTTAGAGTTTCAATTTCTGGTGGCGGTTGTCAAGGATTTCAGTATAATTTTAAGTTTGAAGAGAAGAGTAATTCAGATGATGAAATCTTTAATTTTAAAGATGTTCAACTTCTAGTTGATAAGGTCTCACTTGATATTTTAAAAGGTAGTAAAATTGACTTTGTGAATGACATGCTTGGTTCATATTTTAAAATCGAGAATCCAAAAGCTTCTTCTACTTGCGGTTGTGGAACCTCCTTTTCCATATAGCTGAATAAAATCTAAAATGCTAATTGCCTCATGGAATATAAATTCTATTAGAGTAAGACTGGAAATTCTCCAAGAATGGATGGCGAAAAGAAAACCAGATGTAGTTTTACTGCAAGAAATAAAATGTGAAAATAAATTTTTTCCAGAAGAATTTTTAAAAAAACTGGGTTATATATCGAATATACATGGAGAAAAAGGAAAAAATGGGGTTGCTATATTAATTAATGAAAGTATTTCTCACGAATTAGAAAAAGTGCAAATAATAGATCTTAATCAAACCCATCAATCAAGATTCATTCATGTTGTTCTAAAAAAAATAAATATTTGTTGTTTATATACACCAAATGGCAACCCACTGAGTAATCAGAAAAAATTTGAAGATAAGTTAATATGGTTAAAAAATTTAAAAAAATTTGCTGAACCATTTTTAAGAGATGAAAAGGATTTAATTCTTGGTGGGGATTTTAATGTTTTAGAAAATGAATTTGATGTAAAAGATATTGATAATTGGAGAAATGATGCTCTTGGGCATAATGAAGTAATAAAATATTTTAGAGAATTGATAGCACTTGGTTTAACAAATGTCGTAAGATTATATAAAAAGCCTGGAGAATGCTATAGTTTTTGGGACTACCAAAAACAATGTTGGCAAAGAAACTATGGCCTTTTAATTGATCATTTTCTAGTTTCTCCAAAAATTATTGAGAAAATTAGTGAATTTGGAATAGATTCATATTTAAGAAATTTAAATAAGCCTTCAGACCATGTTCCGATTTGGATTAAAGTAAACTAAATATCTGAAAAAACCTTTTTCTCTTTTTTTGCACCAGGATGAGTTACTGCACCAAATCTTGCTGATCCAACAATTTTAGAATATTTCCAGAGTGCTCCAGATGAAAAATCATTTTCTTTAGGTTTCCAATTCTTTTTTCTTTTAATTAATTCATTATTATCAATAATAAGATTTATAGTTCCTTTATTTGCGTCAATCTCAATAATATCACCGTTTTTTATAAGAGCAATGGGTCCACCAACTGCAGCCTCTGGTGAGATATGACCTATACAGAACCCTCGTGTTGCACCTGAAAATCTACCGTCGGTTATAAGGGCTACATGCGCTCCCATTCCCTGACCATATAAGGCTGCAGTAGTTGCAAGCATTTCTCTCATTCCTGGACCACCTCGCGGTCCTTCATATCTAATGACTATTACCTCCCCCTTTTTAAATTCTTTTTTTGTAACCGCTTTAAATGCTTCTTCTTCATTATCAAAACATCTAGCTTTTCCTTTAAAAGATAATTTTTCTAAACCAGCTATCTTTACTATAGCCCCGTCTGGTGCAAGGTTTCCTCTTAGGCCAACAACACCCCCAGTTGAGGTAATAGGTTTTGAAGTTGAATAAACAATTCTTTGAGAATTTGTATCAAACTTAACATCTTTAATATTTTCTTCAATTGTTTTTCCAGTTACTGTCATGCAATTTAAATTTAATAAATTCCCTTCTTGTAAGGCCTTAAGGATTATAGAAACACCCCCTACTTCAAATAGATCTTTAGCTAAGTATTTACCTCCGGGCTTCAAATCGACTATATATGGGGTATTTTTAAAAATTTCGGCTACATCAAAAATATCGAAATCTATCCCAATTTCATTTGCTATTGCAGGTAAATGAAGAGCTGCATTAGTTGAGCCTCCACTACATGCGACCATCCTAGCCGCATTTTCAAGTGATGCTTTTGTTACAATATCTCTTGGTTTTATATCTTTTTTTATAAGATCCACTACCTGCTTTCCAGATTCATATGCATATTTATCTCTGGATTCATACGGCGCGGGTGTTGAACTTGATCCTGGTAATGCCAAGCCTATAGCCTCAGAAACACATGCCATTGTATTAGCTGTGAATTGCCCTCCACAGGAACCTGCGGAAGGACAAGCAACTTTTTCTAATTCTTTTAATTCATTTTCAGAAATTTTTTTTGCAGAAAGTTTACCTACTGCTTCGAAAACATCTTGTATAGAAACATCTCTATCTTTGAATTTACCAGGCAAAATCGAACCACCGTAAAGGAATACAGAAGGTACATTTAATCTCAACATTGCCATCATTATTCCAGGAAGGGATTTATCACAGCCTGCTAAACCAACAATTCCATCGTAACAATGACCTCTCACTGAAACTTCAATTGAATCGGCAATAATATCTCTTGATACAAGAGAAGATTTCATTCCTTCATGTCCCATTGCGATGCCATCAGTTACACTAATTGTTGTAAATTCTCTTGGAGTAGCAAGATTTTTTCTACATCCATCTTTTACAGATTTTGCTTGCCTAGATAAGGAAATATTACAAGGCGCAGATTCGTTCCAACAACTCACAACTCCAACAAAAGGTTGGTTAATTTCTCTTTCAGTTAAACCCATAGCATAATAATAGGATCTATGAGGGGCACTTTCTGGTCCTAAAGACACATGTCTACTTGGTAAATTTTTTTTTTCTTTCAATTTTATTACTTTCTTTTGTTCAATTCATTTAAAATTATTCTTTTTATTGTTACTTTTTTCTCCAGGTGCGCAAAATGTCCAGTATGTTTCAAATGTATAATTTGGTGTCCTTTAATTTTTTTTATAACTTCAGTATTTTTAGTATACTCTCCACAAATATAAACCTTTTTTTTAAAAAAATAATTAATCCATTTAAGTAATATATTTTTATCTGACCAATATACAACAGATCTTGAGTAATTGTAAAAATTAGTTGCTGAAATTTTTTTTAATGAATCACTCCAAATACTTATAGACTTAATATTAGACATTTTGCATTTCCTTATTAATTTATTAAATCCGTGATTCTTAAAATAATGTTCTGAATAACTCAAGGTTTTTCTTGTAATAATTCCCGCGTCTAAGGAACAAATATTTCCTTCATTATTAATTAAAAGCTGACATTTCTTTTTTAAGAAATATCTAAAAAGTAATGTTGATATAATATTACCCATTGAATGCGCATAAATCGAGAAATCATCAATTTTTTTTTTTTTTAAAAATACATATATTTGTTGTGCAAAATCATATAACGGATCGAATTTATTATGCATAGAAAAATTTGAGTGACCAGGGATTATGGGTATTAAAATTTGAATCTTATTGAAGTTATTTTTAAAAATATCTTTAAAGTCTAATGCATCGCAACCTAAACCGTGAAATAGTAATAATTTACTATATTTATTTATAATTTTGTAATTAGAATAAAATACTATTTTTTCAAAACATACTTTATACATACTAATTTTTATTATCGCATAATAATGCTAAATTTTTCTTTGCTTCATTAAGTTTCTTTTTCTGAATTTCTATAATTTTTTTTGGAGCTTTTAGTAAAAAATCTTTATTAGAAAGTTTTTTTTCGAAAAATTTAATTTCATTTTTGAAATATTCAATTTTTTTTTCTATCTGAATACTAATCTTTGTAGTGTCTTTTTTTATTGTTCCAAATTTAATTTTTGATGACACAAAGTAGTCATATTTTTCATTTGTCTTTTTTGCTAAAGAAATATCCTTTATTTTTAAGACTGATTTTATTATAGTTTCATTTAATATTATCCACTCTGGTTTTTTTTCTGCAAATACAAAGATTGACTTTTCAGATATACTTTTATTGTTCGTAAACTGTCTAAAATCATAAATAAAATTTTTTAAATTATTAATTTTATTATAATCATCTATCTTAAAAATATTTTTTGTTCCTTTTTCAATTTGTTTTTGGGATAGCGTATAGTTTTTTGTATAACCAAGTTTAAGAGCAATCTCCTCTGTTACAAATGGTAAAAACGGGTTAATTAAAATTAAAATGTTTTGGAATACCCATGAGAAAGTACCACTTATCTCATCTAAATAATTTTCATCTTTTAAGTAAGGTTTTATAAACTCAATATATAAATCACAAAAGTCACTCCAAACAAAATGATAAATATTTTTTGATGCTATGTTAAAATTATAATTGTTTAAATCTTTAATAATTATTTCCTGAATCTCAAGAAATCTTTGGTAAATCCATTTATTAATTAGAAGCTTAATTTTATTTATTTCAAAATTTTTATTAAGGTTAAATTTATTTACACTTGAAAATCTCGCAACATTCCAAAGTTTTGTTATAAATTTCCTGCTATCTTCAACTATTTTGTCAGAAAGTTTTATATCTCTTCCTTGAGAACACATTGATGCAAGTGTAAATCTTAAAGCATCAGCACCATATTTATCTACTAATTTTGCTGGATCAATAACATTTCCTTTAGACTTTGACATTTTTTGACCATGTTCATCTCTTACTAATGGATGAATATAAACATGCTTAAATGGAATATTCCCAGTAAAATGGATCCCCATCATAACCATTCTTGCAACCCAGAAAAAAATTATATCAAATCCAGTAATTAATACAGATGTTGGATAGAATTCTTTAAAATCATTGGTTGTTTTAGGCCATCCTAATGTGGAAAAAGGCCACAGAGCAGACGAAAACCAAGTATCTAAAACGTCAGTATCTTGAGATAAAAGAGGTTCTTTAATTTTAAATTTTTTTTTAGCAATTTTTTTTGCCTCATCTAGATTTTCTGCAACTATAATGTCACCATCTTCTGTATACCATGCTGGTATTCTGTGTCCCCACCAAATTTGTCTAGAAATGCACCATGGTTCAATATTATTTATCCAATAATTGAAAGAATTTACCCAATTAGGAGGAAAAAATTTGATCTTTTTTTTTAAAATAAATTGCTTGATAGGTTTTGCTAATTTTTTTGCATCGCAAAACCATTGTTCAGTTAACATTGGTTCTATAATTGAATTTGATCTATCACATTTGGGAATTACCATTTCATTTTTTTCAATTTTTTTTATCAGCTTAAGTCTTTCAAGTTCTAGGACAATCCTTTTTCTTGCTTCAAACCTATCAAGTCCATGCAAACTTGTTTGATCCTCAAAGTTAATTTTAGCATCTTTGTTAAAAATATTAATCATTTCTAAATTATGTTTTTTCCCAACAACAAAATCATTAAAGTCATGCGCTGGGGTGATTTTTACAGCACCACTTCCTTTTTCTGGATCTGCATATTCATCAGCAATGATTGGGATTTTCCTCTCACATATTGGTACAACAGCGTATTTACCAATTAGATGATTTAATTTTTTATTTTTTGGGTGAATGGCAATTGCTGAATCACCTAACATTGTCTCTGGTCTAGTTGTAGCAACTATTACATAATCTTTTTCATTAAAAATTTTATATTTTATATACCATAGAGAACCAATAACATTTTCTTGAACTACCTCTAAATCAGAAATTGCTGTTTTTATTTTCGGATCCCAATTTACTAATCTATTATCTTTATAAATTAAACCTTGATTATAAAGATCAACGAAAACCTTTTTTACACAATTACTAAGATCGTCATCCATTGTAAATCTAGCTCTTTTCCAGTTTGCAGATGTACCAAGTATTTTTAATTGATTGATTATTTCACTGCCTGATTTTTTTTTCCATTTCCAAATTTCATCTATAAACTTTTCTCTTCCAAGTTCTTGTTTACTTTTTTTTTTTTTTTTTCTTTTTTGTTTTTCAACTATTATTTCAGTTGCTATTCCTGCGTGATCCGTTCCTGCCTGCCACAAAACTTTTTTTCCTAGTTTTAGCTGAAATCTTACCAAAATATCTTGCAAAGAAAATGTTAGGGCATGCCCCATATGTAAACTCCCAGTAATATTGGGAGGAGGCATCATTATACAATATGAATCTGTTCCTTTTTTTTCAAATTCGAATGTATTATTTTTTTGCCAATAAGATATACATTTTTTTTCTGTTGTTTTATGATTAAATCTATTATCGATCATTACTCAATTATATCAATCCATTTAAATTTCACTCTATTGTAATTTTTTGTATCATCAAATTTCTCTACTGATAATTTAAGAAAATCTGCATTTAAATTACCCATATGACTGAGAATCATAAAATATGAATTGAAATACTCTTCATTTGCCTTTACCAAATTAAGTTCAGACTCAATTAATTCTTGCTCTCCATCAAGAACTTCAAGAACAGTTCTTTCACCTAAAAATAATTCCTGATTTAATCCTTCCAAAAATTTAGTGTTTGCAATTATTTGTTCCTCATAGGCCTTAATTTTTTTAAGTGCTGTTTCAAAAGTTGACCATGAATCTACTATTCGAGATTTTAGATCGTTAATACTGGATCTTAAAAGTTCCTTATTTGACTCAAGGATTTGTCTTGACTCTCTTATTTTTGATGAGGCAATACCAGATTGATATAAAGGAATATCAATATTAGCAAATGCACTCATGATTTCTCTACCGCTATCTGACCGAAAATAACCAGAATCTTTCCTAAGTTGTGCTTCAATTTCTATACTTGGTAACTTTTTACCTTTTAAAACAGTTAGGTTTTTTTTATCTGCCTCTATTAAATGCAATATGCTTTGTATCTCAGGATTATTTTTTTTCGATTGTTGAATAATATCTTCAATGTCTAAATTAAAATCTGGAAAACTAAAAAATAAATCTGGCCTTTCAGGCTCAATCCCAATAATGCTTTTATATTCTTCTGTTATTGCCCTTAATTTACTTTCGGAACTGATTAAATCAGATTCAGCCAAAAGTAGCCTTGACTTGGCTATAGATACATCAGTTAAAGTTAAATCTCCAATTTCAAATTGATTTGTAACTGATTCAAAATTTTTGCTTAAGAATTCTACATTTTTTTTTCTAAGTTTTAACTTTGATTTTTCTGAAGTTAATTTTGAGTATACTCTAATTGCTGACATCAATACATCTTGTTCGACTTTTTTCAACAAAAATCTTTGAGAAATAATTTTATTTCCTGCTTCCTTAATCTTATTGATACTACTACCCCCATTAAAAATTGGTTGTGTAATAGTTATTCCTTTTGATGTTTCAGTTCTTACACCATCTTGAATGAAATTTGAACCAGATATAGCTGTATCAACTTTTCCTTTATTATAATATCCATCAATTTTCGGTCTAAAGTCAGATAATGCTTGTGGCATTAATTCATCAGTTTTAAATAAGTTTTTTCTTTCTAAATTAATTTTTGGATTTTTTGTATATGTACTTGATAATGCATTAAGCAAATCATCAGATAAAAAACTTTTTGTATGGGAATCTTTTAAAAAAAAAATACCATATAATAAAATAACTAAAAATTTAAAAAGATTTATTTTTATCATTACTTATGAAATCATCAAGTAATATTGAATTACAAGTAAAAATTGGTCTATAGGAAACTATACCATTTACTTTTATTCCAAGCGTAAATTCAAATATTATACTATTATCTTTTTTCATCATAAAGAAAATCTCCCCCCCTTCTCTTATTTGCTCCAAAATTGCTTTTGGTACAAATTCTATCCCACCTTCAATAATGATTTTATCGTAGGGAGCATTTTTTTTGTATCCATCTTGTAAATTTGAATAACTTACTGAACAGTTAAGACAACCAATACTTGAAAGTATATTATTTGCTTTAGCAACCATATCATAGTCATTCTCAACTCCAAAAGCGTATCCACAAAGTTTCGAGATAACAGCCACAGAATATCCAGTGAGACACCCAATAACTAAAATAGAATCTTTATTTTTGATACTACAATTTTGAATCATTTTAGCAAAAACAAAAGCTTTCATTAAAAATCTTTTATTCTTAATTAAAATATTACTATCACTGTAAACAATAGCATGTGATTCTGAGGGTACAAATTTTTCACGTTCTATTTCACCTATTGCATCAATTAGACTTTGACTACTAACTTGATTAGTAATAATCTGATTTTTTATCATATTTTCCCTAGACATTTGAAAAAACTTATTATTCATCTTTATCCATTTTTATTTTGTACTATATTATTTTATATATTTATTACAATAGTTTGTAACTTTAGTTTATCTAAGGTGCGGTGGCGGAGAGGCTACGCTGCGGCCTGCAAAGCCGTCTACACCGGTTCGAATCCGGTCCGCACCTCCAAAAAATAAATGTTTTTACAAATTAAAAAATTGATCTAATATAAATCTTAAATTTTCCGGCGTAGCTCAGTTGGTAGAGCAAGCGACTGTTAATCGCTGGGTCACAGGTTCGAGTCCTGTCGCCGGAGCCATCCTATATAGAATTTATAGATTATTAATTTTTCATTTCTCTTTTATAAGACAGTGAAATATTAATGATACAATTATTATTATAAATATAATTATCTTAAGAATGAAATTTATTTCCAAAATGCAGTCTCCAAAAAACCAATTTTACTTTGCATTTACTTTAATTTTAAGAAATTTTATTGTAAAAGTATTGCGATGAAAAGTTATAACACCTTGACCTATTTTGGATCGTATCGTAATAAGTTAAAGTTAGTGAAAAATGAATTAAATAAATGAAGATTTTTATTAGTGGTATTGCAGGTTTTTTGGGAAGTCATCTCGCTGATTCTTTTTTAAGAGATGGTCATCAAGTTGTTGGTTGCGACAGCCTAATAGGTGGAGAATTAGCGAATGTTCCAGCTGAAGCTGAATTTTATCAATATGACTGCTGTTTCAGAAACTCAATGTTAAAAATCACAAAGGATTGTGATTTAGTATATCATACCGCAGCTACAGCATATGAAGGACTTTCAGTTTTTTCACCTCATCTTATAACACAAAATATTGTTACTGGTTCAGTATCACTTTTTAGTGCGGCAATTCAGAATAAAGTAAAAAGAATAATTTTTTGTTCATCTATGGCAAGATATGGTACGAATGATATACCTTTTAAAGAAACTTTTGATCCAAAACCACAAGACCCTTATGGCATTGCCAAAGTTGCTGCTGAAAATATATTGAAAAATTTGTGCGAAACTCATGGTGTTGAATACACAATAGCAGTACCACACAATATAATCGGTCCACGACAAAAATACGATGATCCATATAGGAATGTTGCATCAATAATGATAAATTTAATGCTTCAAAAACGACAGCCAATTATATATGGAGATGGAAAACAGAAAAGATGTTTTTCATATATTGATGATGATCTGTTTTGTTTAAAAAAAATGGCGACTGATAAAAAAATTGTTGGGGAAATCATTAATATCGGACCCGATGAAGAGTTTATTTCAATTAATGAGTTAGCCGATAGAATTGCAAATATTATGAGATTTAATTTAAATCCAGTGTATGTTAAGGAAAGGCCAAAGGAGGTCCAACTCGCAACATGTTCGGCAGATAAAGCAAGAAAATTATTGGGCTATAAAACGCAAACAAAACTCGATGATGCACTTTTAAAAATGATCAATTACATCAAATCTAAAGGTGTTAGAAAATTTAGATATCATCTTGATTTAGAGATTATAAATAAACTTACACCTAAAACATGGAAGGATCGATTATTTTAATATGACAAAGATTAGTTTTATTTGTCCTATTTTTAATAAAGAAAAGTATTTACCAAAAGTATTAAAATCTATAAAAAATCAAATTGGAGATTTTAATAAAGAATATATATTTATTAATGATGGTTCAACAGATAATTCCCTTGATTTTTTAGAAAAAGAAACAAAAAAATGGAAAAATACAACAATTATCAATCAAACTAATAAAGGTCCAGCCAGGGCAACGCAAGAAGGGATTCTTAGGTCAAAAGGTGATTTTATTAAGTTAGTAGGTGGCGATGACATCATGACTCCTAATTGTACAAATATCCTTTTAGAAACTATAAAAAAGACAAATTCTGTCGCAGTGTTTAGTAAGTATGAACTAGTAGATAATTATGAAAATTTAATATTTAGTAATGAAAAAATAAATATATATAAGACCATATCCAACCCTTTAGAAAAAACAATTTCATCAACCTTTTCAGGAACAACACCAAATTTATATTCAAAGAGAGCAATTCATAAATCAAAGGGTTGTGATACAAGACTGTTTGTAGAAGACTTCTCGCTAGTACTTAGATTATCAAGCCAAGGAAGTTTCAGCTTTATTAATAACATTACTAGTTATGGACCTAAAGATGATCAAACAAGAATTATGCTTGGACAAAAAACTCAACTTCTTCATGATTATAACGCAGCTTTATATTATTTTATTAAAGAAAACCCAAATATTAATAATCATTACAAAAAAATTGCCTGTAAAAAAGCACTAGGTAGAGCTGAGAAATGGTATAGAAGGACTCAAAAAAAAACAATTTTTAGTGAAATAAATTACTTAAGAATTTTAAATTATTTCACAAATAAAAATGAATTAAATTTATTGAAAAAATCATGTGAAACTTTTTATTCTAATAAAGAAGATAAATCAGAAAGTATACGTTATATGATTGTTTAAACTTATTCTCCAAAGTTTAAAAATTTTCCTGATTTTCTTGTAGAAATAATCATTTTATAAAAGAAGTACACAGATACTGATAAATAAAGAATATTTAAAATAAAAGCCTTTAAGATATAAGAAAAATTAGTCTGATTTTGTATTATTATTTCTCTCATACCTTCAAATACGTAAACTGGAGAAATAAAGATTGAAAAATTCTGAATAATTTCTGGTAATGTACTCAAAGGATAATAAACACATGAAAAAGGAAGCAATAAAAAAATAAATGCCCAAGCAAGTTCTTCAAAAGATTGACCATATCTAAGAACTAATCCAGAAACTATAAATCCTATTGACCAACCGGTAATAATAAGATTAAAAAAAAATATTACGAAATAAAATCCCAGATAAAATGTTTTCAATTCAAAATAATAAGTTGAAATAAATATAGCGGGAATTAAACCCAAAACTGTTCTTATAAAACTTGTTATAATTAAACCAATTATCAGTTCAAAATTTCTCAGAGGAGTAATGAAAAGATGACTAAGATTCCTAGACCATATTTCTTCAAAAAAGGTTATAGTCAAACCTAATTGTCCTCTAAAAAGTACATCCCAAAGAATTACAGCAGTAAGTAAAACTGAAATTGTACTATATGGAGAAGAAGTTTCTGAATCCAAAAAAGTTGAGAAAAATCCCCACAAAACTATCTGTATTGAAGGCCACCAAAAAACACTTATAAGTCTTGGTATTGATCCTACAACTAATGTTTTATATCTGATTATTAATGCAAATATCCTCAAAAACATGTTAATTCCTAATATTTAAAAAAAGATCTTCAAGATTTTCAAAATTATATTTACTAATTAGTTCCTTTGGAATGCCATCGACAAATAGCTTTCCTTTGTCTAGTATTATAACCCTATCACAAATCTCCTCAACTTCTTGCATGTTATGTGATGCAGTAAAAATAGTGATATGATTTTTTTTTTGATAATTCTTTAAAAAGTTTCTCACAAAATACGATGTTTCTGGATCAAGAGAAGATGTAGGCTCATCAAGTAATAAAAGTTTAGGAGTATTAATTAAAGCTTTACATAAACCTACTTTAGTTTTCTGCCCAGCTGATAACGAACCAAATTGTTTTTTTAAAAGATCAGAAATTTTTAACTCTTCTGAAAGTTCTTCAATTATATCAAAATTTAATACATTATAAAGGCGGGCATAAAAAGTTAGGTTTTGTTTAACGGTGAGTTTTTTTGGGAGATCAAGGTATGGACTGGTAAAATTAAGTTTTTTTAAAATATCGTATCTAAATTCTGACAAATTTTTTTCAAATACAAAAACGTCACCTTTAGTAGTGTCAATTAATCCTAGAATTATTCCAATTAAAGTAGTTTTTCCGGCTCCATTTGTACCTAAAAGACCAAAAATTCCTTTACTTGGTAAAGTGAAACTTATTTTATTTAGTGCTACATTATTATCAAATAATTTTGTGACATTTACTAATTTGAGAGAATCCATAAATATTGTGTTTAAAGAAATTGTTTGAGTTTAGATACAAATTATATAATAGATATCATTGTAAAATCCAAGATGATATTATAATGCAAAAAAATTCAAATAACCTATGAAAACATTTTTAAACAAATCATTTTCAGATGTAATTGGAAATACCCCCTTAATTAAACTTAGATCAGCTTCAAGAATAACAAAATGTAATATTTACGGAAAATGTGAATTTCTTAACCCAGGTGGCTCTGTAAAAGACAGAGCAGCATTACAAATTATAACAGATGCACTAGAATCTGGGGCAATTAAAAAAGGAGGTACTATTATAGAAGGTACTGCTGGTAATACAGGTATAGGACTTTCACTAGTTGGAAACTCTCTAGGATTAAAGACTGTAATAGTAATGTCTGAAACACAAAGTCAAGAAAAAATCAAAATGCTAGAACTGTGTGGTGCAGATTTAAGATTAGTTAAAGATGCACCATATAAAAATCCAAACAATTATATAAGAGTTTCTGAGAGATTGTCACAGAAAATAAAAAACAAAAATGGTGTTTTTTGGGCAAATCAATTTGATAATTTGTCAAATTGTAAGGCACATTACAATACTACAGGTCCTGAAATATGGAATCAAACAAAAGGAAAAATTGATGGCTTCATATGTGCAGTTGGTACAGGTGGAACACTTGCTGGGGTGAGCAACTATCTTAAAAAAAAAAAATCAAATATCACTATAGGACTTGCTGACCCTCATGGAGCTTCTATGTACAGTTATTTTAAAACAGGTAAACTTGAGGGTAAAGGTACATCTATTACAGAAGGTATTGGGCAGGGAAGAGTAACTAAAAACGTTAACAAGATTTCACTTGATGAAGCATTTAGAGTCAGCGATAAAGAAGCTTTGCAGATAGTTTACAAATTAATAAGAGAAGAAGGTTTAATTTTAGGCGGTTCCTCTGGAATAAATATTGCTGGTGCTATTAAACTTGCGAAAAAAATGGGACCTGGAAATACAATTGTGACTATACTTTGTGATTACGGCACAAGATATGAGAGTAAAATCTTCAATAAGAAATTTTTAAAAATTAAGAAATTACCAATACCAAAATGGCTATAAGTTTTAATCCAAATTATATGTTAATTGAAGCTGATTCATTAAACAGAATTTTGAATAATAAAGATGTAAAAATTCTCGATTCCAGATGGTATCTAAATGACAAAAGAAAAGGACTAAACGAATTTAAAAAGAATCACATACCCAATTCAATATTTTTAGATCTGGAGAATTTTTCAGACCAAAAGTCTAACTTACCTCACATGCTTCCTTCAAAAGAAGAATTTGAATTAAAAGTATCAGAATTAGGTATAAAAAAAAGAGACAAAATTATTATTTATGATCAAGTAGGATTCTTTTGTTCAACAAGAATTTGGTTAATGTTCAAAATTTTTGGTCACCAAAAAGTATCAGTTCTTAATGGTGGATATCAAAATTGGAAGAAAAAATTTAAAACTGAAAAATATATTAAAAGTTTTTCGAAAACTACTTACAAAGTTTATAAAAAAAATAAAGTTATACTTTCTAAGAAAGAAGTTAAAAATATTTTAGGTAATATTAAATTTCAAATAATTGATGCGAGACCAAAAAACAGATTTGATGGCATAGTTGCAGAACCCAGAAAGAACATCATAAGAGGTAATATAGAAGGTAGTATAAACATTCCTTTCGATTCAATTAATAAATCTGGTAAAATTTTCTGTAATTATAAATTAAAAGAAATACTATACAAAAATAAAGAATTAGAAAAAAAAAAAATTATTGTCCTTTGTGGTTCCGGTGTAACTGCGTGTAATATAATTTTTGCCCTACATAAAATACAACATAAAAAAAAAATATATCTTTATGACGGTTCATGGTCTGAATGGGGTTTGAAATGAAAAAAAAAAACAAAACTTATACATTCAGGAATTGATACCAAGAAATTTGCTGGTTCCTTGACTACACCAATTTACCACAATTCAACAATAGTATTTAATAATTACAAAGATTTTTTATTGGCCAAGCGTAAACGATTTTCAAAACTTTATTATGGGAGATTTAAAACAAAAACTGTGATTACATTCGAAAACATAGTTAAGGATCTGTATAAATCAGAAAAGGCCATAATCACAAGTTCTGGTTTGTCGGCAATTATAATTACCCTATTTGCTTTAGTAAAAAAAAATGACCATATCTTAGTGGTTGAAAATTGTTATGAACCTGTATCAAATTTTGTTAAAGATGAGTTTAAAAAATTTGGAATAAATTGCGACTTTTATTCATCAGACTTTAATGAGAATATTGAAAAACTAATTAAGACAAATACCAAACTCATTTACTTAGAGTCACCAGCGTCATTGAATTATGAAGTGCAAGACATTACTAGATTTGTTAAATTTGCAAGGAAAAATAAAATTGTTACTGTTATGGATAATACATGGTCAACTATTATGGGTTGTAATCCATTAGAGTATGGTATTGACATTGTGATTGAATCAGCAACAAAGTATTTTTCAGGACATTCAGATTGCTTCTGTGGCTTAATTGCTTGTTCAAATAGACATTTTAATCAAATATTTAAAACCAAAGTTAGATTTGGTGATTTTGTATCATCTGAAAGTTGTTATCTTGCAATTCGTGGACTTAAAACATTATCATTAAGATTAAAACAACATCATGAATCAGCAATTAAAATGTATAAATATCTTAAGACAAATAAGAACGTATTATCAATATTATTTCCTTCAGTAGTTGAGAATAAGAATTTCAAGTTATGGAAAAAGTATCATTCAACTGGAAATGGACTAATCACGTTTAAAATAAAAAGAAATGGAAAAAAGTCTTTAGATTTTTTTTTCGATAATTTAAAGTTTTTTAAAATAGGCTTTAGCTGGGGGGGATTTGAAAGTTTAATATTACCACTTGAATCTCTTGATCCATTTCATAATTGTAATGATGAGAATGGTTTTTGGTGTAGGATTCATGTAGGTTTAGAAGATGTCAATGACTTAATTAATGACATTGATTATGCAATAGATAATTATGAAAAATGAATACAAAATTTAAGATATACATCCCAGCGAAATCATCAATGCAATCGGGCTTACACAATTCATCAAAATGGTGTTTGGAAACATCCAATGTTTCAGATAAAGTCCATAGCTCTAATTACGGATGGGTTTCATCAAATAATCCCGTGGAGCAAATAAAATTATTCTTTAATACAAAAAAACAGGCTATTGACTTTGCCACGAAAAAAGGATGGGAATTTAATGTTGAAGAAGAGAGCAAAAGAACTCTTACTAAAAAGAATTATGCAGATAACTTCAAACCCAAAAAAAAAAAATTAACCTAATCTTTATCTAATGATTCTATTAAGTCATTAATCCCGAAATTTTTATTAATTAAAGAAATTAAAAATTCTAATTCTGGATCCTCTTCTTCTTTAATATCCCAACTTTTTGGTGCTTTTTTAACTAAATTTGATCTAAGCGAATAAACAAATGTTTTAAATTCTTGTAAAGTTGATTCTTCTTCATATTCCTTCTCTTTAGTGCCATCATAAGCAGATCCAAATAATGTCTTATATTTTCTTTTTTTATAATATGTTTCATATTTAAGTGTAAAAAATAAAAAATGTTTCAATCTTTCATAAGGTTCATATTCAGGATTTTTAATTTTACCCATAAACTTAATAATTAATTCAGATGCATTTTTAATTTCAATGAACTTCACTTCTTTGTATTTTTCGTTTAAACCTCTAGAATATTTTTTGCAACTAATATCAATTGGTACATCATTCACAATATAATCATAAGCAGTCATAGCAGAACAAATATCAAAAATCCATTTCGGACAAAAAAGATTATCAACCATAATAAATAATTATATCATATAATATTAAATTATGTAATTATTGTGAATCGATGTTGAATTTAGTTGTAGCTACTATTCCAGAGGCAAAACCTATTATTAAATATTTTAATTTAAAGCAAAATAAACTTATCTCAGAATTTAAAATATTTGAAAATTACCAAAAAACAATTTCACTGATAATCAGTGGTATTGGAAAAATAAATGCTGCTTCAGCAGTTACATATTTGGCTTTAAAATCAAAAAATATAAAAAATAACATATGGCTTAATATTGGTATTGCAGGAGGAAAAGAAAACATTGGTAAACTTTTTATGATCAATAAATCAATTGATCATTCAAGTAAAAAATGTTGGTATCCATCTTTTTGTTTTAAAACTAAAATAATCACAAAAGCATGCAAAACATTTGATATACCGGTATTTAAATATGAAAATCATCTAAATGATATGGAACTAAGTGGATTTTTTTCAGCCAGTTTGAGATTTTCATATAATGAACTAATTCATAGTATAAAAGTTATTTCAGATAATGAAATAGAGAAAAAAACAATTATGGATAATGATTATATAAGTAAACTGATAAAACCCCATATAAAAGATATCGAGGATATAATTATTAAATTACTAATAGCACGATCATTTGTAATTTTTGATGACTCAATTAAAAATGTAGCAAATATATATTTTGCAAAAAATAAATTAAAGAAAAAAGAAGAAGATGAAATACTCTATCTGTTATATAAATGGAATCTTCATAAGAAAAAAAGTATTGATATTGAATATTTTTCTGGAAAAGAAATTTTGGAAGTTCTAAGAATTAAAAATTGATATGATTGAAAATATATATATTGAACACACCATAAGTAATAATAAAATTGTAAAAGATATTATTAAGAAAATTAAAGCCAAAAATATTATTAAATGCGATAGTTACAGAGAAATTTTTAATTTAAAAAAACAAAATTTTATTTTACAAAAGAAGAATCCATCAATGATACTAGCTCAAAAAAAAAATAACTTAGTTTTAAAAACACCAGCAAAATTTAATATTGGTTCGAAAAATAATTATTATTTTTCTCACATGCTTAATTGTTTATTTGATTGTGAATATTGTTTTTTGCAAGGAATGTATAGATCAGCGAATTACGTAATTTTTACAAATTATCATTCATTTAAAAGTGAAATAAAAAAAATTTCTGAGTTTCATAAGAATGAAGCAGTACATTTCTTTTCAGGTTATGATTGTGACAGTTTAGCATTAGAAAATATAACAAGTTTCGCAAAAGTATTTATTCCTTATTTTAAAAAGATTAAAAATGCATACTTAGAATTAAGAACTAAGAGTACAAATATTAAAAATATTTTAGCTTTTGAACCATCAGATAATATAATACTTGCATGGTCCTTAAATCCAAATGAAATTACAAAAAACTATGAGAATAAAACTCCAAGTTTAAAAAAGAGGTTAGAGGTAATAAAAAAATTACAAAAATTGGGTTGGCAAGTTGGACTCAGATTTGACCCGCTAATCTACCACGATAATTTTAATAGAATTTATGGAGATTTTTTTAAATCTGTTTTTTGTGAATTAGATAGTGATAGAATTCACTCTATTACACTCGGGACTTTAAGACTACCAAAAAGTTTTTTTTCAACTTTAAAAAACCTTGGTAAAGCTAATTTATTTTCTAAGCACAAATTTGAAGACAAATTATATAATTATAAAAAAATTGATAGAGATAAAATGTTAAGTTTTTGTTACAAACAGATTTTGGAGAATGTAGATAAAAAAAAGGTATTCTTTAATTAAAATTTTCGGTTTTTGATTTTAAAATTTTCACATTGATAATTTAGATTACTTTTTGCATTTGAAGAAATTTTCAAGAATTCTAAACTTAATATACCTGAAAATCGACCAAGTAGCCCACTTGATAAACCATGCTCATTTTCCCCAAACATATTTTCTTTTTTTGCGTTTGACCATTTAATATTAGATTCTGAAACCTCAAGATTTTGTACAGAAATTGAAAGGCCTCCAATATTAATCTGGTTTGTATCAGAATTAATTCTTACTATTAAATCTCTGGGATATATATGATTTAAAAAACCAGACGTATTTTGTGTGCATAGTAGATCTAATTCTACAGAAGAAATATTTGTTGAAAAAAATAAAAAAATGAACAAGAAAAATTTAATTTTGTTTAATTTTTCTGACATGTTTATATTTTGAGTCATAAAACAAAATTGTCAATTTTTTTTTCTAATTATTTGTAACGGAATATATTTAATTTTTTATTCTGTTATGATAAAAAAATGTGGAAAAAAAAAATATACATCAAAGGCAATTTGTCACCCTTTGCGTTAAGTCGTACAAAAATTGACTTATTCATCGATTGCAGGAAATGTTTTTATAATGAAATAGTTAGAGGAATAAAGCGTCCACAGGGACCACCGATGGCTTTAAACAATGCAGTAATTTATAATATTAAAAACGAATTTCAAGATTATAGAGAATTAGATAAAAGACATGAGATTCTAAGTAGTTTAGGAAAAGATTTTGTTTTCGCAAAGAATACAGAACTTAATGATTGGAAAAATGTATTTAAGGGGATTAGATATATTCACAAAAACACAAACCTAGAGCTATTTGGTACAATAGACGAATTATGGTTTAATAAAAAAGAGCAAACATATTCGGTCGTGTCGATTAAGGCCACATCAAAAAAAGAAGAATTAAATTTAGAAGATATTCCGTCAAATTATTGGAGACAATTATCTTTTTACAATTATTTATTAAAAAAAAATAATTTTAAAGTTTCAAATTCAGGATATATCATATATTGCAACGCTATAAAAAATACTAAAAGATTTGAGTCTAAATTAATGTTTAATACCAATTTATTTTCAAACATTCTTCAATTTGACTGGATTGAAGAGAAATTAAGTGAAATATTTGAAATATTGCAAGGACACAATCATCCACCGCCGTCAAGAAATTGTAAATACTGTGAATATGTAAATTTAACAAATCTAAAGATATGAAAAAACCATATGAAATAATTAAAGAACTAGAGTCAAATAACTCAAGATTATTTAAAGAGTCAGTTATCCTTCGAGAGATGAGAATGGGAAATGATATATTTTTTGAAGGTGCAAATTTTGCTTGTGACAAATTAAAAACATTTGGAATAAAAAAAGTTCCAATTTCAAAGAATCTTAACGGAGAAACTAACTGGGAAAAATTTAAAGTATTTCTAAATAATCTAATGAATAGAAATATAACTGGGAATAGTGCAAAAGAACATATGAATGACTTTATCAAAAATACATGTATGGATGAATGGAATTATTTCTACAGACGTATTTTAATTAAAGATCTTAGATGTGGTGTATCTGAAAAAACAATTAATAATGTTGCAAAAAAAAATAATTTTGAAAAATATCAGATTGCAGTTTTTAATTGTCAACTAGCGCAAGATTCGGAACTTCACCAAAAAAAATTAGTTGGTAATAAGATTATTGAAGTCAAATTAGATGGTGTAAGGGTCATAACAATTTTGTATAAATCTGGAAATGTAGTTATGTTTAGCAGAAATGGAAAAGAACTAAATAATTTTGATCATATTACTAGACAATTTAGAGACTCAACCCAAAAAAACACACTTAATGAATCTTTGGTTATAGATGGCGAAATTGTTAGTAAGAATTTTCAAGAACTTATGAAACAAATCTATAGAAAAGATAATGTTCAAAATAGTGATGCAATTCTATATGTTTTTGATTATTTGGCATTGAAAGATTTTCAATCTGGGAAAAGTAATGTTAAACAAATTGACAGAATTTCTATGTTATCAAAATGGTTCGCATTAAACAAACCATACCTTAAAAATGTAAAACTAATGCCAAGGGAATATATTAATTTAGAAACCACAGAGGGTAAAAATATTTTTAAAAACTTTAATAATCGTGCAGTTGAAAAAGGATATGAGGGAATAATGATTAAAGATCCTAATGCTAATTATGAATGTAAAAGATCAACTTCATGGCTAAAATCAAAACCTGTTATAGAAGTGTCACTTAAAGTCAAAAGTATTGAAGAAGGTACTGGCAGAAATTCTGGAAAATTAGGTGCAATTGCTGTAGAAGGTCAAGATAATGATAAATACTTTCAATTAAGTGTTGGTTCTGGTTTTTCAGATAAACAAAGAATAGAATTTTGGGAAAAAAAAAAAGATCTTATAGGTCAAATAATTGAAGTTAAAGCTGACGCAGTTACTAAAAGTCAAGATGGTGAATTCTGGAGTTTAAGATTTCCAAGATTTAAAACATTTAGAGGTTTTAAAAAAACAGAAAAGTTATAATTTCCATTGATTTTTTTAAAGTAAATTTTAATTTAATATGTATGAAGTTAAAAAAAATTTTATTATTATTTATATTTATCTTTATTGTTAAAAGTTGTTCATCAGAAGCAGATAATAAAAAATTGGGACAAATATTAGGATCAACAGTTGGGGCTGTTGTTGGTGCAGAATTTGGTTCAGGAAGCGGCAAGGCTATTATGACAATTCTTGGTGCCGCAACTGGGTACTTAATAGGTGGAGAAATAGTTGAAATTCTAAGCAGAAGTGAACAAGACGAATTAAATGATGAAATAATTAATTCGTTGGAAACAAGTCCTCCGAATCAAAGAAATGTTTGGCGTAGTAATGAGGATAATTCAACTGTAGCTGAAATTGTTCCAGGTGAAGAATTTTTTAGTAATCAAAAGGTATGTAGAAATTACAAAAAAACTGTTATAAAAAATGACAAAAAATATTTAACGGATGCAACCGCCTGTAGAAACCAAAAAGGTAATTGGGTATTACTCTAACTTTTTTTCTAAACTCTTAATAATAAATGGAAGTACTACTAAGCAGTTAAACAGAGTAATTAATAAACTCAAAAATAATAACATCCCCATCGAAGATGTTCCAGAATGATTAGAAAGTGCTAAAGTTGAAAATGATCCTATTGTTGTTAAACCACTAAATATTACTGCATTAGGAGTAGAACTTTCCATTAGCTTTTTATATGAATTATTACTTCTATATCTCTTTAATATAAATATAGTGTAGGACATACCAAGACTGAAAATCAAAGGGAGTGCAATCATGTTAGCAAAATTCAAATTTATAGAGAATACTGACATCAATAAAACTGTTAGTGGAACTGATATAAAAATTGGCAAAAAACTTAATAATAAATATTTAAAACTTTTAAAAACTACATAGCAAAAGATACTCAATATTGACAAAGTGATAATTAAAGCGGTAACAAATGATTTAATTACAACTTTACCTGCCTCTTCCTGAATAACAGGCATTCCAGTGGCATTTGGATAAACCTTTAAAACATTATTTACAAAATTACTTAAATTATTTTCTTTTAATGTAATTTCATTAGGGTAAATTTCTATTCTTTTAAATTCATTTTCTGCAATATATCTCTTTTGAAAATAATCTGGGATTTCATTTTCATTAATGGGTTTTAAATTTATGAAGCTATTTATGTTATCCACTAGTTTACTAAAACCACTAAACCATAATTCTTCAATCGAATTTAATTTATCTTCATCTAACTTATCTATATTTTGAAATAGATATTCAGGAATTTTACCGTTCTTATCATAATCAGAATTTTCTAAAGATTTCAAAAGATTTTTTAATCTTTCAAATTCATTAATATTTGAATAAAATTGGTTATTATTTTTTGGGCTAAGTAAAAATTTCAAATGTATTAAGTCCTCATCTAGAGTCTCTGCTTTATACAAATCCTCAATTGAAAAAACTGATTCAACTTCAAAGATACTATCAATTTCATCTATTTTTTCTTTTTTAAAATCTTTAGCAAATACAGATATTTTATAATCTGAGGACGGATCTTTATCTAGTAATTTTAAAGCTAATTTAACTGACTGACTTTCTTGATCTTTTAATTTAAGTGGATCTGAATCAAAATTTATATTTCTGTATGAAAATAATGCGACAATTATTATTAAAATAAAAAAAGAAATTGTAATAGTTTTTTTTTTTAAAAGAATATCTAATAGATTTATAAGATTACCATTAAACAAAAAGGTTGTTTTCTGATTTTTAAATGCGTCAAAGTTTAAAAGTAATGAGGGCAACAAAAAGATGTTTGTTACTATACCTACTAGTACTCCAATCGTTGAAACTAATCCTAATTCAGATAAACCTATATATTCTGTTGGTACAAATGACAAAAAACCAATAATCGAGGTTGTGCCAACTATTATTATTGATCGTGAAATATCTTTTATAGAAGATATAACATTTTTTGTTTTGTAGGTTTTTATCTCTCTCATCCTTAATGATAATTGAATGCCAAAATCAACAGAAATTCCTATAAATAAGACTGCAAACGCAACAGATATCATGTTCAAAGAACCAACCGTAACTGCGATAATTCCAAGTGTTATACTTAAACCGACAAAAATAGTAATTATTAGAGATGCTATGTAAGAAATGTTTCTGAAAGCAATCCATAATAAAACTCCAACTATAAAAATGCTAAACAAGGATGCCTTTAAAGCACCGTTAGTCACAGAATTTAATTCTTCGTAGTCAAGAATTTGAGAGCCAGTAAAGTTAATTTCTATTTCTGAATTGTAATCTTTTATTTCATTTAAAAAAACATAGAAATCTGAAAAATTATTATTTTCTAAGTAATTTTTCGTAAATCCAAAAATGATAAAAATTTCATTACTATTATTAAACTCATTTTTCCAATTAATCTTTTCGGCATTATTAATTGAATAATTCATTTTTGTAAGAATTTCTAAAAATAAACTGATATCTGCTTTATTATTGATTGCTTGTTCAAATAAATTATTAAATCCAAATAATTTTGGATTATTATTTATTTCTGTTAAAAAAGGTTGGAATTTATAAATTTTTTCTAACACATCATCTCTATTTTTTTCATTCAATAATTTAAATGCATTTTTTTTAAAAAAATTATCGATTTGCGGGCAAAAGAAAAAATTAAAATTATCTGCTCTTTCTTGAAACTTCGCTAGTATATCTTTTGCGACAAACTCCAGCCTTTCATTATTTTGGCTTTTTAAGACTATAATATTGTTATTACTTAGATATGGAAAAAGTTTTCTTAATTCATTTTGCTTTTTTTTAAATTCAGATTTTTCTGATATTAAGCTGTCAGTTGAAGAATTAATTTGAATATTATTTAAAAAAAAATTCAAAGATACAAATGTAAGGCAGAAGAAAATAAAAATATTAGATTTAGGATAAATTACGCTATAATAAATAAAAAAATTAACTATCCTTTTTAACATAAAAAACTTAAATTTAAATTTTAAATAATTAATTATATAAATATGGGGCTTGTCGTAAATGATATTTTGGAAAAGATAACAGATTCTCATTTTGTTGGTGAAAAATTTAGAATTGTTAGGCTTAAAAATATAAGTGGAAATGTTCATGCATATATTGTAAATATAAAAGATGAGAAAACCGAATTTATGGTAGCTCTATCTGTTTTAGAAGACGTGAAGAGATTTAAAGTTGTAAATAAAAGTGGAAAGGTCTTAATATGATTGTCAGGAATTTAAAATTTTACGCTTGTTTTTTATTTATTTTTTTTATTTCATTTGAAATTATTTCTCACGGTCCATCTAGGCAAAAAGTAGTTGAGAAAGTAGTTATCAATGCAGAACTGACAAAAGTGTGGGAAATTGTTTCAAATTTTTCAGATTTTTCCTGGAATCCACTTGTAGTTTCTACTGATTCTAATGGAAATGAAATTGGTTCTTTGAGAAAAATAAAATCAAAAAATGGCTCAAATATTTCTCAGTCATTAGAAAAGCTTAATGAAGAAAAAAAAATGATTAGTTGGAGGATTAAGGAAACAGACCAAAAACTTTTACCAGTTAATAGTTATCAAGCTACTTTGATACTCAAAGACCAAGGAGGAAAAGTTGAAGCAACCTACAAAGCTGGATTTTATAGAGGTTTTATGGGTAATGATCCTCCTGATGAACTAAACGATGAAAACTCAAAAAAAAAAGTTAAAGAGTTCATTAGCTCAGCTTTACAAAACCTAAAAACAATATTAGAAAAATGACTTTTTTTTTTTTTCAATTCTTTATTTTTTAAGTAATTCAATCAAAAGTGAACCCCTAGCTTTTATAACATGCCAAGAAAGCAATCAAGTTGATGTAGTCAATTTAAAGTCTTTAACTATTCAATATAGTTACAAAGTTGGATCTGCGCCTGCTGCTATTGATATAGATACAAAAAAAAAGCTAGTTTATGTTGCAAACCCAAATAGTAACAACGTGAGCATTATTAATCTTAAAACTAAAGAAGTTGAAAATATTGATGCCAATAAAAGTCCATTAGGTATCAAGTTTCATGGAATATACAACAAAATAATCGTATCTAACTGGTATGACGATACCATTACAATTATTGATCAAGAAAAAAAAGACAAAAAGACAATAAAAGTAGGAAAATCGCCTGCTGGCATTGATATTCATCCTAAAACTGGTCAGATAGTAGTAGCTAACAGAGATAGTAATACTGTAACTATCATTGAAGATTTAAATAAAAAAATCATTAATACAATAAAAGTTCAAAAATCTCCATTTGGTGTTTTCTTTAGCAGTGACGGCAAAAAGATTTATGTTTCAAATGTACAATCAAATTCTATAAGTGTGATAGATTTTAAATTACGTAAAATAATAAAAAATTTTAAAGTTAAAGAATGGCCTTATCAAGTATCAATTTTTCCAGAAAACAATGAATTATTTGTCTCTAATCAAAGAGATGACAGTATTTCAATACTGGATTTGCAAACATACCAATTGAAAAATGAGATTTCTAATGTTTGTGGATACCCGGAAGGACTAAATATTAATAAAAAATTAAATTTAATTATTATTGCTTGTTGGTTTGATAACGAGGTTGTAATTTTAAATTTAAGAAATAAAAAGGTTATAAAAAAAATAGAAGTTTGTGAGGGACCAAGATCATTTGGAAAGTTTGTGATAGATTAAATTATGTTTAGTAAAAGTAAGAAAAAAGAATTAACTTTGATGGCTAACGCAATCAGGAGTCTCACTATAGATTCGGTAGAGAAAGCAAATTCTGGACACCCTGGTATGCCTCTTGGAATTGCTGATGTTGCAACCGTATTATTTAGTTTTTTCTTAAAATTTGATCCTGAATACCCAAAATGGCCTGATAGAGATAGATTTATTTTATCTGCTGGACATGGATCAATGCTACTTTATGCACTTTCATACTTAGTTGGGTATAAAGATAGTTCACTTAATCAATTAAAAAAATTTAGACAGCTTGGAAGTAAAACTGCTGGCCATCCAGAGTATGGCTTATTAAAATGTATAGAAACTACAACTGGACCTCTAGGGCAAGGACTTGCGAATGCTGTTGGAATGGCATTATCGGAAAGTTTATTAAATTCTATTTATGGGAAATCAATTGTTAATCATAAAACTTACGTTATTGTTGGAGATGGATGTTTAATGGAAGGAA
>MDTE01188493.1_pt1 | contig 63379 bp, 60 predicted proteins | sample 811231 | NCBI WGS metagenome assembly MDTE01 (sample SAMN05326651, study PRJNA326480) | marine metagenome | isolation source: seawater | place: Indian Ocean: Red Sea | collected 2010
ATCGTGTCATCGGCGGCGATATTTCCACATGAAACCCGTCTGGGCTCGGTGGATCTCACCATAGGTGGCATAAACGGGGTGTCTACGGATGTTGAATATCGTCGCCGCGGTTATGCGTCGCGCGTGTTGGAGGCATGTATTGATCGAATGTCGGAGCTTGGATGCCACGTGAGTTTGTTGAGCACCGGTGTTCCAAGTTGGTATCGGCGGCTTGGTTGGGAATATGGAGGATTGATTCGAGCCTATCGCTTCGATCGCGGCAATCGAGCATTCATTCCGCATATGCCATCCATAGATCTACGACCGGCAGATCCTGGAGACTTTGATGAATTAAGCCGTATTCATCAAGATCGTCGCTTTGGGGCGGTTCGTTCGCCCGAGCGCATGCTGTCCCTGCTCCAGCGACGTGGCCATAGGACGTGGGTTGCCGGAAGACTGGGGGAAATTGGCGCTTATCTATGTGTGCGTGGCAGGAATATTGTGGAGTACGGGGGATCAGCAGCGTTGGTCTTGTCGATGTTGTCCCGTCTGTTAGACGAGTGGGATGATCCGTCGGTTTCGACGTCTACCCAAACGCCGTCGGAACGGCGTGCCAGCGACAAGCCGACGGTTCATGCGACCCTCAATGCGCCAATGCAAGCTGACCCCGTTACCGATGCTCTCGATGCAATCGGGATCTTGTGTTCGCTTGACTACCTCGGAATGATAAGGATTGAGAGTGCTGAACGCCTTGCGGAGGCCTATATGTCGGGGGGGGCAGCCTCAGTTCACGGCGATTCGGTTGTGTTTGAAGGGTCTGAATGGATGAGGAAACTTTCACGTACAGAGGCCGTTAAGTTTGTTTTTGGTCCAGAACGACCAGCTGGCGGTGATGTTGGCGGGTTGCCGGTTCATTTTCACGAATGGCCGGTCGATAGGGTTTAGGAGCTTGCAGGTATGCTCGAACGTGGGTGTGTGGCCGTGGCGGGGGTCTTGCGAGCTAGTCTAGACCGTGTCCCAGTCTTTACAATCTGCCAAGGGTTTTGTTTTCGTTCGTAATGTATGTGACGGGGATAGCGTTTCATTAAAGAACATTTGACTAAGAAGCTCTGCAAGAGGGGCATCCGGAGGCAATGAATGTCGATTGAGGAACGTCAGGACACGGCTGGCCATGTAATCGAGATTCTCGACGAAGAGTTCGAGGATTTTACGACTGAGGCGCAGGCTTTCTTAGCCGGGCAGCGAGAAGAAGATAAATTCATTGGTTTTCGATTGAAACAGGGCGTTTACGGGCAGCGACAGCCAAACGTCCAGATGATTCGGGTAAAGCTTCCCTTTGGTGGTGTGACAGCTGACCAACTCGACGCCTTTGCTGAGGTCACAGAGCGATTTGCGCCTTTGAAGAAGGGGCATATTACGACTCGAGAGAACATTCAGATTCACCATGTTCCATTGCCACTGGCTTGGGAATTGATTCGAATCTTGGGGCGATCCGGTCTTTCGTCCCGTGAGGCTTGTGGGAACACAGTGCGTAATGTGACCGGGGACCCATGGGGCGGGATCGCGGACGATGAGGTCTTTGACGCGACACCCTATGCTGGGGCATTTGTTCGTTATTTCGTGCGAAATCCGCTTACGCAATTGCTGCCACGAAAATTTAAGGTGGCTTTTAGTGGTTCTGATACTGATCGTGTGATTGCCGATATTCATGATCTCGGCTTCTTCTCGTGCACACGTGTAGTTGATGGGGAAGAGGTACGAGGTTTTCGGATCGTGGCCGGTGGCGGCCTTTCGATCATGCCTAAAGTGGCGTTTGAACTGTATGACTTTGTTCCTGAGACCGAATACTTACGGGTATCTGAGGCTGTGCTGCGAATTTTCAACCGATCGGATGAGTTGCGGCGTAACCGATCGAAGGCCCGTATAAAGTTCTTGATCCACAGGGTTGGCATTGAAGCGTTTCGTGAAATGGTGGATGAAGAATTAAAGGGCGACTGGGGCCGGCACGACTATCCGTTGGAGGATCTGCTGTTTTTGGATGACGAGCAGGCTGACGCCCCTGACCTTCCTGCAGCGGCTCCGAAAATTGCTGACGAAGATGTTGAATTGTTTGAACGGTTTATGACGAGTAACGTCCGTCCTCAGGTTCAGGATGGCTACTCCACGGTTGAGGTGAAGGTGACTCAGGGTGATTTGGATCCGGACCAATTTCGTGGATTGGCAACAATTCTCCGTGAGTATGGAGCAAATCGGGCGAGGACCACCCATTGGCAGAATATCGTCTTGCGCTGGATACCTAACGATAGTGTTTACCAGGTTTGGCGCGAGTTGCGTTCGTTGGGCCTTGGAAATGCTGGAGCGTATGAGATTAACGACGTGGTTTCGTGCCCAGGCACGGATAGTTGCAAGATGGGCATCACCTCATCGATGGGTCTTAGTCGAGCTATTCAATCCCGTGTCGAGGAGATGAATCTTCAAGATCCGCTCACCCGGCAAATCTTGATCAACATGAGCGGTTGTCCGAATTCTTGTGGAATGCACCATGTTGGGAATATCGGGTTTCATGGTGCGGCGCTCAAGAGTGATGGCCGACAGGTTCCGGCGTACCACACGTTTATCGGGGGCAATCGGCGTTATGGGTCCAAGATGCGTATTGCCATGTTGTTGAAGACTCGCGTGCCGGCGAAACGAGCCCCGATAGTGGTTGAGCGGCTAATTCTTGACTACGAGGAGAATCGAGAAGCTGATGATGAGACATTTAACGAATATGTCGATCGTCACGATAAGCCATATTTTGACGGACTGCTGGCCGATTTAGCGTTACCCCCGGAGTTTGAAGAAGAACGTGATCATTTCGTGGATTGGGATCGCGATCGGCTCTATGTGCTGGAACGTGGCGAAGGTGAGTGCGCCGTCTAACGATCGCGTCTTGATCTAGCTCGCGTGGACTGAGGCTGCCGGCCATGGATATCTTTCAGGATGATTCAGGCCGTTAACTATTGATTAAATAATTCTTGACTTTGTTGGTCAACAATATAGGATATGTGGCCGTGGTTAAGTTTTGGACGAGAGTTTCTTGGCTATTGAGGCTTCTGAAGTAGACGTTGTTGACATTGCTTCCGAGTTGGAGTCGGCTTCGGCCCAGACCGTACTTAGGGAAGTGGTTGATCGTTTTTCTCCAGGCGTCGCGGTTTCATGCTCGTTTGGCGGACCGAGTGGGTTGGTCATTGTGGATCAACTAGCTCGAATGAATCTGCTTGAGCGTGTGGAGGTTTATTACCTCGATACAGGATTGCTTTTTTCAGCCACGCACGAAGTTCGCGAGGAAATGGAACGTCGATATGGCTTTGAAGCGATAGCGTATCGGCCTCAGCTATCGCTTAACCAACAAGCGAGTCTTCATGGAAACGACTTGTGGGATCGTGATCCTGACAAATGCTGCGGGATTCGAAAAGTTGCGCCGAATGTCGAGGCCTTAGATGGAAAAAGTGCGTGGATCACAGGTGTTCGCCGTGACCAGTCGGTGGGCCGAGCGGAGACCCCTGTTCTTGCATGGAATGCAAGGTTTGGCTTGGTGAAGGTTTCGCCTCTCCGCGATTGGTCTGAGGAAAAGGTTTGGGAATACGTTCGGCAACATCAGGTGCCGTACAACGTGTTGCATGAAGACGGTTATCCGAGCTTGGGTTGCAACACGGTGTGTACGGTGAGACCAGAGTCTGGTGAGTCGCTACGAGCAGGACGATGGCGTGGACATGACAAAACAGAGTGTGGTCTTCACGACTCGCCGTAAAAGTTCCCCTGCTTACTTGATTAATTAATCAAAGGAGAAAAAACAAGATATGGCAAATGGTGTAACCGTCTGGTTGACGGGTCTTTCTGGAGCGGGGAAAACGACGTTGGCAGAACGTTTGCTTCCCGAGCTTGAGAACCGGGGACATCGGGTCGAGACACTTGACGGAGATGTGGTTCGGACGCATTTGAGCAAAGGGCTTGGTTTTAGCCGCGAGGATCGGGATGAGAATATTCGTCGTATTGCTTGGGTGGCCTCGTTGGGCACCCGCCACGGAGCTACCATGATTGTTTCGGCAATTTCTCCCTACGAAGAAACTCGAACTGAAGCTCGGGAACGCATTGGGGATTTTGTCGAGGTTTACGTCAAGTGTTCACTTGATCGATTGATTGAACGTGATACCAAGGGGCTATATAAACGAGCCCTTTCGGGTGAAATCAAGAATTTCACTGGGATAAGCGACCCTTATGAAGAGCCTCGAGATCCAGAGATTGTGGTCGAAACTGATACTGAATCGGTCGAGGCGAGCGTCACGAAGATCTTGGAAGGTCTAGAGCAAGCTGGCTACTTGGCATCTCGCAGTTCTGAGGCTTCCTAATGGACAATGATGTTAGGAAGACCATCGCGCTTTCGCCAAGACAGTGTGCTGATGTCGAACTGCTTCGGGTCGGCGGCTATCGACCGCTAGAGGGTTTTATGTGTGAATCGGAGTATCGGTCTGTGCTCCACAACATGCATTTGCCTGATGGTGAACCCTGGCCTATGCCGATCACATTGGCCATGGGATCCGATGGTGGTGAACAAAATATTGCGGAAGGTGATCAAGTCGATTTACTGGATGGGGCGGGTCGGCGGGTTGGAACAATCCATGTTCAGCAGCGATTCGGGTACGACAAGGAAGCGGAAGCGACCGCGGTATTTCGTACCACAGATGAAGCACATCCAGGAGTTGCCGCTCTGTACGCACAACCGGACGAACTGATTGGTGGACCTGTCAGCTTTGATGATGTTGCAAGTGTGGGTGATGATCTGCGACATCTTTCGCCTGCCGATCTTCAAAAATCATTTGCGGATCGCGGTTGGCGTACGGTGGTGGGTTTTCAGACGCGGAATCCGATACATCGAGCCCACGAATACATCCAGAAGACTGCGTTAGAAATTGTGGATGGTTTACTCATACATCCCCTAGTCGGTGTGACCAAAGAGGATGATGTCCCGGCCGATGTACGCTGGGAATGCTATGAGGTTCTGATGAACGGGTACTTCCCGAGCAACCGAGTGATTCTGTCGGCGTTACCTGCAGCTATGCGATATGCAGGACCTAGGGAAGCTGTGTTTCACGCACTGGTTCGTCGAAACTATGGCTGCACACATTTTATTGTGGGCCGGGATCACGCTGGTGTCGGTAATTATTATGGTTCCTACGACGCTCAGGAGATATTTAAGGAGTTTGATCGCGGTGAACTCGGGATCGAACCACTGTTTTTTGAGCACGCGTTTTGGTGTACGTCATGTTCAGGAATGGGCACTGCCAAGACCTGTCCACATGATGCGGCTGACCATGTGTTCCTCAGTGGAACTCGTCTTCGAGCTCTTCTGAGCGAAGGTCGCAAGGCTCCACCAGAGTTCACACGCCCGGAAGTTGCCGCGGTTCTCGCGGCTGCGTATGGGACGGCCTAATTTCTCGAGGGTACGATGTGAAGTTCTGATGGATAGATGTTTTTTGTAGGTCAATGGTGCTGTTGCGAATTGCGACTCGAGGTTCACCACTAGCGCGGGCACAGGCTGCCCTTGTTGCTGATGCGCTGGTTTTGGCCAATCCCGGCATTGCAGTTGAGACAGTTGTGGTCGAAACGCTAGGTGATCGAGTTCAGGATCTTCCGATCGAGGATTTGGGAGATCGAGGAGTGTTCACCCGATCTGTTCAAGTTGCATTGCTGGAAGATCGAGCTGACGTTGCAGTACATAGTTTCAAGGATCTTCCGACTGAACCAATGAGGGGATGTCAGCTTGCAGCAGTGATGTGCCGGGCTGATCCCCGGGATGCGCTCGTAAGTAAAGATGGATGTCGTCTGACTCAACTTCAGAAAGGTGCTCGAGTTGGTACGAGCAGTGCCCGTCGAACCGCCCAAATACGGCGTGCACGGTGTGATCTAAGTGCAGTGGGATTACGAGGTTCCGTAGGTACACGAGTTCAAAGGGTTCATGAGGGGGATCTCGACGCTGCAATACTGGCTGTCGCTGGTTTGAAGCGCGCTGGTTTGTCCTCCGTTATTTCCGAGGTTTTGGATCCGGAGGTTTTTCTCCCTGCGCCCGCGCAAGGCGCCTTAGCGGTGGAGGTTCGGGATGATCGGCCCGATATCGCGCGGGCGGTTACCAGGATTGATCATGCTGAATCGCGAATTGCTACTAGTGCCGAGCGAGCGTTTCTTCGCGGTTTGCGTGGTGGATGCAACGCCGCTGCTGGTGCATTGGCTGTGGTTTCTGGTGACCACATTACTCTAACGGTCGGGAAGTTTGATGAAGGCTCGTTAGGTGCTGAAGTTCTTAAAGGCCATACCAACGAGGCGGTTGCTCTTGGGTATCGGGCGGCTGAACTCGTTTTGGCCGGGGGAAGCGTGCAAGCTTCATGACCGCGCGGTCGGGCACGATTTATCTGGTTGGTGCTGGACCAGGAGATCCGGGCCTGATAACTGTGCGAGGGCGTCAAATTCTTGAGTCGGCTGACGTAGTTGTTCACGATCGGCTGATTTCATGCCGCTTGTTGGAATGTGTTCGTGCAGAGGCCCGGCTTGAGGATGTTGGGAAGATGCCGGGACGAAAGAGTCGATCGCAGGAACAGATCAATGAATTGCTAATCAATTTGGCCCGTGATGGTCGTTCGGTGTGTCGTCTTAAAGGTGGTGACCCATTTGTTTTTGGTCGGGGTGGAGAGGAGATGCTAGCTGCACAGACCGCGGGTGTGCCGATCGAAGTGATCCCCGGTGTTACGTCAGCTATAGCCGCACCTACCGCGGTTGGTGTGCCGGTTACCCATCGAGGTTGTTCTTCGTCTTTCACGATTGTTACGGGTCATGACAGCCCCTCCACGAAGTCTGGAGGAGTTGAGTGGGATCGAATTGCACAAGTTCCAGGGACCATTGTGATATTGATGGGCGTGGCTAACCTGGGTTTTATTTGTGACGCCTTGATTCAGGCAGGACGGTCTGCAAGCGAACCTGCGCAGGTTGTCGAGTCTGCAACGTTTCCCGAGCAGCGTACGGTGGTGGGAACGCTCGGTACGATTGCGAATCTCGTTCGAGATTCTGATATTAGTAATCCAGCAACGACTGTAATTGGTCCTGTTGTTACAACGCTCAAGACGGACCTTGAATTGTGAGTGTTGCTCGAGTTGTCGTGACCCGACCCATAGTCTTTCCGGATCTCTTGGCTTCGCGGCTTGAAGAACTTGGTTGCGAGGTTGTGTCGGCGCCAGCCATCTCGATAGGTCCGCCGAGGAGCTTTGAAGCGCTCGACAATCTTGTTCGAGCCCCCGATCGGTTTGACTGGATATTGTTTATGAGTCGGAATTCGGTTCGGGGCTTTGTGCAGCGACGTCGTCGTTACAGTAGGGCCTCGCCAATTGTTCCTACAGAAGTAAAAGTCGGTGTGGTTGGCCCTTCTACAGAAGCGATAGCCAAGCGGGCGGGTATGCATGTAACGGCGTGTTCGTCGGACCACACAGGTCATAGCTTGGCGGATGTGGTGATTGGGGTGGAGGTTCATGGGGCTGAGGTCGCGGTTGTTCAGGCCGAGGAGGGCCGATCAGAAATCCTCGATCGCTTAAACAGGTGTGGACATCGTGCTACTCGTTACGCAGCGTATCGAACGCGGCCTGCAAGTGTTCCTGGTCCGGTAATAACGGCTATTCAGACGGCTGACGTAGATGTTCTGGCGTTTGCTAGTCCCTCAAGTGTTTTGAGTTTTGCGATTGCGTTAGGGGGTCTCGGCGAGGTCCCCAAGGGTGTGGCTGTGGCGGCTATTGGACCTACAACTGCCGAGGCGTGTCAGCAGGCCGGTCGACGGCCTGACGTGGTTCCTGACAAGCCAGGAGCAGTTCAGCTTGCTGACGTGATTGTGGCGCATCTTAAAGGCTCGGCCTAATGCGTTTTTCTGACAAAATGGCTCAACTAATGCCCCACGCAGGTGAGATGTTCAAACATAACGGGAGGTTGAATGTTCGCTGATGAGGGAAGTCGTCCCGTACGACTTCGACGCTTGCGAAAAACTCCAGCACTGCGTGCGCTCGTGCGAGAGATACGGGTCTCGGCCCAACAACTTGTATACCCGGTGTTTGTGGTGCCTGGGTCTGGAGTCAAGTCGGAAATAGATTCTATGCCGGGGCAGTTTCATTGGTCGGTGGACCGTGTTGCAGATGCCGCGCGATCGGCCGCAGATGCTGGGGTGGGTGGGTTGCTCCTGTTTGGGCAGGCTGCGATCAAGTCGCCTAGTGGTAGCGAGGCTTCCGATTCTGACGGGGTGACCCAGCAGGCGATCGAAGTGATCAAAGCCGCAGTTCCCGATCTTGTGCTGTGTACGGATGTTTGCCTGTGCTCATATACGGATCATGGACACTGCGGTGTATTGGTAGGTGATGAGGTCGACAACGATGCATCGGTAGACCGTGTCGCACAGGTGGCCTTGTCGCATGCTCAAGCTGGCGCTGATGTTGTTGCGCCTTCAGACATGATGGACGGACGAGTGAGGGCCATCCGTACCTTGTTAGATAGTGAAGGTTTTATCGATGTTTCCATCATGGCCTATGCAGCCAAGTACGCGAGCGCCTTCTATGGGCCGTTTCGAGATGCGGCAGATTCTGCGCCTATGTTTGGTGATCGGCATGGATACCAATTAGATCCGGCGAATATTCGAGAGGCTATTAGGGAAGTCGAACTTGATGTGGCTGAAGGCGCGGATATTGTGATAGTAAAACCGGGCCTGACATATCTTGATGTTGTGGCCCAAGTCCGGTCTCAGTTTGATGTTCCAGTGGCTGCCTATGTCGTGAGCGGAGAATACGCAGCAATCAAGGCCGCTGCTTCCCGTGGCTGGCTTGATGAACGGACGGCTTTCATGGAGACGCTTACGTCAGTTGCTCGAGCAGGAGCTGATGTGATCATTACGTATTCCGCGATGGACGTAGCTCGCTGGATGACTGAGAGTCGTTCCCGCTGAGCCGCAGCATGAGGCTGGTTGTTGGGCTCAGTGTGGTTGCAACACTTGCGTTTGCTCTGGGAGCGCCACTTTCTCGAGTTGCCTTACCAGTAACTGCAGCGGAAGTTACGTTCTGGCGGTTGGCGCTTGCGACTGGTGTTGTGTTGGCTGTTGCGTTAGTTACGGGCAGGCCGGCTGCTTACTTGTGGGATTGGCGGACGTTCGGTTTAGGCGGTGTGCTGTTTTTGCATTTTTTTCTGTTCACGCTTGCTGCTCAGACAACAACGACTGCTCATACGCTGACACTGGTATACATATCACCGGTTCTAGTTGCTATAGGTTCAGCCTTGGTACTACATGAACCGCCGCGCATGATCCAGATGTTGGGCGTAGTTGTGGCGGTTATCGGTGTGTCGATACTTGTGGGTTTCGAGCCGGCAGCGACGCACGCAACTGTGTCGGGTGGTGTGGCGGCGCTTGGATCAGGAGCTCTCTTTGCGGTGTATGTGCTGGCCGGTCGCTATCTCAGAAAATCGATACCCTTAACGAACTATGTATTGGCCGTGTACGGGTGGGCTGCTGTCTGGGCGTTTCCCCTTGCCGTGCTGTCTTTTGATTCAGCTGCTTACGATGGGATTAGAGTCCTGATCATTTTGGTTTTGGGGATTGTTCCGCTAGGTGTGGGGCACACACTTATCAATGCGGCAGTGCGACGTGGAAGCGCAACGGTTCCTAATGTGATTACAACGCAGGAGGTGACAGGTGGGATGATCTTGAGTTTCTTGATACATGGTGAGACCTTGGGACCAAATACGTTCCTTGGAGTGGGCGTCGCTATTCTTGGCGTGGTGCTAGTCATAGCTTTTTCCCGAAATTCGGGGGGGGCTTCGACTACGGACGGAATTGAACAGTAGCAACTGCGCCTGACAGCGTGTCGCTGGCTGTGATTTCGAAGGAGCCGTCCAAATTCCGTTCGACAAGATTTCGAACAATGGTTAGTCCAAGGCCTTGATCACGGTTAAGGTCGAAGCTGCTTGGAATGCTAATTCCATCATCAGCGATCGAGACGGATAGCTGCTCGTTATGAATCTCGGTCGAGACACGGATGTTTCCGTGGGTGCGTCCGTTAAGCCCATGTTCGACGGCGTTCCACATCAGTTCGTTGACGACAAGCGCGAACACTGAGGCTTTTTCCGAAGTCATGGTTCCGGGTTGTGCATCCACGATGATCTGGATTTCTCGACCGCTGGCGCTGAGGTCACTACGCATCATGTCAGCCATGGATTCGATTACGTCTGCAACAGTTGTTTGTCCGATGGAGTCTTGTGAAAGTAGATCGTGGACGCGTGCCATTCCCCCGATTCGACCCGCACTTAGTTTCAGCAGCGAAGATGCTTCCGGAGTTTCCGCACGTCGGGCTTGCATTTCGAGTAAAGATGCGATTGTTTGCATGTTGTTTTTTACTCGATGATGCATTTCCTGAAGAAGGATCGACTTGGTTTCAAGGCCCCGACGGACTTCTTCAAATAGACGAGCGTTCTCAATGGCAATTGCAGCATGGTTGGCGAATGTAAAGGCCAGATCGACCTGTTCCTGAGTGTATTCGTTCGGTGTGGAGCTATAGAGACTGATTGCGCCGATCGATCGGTCTCGGAGAATCAAAGGTACGCTAAACATTGAACCGTAACCTTCGCCGGCAATCAGGTCCCGGGAGGCGACAAGTAACTGGGTGTTCATAGCGTCGTTTACAACGACTGGTGCACGGGTAGCTACGACGCGACCCACAACTCCTTCCCCAACGTCGAGCGTATGTTGTTGGTATGCCAGGCCAAGGTTGAAGGCAGCGACGATGCTGAGACGGGTCTCGTCCTCGCTGAGCTGCCATATCGCTGCTTTTTCAGCATTGATAAGTTGCGCTGCGGTTTGTGCAATTTGCGTAAGGACAGATTCTGGTTCTAGCTCGGACGTCAGTGTGCGTGCCAAGTTCTGAACGGTTGTGAGCTGTTCGATTTTTCTGTGTAACGCGTTATCCGTTTGACCATGAAGTCGGGCATTTTCAACTGCGATTGAAAGTTGACCGGCGATTATTTCGAGGAATCTAATTTCTTCGTCGGTGAAGTCGCGAAATTCAGAGGTAGCTACGTTTAGGACTCCAACGAGGCGGCCGACTTTAAAAAGCACTATGGGAACGGCAAGGAAACTTCGAAGAGCTTCTTCTCCAATGCCTGGTACATACTTGAATCTTGGGTCGTTCCACGCGTCGCGTACGGCTAAAGGTTGTCCGGCTTGAGCGGCCCATCCAATGATCCCTTCGCCAATTGCTAGGGTTGTGTGTCCCACGGCTGTTTGTTCGAAAGCTCGTGTTCCGCTCAGGATCAGCCGATCGATGGCTTCGTCGTACAGGTAAATTGTGACTTCTGGTACTTGCAGAAGATCAGCTACCGAGGCCACGGTTGCCTGTAAGACCTCATCAAGTTCGAGTGATGAGTTGATGACACTATTAATTTGATCAAGTGCTCGAATGGTGTTGTCGAGAAGCGTTTCTCGGTCAGCAGGTGCGGTGTTTGTCGGTGTTTTCGAGTTATAGCCCCGAACTAAAGATTGGACAGTTCCGGTCTGAAGTTGAACCAGATGGTCCAAGAGCTCCCTCTGTGTGGAGGCATCAGTATTGGCCAGCGCGTTACTACCGAGTGCTCCAATTCGCTCAAGGGCTGTTGCGAGCAAACCGGAAAGGGATCCGCCATGCTCAGCTGCAGTAGCTGCCATGGTTTCAATGTGGTGCAGGAATTTCCGGTTTCCGCCCAGCTTTAATAAGAGCTTCGTTTCAACGGAGTCACTGACAATCGGAGCCTGTGCTTGGTCAGTGAGCCAAAGAGCAAACTGTCTTTGGCGGTCCGATGTATATTTTTCGGTGCTCATTCGGGTTGCTGCTTGCTCAGCACGCTGCGTGCATGGCAATGACGTTTCCAGCTACTTCTAATTGTTGTCTTGCCCGTGGAGCATGCGGTGTTCCCACGCACGCCAGTCTTTTTCCGAACGAAGCTCGACAACCTCGCGAGGAGCTGTAGGTGTGGCCGTTGGCGTCGTCGTCGCAGGCAATGGCTGGTCGTACATATAGCGCTCGACTTCGGTAGCCGGGATGCGCCACTCACTATCCCGAATCCGAAATGCCTTGAGACGCCCGTCCTTGATCAGCGTTCGGATTGTCTGTGGATGCGACTTCCAGGCTTCGGCCAGCTCGCGCACCGTCCACACCAAGCGTTCCTCACTACTCACCATCCACCTCCTCGGCGATCACCCGTGTGGGGCGCCAATTTCGTCAACGTCTAGGGTTGATTCCTGGGTGAATCCTTGAGACGAAAGCTTTTTTGGTGTTCTCCGGTGTTGCTTGAGTCTAATTGCCGGATTAGAGGCTCTGAATCCCGTAGCGATGAGCGTTATGCGGATTGCTTGGTCCATTTCCGGGTCGACGACGGTTCCAAATATTATGTTGGCGTCTGGCGCGACAACTTCTGCAACGTGTTTCGCTGCATCGTTCACTTCTGCCATGGAAACATCGGCTGATGCCGTGATGTTCAAGAGGACCCCGCTTGCGTCGTCTATCGATGTATTGAGCAGTGGGCTATCCATTGCTTCACCGACAGCGTGCATAGCCCGCTCTTCGCCATGGGCTTGGCCAACTCCCATCATCGCGGTTCCCGAGTTCTGCATTACCGAACGAACGTCGGCAAAATCGACGTTGATGAGCCCCGTGGTTGTGATTAGATCGGCTACTCCTTGAACACCTCGGTGGAGCATTTCGTCGGCTATCACGAATGCATCCGTAAACGCTGTGCGCGTGTCTGCATGTTTAAGAAGTTTGTCATTGTGCACAGTAATGAGCGTGTCGACTCGGGGTTCGAAGGTTTCTAGTCCTTGCTTGGCTATTTCGGTGCGACGGCTTCCTTCAAACGAGAATGGGACGGTCGCGACCCCTACGGTTAACGCGCCGGCTTCTAGGGACAGATCAGCTATCACAGGTGTAGCACCTGTGCCCGTACCGCCGCCCATACCTGCGGTAACGAAGACCATATCGGCTCCTTCGATTGCGCGTGCAAGAGCATCAGTACTTTCCGTTGCTGCACGTTCACCAAGTCGAGGGTCTCCACCCGAACCCAAGCGGTTCGTGCATTTTTCACCTATCAAGATCTTGCGATGCGCCGTCGACGAATTCAGGTCCTGCGCATCGGTGTTAACGGCAATAAACTCAACCCCATCTAAACCAGATTTCATCATACGGTTGATCGCGTTGTTTCCTGCTCCGCCTACTCCAATGACACGGATGTCTGTGACACCGGAGTTTTCGTCAGGTGGGGGTTGCATTTCACGACGTAAAATCCGAGGCACTAAATCTTTAGGTCGGTGAAGGTCAGTAAGGCGGTCGGGATCAAACCCTGTAGGAGGCTTAGGCGGCACGTGATCGAACCTCGGCCGCTAGCGTTTCGTAAGCCTTGACTGCACGCCGCGCTCCGCGGTCTTTGGGATCGGCGGCGAATATTGAGACACCGGAACTTGCAGCTTCAAGAATTTTGCTGTTGGTTGGGATGTTTGCGTCAAACACACTTGCCCCCCATCGATCACGTAGATATTCAGCTACGGTTTTTTCTTCACGTAGTCGGCGATCAAACTTACTGAGAACAATTCCGAGCACCCGTAAATCTGGATTAAGAATCGTTACTTCCTCAATGCTTTGATTCAACATTTGGAGGCCCTGGAGCGAGAAGAAACGAGCTTCGGTAGGAATGATGACCCACTCAGCAGCTACTAACGCATTCAACGTCAAAACGCCTAGGGACGGAGGCGTATCAAAAAATATGAATTCGTAATCCGACTCAATCTTTGAAAGATGTTCACGCAAGCGCAGTTCGCGACCAAGTTTTGAATGGAGTTCGACCTCCACACTTGCGAGTTCTGGCGTGGCTGGGACCACATCTACCGTGACTCCTAGTGGGTCGTCTACGCGATATCGCGGGATTTCCATGTCGCGATCTCTAAAGGCGTCAGCCAGTGTTGCATCCATGATCCGGTCAACGCCGAAGGCGGACGTCAGGTTTGCTTGAGGATCGCAATCTACAACCAACACGGGCGAGCCCGCGCGGGCTAACGCCGTAGCTATATTGCAGGTGGTGGTGGTTTTGCCAACGCCGCCTTTTTGATTGGCAACGGCGATCTTCACGGCCATGGGGTTCTCCGCATACTCGTCGTCCGCTGGCCCCCTCAGCAGCGACTAAGTCGAGCGTGATGCTATGCCAGCCTAATTTATCTAGTCAACATAATTTATCTTTTATTCTTTTATTCTGTTCGCCAAGTACTAATAACTCTCGAGTCGTGATAGCCTCGATCGTTAACCAACAAGTCCGAGGCCGATGGCAACGACCGCGAAAGCCGCGATCGTTCCCGACCTCGCTGTGGATTTAGCTCCGAGCCACCCAAGTGGCTTGCGTCTGAAGACGCCTGTGCTAACAGCTTCGGGAACCTTTGGGTTCGGCGACGAATATCGGGATGTCGTTGAGCTAAACCGTATTGGGGCCATCGTTACAAAGACTGTTACGCCGGAACCTCGGGAAGGTAACCCAACGCCTCGAACGGTCGAAACCCCTGCCGGCATGCTGAATTCAATCGGCCTACCAAATCCGGGTGCTGAAGACGCAGTTCGAGAGAAAGCTCCCATTTGGAAGGATTTGCCGTGTCCGGTAGTAGTAAGTATCTCGGCTCATGATGAGTCAACTTGGACTGAGTTAGCGGCACAGTTTGAGGGATTGACCAACGTAGTGGGAATTGAGGCTAATTTGTCATGTCCGAATGTCGCCGGTGGTCTAGATTTTTCTACAGATCCGGATAGAACCGCTGTGACGGTTGAAGCCGTGAACAAAGGCACCACCTTACCTGTTATTGCGAAACTCTCGCCCAATGTGACTGATATCCGAACAATTGCACAGGCTGCTGAGGATGCCGGAGCGCATGCACTGTCTTTAATCAACACTGTTCTCGGTATGGTTATCGATCCAGATGCTGGCCGACCGTTTCTCGGCGCTGGTGTTGGTGGTTTGTCCGGTCCAGCGATTCGGCCCATTGCGTTGCGCTGTGTGTTTCAGGTAGCTGAAGTGGTGTCGATTCCAATCATCGGTATCGGTGGCATAGTGACCGGGTCAGACGCGCTCCAGTTTTTTCTCGCGGGCGCATCTTCTGTTCAGGTTGGAACCGCTACTTTTAGAGAACCTAGAGCTGCTGAACGATTGGTTTCATGTTTGCATGAATATCTGGAGAAACGTAGTCAAGCATCAATTAACGACATTGTTGGGGGAGCTCGGTATTAATGTTCCTGGCCTTGGGTCAGTCTTAAAAACATTTAGCCGTGTCTAAAACTGTCAAACATCAGGCGGAAGAGCATTCTTGGCTGATTTGTGGATGACCTTTGTTATAGTTGGATATTGCTTTTCCCCCTTTGGGTTTCAACGAGTTAACACGTGCCGTCACCAAAAGAAGAAGTTCGACATCGACGTCGCGCAAAGCAGGTTCGACGTCAAAGATTCTTGCGGGCGCGAAACATTCGAGCGCGTTCTGCTGTTCGCACATTTGTTCGTAAGGCTGAGGCTGCTATCGACGCTGGTGATGTGGAGGCTGCGGGTTCCGAAATTCTTCGTGCACAAAGCCAACTGGATGCGGCGGTTCGAAAAGGTTTGATTCATCGACGACGAGCTTCGCGCAATGTTTCACGGCTCGTCAGGCGCTTTAGGGCTGTAGAAAAGGGCTAGGCACGAGATTTTCTGGGTTGGGCGGCGAGCCGGGCGGTAAGGATTTCCAATTGCGCTTTGTCGTCGGTCCTGCCTGACTTCAAAGCGATGTCAGTTCTTATCACTTCCGCGTACATTGCAGCAACCAGACGGTCAGACATGAAGTGGGCACGGCGCGCAAGTGCTTGGGCTCTAAATTTCGGAACGCGAGCTGCGTGAGCTACATCCTGAGCATTTCCTCCATCGGCTACGATTTTCCGAGCGATGGCGAGCTTTCGAAGATTTGTTGTGATGTCCGACATGATCAGTGCGGGTGCGGTTTCCATGGTGAGCATGTCGTCGAGGACGCTAAGCGCTTTCTCAGCGTTATGGTCGGCCACCGCATTTATATAGTCCCATCGTGAATGCTCGCCGATCGCAGCTGCCGCGATATCAACATCGCTTTCTTGGATCTCGCCACTAAAACCGCGATAGGCGGCAAGTTTTGCGATCTCGCTCTCGATCATGTCAGCGTTAGTGGTTACAAGTTCAATCAGTCTTTCGGCGGCAGCGGACGATAGATCAACACCTAAATCTCGTGCAATGGATTTAGCATAACGGGTGGCTTCGGCAGAAGTTAGCGGTTTGAATCGTTGGATAGTGGCGCCGTGTTGAGCTAATGCTTCGAAGGCCTTAGCTCGAGTAATCATTCCTCTGTCGTCAAGATTCAGGTATACCGATATTGCGAGGTCACATGAGGAATTGTTCGCATTCATAAACTCGGTTAGCCATGCAATTAATTGTTTCCGCCGCGGTCCTACAGAGGGGGCATTTTCGAGATATCCCCGCCGTCGATCACCGAACATCGAAATAGTGCTGCAGGCATCGTTTAGTTCAACGATTCCGTCCCGAACTCCGTCCAGTTGGACGAACTCCAAATCATCCGTGTTTGGTCGGCCGAGCACGGTATGCACGGAATTTTGGAGTCGAGAACCTCGTTCGCCGAGGAATATCGTCAGCACCGATGCAGCCTACGCGGATGCTTACCATGATGCGAATTTGGGTTTTTCCAAATTGTTTTGGCACCATTGAAATGTTCTTGTTTATGTACATAAAGATTTACGGATCCCGTCGTCGTGGCGTGGGTTGTTTGTACAACACAGAGGCGATTCATGAGCACCCAGAGCGATCGTGGAACTATCGAGCAGGCATTTAAAGGTAAGGCTCCCGGCTCCGCCCACCTTTATGATCGAGCTAGGGCAGTTCTTGCGGGCGGTGTTACTCACGACACCAGAATTCATGCGCCCTTTCCGATCATGGTTCAGCGGGCACTAGGTGCGCGCAAATGGGATGTCGATGGCAACGAATATATTGATTACACCATGGGGCATGGCGCGCTAATTCTGGGGCATAGTCACCCTGTTCAAGTTCAGGCAGTTCGGGAGCAGATCGAGTTGGGGACGCATTATGGTGCGAGTCACGAACTGGAAATTCGGTGGGCTGAACAAATCAAGCGGATGGTTCCGAGCATCGAAAAGCTACGCTTTCACTCATCCGGTACGGAAGCCACGCACATGGCCATGCGTTTAGCAAGGTCATACACCGGCCGCGATCGCATCATAAAGTTTGAGGGGCATTTTCACGGGTGGCATGACTACGCCACGGTCGCTGTAGAGGAACCTTATGATGTGCCAATGTCCAGTGGGGTGCCAGTGGCTACGCGGAGCACTGTCACAGCCTTGCCGGCAGATTTGGATCGTGTCCGAGAAGAACTGGTTAGAGGTGATGTTGCGGCGGTAATTGTTGAACCGAGTGGCCCGTCGTGGGGAGCCGTTCCATTTCCGACGGACTTTGTTGAGGGTCTTCGTCGACTGACGACAGAACACGATACCGTGTTGATCCTTGATGAAGTTGTCACAGGATTTCGGATGTCTCCGGGCGGATTTCAGGTGCGTGCTGGCATCACACCAGAGCTCACGACGATGGCCAAGATCGTGGCCGGAGGTCTTCCGGGTGCTGCTGTTGGAGGCCGTGCCGAGATTATGGATCGGTTGGAAAAAAGGGACGATCCTGCTTGGGACCGTGGAGAGCGGATTGCACATCCCGGCACCTATAACGCGAATCCGATATCGGCCGCTGCTGGTGCCGCCGTCCTCGAACATATTGCTGACGGTCGGGTACATGAACGTATCAATGAATTGGGGAGCCAGCTTCGTCACGGTTTGCAGGCTGTGTTTGATCGGCACGACATAGGTGCTGTGGTTTATGGTGAAACGTCCTATTGGCATGTAAGTCTCACGGGGCAGCCTGCGAAATCTGGCTGGCCAGGTGCTGGGGGTGCGGCTCTGAAACGGGCTCTTCTCAATGAAGGTGTGCATCTAATTTCGAATGGGGGCTTTGTCAGTGCCTCGCACGAGGAGGCTGATATTGAGCAAACGACGATTGCGTTTGATGTGGCGCTGACAGCGGTTGTTGGCGAGGGATATCTTGCTGGTTCATGAAAAGGAATGTGACCTATGAAGATTGAAGCCAAGCTTGCAGAGATGGGCATTGAGCCACCTGAACCATCGATTCCAGACACGTTACCGCTGCGGGCGTGGAACGTGAGCGGAAATCTTGTTTATCTATCCGGGGCAGGGCCTACCGATGAGGCTGGGAATACACCGATTGGGAAAGTGGGTCGTGACTTTGACGCCATTGAGGCCGCTGGGTTTGCTCAGTCAATCGCGGTTGCTCATCTGGGGGTTCTCAAAGACGCTCTGGGTGATCTCGATCGAGTGATTCAGATAGTCAAGGTGCTTGGCATGGTTAATTGCACCGAGGATTTCACGGAACATCCGATGGTGATCAACGGCTATTCAGACTTGTTTGTTGAGTTGTGGGGAGAGAATGGTAGGCATGCGCGTTCTGCTATTGGTATGGCGCAATTGCCTGGTGGAATGGCTGTTGAGATCGAGGCTATCGTGGAATTTATGTAGAACGGGTTGAAAATATGGGTTGTGCTAAGAGTTCTAGGTTGGTCAGTTCGATGGAGTATCCGACTCGTTAGCCCAGCCCACTGGAACTTCAACGGCAATGACATTCCGGCTATTTCGAAGGTCAGGTACGGGAATGCGAACGTACCCATGAGTCATTCCGAAATTGAGTATCCGCTTGGTGAGTGCGACGTCGTGGGCGCAGTACTGGATCACCTTCGCACGATTTTCTTGATCTCCGGAGCGCCAAAGTCGAACAGCCTCGGTGCCATCTGGAAGCAACTTTTCTTCACCGAACATCGTGTGTGCGATGTTGTTGAGGCTCATGCCTTTACGTCGACCTGTAATCCGCTGTAAATCTTCAAAAAGGTCAAGGGAGGTATGGTGAAGTTGGTTTACCACGCCATATGCTGATAACACTGCCAGATCAAACCTCTTTGAGTTAAACCCAATAACTCGTGGAAAAGTGTTCAGGTAACAGATCAGCTGGTGGGCATCAGCCTCGTGCCACACGGTTTCAACATTCTGGTCATCAACAGTTACTGCTACCGCAAGGCCAAAGTCCTTGATGTTTTTCCACCCGCCATCCACTTCGTGGCTGAGACGTAACGTCTCTACGTCGAACACGACGTATCGGGACCTGTCGGTTCTGGTTGGGGGATCGGTTGCCATTAGTGCATTATGACGGAGTTACTTCCAACCATAAAAAACACGTTCATTCGGCAAAAATGCCTTGCCGGCCGGTAGGCCCACTGCTAGTGTTTGGTCTGCCAGTTTGGCTTGACCTGTCTCTAGTTTACGTGGCTGTCTGGTCTGGTTGGCAATCATAGGAAGCGAATGAAGCGTTGACGGGGAAGAGTAAGCTCCCCGGAGTGTCCAGAGCGAGCCGGGTTTGGTGGGAGCCGGTGGATTCTCCGAGCTGAACGTCACCCCTGAGCTGACTGGCTGAAAGGAAGCTGTGTAAGCCAGTCCGGTGCCCTCCGAAACTGGGAGAATGAAGTGGTCCGAATATTGATCGGGCAAGCGGGGTGGTACCGCGGGTTGTATACCCGTCCCTAGAGCAAGGGACGGGTTTTTTATTGGTCGGCTTTTACGTCGAAAAAGGATGGATGGTAATGAGTCAGGTCGCGAAGAGGCAAGGAGCGCGTTGTGCGCTGAGCCTAGCGGTCACCGTACCCGGCGGAGCCGCCGGATAACCGTCGTCTCCGCCTAACGCAACAGGGTTAAAGCACCACCTATTTTTGTTTGAGTTTTTCTCAGGAGTCCCAAGTGATGTCTTCTACTAATGGCCGGTCGACAAATGCTGTGAATACCGATTCGCAGATTGCTCGGAGCGGCGGTGATGTTGTATGTGACGCGATTCTCGAGGCCGGTGTTGATGTGGTCTTTGGCATGCCAGGTGGGGCTTCGCTTCCCTTCTACGATGCGCTGTATCGATATCAAGACCGGATTCGACATGTTTTGATTCGTCATGAACAGGCTGCTGGATTTGCTGCGAACGGTTATGCACGGGCCACTGGAAAAGTGGGTGTTGCCACTAGTACATCTGGTCCTGGGGCAACCAACTTAGTGACCTGTATGGCTAATGACATGATGGACTCGGTGGGCGTGGTCTATATCACGGGACAAGTGGCCCGACCTGCCATTGGATCTGACGCATTTCAAGAGACAGACATTACAGGCATTTCCATACCTGTAACCAAGCACAGTTACCTTGTACTCGATGTGGACGATTTGCCCCGGGTAATGAAGGAAGCATTTTATATTGCCTCGAGTGGTCGTCCTGGCCCCGTCCATGTTGACATTCCGAAAGATGTGTTTGTCGAGACGACAACGTGCACCGCGCCGCAGTCACTGGATCTTCGCGGCTACATCACGCCCACGGCCGGTGATTCGGCGTTGGTGGCTCGTGCAGCCGAGGTTATCAACGCGGCTGATCGGCCCATCATCATGGCTGGTCACGGCATAGATATTTCCGGTGCGGCTGAACAACTGTTCGCGTTAGCGACTCGAGGAAACATTCCTGTTGTTTCTACGTTGCATGGGGTCGGAACTTTTCCTGAGACCCATCCCCTGTCGTTTGGAATGCTTGGCATGCACGGGTTGGCCTACGCGAATTTTGCTATGGGGAAAACCGATTGCATTATTGGCCTAGGGACCAGATTTGACGATCGTGCTGTGGGGAAGGTTGAAGAGTTTGGTCCGGATGCCAAAGTTGTTCATATCGACGTTGATCCAGCTGAGATTGGCAAAGTGCTAGCGACTGACGTGCCAATCGTCGGTGACTTAAAGATGACTCTTGAGCGTTTATTACCCTTAATAAATCATCATGATCGTAAAGCTTGGTTTAGCCAGCTTGATTCATGGCGCGGGCGCCATCGATCGTTGGATATTCCTGAGAGTCCAGAATCCGTTCTTCCTCAGGAAGTTGTTCGGGCAATCTACGAGGTTTCTGGCGGGGATGCGCGCGTGATTGCGGATGTTGGTCAGAACCAAATGTGGGCGGCCCAGCATTTTTGGTATGAAAAGCCACGAATGTTCTTTAGCGCTGGGGGTTTAGGTCCAATGGGATATGCCTTGCCCGCTGCTATGGGTGTGAAGTTGGCTGATGACCGTCGTGATGTCTGGTGTGTGACTGGCGATGGTGGTCTGTTGATCAATATTCAGGAGTTCAACACCTTGGCTGCTGAAGGTATCAATCTGAAGGTGGCCATTCTTAACAATGCCCATCTTGGAATGATTCGTCAGTGGCAGGAATTCTTTTATGAGGGTCGATATATGGGGGCGTATCTGGACAACCCAGATTTTGCTGCTGTTGCTAAATCGTTTGGTTTGCACGGCGTGGGTGCAACGACGCGTGAGGAAATGAATTCGGCTATAGAGATGGCCCATGCGCATGATGGGCCAGTGGTGCTTGATTTGCATGTTGACCAAGTCGAGAACGTCTATCCGATGATTGTTCCAGGAACTGGTGTGGCTAGCGTGATCGAGGATCCTCGATGAGCGAACCTCAGGTGCATACGCTTGTCGCTACTGTTCAGGATCATCCTGGGGTCTTGACTCGGGTGGCGAGTCTTTTCCGACGACGTGGCTTTAATATTGCTAGCTTGGCGGTCGGGCATTCGGAGGAGCCTGGATATTCTCGGATGACGATTGCTGTCGAGGGCTCGGCCGATGAGGTCAGCCAGTGTGAAAAGCAGCTGTACAAGTTGATCGAGGTGGATTCAGTTCGGAACCTGACTGGGACTGCGGCGATCATATGCGAACTTGCGTTGATCAAGATTCGAGTCAGTGCGCGTAGCGATGAACTGGATAAGGTTACGCGTAACCATGGCGGTGAGATTGTGGATCGTAGTGAATCCTCAATGATTGTGCAGATGCCAGGTGACCAGAAAAGGGTTGATCAGTTTCTCGATGTAATTTCCGGGCATCCAGACGCCTGGCTAATTGAAGAGATATCTCGAACAGGTGCGATCGCGATGGCTCGCGGAAGCACTCATGGACGAAATGGATAGGGCTATGGATAACAAAGTTCTTTATGAAAAAGACATTGCGACTGATGAGTTGCAGGGGAAAAAGGTTGCTGTTCTCGGCTACGGGAGTCAGGGCCATGCTCATGCTCTGAATCTTCGGGATTCTGATGTGGATGTTGTGGTTGGGTTGCGGCCGAACAGTGGGTCTCGTGCGCGCGCCGAGGCGCAGGACTTGTTGGTCTTAGACGTAGCTGAAGCGGTAGATGCGGCAGAAGCCGTTATGCTGGCGCTTCCTGATCAGGACCAGCCTGCGGTCTATAGTGAACAGATCGCGCCAGCGCTAAGGCCTGGCCATATGATTATGTTTGCGCATGGTTTCAACATCCACTATGGCCAAATTCAGGTGCCTGAAAATGTTGATGTGGCGATGGTGGCGCCAAAGGGTCCGGGACACATCCTCCGTGATTTGTTTGTTGAAGGCGTCGGAGTTCCGGGTCTTGTTGCCGTTCATCAAGATGCAACTGGGCGTGCCCGTGATGTCGCCTTGTCTTATGCCAAAGGTATAGGGTGCGCTAAAGCTGGTCTTATTGAGACTACTTTTAAGGACGAGACGGAAACTGATCTGTTTGGTGAACAGGTTGTGTTATGTGGTGGTGTAACTGCCCTCGTCAAGCAAGGGTTTGAGACTCTGGTAGATGCTGGCTATGACCCTCGACTAGCCTATTTCGAATGTTTGCACGAGCTCAAGCTAATTGTGGATCTGATCTATCAGGGTGGTATTAGCTACATGAGACATTCGATTAGTGACACGGCTGAGTATGGAGATCTTGTATCGGGGCCACGTGTTGTTAACGAGGGTTCGCGGCGCGCCATGCAGGAGATTCTTTCTGATATTCAGAACGGGAATTTTGCTCGAGACTGGATTCTCGAGAATCAGGCTGGTCGTCCGGCGTACAATGCTCTCAAGAAGAAGGATCAAGATCATCCGGTCGAGGTCGTCGGGCGTGATCTACGAAGCATGATGGATTGGCTTCCAGAGACGAGAGAATGAACAAGGCTGAATACCAAAAATATCGTCGAGGCGTGCAACATCTCGCGCTTCCCGACCCCTCCCGTTAGCGGAGGGGATAACCGGGGACGTTTGCGGTCTCTGTTTTGACCGCTCTATATAGAGGTAAGGAATTGTCGCCATGCGGCACGTACGAATTTTTGACACAACATTGCGTGACGGTGAGCAAGCTGCCGGCGGCGCGCTAACCATCGACGAAAAGCTGGAGATTGGACGGCAACTGGCTCGATTGAAGGTTGATGTTATTGAGGCCGGATTCCCGTTTACTTCGCCCGGGGATTTCAAAGCCGTCGAACTGCTTTCACGGGAATTGAAAGGTGTGGAAGTCGCGGCCTTGAGTGGTTTCAAACGTGAGCAAATTGATGCTACGTGGGAAGCCTTGAGCGGTGCAGAGCGGCCCTTATTGCATATTGTGATTTCAACGAGTGATATTCACCTCGAGCATCAGTTGCGTGAACGACGTGAATCGGTGATCGATATGACTCGCGAAGCCGTGACGTATGTTCGTGACAAGACTGACCATATTGAGTTTTCTGCGATGGATGCCACGCGTTCGGATATTGGTTTCGTGGCTGACGTGTTTAGTGCAGCCATTGAGGCTGGCGCCTCCATTGTGAATTTCCCCGACACAGTTGGGTACGCCCAGCCCGAGGAATTTGGGCTGATGGTTCGGCAGATCGTTGAGCAGACACAGGGAATTGAAGATGTTGTTCTTTCTGTGCATTGTCATGACGATCTGGGGCAGGCCGTATCGAATTCGCTGGCCGCGATTTCCGAAGGGGCGGCTCAGGTTGAATGCACGATCAATGGAGTGGGAGAACGGGCTGGCAATGCCGCGCTAGAAGAAATTGTGATGGCTTTGCGAACGCGTGGTGATTATTTCAAAGCTGATACTCGACTCAGTAGTGTCGAGCTGGCTCGGACAAGTCGCTTAGTTTCCAACTATATGGGCATGGTTGTTCCGCCAAACAAAGCTGTGATTGGCTCGAACGCATTCGCACATGCTTCAGGCCTGCATCAGGATGGGATGCTGAAAGAGCGTACAACCTACGAAATCATGGACCCTGCGGATGTAGGTGTTGAGGAAAGCAGCATCGTGTTGGGTAAGACTTCTGGTCGACATGCGTTTCGAGACAAGCTCGAACGTATGGGTCTGGAACTCGGCGAGACCGAATTTTCAAATGCTTTTAATGCGTTCAAGGAAATTGCTGATCGGAAGAAAACTATCACTGATCGAGATCTTGAGGCGATTATTCAAAATGAACAACATCGGGCGTTTCATCAGACGTTCGAGCTCGTGCATGTACAGGTCAGCACGGGCACGGGATCAATGCCAACAGCCACTGTCAAACTGCGATCCGACGACGGTGTTGAACACTCAGATGCTTCGATTGGTACAGGTCCTGTGGATGCGGTGTATCAGGCCATCAATCGTGTTGTGAATGTGCCTAATCGTTTGACGGAATTTTCCGTAAGCTCTGTGACCGAAGGAATTGACGCGATTGGTGAAGTTACAATTCGGATTGAAAGTGACGCGAAGGTTTTTAGTGGGCACGGTGCTGATACTGACATTCTGGTCGCCAGCGCTCAGGCCTATATAAATGCACTGAATCGACTTTTAGCAGGTCTGGGTAAGGAATGGACCGCGACTCTCGAATCGAACGCTGCGGCGGCAGCGGTCGAATTATCGGGCGTCTAGGCGTTTTTCAGATGGGCCGAACACTTCTTGACAAGGTCTGGGAAGCTCACGCTGTTCGTGAGCTTCCCAATGGTCAGACCCAACTTTTTATTGGCTTGCATCTTGTCCACGAGGTTACAAGTCCTCAAGCGTTTCAAATGCTTCGGGAGCGTGGCCTGAATGTTCGGTATCCCGACCGCACGTTTGCGACGGTGGACCACATCATTCCAACTGATGGGGCAGAGCGGCCATTCGCTGACGGGATGGCCGAGCAGATGTTTGTGGCCATAGAGGATAATCTTGCAGGGACAGGAATCCCGTTTTTCACGCGATCAGGCGGGCGTCAAGGCATCGTCCATGTGATTGGTCCTGAGCTCGGTCTGACCCAGCCCGGCATGACCATTGCGTGTGGTGACAGTCATACGAGTACTCACGGAGCCTTTGGTTCCATTGCATTTGGCATTGGCACCTCTCAGGTGCGCGACGTCTTGGCTACGCAAACTATGGCGGTTGGAAAACCCCGCTGTCGACGGATCACTGTTGATGGGAAGTTGGCAGCCGGTGTGTATGCCAAGGACGTGATTTTGGCCATCATTGGAAAGCTGGGTGTTCAGGGTGGTGCGGGATATGCCTATGAGTACGCTGGTGAGGTTTTCGATGGCATGACCATGGATGAGCGGATGACGGTATGCAACATGTCGATTGAAGGTGGGGCGAGGGTTGGCTACGTGAACCCGGACGCTACTACTTATGCCTATATAGCCGGTCGGGAATATGCCCCGGCTGGAAACGACCTCGTAAAGGCTGGAGCTTGGTGGGGTGCTATGGCATCCGATGAAAACGCGGTTTATGACGATGAGACGGCACTTGAAGGCGATTTAATTCCGCCAATGGTGACCTGGGGGATAAATCCAGGCCAAGTTGTTGGTGTGGATTCCAGGATACCGTCGCCGGCGGATGTCCATGGTCCTGAACGGCAATCTATACAAGAAGCTCTCGATCACATGCAATTACGTGCAGGTGGTTCCATTACGGGTATCCCGATTGATGTGGCGTTTGTGGGCTCATGCACAAATAGTCGGATCTCAGATCTCAGAGAGGCTGCTCGGATTGTTGAGGGTCGACGTGTACCGAAGAAGATAAAAGCATTGGCAGTTCCTGGCTCTCAGCGAGTTAAGGCTGAGGCCGAAGCGGAGGGTTTGCATGAGATCTTCCGGTCAGCTGGATTCGAGTGGCGAGAGGCTGGATGTTCGATGTGTTTGGCCATGAATCCTGACAAGTTGGTGTCTGACCAGGTCTGTGCGTCTTCAAGCAACAGGAACTTCAAAGGGCGTCAAGGAAGTCCTTTTGGTCGTACGTTGTTGATGAGTCCCGCAATGGTGGCTGCAGCTGCGGTTGCCGGAGAGGTGGTCGACGTGCGCTCGATGATCCCGGTGTCTGGATAGTTTGAATGACTAAGGAAGGAATAATCTGCTCGGTAACTGGTACTGGTATTCCGGTTCGAGGAAACGATATCGATACCGATCGAATTATCCCGGCTCGTTACCTGCGTGAAATTACCTTTGAGAATCTTGGCCCGCACGCTTTTGAGGACGATCGGAAGCAACTCGATGGGCGACATCCTTTTGATGATCAACGGTTTAGCGGTGGTCGAGTTCTTGTCGTCAACAGAAATTTTGGTTCGGGTTCAAGTCGTGAACATGCTCCGCAGGCGCTGATGCGTCACGGGATTTCTGCCATTGTTGGTGAGAGCTTCGCTGAAATTTTCCTTGGCAACTGTACGGTTATTGGTATTCCTTGTCTCACTCTTCCGTCGGAACTCGTTGAGTCGCTGCAGAGCTTGGTTGAGGAGGCTCCCGAAACGGAGCTTTCTATCGATGTGTCGACTGGTGCAATCAGTACAGGTCAAGCCACTTATCAGGCAGAGATTCCAGAATCCATTCAGCAGGCATTTACAACTGGTGCGTGGGATGCCTTGGCTACGTTGTTGGAAGCGGATCATGAGATAAATGACATGCATGATGGGTTGCCGTATTTCAGTGGATGGAAAAATCATTGAAGGCAGTCCAAGTCGTTGTCACTCCGGGTGATGGTATAGGTCCGGAAGTTGTCGCAGCTGGTGCACAGGTGTTGGAAGAGGTGGCTAGTTTGTACGACCTCCAGGTAACCCAAGTCGAACGACCTTTGGGTGGTGGCAGCATCGACAAGTTCGGAGAACCGTGCACCGATGAGGTGTTACAGGATGCACTAGATGCTGATGCGGTTCTTCTGGGAGCTGTGGGCGGACCCCAATGGGACGATCCTCAAGCGAGGTTTACGCCCGAGGAAGGAGTTCTGCGTCTACGCGAAGGCCTTGGATTGTATGCCAACGTACGACCGGTTCGTGTTCATGACGCTCTGTTAGGTCGATCTCCGCTTCGCCCTGAAGTTGTGCGCGGCACTGACTTGGTGATTGTGCGGGAGCTTACAGGTGGTCTGTATTTTGGCCGGCCGAAAGAACTGCGAACCGTTGATGGCGAACCCGCTGCTGTGGATACGTTGCTATATCGCCGAAGCGAGGTTGAACGAATTGTCCGTCACGGTTTCAAGTGGGCCAGTGCCCGCCGTGGCCGCCTCTTGTCCGTGGATAAGTTCAATGTTCTGGTTACCGGAAGGTTTTGGCGAGATATTGCGACCGAGATATCCAGGCAATATCCGGACATTGAGTTCTCAACGATGCTTGCCGATGCGTTTGCTGCGGCCTTAGTCCAACGTCCGACAGACTGGGATGTTGTGGTGACTGAAAATACCTTTGGAGATTTTTTGAGCGACGAAGCTGGTGTGTTTACCGGGTCATTGGGCATGCTGCCGTCGGCGAGCCTCGGAGATGGGCCGCATGCTCTGTATGAGCCGGTGCACGGTAGCGCTCCTGACATTGCTGGAGATCACGCGGCTAATCCACTGGCTACGATCCTTAGTGTGGCGCTGATGTTTAGACACTCATTTGGTCTTTCTCAGGCTGCTACGGCAATAGAATCGGCAGTTGAATGGACGTTGAATGATGGTTTTCGTACTCGTGATATTGCAGAGGAGGGTGCGCGTCTCGTGGATACTCAGTCCATGACGGCGGCGGTTATTGCCCGGATCGAGGGTCCGAGCACTAACTAAATGGATAAAGGACCTTGTTGCTAGGACTTGTCTTTAATCCCCACATCAAACTTCAACTCACTAGTCATTGAAACTGGATAATTCAACATGAAAATCGTTCTTTATGACACCACCTTGCGTGATGGTGCGCAATCAGAAGGTGTCTCATTTTCGACTGAGGACAAGCTTCGTATCGCAAAACGGATCGATGATTACGGGATTCATTACATTGAAGGTGGATTTCCAGGCTCAAATCCCAAAGACCGAGAGTTTTTTGACCGCGCGGCAGAGATGACGTGGCGACATGCCCGGATCACTGCCTTTGGAGCTACGAGGTATAAGCATCGAGACGTTGGGGACGATCCTACGGTGGCGGCTTTGCTGGCTTGTCAGACGCCTACCGTGACGATTGTCGCCAAATTTTCTCGCTATCAGGTAGAGACGGTGCTTGAAACTACGACAGAAGAAAACTTGGCGATGATTAGAGATACCGTTCGTCATTTGAAGCTTTCTGGTCGAGAGGTTCTAGTGGATGCGGAGCACTTCTATGATGGGTATAAGGATGACGCTGAATACACGAAGGCTTGTACTGAAGCTGCGTCTGAGGCCGGGGCAGACTGGATTGTTCTCTGCGACACCAATGGAGGATCGCTTCCGCAAGATATATCTGAATCTACTCAAGTGGCGTGTTCGTGGACCGATGTACCACTCGGTGTGCACATGCATAACGATGCTGATCTTGCTGCTGCAAACACGATAGCTGGGATAAGAGCGGGTGCGGTGCAAGTGCAGGGCACGATTAATGGATTCGGCGAACGTTGCGGTAATGCGAATCTCACGACGCTCGTACCGACACTACAGTTGAAGCTAGGTCACGCCTGTGTAACTCCTGAGCAATTGCAGCAGACGACTGAACTTTCCCGGTACATCAGCGAGCTGGCCAATACACCTCCAGATGCTTTCATGCCGTATGTGGGTCACAGTGCTTTTGCACATAAGGCTGGGTATCACGGCAGCGGGGTTCGGAAGGATTCTGATGCCTATCAACATATTGATCCCACTGTTGTTGGTAACGAGCCCAGAGTGTTGATATCTGAACTTGCGGGGCGTAGCAATATCGAAGCTCGGGCAGAACAACTTGGTGTGGCTCTTGATGAGACATCCATTAATGCGGCTGTGGAGACAGTCAAGTCGATGGAAGAACGAGGATTTCAATTTGAAGGAGCCGAGGCCTCGTTTTATTTGCTGTTACAGCGACTGCAGGCCGACTATCGTGCGCCATTCGAGTTTGTAGATTTCCTTGTGCTGGCTGAGACCCGACAGGGTCGCGATATGCTGTCTGAGGCAATGGTTAAGATTAAGGTTGGTGATGAAGTCTTCCAGACGGCTTCAGATGGCAACGGTCCAGTCAGCGCATTAGATCATGCGGCCCGGAAGGCGTTGGAAAGATTTTTCCCGTCTTTACAGCGAACGCACCTGGTTGATTACAAGGTTCGTATTCTTGATTCCACATCGGCAACTGACGCGAGTGTACGTGTGCTCATCCAGTCAAGTGATGGGACCAAGGAGTGGGGTACGGTAGGAAGCTCTACCGATATCATTGAAGCTTCATGGTTGGCGCTTAAGGACAGTTACGAATATGCCTTAGTTGTGACAGGGGTGGACGCCGTGACCTAAATGGCCATGTGATGGAAGACGGTTGCGGTTCAGGTTATGTGTGTACCAAGCGCTACTCTACAGTTCAGAAAATTTTCTTTCCGCCATAACTCCCGTCGTCGTCACCTACGCAGGCAGAGATTGTAAGAAGCAGCATAGAGGCTAATGCTCCGCCTATTACCGGGCGGATACATGTTGGGGCCAAATAGACGGCGGGCGTCTATGGGCATCGATTCGTGCTTGTTGTGGTGCAATGGACATTTTCTAGAGTCCACCGAAGTACGATGCACCCTAAATAGCCAACATTCCCCCAGGGTGGACTAGCGTTCTACGACGGTGCTGGTTCACCCGTGCCGAATCAGCTCCACCGCCAGACGAGTCGCATCGTGCAGAGCGTTATGCGGCATAAATTCCTTAACGGAGTGAACGTCGATATATCCCATTCCAAGGCACACGGACGTTATTCCTTTTTCATTGAACTCATGGGCGTCGCTACCCCCGCCGGTGCTTACGTGCTGGGTGGTCATGCCGGCAGCTTCAATAGCGGTGTCGGCCAGTTGCACAGCAGGATCGGATTCCTCCAGTTCATACGCTGTGTAAAACGTGTGCGTTTCTATTTCAACTGTGCCCCCGTACGTCTTTGCGGCCTGCATGGCGGCATTGGTAACGTCAGCGACCTGGCGTTCAAGACGTTCTTCGGAAAGGCTTCGGCTTTCTACGGTTACTGTTGCTTCAGGGGCAACGATGTTATAAGCCTGGCCTCCTTCAATGGTTCCGACGTTCGCAGTGGTTGTTTCATCAACCCGTCCTAGCGGCATTTGGTCTATAGCTCGGGCTGCAATGGAAATCGCACTAATCCCGAGTTCGGGTTCGATCCCGGCGTGTGCCGATTTCCCCTTAAATTTCATGACAAATCGTCTCTGGCCTGGCGCTCGCATAACAACCGTTCCAACCGGACCTCCAGCGTCGAACACAAAACAGCGTCGGCTGACGACATCTTGCGCGTCAAAGGCCTTAGAACCTATGTGGCCGACGTCTTCGCCGGTGGTGAATAGAAGTTCGATAGGCCCATGGGGCTCGTTTGATTCATGGAACGCTTGAATCGCTTCCATGATCGCGGCGACACCAGCCTTATCATCGGCACCGAGAACCGAGGATCCGTCGGAATAGACACCATCAGGTTTCACGATCGGCACCATGTTGGGTGTAGGGAGAACCGTGTCCATGTGAGCGTTCAAGATAAGTGGTTCGGAGTTTTTACCTCGTGCTGGCCATGTGCCGATGAGGTTTCCGTGGGGATCGGATCGCCAGGACACGCCGAGCCCATCCATCCGAGGTTTGATGACTTCGACCACCCGTTCTTCATCGCCGTAATAGCTGTCGACTGCTAGCAGTGCAACAAATGTTTCAAGCAGGCGATCGCGATTAATTGGGATTGGAGGAATTGCAGCCATAAGTGCTTGTGCCGTGAGTGAGCATATGCTCCATATTTTGACGCAATTGCTTGTTTGTGTCGCGGGACCTAGTTCTATACCTGATTCCAGTGAACACTGAACTCCCAGTCTTGGTCGGCCTCAATCCACCCAGTGATTTTCGATTCACGGGCCAGTAGCCTTCTGAGCTTTCCAAGGTCCGATGTGTTGATGGTGTTTATAGCGGTAAGGACAGGCCATTTATGTGCACTTGGTGGCGCCGACTTAAGGCCCGCTTGTTCACTCAGGAGTACAGCGACGACATTTGCAGGGGTCAGGGTTGCGCCGGTAGTCAGGCCCAGAAGTTGCTCAGCAAGCTCTGGACGATGTACAAAACGCCGGGTTAGTTGAGTGCCAACAGCGGCAAGGCACCCGACGGGAAGGACGGTGGTTGCACCTTCAGGCATGGCTGGCTCATGATCTGCAGGGAGTTTCAGTAACCGTCGTCGCGCGCCATCGGCTTCGACGATCAACACATCCGCGTCTGAATCGTGAAGAAGCGCTGGCGCCATTTCCGGTTCGATCCCCTCAAATCGACGGGGCGTGGGATTTGAGGTGACCACGGTGATAATGGGATGCGTCTTCAGGGCTTCAGGGAGTTCTCTGCTCCATGAGGTTGGTTTTGAGATGACCAACTTTGGGGATCTGACCATCGAAGGAGCGTGAATGACGGTTGATTTTGACGTCACGACACGCAAACCTCGGTCAGCGAGTGCATGTGCCAAGGCGAACATAGTGGTGGTTTTTCCGCCGGCTCCCACGATTGCAACGATATCGCCATATGTTGCGATGTCGCTGAGGGATGCGACAGCGTTCTCTGAGGAGTGCGATGCTGCTGGTTGCATAGGGGCAATTTAGCTCTCGTGGTTAGGGTGTTGCACTCGATGGATAAGCCTAGCTCTACAACGCGTCTTTTCGCTCACGGTTTGTTGATTGATTTTGCGACGGAAGTTCTTATGGGTGTCGGGTTGTCTAGTGTCGATGCTCGACTAACTGCCGACTCGCTAGTTGCTGCCAATCTTCGTGGTGTAGATACCCACGGGATCGTACGGTTGCCAATCTACGTAGATCGGTTGCGGCAGGGATTGGTTAATGTAAGTCCTGACATTAAGTTGGTGAGCGACGGACCGACCACAGTGGTGGTGGACGGAGATGCTGGACTAGGACAGGTTGTTAGTGATCGGGCGATCACGACGACGATCGACCGGGCGCGAGAACACGGTTCGTGTTGGACCGGCGTTAGAAACTCTACCCACAATGGCACGCAAGCCTATTGGGCCCTGCGAGGCGCACGAGCAGGTTGTGTGACCTTCGCATTTACGAATGGAGAAGCCATTGTGGCCCCGTGGGGAGGGAGTGAACGATTTCTCTCAACGAATCCGGTGTGTGTTGCTGTACCTACTGATCCTCCAGACGAACTTGTTTTGGATATGGCTACGTCGCAGGTTGCTGGTGGGCACATACTCCTTGCTAAGAGCCGGGGTGAGTCGATACCCGAGGGCTGGGCTCTCGATTCTGAGGGTAATCCAACTACCGATCCTGATGGTTACCTCAACGGCGGAACAATCTTGCCGTTAGGTGGGTACAAAGGAGCGGGGCTTTCGTTGATCGTTGACGTGTTAACGGGAATATTGTCAGGTGGGGCTTCGACGGTGGACGTAGGTTCAATGTACTGGACGTTTGATAAGCCCCAAGATGTTGGACATGCATTCTTGGCAATCGATGTGGAACGCATGATGCCGCTTGCCGACTTTAAGGACAGGGTAACCGCTACTTTGACGGGAATGCGTGCCGTAGCTCGGCGACCTGGTGTGGATCGTATTTATGCTCCTGGGGATATTGAGCGCGACGCGGAAGCTCACCGACGTGCTAATGGGTGTCCGCTTACGATGGATATCATCGAAAGCTTGTCCGTCCTAGCGGGTCAGGCGGGTGTTGAGATGCCTGCATCGAGCGGGTAATCCACATAACATCGAATCTCCGGCTTGGTTAATCTCACGTCGCACGTAAACTAGGTATGGGTCGTTTCGAATAGGGGTCCACATGCCCTCAGCTGTAATCACAGGTGTCACAGGTCAGGATGGTTCCTACCTGGCGGAGTTTCTTCTTGAGAAGGGATATACCGTCGTTGGGATAGTGCGACGGACGAGCACTGAGAATAATGGTCGTATTGCGCATTTGCAGGATGATCTTGTATTGGAGGCTGGCGATCTCCATGATCAATATTCGCTCATTGAGATTCTTCAACGCCATCGGCCTGACGAGGTGTATAACCTTGCGGCCCAGTCCTTTGTTCCGGCGTCGTGGCGGCAACCTGTCTTAACAGGCGAAGTGACGGCTCTTGGGGCGACGCGCATGCTGGAAGCAATTCGTGCCGTTGATCCAGCAATCAAGTTTTACCAAGCGTCCAGCAGCGAGATGTTTGGTCAGGTGCAGGAATGGCCACAGAAGGAGACCACGCCGTTTTATCCCCGTAGTCCTTATGGTGTGGCCAAGCTGTACGCTCACTGGATCACGATTAACTACCGTGAGAGTTACGACATGTTTGCTTGTTCAGGTATATGTTTTAACCATGAGTCTCCAAGGCGTGGCATGGAATTTGTGACGCGTAAGTTGACCTATAGCGCCGCTCGCGTCCATCACGGGGTTGTCACATCGGTTCCGTTTGGGGATTTATCGACTAAGCGTGATTGGGGATATGCGCCTGATTTTGTCCGCGGCATGTGGATGATGCTGCAACAGGAAGAGCCGCGTGATTACGTGCTGGCAACGGGGGAGACTCACTCGGGATTGGAATTTGCCGACCTTGCGTTTGACCATATCGGTAAGTCAGCAAAGGATCATATTACGACTAGCGAAGACTTGCTGCGTCCAGCTGAGGTTGAGCATTTGTTTGGAGATCCAGGTTTGATCCGGAAGGATCTGGGGTGGGAGCCATCCGTCACTTTTGCGGAGTTGGTGCGGCTAATGGTTGACGCTGATATTGAATTGGTTGCCAGTGAAATTGCCCATGCGGAGGTCATGGCTGGTCGGCGAACGGACTGACTGGCCTGCTGGCAAATCGTGCCTGATCCGATCCTAGTTACTGGGGCCTATGGGTTTATGGGGCCCCATGTGCTCGAGGCTTGTTCTGCAGAGGGACATGAGGTTGTTGCGTCGACTCACGGAGATCACCGTGGAAGGCCTGTGAAGAATCTTGATCTTTGTGACGAAAAAAGCGTTGATGATGTGATCCGTGAAGTTCGGCCAGCGGTGGTTATCAATCTGGCTGGCGTGGCTGATCCGGGTGAAGCCAAGGCAAATCCGTTGCATGCCTATGATGTGAACGTGCTTGGTCAGCTTCGCTTGATCATCTCGATGTTGAGACATGTCCCGTCCGCACGTTTGGTGACATTGAGTTCGGCTGAGGTATATGGGAATGTTCAACAATCTAGTCCGGTCACCGAACTGGCACCCTTGGATCCGTATACGGTTTATGGTGCGTCCAAGGCGGCGGCAGAAATTCAAGCCAAGCAGTTTCATTACGCCGAGCAGCTTAATGTGGTCTGCTTACGGATTTTTGGTACGTTGGGACCGGGTCGATCGGCGGCTTATTTTCCGGGTCGACAGGTGCATCAGCTAGCGAAAATTCTTTGTGGTGAGAGTAAACCCATCGTAGACACGTTTAGTCTTGTTGGAGGACGTGATTATGTTGATGTTCGAGACGTGGCTACGGCGATTGTTGGGGTTATCGAGTGCGGGCGGTCAGGCAGGACGTATAACGTTGCGACAGGTTCAGCGACACCGTTACGGTTTTTGATCGAGCGTCTCATTGCCGTGGCGGGTGTAGATGCCGAGATTCGGGAGGTTGCGAGTCCTGCGCCTGGTCGGCAATCAATAATCATTGCTGGAGATTCGAGTCGGCTTGTGGAAGACACTGGTTGGCAACCACAGCGACAATTGGATGATTCGCTCCGAGACGCGTTGGCGTATGTGCAAGACGCCTCTAAATCAAAGGGTTTGGCCTAACGTGGTATTGAAAGAGACAGAGATCAAGTTCGGTACCGATGGGTGGCGAGCTGTTATTGGCGGGGATTACACGTTCCATAACGTTGGGCGTGTGGCGCAAGGGTTCGGCAGTTATGTTCGGAAACATTGGAATTGGCAGCGTGGGATAGTAGTCGGCTATGACCGACGGTTTGGATCTGAGAGATTCGCTGCTCATGTGGCATCGGTTTTGGTTGGCAACGGTATTCCGGTGCATTTGGTTGATCGTCCGTGTCCGACGCCGGTCGTTGCGTTTAGTGCGGCTCGGCTTCAGGCGGCCGGTGCAGTCATGATTACGGCCAGTCACAATCCTCCTGCGGACAACGGATTCAAGATACGGACTGCTACAGGAGCGGCTGTAGCGCCTGAGAATCTAAGTGAGATCGAAGATGAGGTGGCTCAGGTTGACGGTGATTCGGTGAATTGCATGGAGGAGTCATCGGCGGTCGATGCTGGGCTCTGGAATGAATTCAATCCTGACCAAGCGTATTTAGACCATATCAGCACGCTGATCGATCTCGATGGTGTCCGTGATCGAGATATAGAGGTAGTTATTGATGCGATGTATGGGTCTGCAGCTGCATGGTTGCCACGGGTGCTTGGTGGAGGTCGACTTCGCGTCAGCGAAATTCATAGTGCGTGGAATCCACGGTTTCCTGGGCTCGCTAGGCCTGAACCGATTCCGCCGCAGACGGATGAACTATCGGTGGCAGTTCGTGACAGCGAAGCTGTTGTGGGAATTGCGACGGACGGGGATGGTGATCGTCTTGGCTTGGTGGATGGCTCGGGCGAATTTGTTGATCAGCTCCGCACCATTGCCTTGCTTGCGTTCTATTTTCTGGAACACCGGAATCTGCGAAGACCTCTGGTGAAAACACTCACGACGTCGTCGATGCTGGAACGACTCGGGAAGATTTACGACGTGCATGTTGAGGAAGTCGGCGTAGGGATGAAGTACGTTGCTCCAGCGATGATTGAGTTGGATGCCATTATGGGCGGTGAAGAAAGCGGCGGTTATGTGTTTGCGCCCCATATGCCCGAGCGGGATGGTGTTGTGGCCGGACTGTATTTCCTTGATCTCATGGTTCGAGAAGGCAAGACGCCGGCGGAGCTCGTTGCGATGTTGTTTCAGAAACTGGGTCGTGAATATCATTACGGTCGTCGAGATTTCAGATTTCCTGCAGAAGCAAGGTCGGCCATCGAGGAGAAGGTCCGCATGTGGGCGCCAGACTCGATTGATGGTGCAGCTGTACTCCGACGCAATGATGCCGATGGCTTTAAGCACTATCTGGATGACGAGAGTTGGCTGTTGATCAGATTTTCAGGCACGGAGCCGTTGTTGAGGGTGTATACGGAGACCACAACGGTTGACCGTGTAGCTGAGTTGCTTGCGATAGGGGCGAGTGCTGCTGGAGTGGAGGAATAGATACGTGAGCGATCAAAAGGTGGCTGTTGTTGAAAAGCCGTGGGGTCGGGAACTGATCTATGCGTCGACTGAGCTCTATATCGGAAAGATCATCGAGATCAATGAAGGGGCCCGACTCAGCCTGCAATTGCACGAACAGAAGGACGAAACCATCTATGTTTTGGACGGAACCCTGCGACTCGTAATTGGCGATTCGCCGGACACTCTCACGTCTCGTGATCTTTCAGAGGGTGTGAGCTTTCGGGTGCAGACAGGCCAGGTCCATCGGTATCAGGCTCCTTATGGAAGTGTGCGAGTACTTGAAGTGTCAACACCACATCCGAACGATGTTGTCCGGCTTGAGGATGACTACGGTCGAGAGGGAACCTCAAACGCCTAGGATTAGTTATTGAGGTTAGGGTTGCCCAGACTTGGGGGGGGCGATTTGTTGCTGAGTTGCTAGGGCAATGGCTTCTGCCACCACATAGATGGCCGCGCAGGCTGTCCCGGTGACCAGTACAGACAAGACGTCACGTATTGTTTCGTGGGCGGCGCCGTACCCGAGGATTGTGGCGATCAGAATTACTGCAAGACCTCGCCACACTCGGACCTGGCCAGCGCCGATATGGAGATTTGCGGTCACGGCGACGATCGCCAACAGGCCTGCGGCAGCGACGGCCAATGGGAGCAGATCTGCATTTGCTGTATAGCGATCGTTGAAGATCGTTGCGTACGTAAAGCTTGGCCACTTCAGGATCGTGAACGCGGTTGCTGTAACAACGATGGTCATGAGTAGCAGACTCATGATGTATGTTCGCATCACGTTGCCGCCGGTGGTTGCATGCCAGACGATGTGGGGGAGGAGGACTGTGCCTATAGCCGTGCCGCCCCAAAACACCATGCGGCCAACCAGGGAGAGTGCAGCATATTCCGCCGCCTCGATTGGGCTGAAGACAATTTTTGCGACCAGCACATCGAGATGCAATAGGCCTGCGACAACAAAGAGAATCACTGTCACACGGACGTATTCAGGAGGGGTGAAGCTCGAGACAGGGATTTTTACTGGGCGAGGATGACTGGAAGGTTGCACGTTGCGTCGGACACCGATCCACCCCATTACTATGCCGCTTATGGCAGAGGCTGGACTAGCTAGCAGGGCTCCTGTGGGGCCCCATGTGAACGCCGCAACGGTGATGCCTCCGACAGCAATGCGCCCCAGGCCGTGGCTGGCGAGCGTGAAGCCAAGGCCCATGAAATTCCGCGTACCCTGGAGCAGGCCACGTGCGACAGGTTCGAAGGTCAAGGTGCCGGCACCAATGGCTGCAATTACAAGTGGCCATGGGGACTCTAGTTGAAGCACGGACTGAAGGATCGGGGCTGCGGCGGCAATGCCAATAGCTAGGGTGATTGATATCAAGCCGACACGACGGGCATAGAGGCGCATGCTGGTTCTCAGCGTGACAATTTCCCCTAACGCGACGAGTTCAGCTGTGCGCCGTGCAATAAGGGTTTGGATGACGTGAGCAGGCGTGACAAGGAGTGATAATCCACCAAGAATGGCAATAGCTGCGGCATAACTTTCTGGTTCAAGAAATCGCGCCATAACCAATTGGAATATGGATGTTGCCGCACTACCGACGACAAAAAATGGAATTAAGGTGGCGTTGTCGCGCAGGAGTTGAGCGGTGGTGCCACGTTCGGCTGCCACAGTTGTTCGCCCTGGTAATTTTGGAGCGGTGCTTAGTTCTTATAGTCGTCGCGGACTGGGCTCCAGACCTCAACAAGAAAACATTTACTCGTCGCAACCGCTCTGTGCGGAACATTCGAGGGTACTACCCACGACCCGCCAGCTTCGATGTGGTGGGTTTCTTCGCCTATATCAAAATCAAAGGTGCCCTCTATGCAATAACCAATTTGCTCATACGGATGATCGTGTAGGGGGACCTCTCCTCCGGGTTCGATATGAATTTCGGCAAGCAACATCGAATTACCCCAGAGCATCGTGCGTCGTTGTACGCCGACCATCATCTGGGTAAGGGGACGGTCTTCACGTTTGTTCACTGGCACGGCAATTCTCCAATGTTTCGCAACTTAAGCTGCATTGTCGCAAGGTGCGAGCACCTGTAGGTCACTGTTTTTCTTTCTGGGTTTGTGCTCGACTCACAAGTGCAGATTGCTAGGTTTTCCTACCGTGCTCAAGCATGCGTTCAATCATATGCAGGCTCGGCTTTTCCGCTTCGACGTGGGAGGGTGCCCAGTCGCCTTTCAGTCCGGTTTCTGTGACGACGCAAACAGTTTCGTCGTTCTTGTCAATAACGTGGTCTTTAGCCAAGCGAGCCGCTACGGCTACCGGTACGGTGCCTGTCGGGCCGACCCATAGACCTTCAAGGGAAGCGATTGTTTGCTGCATCGAAAGTATTTCATCATCTGATACACATCCAGCTGCTCCGTTTTGCTCACGGATTCTGCGAAGGGTGAGGAGTCCTTTGCGGCCCATATCGCCTACGGCGGTGCCCTCAGCTATGGTGTAACCGATGCTTTTGGGTTGAAGGTTTTCGCCAGACGTCCACGCTGTAGCGATGGTGTTAGCTTCATTCGATTGTGCTGATATTGGCCGTGGTACATTTTTAACTAGGCTCATTGCTTTTAGGGTGGACCAGGCTCGCTGGCTCGCCAGAAGTGTTTCGCCCATTCCGACGGGATAGACCATGGTGTCTGGCGCTCGTCTGCCGAGTTGCTCGAAGACCTCTAGGGCAACGGTTTTTTTTCCTTCTTGCTTGTAGGGGTTGCGTGTTGCTCCTCCGTCAAAGATCCACTCCTTGTCGACTGCTGCGTCAAACACGGAGATCATGTCGTCGTAGCTGCCGTCGTACCAAATCGCATCGCTCGAGACACCGACGATATGTGCCATCTTTGCCTGCGTGGTTTTTGTGTAGCAGAAGACTGCACCTCGAAGCCCGGCTCTTGTCGCGTAGGTGGCGATAGATGATGCCGCGTTCCCCGTCGACACAACCCCAATTACCTCGAACCCAAACTGTTTGGCCGCCGCTGTTGCTGTTTGACTTGATCGATCTTTGACGGTTCCAGTTGGTAGGCCACCTTCAAACTTGATCCAAAGCCTGGGGATCCCAATGGCAGCTCCTAGTCGCGGTGCTGGAATTAAGGGTGTGGGCTGTTCACCCAGGGAAATGAAATGTTCAGGTTGGTGAATGGGCATCCATGCTGCGTACCGCCACACGCCGGTGCGGTTGGTGTCGGGGCTGGCAAAGGCAGAAAGTCGTTCAAGGTCATATTTAATTTCAAGGAGACCGCCACACCGGGTGCAATTTAGATGGTAGGCCAATGGGTGTTCCGTGTTGCAGTCCACGCAAAACAGGCCAATCGCTAAAGATTCGCTGGGCAAAGGGTTGGTTTCTGGATGCGATATCTACTAAGCGTAGCTCCTAAGCAGACGTCCCGCGTTTCAACTTGCGTGAGATGGAACTTCTCTGAAGGTTTTGGTTGGTCCAGGAACAAAAGAAAGCGCCCCGGTTAAGGGGGCGCTTTCCAAAGGGGGTTAGGTGAGGTGTCGATTACTTGGTTTACAACACCTGGCCGTTACGACCGCTCGATCTGGATGCTGGAGGGCATAGCGTCCCGAGCTTTGGGTATTCGAGTCGTTAAAACTCCGTTCTTGTAGTCTGCGCTTGCGTTGTTGATGCTGGTTCTTACCGGAAGGGGAATTCTCCGTGAGAATTTTCCTGATCGCCGTTCGCGAACGTGGTAGCGGGTGTCGAGGTCTGGTGAGGTTTCATCGGATGTTTCCCGAGACCCTTCGATAAGCAATGCCCCATCTACGTGAGATACCGACATTTCGTCAGCACTGTAGCCAGGAATTGAGGCCCTGATGATTACGGCGTCTTCGGTTTCCTCGATATCAACAGGTGGAATCCACGTGGTTTCGTTAGCGTTGATCGGTTCCAGTGGTTGGCTGAGCCAATCCCGATCGAAGAAATGGCCGAACAAATCGTATCGATGCGTAAATGGTCGTCTTCGTATAGCGAGGGCCATCTGCGTCCTCCCGAAATCTATAAGTACTGTTATCCATGTGTGAATCATATAAGTTGAGTGCCTACCTGTCAAGTACTATCGTCATTTTAGTTGCGTGTGTATCACTCAATGTTTGGCCGTGTCTCAAGGTTTTTCCATGCATAGAGAGAAGACGTCATTCGACGACTATTGCGTGCTTGGGAATTCCAATCCGAGTTCGCCTGCCAGAGAATCTAGGTTTTCCATAACTCCCGGTGGATAGGAAATCCCAGCATTCTTTCTGGTTTCAAACAGTTCCCATTCGGGTTGGCCTGGCATGTGTACCTGTGCAAACCCGTCGGCTGGCGGCAGCTGGTTGACGGCATTGGTCTGAAGGTCCATGTCCTTTCTAAATTCTTCGATAGGGAGAAAGGCGTTGACATCGATTGCCATAAAAAACAGGCTGCCTTTTGGCCCGGATGTAGGGGGCTCATAGGCTCCCTTTGTGATAGTTGCGCCGTCTCCCGTGAGGCAGCCAGCGATTAGGTCATGGACAAGGCCGATTCCATAGCCCTTCGGTCCTCCAGCTGGAAGAACAAAAGCTGCTTCTGCTGCGTTGTTTGTGGGCAGACCGTCGGTGTCAGCCGCCACATTATCTGGTAGTGGTTGCTCGGCGGCAGCGGCTAGATGTATTTTCCCGATGGCGTAGGCACCGCAGGCCATATCAAGTACCACTGGATACGGGTTGTCCGAAGGGAACGCCCAAGCTAACGGCGTGTTCCCAGTTGCTGGTTCCTTGCTCCCGTATGCAAGGTTTATTGGTCCTGCCATGTTACTAGTTGCGAACCCTATAAATCCGGCGTCGGCTGCAAGCAATGCCCAGTAGGCAGCTGCTCCAAAATGTCCGGTGTTCGCAACCGATGCCACTCCAATTCCTCGTTCTTTTGCAATATTCATAGCCGCTTGCATGCCTGCGCGAGCCCCGATTTGTCCTAGTGATCGATCCCCTTCAAAGACAGCAGCTCCTTGGCTGTTGTTGGTAGTTCGAACCTTGGGATTGGGATTTGCTGTTCCAGCCTGAATTTCATGTATGTAGTTGGTCAAAAGCCGAACGCCATGAGAATGTACGCCGCGTAGATCTGCATGGATGAGGGTTTTTCCAACAAACTTCGCGTCGTCGATTGGGACGCCGACTTGGGATAGTGCACTAGTTGCAAAAATTTCCACATGTCTAGCGTCTATCGGTGGTCCGTCGTTTCGATAGTGGAGTTGCTGGGTCATACGTCCCACACCGGATCAACACCATAGTCTTTGGCTGTTGTAGCTACAGCTTCCAGTAGGCCATCTGGGTAGCCAATGCCATGGGCCACGCTTTCGGATTTCTTGAGAAACTCTGGCTCGCCCGGAGCCAGCACCTGATCGAACCCTTCGGATGGCTTCAGGGCATGAATCGTGTCCAGAGTTCGATCTACGTCCGCGGTAAAGTCATCTAATGGTCGGAATGCCTCAACGTTAATTACTGCGAATACCTGTCCTACGATGCCCTTATCCCGTTCGTCCGGCCCACGGTTCACTGCCGCCATGGCGTTAGCCAGAATTCCTGACAGTGTCTCCATAACGATGCCAAGGCCGAATCCCTTGGGTCCAGCAAACGGATTAAGCCAAACGAGTTCATTGGGATCAGTGGTCGGGTTGCCCGTTCGGTCCACCCCAACATCTGGAGGAATGGTTTGCCCGGTTTGTGCTGCGACACGGACCTTTCCCATTGCGGAGAAACCAACAGCCATATCTGCAACTACCGGATGATGCTCTCCTGCGGGAATCGCCCAAGCGATTGGCCCGTTGGTCAACGCGGGTTTACGACTGCCATAGGCCAGAACGTACGAGTGGCCACCGCCGCTACTGGTTACGAATGCGATGCATCCGGCCTTTACCGCACGAAGCGCCCAGTGGGCTGCTGGTCCGAAGTGCCGCCCGTTCTGGACACAGACCATGGCTGCAGCACCTTGTTGCGCTAGGTCAATGGCTCGCGTTATGGCCTCATCGGATGAGACCGCTCCAGGTGCGCCTTGAGCATCCAGCACCGTCGTCGAAGCGTGTTCTCGGATCACGCTGATTTCAGCTGTTGGGTTGATCACACCTTCCCGTATTTCAGCAGAATAAGGCGTGACACGGGTCACACCGTGAGAAAAAACGCCGCGGGCATCTGCTTCGACTAGAACATCCGCAATCAGATCCGCCCGGGGGCTGGGAACTCCGGCGGCTTGCATGACCTTACTTGTGAAGGCCTGCATTCGTTCAATAGGGACTCGGTTACCCACTTCGGCTGCAGCGAATGTGGAGCTCATTGGGTTGATGTTTTAATAGCTTGGCCGAGAATTTCAACACCGGCCCGAATCTGATCGTGGGTCGCATGGCTAAAGGCTAGTCGGATAGACCCTAAATCGGCGCCATCAACGCGGAACACTGTTCCACTTCGGATGAGAACTCCCTGGGCTCGACATCGTTCCAACACGTTGCCTACAAGGTCTGGTTGGTCAAGTGTGACCCAGACAAAGAATCCGCCGTTGGGTTTTTCCCATGTTGCGTGTTGTCCGACATATGTATCGAGCGCCTCGAGCATCACGTCCCGCCTAGTTCGGTATATCGATTGCAACTCGCTGATATGTTTTTCCATATGTTTTTGCATGAAGTGGGATGCCAATGCTGAACTAAATGGACTCGTGCCGCCGTCGGCCTTAAGGGGAAGGATCCGGTCCGCAAGTGAGCTCGACGTCAGAATCCATCCAAGTCGAATGCCAGCACCGAGAATTTTTGAGAATGTTCCAGCACGAACCACCATCCCACTACCACCATCAAGCTCGTACATTGAGGCTGGCCGATTCCCGTCGTAGTGCAGTTCATAGTAGGCATCGTCTTCGAGTATAGGGATGCGATGCCTACGGCATACCTCAAGCAGTTCATACCGACGTTGGAGGGTCGTTGTCCGGCCCATCGGATTCTGAAATGTCGGGATTGTGTAAAACAGAGCTGGATGTTGTTCTGAAATAGCTTTCTCAAGCGCATCGGGTAGAGGGCCATCGGTGTCCCATGGAATGTGAAAGCCATAGCTGCTTACACGACGCACAAATAGGGCTCCGAACGAAGCCTCATCGAGAGCAACCGGTTGGTTACGATTGGCAAATGTTCGCAATGTCAGATCAATTCCTTGGCCCGATCCATTGGTGATGATGATTTGTTCAGGATCAACCTCGAGTCCTTCAAAGAGCCGGAGTTTTTCCCGAACGACGTCTACGAGGTCAATACTTCCCTGCCGACGTCCATAGAGGAGCATTTCTGGGCTGTCGGGCAATGTGTTTTTTGCTGCCTCAACCATTGCTTGAAGGGGAAGACTTTCTTTTGCAGGTTGTCCCACGAGAAGGTCAGCAACAATGTCAGACGGGGCGCCCGAGGCCGACACCAGGAGTCCCGGCGCTGCTCGATGGCGAGCTTCCTCGCTAAGTAGCGATTCAAATTCGAACTCGTCAGTCACAGCTCTCTCACCGTATCTATAACTCTTGGCTAGTAAATTCCGGCCTCACTTGCAAAACCTTCTTCGGGCTTGGCTGCTACCGGTATCGGTCGATTCTCGCAAACTATAGCTTCAGTCGTTAGCGTCATCATTCCGACACTGGTCGCTGATTGAAGACAAGCAATCTCAATTGCCGCTGGGTCAATGATCCCTTTTTCTTCCATGTCCACATATTCGTTGTTAACGGCGTCCCATCCATGCCATTCGGGAAGTTTTCGAGCACGGTTTACAACCACTGATGGGTTCACACCAGAATTTTTGGCAATCCGACGCATCGGAGCTTCGAGTGCGTCAGCGATGATTCGAGCTCCAACAGCGGCGTCCCCCGAAAGCTCATCCGCGACTTTCACAGCCGCTGTCTGAGCACGCAATAGGGAAGTACCGCCACCAGGCACGATACCCTCCCGAAGGGCCGCCTTGACAGCTCCGACAGCATCATCGGCTTTATCTTTTAGATGACGCATTTCTTGTTCTGTGACCCCACCTACCGAGACGATTCCAACTGATCCTCCCAAGCGGGCGATTCGCCGATCCAACTTTTTAACAAAATTTGGTTCCATTTCTTCTTCACGCTGGGCCCGAAGTTGATTCTGTCGATCTTGGATGTCGGCTTCACGACCAGAACCTTCAAGAACGATCGTAGCTTCTTTGTTGGCGACGACACGCTTCGAGAATCCAAGCCATTCAAGTGGGACGTCTTGCCACCTAACCCCTAAGCTGTCTGAAACGACAGTTGCACCTGTGAGTACGGCGAAGTCTTCAAGCAAATCTTTTTGCTCGTCACCGAATGATGGAGATTGGATAGCCACCACATTGAGGTGTCCACGAAGTTTGTTCTGCAAAACAAATGAGAGGGCACCGCCTTTCATGATGTTGGACGCTATGAGTAGGTTGCGGTTGTCGCTGGCTGCGACCTTGTCAAGAATGGAAATCAGCTGATCCTCGTGGACTAGATCTTGGTCAGTCAGTAACACGTGAGCGTTCTCGAGGGTCCCTTGCATTTTGTGGGTGTCATTCACGAAGTAAGGTGAAATCCAACCCTTATCCACCTGCATGCCTTCGACATAACTTGCTTCAAGCCGGACACCTTTTCTATGTAGGTCCACTAGCACCAGACCATCGCGACCAACCCGACTCATGATTTCGCCAACCATTGCTCCTAGTTCTGCATCATCACCTGAGATCATGGCCACGTGTTTAATCTCTTCAGGTGTTTCCACCCGCTTAGCCAGGTCCCGAATGTATTTAATGGCTGCGTTAGAAGCGGCTTGCAGGCCTTCTCTAATTGCCATGGCATTAGCACCGGCTGCAATGTTGTAGAGCCCTCGATGAACGATTGCCTGCGCGAGCACGGTAGCCGTGGTCGTACCATCTTCTGTCTGCGCATTCGTCTTGGAGGCAGCTTCTTTCATGATCTGAATACCCAGATCATGAAGGACGTTATTTACCTTCTCAATTTCGTTAGCAACGGTGACGCCGTCATTTGTGATCTGCGGCGCACGAAGCGTCCGAGCAAAGGCGACGTTTCGGCCACGAGGCCCAAGTGTCGACCCAACGGTGTTGGCAACGATATCGATACCAGCACGAAGGGTCTCTCGGGCCTCCTGACCGAAACGTACTTCCTTTTTCTCGGGCTTGGGCATGTTGTGCCCAATCCCTCCGGGAAGCCGTCCAGGCAAAAGTCGGCGCTAGCTAATGATTGCGAGCACATCGCGCTCGCTAACGATCAGATAGTCCTCATCGTCTAGACGAATCTCGGTGCCTGCATACTTCGCGTACAGGACCTTGTCGCCCTCTTTAATCTCAAGAGCAACCGTTTTACCGTCATCAGTCACTCTGCCTGCACCTGCAGCAATTACTATGCCTTCTTGCGGTTTTTCCTTGGCTGTGTCGGGCAACACGAGACCGCTAGCAGTCGTCTGTTCCTGATCTTCTGGCTGAATCAATACGCGGTCGCCAAGCGGCTTCACCTTGGCCATCCATTTTCCTCCATTACAGTCTGACGGTAGATCACTTTGTCTACGTCGTAGTCGCCAACAACTGCCGAGCACGTCGACAGTTAAACGCGGGGTACATAAATCTTAGCCGAGCACCAGACAGCGGCTCAATACCAAACCAACTGTGGGTCGGCAGCCTCGATGGTACCCTAACGGAAGTGGCGTTGCATCGTTTCGTGGCGTTGGTTTTTCTGAGTGATTTGGCGGTGCCGACGTTTCGAGGTCCGGTCGTCCTATTCTCAGAGTCTTGAGAGGTCGATGTTCATGTCAACGGAAACTTACGATTTGCTGCTTCGGGGTGGTCATGTTATTGACCCGGACTCCGGTTTTTCTGGTCCGGCTGATATAGCTGTTGCAGGGGGGGCAATCTCGGCTGTTGGCAGCCAAATATCTGGAACGGCGCGTGAAACGGTGGATGTACGGGGTTCATATGTTGTGCCGGGGCTGGTTGATTTCCACGTGCACGTGTACTGGGGTTCGACTGTTTGGGGACTTGAAGCCGACAAGATAGGTGCTGCTGGCGGTACAACATCTTTTCTTGATACTGGAAGCGCTGGTGCGATTACCCTGCCAGGGTTTCGTCGATATGTGATAGATCCGGCTCGGACGACGGTAAGAGCTCTTGTTCATATTTGTACTGCTGGCCTTGTAACGAATCTCGGCGAACTACGTGATCCCAGGTATCTGGATGTTGAAGGCACCGTGCGTGCTATTGAGGCCAATCGGGATATTGCTCTAGGGGTCAAGATTAGGTATTCAGATGTGATTGTTGGGGAAGGTGAACAAGCGCGCGCAGCTTTACTGGCGGCGCTTGAGGCGGCGGAGCGATCCGGAACTTGGCTTATGGTTCATATTGGTCGAACCCCGGAACCAATCGCAGATGTTCTGCAATTGCTCAGGCCCGGTGACGTTGTTACTCATAGCTATACGCCGCTCGCTGGTGGCGTCGTTGACGATCATTCCCTGCTCGTTTCACCTGCGGCTATCGAAGCGCGGGCAGCAGGTGTCCAGTTTGATATAGGTCATGGTAAGAGTAGTTTTGGTTGGGCAACGGCCGAAGCAGCGCTTGCGGCTGGTTTTGCTCCTGATTTCATTAGTTCAGATCTGCATCGTGGTTGTGTGAATGGTCCGGCATTTGATTTGCCGTCTGTAATGACAAAGTTCTTGATGCTTGGGATGCCTATAGAAGAGATTGTTATGCGGTGTACAAGCATGCCGGCACGAAAAATGGGGCTTGATGCTGGCACGCTTCGTGTTGGATCTCCGGCAGATATTGCGGTTCTGGCGATCGATGAAGAGCCAGTTAGTTTTGTCGATTGCACAGGGGAATCTCGGGTGTGCAACCGTCGGCTATCGGCTAGCCATACGTATTGTTCCGGCGTGCGATTAGACCCCGAAATTCTTGGTGTGACAGAGGACCTGCCGGTCGAGATTTCCTCTCGTCCAATGGGAAGTGGATCTTGATCGTAGTGCTAATCGTCGATATATCGCGCTAATGCTGTGAAGGCGCGGGCGAGCTCCATGCCTTCGTCACGATCCATGTGGATGATCAGTCCTCGCTCGAACAGTTCGACGGTTACGGTTCCATGAGTGGTCTCTTCAGATACTCCCACAGAATCGCTTAGATACACTTCCTGAAAGACATGTTCGTGGTCGCCGTTGTTTGGCTCGTTTGCCACTTGTTTGATTCTCCTGCAGAGGGGAGATGTTCTGGCTGCGAGTGTACTTATGCTTTCAGCCGAACGCTTTTATTCGGAGCGCCTAACAGTTGGTTGCCTCAGAATCGTTAAGTGTGGGTACTTTAGGAGGTTGTTAGGTGCGCTTGTCGGGCAGGCGTCGGGGGTATACGTCCGGATGCAAAGAGCTTGTCAGACTATGACTGGATATATGGGATTGTGAATGGGCCTCTGGGGAGCACGCATGTCCTGTTTTTGGGTGCGGACAGTTCACTCATGCGCTCATTTATGTTTGTGCATGGGACACAGTGAGCAGACCGGATTTCATTTTCACTAAGACCGTCCGTATAGAGATGGATGGTTGCATGCGATAGCACGCGACCAAATATTTGGTTTTGCCATTGGTCGCTCCTGGTATGTGGTGTCGCGGCGATGGTTTTAACCATGGCGGCTGCAGAGTTGTTTTCTTTCAAGATATGGGCAAAATCCCCGTGCCCGATGCCATCACGGCATTCTGCTGCCATGACAATGTGCCCGCCTGATTTCACGATTTGATTGGCTGCATCCATACCCTTAACAGCCTGATAAAGATTTAAGTCGAGCGGATGCCCTCCATTTGTCGTTACGACTACGTCGTAGGGTTGTTCGACTGGTTGCATAGCGGCTTTCAGCACTTCCCGGCAGCCCTGTTGGTGGGAGGCTTCCAGATTTCCCGCGAAGATTCCTGATATCGATCCGTCAGCAGTAATCGAGACGTTCAGATTAAAATCACAACCAGCCATCAATGCTGCTTCGAGTTGTTCCTGGTGAACAGGATTTCCGGTCAGCGTGCCCCAGCGAGCGTTTGGATGGCTGATCATTGAAAAATCGTGGTTGTTGAGAATGCTATTTTCACCGGCTATCCCAGGCATTACCAGTTTGGGGCCGCCGCTGAATCCGGCAAAAAAGTGCGGTTCAATCAATCCAAGTGTGATTCGAAGGTCCGCATCCAGGTAGCGCTGATTTACGATTACTGGACGACCAGAAGATGTCGTTCCTATATCGCGAAGGCATGTTGGGTCACGTGCATCATGGTTGATGATTCGAAGTCGTTTGCGTAGGTCGGGTCCGAGCATCCGATCGAGCTCGGCTTCTCGTGTGGCTCGGTGAAGGCCGGTGGCCACCAGTATTTCCACACGGTCTTCCGCGTTTGGTCCAAGTTCAGGTAATACTGCTTCGAGCATTAACTTGTTGGGGGATGGTCTCGTGCTGTCAGGCATAACGATGACAACTGAGTCTTTGCCCTGTGCAAGCGTTCGGAGCGGTGGACTTTTGATCGGTTGACGTAATGTTCGACGTAGTTCTGATAGTGGGTCACTAATCTTTGGGGGATCGTGTGGCTCAATAACATCGACCGAGCCTGGAGGGTCAATCGTCAGGCGGTCTTCACCATACGCTAACGTTAAGGCCATATAGATACAGGTCACAAAATGCACGCGGTACTGTGAAGTTTAAGGGAAAAGCGTTTCAGGGCCTATTCTCGTGTTAACATAATCGCCCTTTTCCGGTGACGCACAAATCCGTTAGGTGTGGCTGTGTGAGGCACGGCAAGCACGATTTTTTATAGGGCGGAACCGAAACGCTTCTGGAAAGTTTTATCTAATGATGGATGTGACGATTGATGAATTTGTTCGTCATTTAGACGACGAACGGGGCTTGGCTGCAAATACTCTTGCTGCATATAGGAGTGACCTTCTTCAGTTTGAAGAATTCGTTCGAGGCAGTCGCTATCAAGGATGGGATGTCCCGCCCAAGCTAGTCCGTGAATTTATGTCTGACTTGGTTAATCGAGAATATCGGCAGGCATCTCAGGCCCGCAAGTTGGCGGCTGTGAAGGCCCTATATAAATACTTGAAGACGAACAATAAGGTAGTAAATGATCCAACCACTGGCCTGGGAGGATCGCCTGTTGCTAAGCGTCGCCCTCAGGTGATCTCTACATCTGATGTTGAGCGGTTACTTGAACAGGCTGCTGATCCATCAACGCCAGAGGAAATGCGGGATCGTGCAATGCTTGAGACCTTGTATGCGACTGGTTTACGTGTGTCTGAGCTTGTTGCTCTGGATCTTGAGGCTATAGACGCTGGTTTTCAGCGAATAAGCTTAGATAAGTCCACTAGTCGGTCTAGAACCGTTCCACTTAACGAACGCGCAGGGGAAGCGCTGCGCGTATACATTGATGATGGTCGGACAAAGTTACCTAGACAGACAGATGAGCCGGCCGTGTTCCTAAATCACAGGGGTAAACGTCTCACCCGCCAAGGTTTCTGGCTCATTGTTAAGGCGTACGCGAGTCGTGCTCGTATTGAGAAGCCAATTACTCCGCACACGCTTCGCCATTCGTTTGCAACGCATCGTTTGCAGGGCGAGGGCAATGTACGTGAGATACAGGAATTGCTAGGCCACGCTAGTTCTTCAAGCACTAAGGTTTATGAAGAGTTGGCCCGGGAGGCAAGAGAGGCTGTCTGAACGTTGGGGTGAAAAAGTTGGGTAACTTTGGATTTGGGGAAGGTAATTTAATTTTCCAGAAATATCCTCAAAAACAACGGTCGTGATTCTGGTTAGCAATCTATCTCGATCTCAAGTGGCTGCAGGTGGGCTCCTCAGATCCAGCCAAACCCGTAAAGTCGAGCTCGTTTGATATAAAAACGGACTGCGGCGTAGTCAGCTGGGCACACGTCGCCGCCTAGCCAGCGTAATGTCTGAGCCTTGGATTCTCCCTGCCAGATTTGATAGTCGGACCTTGCAAAGCCTTTTATAGGTTTACCCTCAGAATCAATGAGTTCGGCTGAAAGTTCTCCCTCGCCGACGGTTGACGTAACCGCGTTCACGCTAAGGCGCTTGCCTCCAGCGGGCAACAGAAACGACGTTAAAGAGGCTTCGTGTGGACCTCCGGCTGCGGATACAGCAGCCCAGTACCGGTCTTTCTCCCAGCTTGCTCGACAAAGCGAGGCATGGAATGGGTAAATAGTGTTGGTGTTTGAATAAGGGTCGCCATGTAGGCCTTCAGAAGCTGCGTAGTACACATACATTCGGTCGTTGTCTTCCACCAGTTCACGAGTCGCCCAAAGCATGCCGCCTCCATAGTCGCCCAGACGGCGTACTGGAACAGCTGGCTCTCGAGAAGGGCGGCTCCAGGTTCTACCATTGGGGCTTCCGGCTAGCTGTAAATCAGTCGTCTGAGCGAGGTTGTGGTAAACGGTGAGGACGCCAAGGAATCCTTCGGTAACTCGTCCCAGACAAAGTTCCATAAATTGCAAGTCTTGAGGATCGCGCCAGTCCGGTTGGACAATCGTTTCGAGGGGGCTCCATACGGAGCCGTCGGGGCTGGTGCGGCGGGCAAGAACTCGCCGTCCATCAGTGAAAATGTCGTACGGCACGAATCCGCCCGGCTGTATTGGTTCACCTATTTTGCTGTATAACGTATACGTGCCGTCTTCCATCTGATGGAAGAGCGCGTTATCGGCTGCGTTGTCTGGTCGGTCGTACGGCGTGATCATACGTTCGCCCGGGACTGCGGTTACGATAATTGGACCCTCGGTGGCGATCCAATGGATCCCGTCTGCGGACCAGTAGCGGTAAATCCCATACGGATGCTGCTCAGTGCCAGGCTCGAGCGGGATATCGCCAATTTGTCTTGGTGATCCCTCAGGCCGACCAGGAGATCGTAGGATGAACATCTCATAGCGACGATTCTTTTCGGCTTCTGGATGGATGATGACTGATGCATACATGCAGGTCCCACCAGAATCGAAGTCAAGCAGGATGTTGGTCTTGGGGTGTCCAGGCCGGGCAACTACGTCTAAAAGTGGACGCTCCCAGTTCACGCCGTCCGCAGAGACTGCGTACGTCAAACATCGACTCGCCTCGAAGTCGCCTAGATCCTCTTTAGTGGAGATGTTCCATATTTTCCACAGTCCGTCGATTGGGTCACGCAATACGGTTCCGTGGGCAAAAAATGCTCCAGAGTCCCAGGGGAAGTGTGGCTCGACTAGCGGGTTTTGAGGGTCGAGCTCGGCTGGTTCAAGGCGCCATGCGATTCCTCGATGTTCGGCGATGTCCGTTTCGAGAATCATCGAAAGGCAATTTGTCCGTACCAGTGGACCTCCAACGCTGATTCCCACTAGGTCCTCCAAAATTCGTGCAGCCAATGATAGTGGCGGGATGGGTGTGATTTGTGATGCTATCAGCTGAGCCCCATTAGCTCAGACGCAAACGTAGCAGGTGTATGAAGAAACGTAGACCTTCCGCGATAGATGCTTTGCTTGCGGCACGTAATCGACGATCAAACGTGTATGGCACATCTACAACTATTGTTCCTTGTCCCCGAACCAGGCATTCAAGAAGAATTTTGAAGCCTACTGGTTGCAGGTGAGATGTCGTAATAAGGACCCGACGGCATGCAAAAAATCCGCTCAAGGGATCTGTTGTTTTTCGAGCGGGTGGCAATAGCACCTGTGCTAGTCGTGACGCTCCCGAGCTTACAAGTTGTCGCCATCGATTGTTTAGGCCCAGTTCGTGACCGCCGGTGGTATACCGACTCGCAACCGCAAAATCTGCGCCTTCGTTTATGGCTGCGACTAAACGGGGAGCAATTGCGGGAGGGTGCTGCAGGTCGCCATCCATAACGATTACGATTTCTTCTCTAACCTTCTTAAGGGCGTCGACTACGGCTTGGGCGAGGCCGCGGCGTGTCGAACTGTGTTGGATGTCAACGCACGGATAGGATTTCATTAAAGTCTTGATTTCCTCTGTTGTGCCGTCGGTGCTGTCGTCAGCGAAAAAAATCCGAACCTGTGTTTTTCCGAAGGCGCGGATCGTTTGTTCGATGATCGGTGCTATGTTGCCCTGTTCGTTAAATGTGGGCACGATCACGGTAATGGAGGGCGTGGCGGTAACCGTCATACGAGGAAGGGCATTGCACGCGTTTGTTGGGCGAATCGAGCCTAGCATTAACGGAGGAAGTGTTTTCGTTAGAGGTGGGTTGAATCGTCTCGCCTCAATAAAGTATTAAGGGGAGTTCAAGACCTGTGGCTTTTGATGCACGAGATCGAACCACCGCGGTAGACCTGCGTCGTGTTGGTGACAAGGCTCTTGAGGTTGATTGGAAGGACGGCAGCACGTCTGTTATTGGGTTGTGGTTGATTCGGGTGTCGTGCGGCTGTGCTGTCTGCTGCAATGAACTCACAGGGGAACCTCTATTAGATCCGGACACCGTGCCTCTCGATATTAGGGCTAATCGTATTGCGCCTGTTGGGAATTACGCGATCACGTTTGAATGGAGTGATGGTCACGATACGGGGATTTATCCGTGGGAACTCATCAGGGAATTGGCTGACTAGCGAGAATTATTTGCGTGGCGGGATCGGTGTTTACGGCGTTTGCGGAGCGATGCAATTCCGAGTACGGCGGGAATACCGAGCAGGATGGTTGCAAGGCCGAGCTTTGTTCCAAGTTGTTCGGTGGAACCCGGGAGGGTTGCGATTCCCTTTCGATTTAGTTCAGGAACATCAACAGAGCTATGTTTGAAAAGCACTGGTTTGGTGGACGGATTAGTGACGGCTACCGCCATGGGGTGTTGACCGACGAGGGCGGTTGTCTCTAGTTGTTGCGTTCTTGTGTTTACGATGGAAACTGTGTGATCTGAAGAATTGGCGACGAATATCCAACGGCCGTCCTCAGAAACCGTGATGCCTGTGGGTCTGTGGCCAATTGTGAGTCGATTTACTAGGGTGCCAGTCGAAGCGTTGTAGATAAGTAATTGATTAGTGAGGTGACAGGACACATAAAGGTGTGTGCGGTTCGCCACGAGATCTAGATCGTGTGGCTGCGGGCAGTCATTCAATACTCTCTTCGTCTGATGATGGTTAGTGTCAATAACAGCTACTCCATTGTGGAAGGTGACAAACAGTGAATTGCCATCCTCGCTAAAAACAAGGTTTGCCGGGTTACGTCCTACCGGGATTTGCTCAATAACCTGCAACGACTGTCTTTCAATTAGGCTGACTGTTCCATCATGGTGATTAGTTACCGCTAGCACGTCATGATGAGGGGAGATTGATATCCCGATTGGATGAGTACCCACTGAAATCCTTTTGACTACAGTGCTCGTGTCGAGGTCCAAAATCACAAGAACGTTGTTGATGGAATCCACGACGTACAGAAAAGGCAAAAACGGATCGAAAAGCAGGGCCTCAGGTCGTCCCCCCAATGCGACAGTGGCGATCACGGTTTGTGTGCTGATATCGATAACAGAGAGATTTCTGCTTTTTCTGTTAGCAGTCCACACTTGATTGCCCAATGGTCTAAATGCAACGGCTTGTGTTCCCTCACCTACACGTATCCGGTCGATGGGACCGTAGTTGGTTCCGTCCAAGATGGTGACAGAGCTATCGCCGGCGTTTGTTACATAGAGCGCACCTCTACCGTCAGCATGACTGCTCGTAGCGACAATCCCGCTGAGGATGAATCCCAACGACAGGAAGGCAGAGAAACACAGCCGACCTACGTGCTTTGCGGTTATTTCGAGCATGCTTCTTACTAATATAAACAGTGTTAGGTAACCTTAAATCAACGTTATTGAATGCTGATTATGTTGAACATGGTGGGCTAGTTGAGTAGTAAGCCCCGAACACATGGCCTTTGTGATCCAAAAGTCTTGATATTCCCCTCAATGTGACGGAAGTAGATCACCATGTGTTGTGTCAGAGGTTTGTGTCGGAACAGGAACGTTTCATAGTTTTCTCGTATCGTCTCTGCATTTCTGGATCGCGCCAGATTAAGAACGATTCTTCCATGCTTTGGGCTCGCTCAGGTGATGGTGGCAGCGGCACCTCGATCTCAGCGATCGAGATACGATCATTTCCCCAGGCGTAGGCCACCACTTCGCCTTTGCTGACAATAAGATTTACCCCTACGTTTGCTTCCACGACCGGTACCCCGTTTTCCCGTGCACGTGCGATGACCGCATGATTTTGGTGGCGGCGACGAGACCCATATGCCGGGATCAACAGCACTTGGGCGCCGTCCATGACCTGTGTTCGAGCAACATCAGCATTCCATCGGTCGTTGCAGATCATGATTCCTACGCGACCTAAGGGTGTGTCGATTGCCCGTAGTGAACGGCCAACGCGATTAAAGTCCCAGGTGGTCGCTGTACCCTCAGCGAGTAGCACTTTTTGATGAGTCCCACATATTTGCCCATTTGGTCCGAGAACTACGGCGGTGTTGTAAATGCCGGTATCCCGACGTTCGGCAAATCCAAAACACAGAACGATATTCAGTTCATCGGCGATAGATCGAAAACGTTGTACATATGGTCCATCCATTGGTTCCGAAATTTCCCACATGTCAGACCGTCGTTTGTGGTGATGGATGGCATCCATCACCACGTAGCCTTCCAGAAACCCTTCAGGCGCAACGATTAACTCTGCCCCCTCGCAAGCCGCGAGCCTGACAAACATTTCAAGCTTGTCGGCGTTTGATGGCTTATCCCATTTGTCTGGTCGAAGTGACAGGGCGGCTGCTTGAATTGATCGGTACATCGAGGGTGTGCTCGTCTACGAACATTCAGTTCGAACGTGAGTTCTAAGAACTATCACAAACCGGTGGAGGATGTGTTTATCGCGTGTACAAATATCCGGGTTCTTTCAGGTTTTTCGGTCACGAGGGCCAAGCCATTCACGATCGGGAGTATCGGTCTCATGATTGATTGCACGTGCCATTTCAAATAGGACGTCGCTTAGGCGGTTGAGAAAAATCGTTACTTCAGGTCTGATACTGGCTTCTTTTCCTAGGCGAAGAGTTTCACGTTCTGCCCGGCGGCATATGGATCGTCCGATGTTTACATGGGCCGCTGTTGGTGTTCCACCAGGCAGGATGAAGTGTCGGAGCGGCGGAAGACAAGATCGATAAGTATTGAGCCACTCGTCGAGTGTTCTTACATCTTCGTGGACAACAATATCTCCGTGCTCTGCATGCGTCGGGTTTGCGACCTCTGAACCTAGTGTGAACAGTCGTTCTTGGATCCACACGAGTCTTTTGGCGTGGTGGTGACTGGGGTCAGAGCTGAGCACCAGTCCAATCACAGAATTCAGTTCGTCTATAGCTCCAAGTACTGCAAAGATCTGGTGGGTTTTGGAGATTCGTTGGCCATCGTACAGGCTGGTTTCTCCGCCATCACCATGGTGCTGATTGCTCATGGTTTTCCAGTATCGACCAAGACACGGCTAGCTGTCATCGTAGTGTGTTGGCGGATTGGAGGGTTTGTGTGAAGAATTCTGTTGTCTCGGAAATTACATTCTCTGAACCGAAATCGAGAAGATGCCCCTGATCCGGATATAAGTGGAGCGTAGTTTGGATCCCTTCTGAAAGCAGAGCGTGATGTATCTTCTTAGCCCAGCCGGGATTTACAACTTGGTCGGCTTCTCCTTGGTGGATGTCGATGGGGCCATTTGCGTAGCCCAGATAGTTTCCGCTCGAAAGAGTGGCTCGAAGGTTTTTGGAAGAGTCGCTGGCCGGTAACCGATAGTAAGCGGCGAGATCATCCATCCATGGACTTATGGGTGCCCATAAAGCAACCGGGCCTACATTTTCATCAACTATAGCGGCACGGAGGGCAAGTTCTGCGCCGAGGCTGTGCCCCCAAATTCCGATGGGACCAGTCTGTGCTTCTGGAATGTTGCGGGCTGCTGCCGCGAGGTTGAGTACATCTATTGCAAATTCGAGACGAATTCCAAGATTCAATGAGGAGCTGTCATCTGAACTACCAAGTCCCCGGTAGTCTGACGCTAGCGTGATAAATCCTCGCGACGCGAGCGCTTCTGACATGGCTCGGGTGCCTTCCCCAGTCTTATATCGGGAGGGAAGAGCGTAGCCATGATTAAGTATTACGATGGGAAAAGGTCCTGAGCCTATGGGGATGGAAGCGACACCGGTAATACGTAGTTCGTCAGAGATATAAGTCATGACGTATGAAGTGTAGGTCGGTCGACGGATCGCGACGTCATGCAAACGGATTTCGCCTGACTCGTATTTTCGGGCCAGAAGAGCTGGGATGGAAAGTTGGGAGCCGCCCGGGCTCAACTCGTCAGGTTTGCCAAATGTTGTCCAAAGGTCACAACCGGTAAGAGGCAGCCCGATGGTGCAGGCAGCTAGAGTCCTAAGTGCTTGACGTCGGGAGATAGGGATCTTTGGGGTTCGCGTCCTCACGCTTTGACCTTAGCAGGCAATGGGAAGTTATCCATTGCTATATCGGAAAGGTGGTTCTGTGGGATCTCGTGTACGTTCCGGTCCCGTTATCCCGGGGCCAATTTATTTGGCGATATTCCCCATATCTTCCGTGATTTTTTTGACTAGATCGTGGCCAACGGCATCTGCCGCTGCGGCAAGGGCATTAGACACTGCTAAGGCATTTGATCGACCATGACCAATAATGACTATCCCGTTGACGCCGAGTAACGGCACCCCACCGTATTGGTCATAGGCCGTTCTGCTCCGAACGGCTCGCAGGGCGGGGTACATGAGAGCCAAGCCTGGAATCGTGAAGGGTCGTTGTTTTACCGCGGACCGTAGCGAGGAAAACGCGAATTCTGCAGTCGCCTCAATGGATTTTAGGAATAGATTTCCCGTGAATCCGTCACATACGATCACATCCGCGTCACCGGAAAATATTCCGCCCGGCTCAATGTTCCCAACAAAATTAAGTGGTGTGGCGGTGAGTAATTTTGCGGCCGCTAATGTCAATGGACTGCCTTTGGAGGATTCTTCACCGATGCTTAGAACGGCCACACGTGGTTCGCTTTGGCCAAGCTGATGTTGCTTGTATAGCGTGCCCATCAATGCGAAGTCTCTGAGGTGTTCCGGGCGGGCCTCGGCGTTGGCACCTACGTCAATAACCAGTGCTGGCTCTTTGTGTGTGGGGATCATTGCGGCGAGGCCCGGCCTTTCCACTCCGTCCGCCCGTCCCACTATCAGGACCCCGGCGGCTAGGGCTGCGCCTGTATTGCCCATCGAAACCAGAGCTTGTGCCTCACCTGACTTGATGAGCTCCGCGCACCGACGAATTGATGCACGTGGTTCCGATCTGATCGTTTGAACTGGATGATCGGCCATGCTGATGACATCTGGAGCGTCGATTAGTGTCCAATCATCGGGATTGGCTCCGGCCTTAAGGAGTCCTCGCTTCATGAGGGCAACATCGCCCACAAGTGTGGCGTACAACCCGCTCGATTGGTGCCAACGCACAGCCCCTTCCAGGGTGGCCAAAGGTGCTCGATCGCCCCCCATGACATCAAGCGCTATTGCGGGTCTCCCCTTCTTCAACGTCGTGTCCCCGCTAAACGTCCAGGTTCCGGACATTACGGGCGTGATTCATGATGAAGCGGCGTCGCTGCGGAACATCATTTCCCATCAACGTGGAGAAGACATCTTCCGCGTCGCTAAGTTCAACTCTCAACATGTGGCGGTCCTCTGGGTTCATAGTGGTGTCCCAGAGTTGCTCAGCATTCATCTCTCCAAGGCCTTTGTACCGCTGAACATTGATTCTTCCCGACATCGATTTGAGCGCTTTATCCCGCTCATCCTCTGAATAGCAGTACACCGATCTCTGGGTGTTGGCAACGCGGAACAGCGGTGGTTGGGCGATGAACAGATGGCCGTCCTTGATGAGGTCGGGCATGCGGCGAAAAAAGAAGGTTAGAAGAAGTGTCCGAATATGGGATCCGTCGACATCAGCATCCGTCATAATCACTATTCGTCCGTACCGGATTTTTGTTACGTCAAAGTCGTCGCCATCGAATCCGCCCACAGCCGTAATGACGTTACGAATAGACTCGTTTGAATAAATTTTGTCAACCGTGGCCTTTTCGATATTTAGGATTTTTCCGCGTAGCGGCAATATTGCCTGAAATTTACGATCACGGCCCTGTTTTGCATTACCTCCTGCTGAATCTCCCTCTACGATAAATAGTTCGCAGCGATCAGGATTTCGCTCCTGACAATCGGCCAATTTCCCAGGCAATGCAAAGCCATCTAGAGCGCCTTTTCGTGAAACGAGGTCACGGGCTTTTTGGGCGGCGACTCTAGCTCGTGCCGCCAACATTGTTTTCTGCACAACCCGACGGGCTTCACTAGGATGTTCATGTAGGTAGACACCTAGCTGATCGTTGACGAGTTTTTGGACATGGCCTTCAACTTCGCTGTTACCAAGTCTGGCCTTTGTCTGTCCCTCAAATTGAGGATCTTCAACCATCACGCTAACAATGGCGGTGAGTCCTTCTCGGACGTCATCTCCTGTCAGATTTGGATCATTCTCTTTGAGTAAGTTGCTGCGGCGGGCATAGTCATTAAGCGATCGAGTCAGCGCTTTACGTAATCCGGTGAGATGGGTTCCGCCGTCGATGTTTCGGATGGTATTCGCGAACGTATGAATCTGTTCTGAGACGGTATCGCAATACACCATTGCTACTTCGATTTGTGTGGTTACTTCCTCGCCGCTGTTTTTAGTGCTGGTCATATCACCGTGGAGCACGATTGGATCTGGATGAAGCGGCGCTCGCTTACGGGTCAGTTGTCGTACGAAGGCCTTTATTCCACCTTCGAAGTAGTAGGTGACCTCGCGCCCAGATCGCTCATCCAGTAAGCGCATCCGGGATCCGGCGACTAAGAAAGCCATTTCACGGATGCGTTGAGCAATTGTCTCAAAACTGTACTCTAAGGTTTCGAATATTTGATCATCGGCGAGGAACTCAACCTCGGTGCCATGGCCAGTGGTCTTCCCCCCTTTTTTTACGTCTGCTAATGGGACGCCCCGTTCGTATTCTTGGGACCAATAAAATCCGTCACGTTGGACCGTAACCTTCAAATGCTGCGACACGGCGTTGACGACCGAGACCCCAACGCCATGCAGGCCTCCGGAGACCTTGTAGGCATCATTGTCGAATTTTCCGCCGGCGTGGAGTGTGGTCATTACCACTTCGAGAGCTGGTCGTTTCACCTTTGGGTGTATGTCGACAGGAATACCGGAGCCGTCGTCAGCGACACAAACCCGTCCATCCGTGGTGATACGGATGTCGATCGATGAGGCCCTCTTTGCGAGTATTTCATCAACGCTGTTGTCGACGACTTCATATACGAGTTGGTGTAGTCCTCGTGCATCGGTGCTGCCGATGTACATGCCAGGCCGTCGGCGAACAGCTTCAAGCCCTTCGAGGATGTCGATGTCTTTAGCTGAATACGCCATTCGGCAATAGCTCCTCGGATTTAGAAGTTGATTGGACTTTAGTCCTGATGTGACAGCAAACAGTCGCGTTTGCATGACTCTTTAATGACATATCTTCCGACAAGTCACGTCTACACGTAGCACTAAAGGAACGGTGCGCTACAGAACACGGAATTATTATTGAGGCGACGGGTGTTCCTTCCTATTCGACACCCGAACCGCCTCCGCTGCACTAGTGCTCGGGGATATCATGAATATAGAGAAAAATTTTACCATGGCGAGGGTGGTTTCGGGGGTTCTCGGAATCGATTCTTACTGCAAGAAACCATGTTTTGAAGCTTCAAAACCCGTATCGCGATTTAGGACGTAAACACTCCATTTTCTTGGAAGAGAGTGCCGTCAACGTAAATAGCGCCATCGATTCTTAGATCTTTGATCATGTCCCAGTGCACGGCGGATTCATTCTTGCCACCGGTAAACTCATAGGCTCGTCCGACTGCTAAGTGGACGGTGCCCCCCATCTTTTCATCAAAAAGAATGTTTCTAGTATGGCGTTGAATTTCGAAGTTGGTGCCGATGCCAATCTCGCCTAGCCGACGGGCGCCCGGATCAGTGTTGAGCACTTGCTCCAAAAAGTCACCGCCTCGCTCGGCCGTGGCCTCGACAATAAGCCCATCCTCAAACCGAAGTTCGATCCCATCGACTTGGTGCCCTTGGTAGAGCGCAGGGAATTCATAACGGATGCGGCCGTTCACACTATTTTCGATGGGGGCCGTGAAAATTTCACCGTCAGGCATGTTCTTACGTCCGTCGGCTGGTTCCCACGTACGACCTTTTGTTTGCAGGACCAGGTCAGTGCCAGGGCCGACGATATGGATTTCGCTACCACGCTCAAGTCGGTCCTTTAAGGTTGCCAAATGTGTGCTCATAGCTGACCAGTCGATGTTCGTAGCCCCGTAAAGAAAGTCTTCGTAATCACCCAACGACATTTCTGCTTCTTGTGCTAGGGCCGTCGTTGGGTAGTCGCACAGTACCCATCGGACGTTTTCAATGATCTGATCCATGACTGGCCGACGGGCGATCATCGTTTTAGCCAGTCGTGCAGGATCTACGCCGGCTAGTGCTCGAGTATTGCTTGTAGCTCGAATTCGAATGGCAGCTTGTATTGTGTCTGCTTGGAACTTGCTTACCGGATCTAGAAACTCCAACTGGTTATCGTTGCCATGTACCAAAAGGATTTCTTGTGCTTCTTCAAGTCCTACGTTGAGCCGTGGGTTTCCGTCTGCCTCCAGTACTTTGCGATAGCACGCGAGGAGTAAGGGGGCTGCAGCTTCTGTTCCATCGATGAGAACGAAGTCGCCGGGTTTAATTTCTGTCGAGTGCTGGACTAGGATGTTGGCGAGGGCGTCCACGCGGGAAGGGGTCACGGATTGGTTCCTTGCTGGCTAACGAGATGGTGATCACAAGTTACGAGTACAGTAACTCTCAAAGCGATTTGTAGCGAAGACACAGTTTGGTTTTAGGAGATTTATGGCAACAAATAGTGGGAGTTCTGGTTCACGACGGTGGCAGATTCTTAAAGCCACAACGATTTATCGTGATGAATGGGTTACGCATACTCAGGAGCATGTCCGGCTTCCTAACGGACATGAGATACCCAGGTACAACATTCTTAATCAGACTGACTTTTGCACCATGATTGCTGTTACTCCATCGGGTTTGATTCCTCTCGTCAAGCAGTATAAGCACGGTGCTTTGGAGGAAGTGATGGAATTCCCAGCAGGACTAGTCGATAAAGGGGAGACAGCTCAGGATGCTGCAATCCGTGAACTCCGAGAGGAGACGGGGTATGCGGGCAACATTGTGTTTGCTGGCCGGTTACTTACCAACCCGACACGGTGTCGAAACATGGCGCACGTTTTTGTGATTACGGATGCTGTGCGGGCGGCAGAGCCACGGCTTGAAGTGACCGAGGACATAGAGGTGGAGCTTGTACATATAAGCAAGCTGGAAGAATTGGTTAAATCTGGAAAATTTAGGGATGTAGGGTCGTTGGCAGCATATACGCTTGCCAAAGCGTCGTTGCCTGATTTGGGATGGGAAGAAGTGTGAGTTGGGCAAGTGTTTGCATGTGTGAGGTTTTGTTTTCGGGACGAGACCTGACGGAGGTGATGTTGTGAAGTCGTCTAGCACTGTGAGGCTACGACCGGATGTGGCTGCTATGCAGGGTTATGTGCCAGGCCAACAACCTTCTGAATCTGGATGGACGAAACTCAACACCAACGAAAGTCCAGCTGTTGCGCCAGGAGTACTCAAGGCTGTACGTGAGGCCGTCTCTAGTGAGCTACGACTATATCCAGATCCTACGAGCCGTGCTTTGCGAGAGCGGCTAGCTGACCGACACAAAGTTGTTCCGGAGTCGGTAATTGTGACTAACGGCTCTGATGACGCGCTAAATATTCTTGTGCGGGCGGTCTGTAGTCCTGGAGATCGTGTGGTGGCGCCGAAGCCTAGTTACTCGTTATATCCGGTGTTAGCCGGGATTCAGGGTGCTGAGATGGTGTCCTGTTCGCTCGGCGATCGGTTTGAACTGCCGATTCGCCAACTTGCTTCGGCTCGAGGAGCGGTGACATTTGTCTCCAGTCCGAATAATCCTGCTGGCACTCACTATGCAGCTGACGATCTTCGATGGCTGGCAGAGCAAACTAACTTGCTGGTGATCGACGAGGCGTACGTTGAATATGCTTCTGATGATCGGGTGGCGTTGGTTCGTGAGCTTCCCAACGTATGTATTACACGCTCGTTCTCGAAAGCTTTTGGATTAGCAGGGGTTCGCCTCGGATATGCACTTGGTCATCCAGAGCTGATCGATGCTTTGCATCGGGTAAAGGATTCGTACAACGTCGGCCGGCTTGCGCAAGTTGCGGGATTGGCAGCACTGGATGAAATAGCTTGGGCGGAGAAGCATTGGGAGGATATCCGTGCCCGGCGAAATAAGTTTGCCAAGGAGTTATGCGGAAACTTGGGCCTGCATGTATATCCCTCTGAAGCAAATTTTGTTTTTGTCGAGTGTGGAGATCGGGACGCTTCGGATGTCCAGGAGAAGCTTGCCGGCCGTCGAATTCTGGTCAGACGTTTTGCTGAGGATCCACTCTTTTCCAATGCGCTTCGCATCTCGATTGGTTCGGAGGAGGAGATGGCCAGACTTCTAGAAGCGCTTACATCTATTCTTAGAATAGAAAATTAGCGTTATGATTCCTGCATTCAATAATTG
>MDTE01091370.1_pt1 | contig 63373 bp, 67 predicted proteins | sample 811231 | NCBI WGS metagenome assembly MDTE01 (sample SAMN05326651, study PRJNA326480) | marine metagenome | isolation source: seawater | place: Indian Ocean: Red Sea | collected 2010
AAAATGGCTCCGGCGGTAGGATTCGAACCTACAACCCTTCGGTTAACAGCCGAATGCTCTGCCGTTGAGCTACGCCGGAATAATTTTTATTCTATCAGTTTCCAAATTTAAATCAAAGAATGAAACAGTAGAACTTATATTAATGAAACGTTTTCTTTGTCAAGGGACAGTTGTTTTTAATGTTTTATATTTTTTGATTTTTATTGTTTTTTTATATCAAATTCATTTATGGTTATTGAGATAACAAATAAATTTTGCATTCTGGAGTGATAATGAGTAGAGGACGTTCGGTAGGTTTGGCAATAGTGGGGTGCGGTAAAATCGGTAGAATACGGGCTGAGTTTGCAAGAAAAAACGCGGCGATTGAATGGATAGGTCTTTGTGATATTGATAGAAAAATTGGGGAAAAATTAAGTGAAGATATACAGGCAGATTTCTTCACCCAGGATTACAAGGAATTATTGTCTAGAAGTGAAGTGGATGCCGTTGTTATTTCCACGTTTGCAAGTGAACGAATGGGTCCAGTCCTTGGTGCTATTGAACATGGCCACTCGCTTTTTATTGAAAAACCATTGGCTACCAGTCCTGATGAGTCAGAAAAATTAGTGTATGCGATTGAAGATGCAAAGATTGATGCAGTTTTAGGTTATTCACAGCGTTTTCGAAGAAGATTTATGGAAACAAAGAATAGAATTGCAAGTGGACAGATGGGTGATGTAACTTCTGTAGTAGTGAGAGCTTTTCTGAATAGTTTTAATCCCAGGGTAAATTCTTTAAAATCCGAATTTCCACATCGTCTAACTCCCATGGTAATTTCTGGGACTCATTCTATGGATCTATGTCAATGGTTTATGTCAGAAAAAAAACCTGTAGAAGTATATGCGAAGTCTAATGTTGGTGAATTGGAAGAGTTTGGAACAAAAGATTCGACTTTTTCAATTGTGACGTACGATGATGGAAGTATGTTAAGCATGTCGGTTTGTTGGTCGCTTGCTAAGGTGTGGCCAGGGGAAGTGTATACGATGGATATAGGAATTGTGGGAACGGAAGGAGTGCTCACTATTGATGATTCGCATCGAGACCTTGTTTTAGCTACGGAAAAACCACATCCTACTCACAGACCCGGAGAAGGTAAACATGTCAGTTTCTTAGGTAGTTATCCACCAGGCGATTATGTTTTTGATCAGTTATGGGGGCCGATGCGAGAAGAAACTAAGTCGTGGCATGATAGAATCTGTTTAGGAGAAGAAACTCCTCATACGACTGCTTCCGAGGGTCATGAAAATCTAATGTTATGTCTTGCAATGGATCTTTCTGCAAAGATTCAAGAACCAGTAAAACTTCCTGTTCCAGTAGAAGAACTTAGCAAACACTTAAAATAATTCAACCTTAAGCATTTTTTGATATTTTAAGAACTAGAAGTCCAATAATTGGAAATGCAAGAAGAATAGAACCCAAAAATAAAATCCCAAACCATAATAAAATTCCAAATTGGAATCTGGTTAAGTAAGAAAAAGGACCGCTCAATAGAAATCCGCCAAGAACAGCGAAAATTATATTGAACATGAATGTCCATAAAATAAGATAACCGATCAATCTCCGGTTCTTTGATTTTTCAACTGGGAGTTTGAATGTATTTTCATTATTTTCCATACTGATAATGTAAGAGAAAATAATAAAAGAATCAATTTTTCTATTTATTTAATATTGGAGGAAATAAAATGGATTCGTACCATTGGGACGAAATTGTTCCACACGATAAAGGAGATAGGATACAAAGTGTTATTGCTGGTGAAAGAATAACAGTCTTACGTCAAAGAATACGTGCTGGAGGAAAAGTCTATAATCCACATGCACATCACCAAGAACAAATAAGTATTGTTTTGGAAGGCAAAGCGAAATTCTTTTTTGGAGATAAAGAAGTAGTGCTATCCCGAGGAGGAGTAGTAGTTTTTCCTCCAGATAAAGAGCATGCTACGGAAAATGTTGGAAATGGAGATCTTGTAATTGAGGAAATATTTTCGCCAGGGAATGAGACCCTAAATAAAATCGCAGCTACCCCTGATTAATTATACTTTTGAAGAAATTTTTTCCAGGTTTCCCAGTAAAATGTTCCGCCAATACTATATGTGTCATTGTGGCCGGCTCCTTTGATTTTAAAGAATTGCTTGGGTCCAGAGGCAAAGTCGAAAAGATTTTTCCCTTGTTGGAATGGAACGATTGTATCTTTATCTCCATGAAGAATAAGTAATGGAATTTTGACTGAGTGAATAATTGCTTTAGTGTCATATTTTTGTTTTATAAGCCATCCCAAGGGAAGGAAAGGGAAGATCCTTTTCCCCATCTCAATTGTATTCTCAAATGGAGATTCTAAAATTAAAGATTGTGACGAGGTTTTTTCTATAGATAACTTTGTAGCTACTGCTGCACCAAGAGATCTTCCAAATATAACGATACGGTTTTCAGAGATTCTATTTGCAAGCCAAAGATATGCACCTTCCATGTCTGAGTAGAGACCTTTTTCATTTGGTTTTCCTTCGCTTAATCCATATCCTCTATAATCAAAAATAAAGATGCCTACATCCAAAAATTTACGCATAAGAAGGATGTTCTCTATTCGATGTGAAATATTTCCTGCATTTCCATGAGCCCAAAGTATTACTGGGTTATCAGAAGAATTAGGAGGAAAGAACCACCCATGTAATTTGGTATTATCTTTTGCGGTAAATTTTACATTCTCATATTTAATACCTAACCCTTCTGGACTTGAGTCTAATAATTGACGGGGATGATACAGGAAAAAGTTTTCAATTTTCTCAAAAAAACTGATCATAAGGATTCCTGCTATAAATAGGATTATAAAGGTTAAGGATATTTTTTTACGCAAGTCTTTTAGCTCTTCTTATTTAAAAGATTTCTTCATATACTTTTTTTATACAAAGATCTTGGATTGTCGTTATCCCTTTTCCAGTAAGTTTATCTCTGCTAGTAGGGTCATAAATACCTTCTTGCATCCAAAAGAATTTAGGTAAATGTTTCATTTTTAAAGTTTGGTTTGTTATTTTTGAGATTTCGTGACTTCTTCTGAAAATATTTATCATATCAATTTCTTCTTTTATTTCCAGAAGTGACTTATACGCTTTGACCCCTAAGGATTCTTCAATATTAGGATTGACCGGAATAATAGTAAAATTATTGTTTTGTAGAAATTCTCCAATCTTATAACTAGTTCTGTATTCTTTATTAGATAGACCAACAATCGCAATCGTATTGGTTTGTTCTAGGATGTTAGAAATTGTTAGTTTGTCGGGATTTGTATATGTCATTTTCGCCTTCATTTGAAAGTTTTTTTGTATGTTACAATTTTATTTTTATATATGAGAAAATTATTTTCAATATTTATGTTGCCAAAGTATTATAAAGGAAAGGCACAACTTCAAGTAGAGGATGTGAATAATGAAAGAAAAAAAGACAATTGAAATTTTTCATGAATATCATTGACCATGGGCTTATCTTGCCGCGGCGCGGTTGGATCATGTCTGGGAAGAGTTTGAAGAACTAGTTAATCTTTCATGGAGAGCTTTTCCTTTAGAAATAATTAACAAAAGACCTGCTCCAAGACATATTGTCGATCAGGAGTGGCCTTTGGTTGCAGTACAAGAACCACTTGCTCCTTGCATAGCATGGCCACATGAGGAATATTTAAGTACGACTTTACTTGCTTATGAAGCATACAAAAGTGCTTTTCTTCAATCTCCGGTAAAATCTAGAAACTTTGATTTAAAATTAAGGCGCGCTTTCTTTTATGAAGGTAGGAGGATAGATAAGAATGATGTGCTTTGTGAAATCGCGTCTGAGTCGAATTTGGAAGTGGATAAAATTCGAAATGATTTAGAGCGTAGAAAATTTGAAAAAGCAGTAATGCAAGATTACAACGATTCCATGAATCTAAGACATAAAAATAACATTCCTATGACAAGTCCAACTTTGATTTTCCCAAATGGGAAAGTTGTTCACAATCCTTATGCGTCAGATAAAAAAATTGAAAACGGAAAATTAACTGAAGTTCATGCACCAGTTGCATATGGAGAGGATGTTTATGAAGGTTTTAGAAGAATAGTAAGGGAAGGTTTACTTTGAAAATTATGAAATTTAACTTAATAGGGAAAATTGATGCAATTTAGAAAATTAGGTCGAACTGATTTGTTAGTCAGCGAGATAGGATTGGGGACGTACAAGAATCTCGATGTAAAATCTTCTGAAGGTCAATTGCATTGCGATGCATTAGTAGAGAAAGCAGTGAATTGTGGGGTAAATTTTTTTGATACTGCTCCTATGTATGGATGCTCAGAAGAAGTATTAGGTAATGCATTGTATCTTATTGATAATAAATGTATTTATGCAAGCAAAGTACTGGAATCAAATCCTAGGGATGCAAAAGAAAGTATAGAGAGAACATTGAAGAGATTGCAGGTCGATACTATAGATCTAATGCAAATCCATAATATGTCTTCATGGAGGCAAGTTGCTCCCGTGCTTGAAGAATTTAGGAAAGAAGGCAAGGTTCGATTTTTAGGTGTTACGGATTATCGTATTTCCAATTATTCAGAAGTTTTAACTGCTCTGAAAACTGGGGTTTTTGATACGGTACAGATTCCCTATTATTTGGGGGAGAAGACCTGCAAAGAAATGTTGTTTCCAATTGTTAGAGATTTAAATCTTGGAGTTATCGTGATGACACCAATTTCTCCAATTTATGCGAGAGGAACTTTGATTAAAAAACTTTGCAACAAGGATCTTAGTTTTTTGAAAGAGTATGGAGTTACCACTCCTGGACAAGCATTATTAAAATATCTTCTCTCAGACTCAAACATTTCTACTATTATTCCTGCGACTAGCAAAATAGAGAGAATTGTTGAGAACACTTACTGTTCTAACGAAAAAAAATTGGATAAAGATTCAATTGAAAGACTGGAGTCTTTGTTGGAAGAATCTTAGAGAAAGCAAAATTTAGTTAAATAGTTTTCAAATCGTTTGACATAAAGTAGAGAAACAATTCAAATAAATTATATGGTTAAAATTATACACGGATATTAATTTTATTTGAGGTGCATATGCAGTATCCCTTTACAGATGAACAAAAGGCACTTTCTGATCTTACAAAAGATTTTATGGAGCGTGAAGTTTTACCAGTGGCTGCTGAAATGGATCGGCGTCCCGATCCAAAAGATTGTTATCCTGCCGAACTTATAAATAAGGCTTCGAAACTTGGTCTAAGAACTTTAGCTGTCCCTGAAGAATATGGAGGATCTGGTTCTGATCTTCTGACAAGAACACTGGTTTTATGGACAGGGGCACAAATAGAAATTGGTGTGATTAAATGTATAAGTCAATGTTGGAAACTTGCTACAGCTTTATTTAAAAGAGGAACTAAAGAACAACTTGATAAATGGGGAAAAATGTTTGTTGAAGATGATGATTGTGTAGGGTCTTTCTTACTTACAGAACCAGACTATGGTTCAGACAACATTTATCGTCAGCCTGGTCCTGAATTGGGATTAAAAACCTCTGCTGTAAAAGATGGCGATTACTGGGTAATTAATGGGGCAAAACGTTTTACATCCTTAACTTCTTGGTCAAAGATTCTTCTTGTTTTTGCAAGAACAGATCCTAATGTTTCTGTTAGTGAAGGAAGTACTTGTTTCTTAGTGCATGGGGAACAAGAAGGTATTACTTACGGGAGAGTCCACGATAAAATGGGTTATAGATTGTATCCAAACGCAGAGAGTTTTTTTGATAATGTGAGAGTGCATCAGGATGATATTCTTGGTGAGGTAAACGGAGGATTTCAGACTTTCTCTACTATTTTTCGAGGTAGCGCAGAATTAATTGCATGTAATACGGGAATTTGTAGGGGAATTTATGATTACTGTTATGCACATGCAAAAGAAAGAATACAAGGGGGAAAACCAATTATTGAACATCAAACTGTACAAATGATGTTATCTGAAATGTTAATGAATATAGAAGTTGCAGAACAGTTTATGTGGCGAATTTGCTGGGGAGTTGAGGAAGATGATAGCTTCAATCCACGTTTTACTAGAAATGGAAAAGTTTTTAGTGATCAAGTAGCTTTGAAAACAATAGCTTTAGCTACGGATATCCTTGGTGGAATTGGTGTGATGAAAGATACTCCTACAGAGAAGATGTTTCGAGATCTTCTGACATTTCTCCATGGAGATGGCACAGATTCTTTGACATTGCTACGCATTGCTCAAACCTTGGAGAATCCCGCATAGTTCTGAAGAGAGTAGTTGATTTCTGGAGGATAAGATGGATTTGATGCTCGATGGCAAAGTTGCTCTAGTTTCAGGTGGGAGTAAAGGCATCGGTGCCGCAATTTCTAAAGTTCTCTTGTCCGAAGGCTGTAATGTTGTTATTGGTGGAAGAAATTCAGAAAATCTTTCTAAAACTTGCCAAGAATTGGGTTCTGTCGTTCAGAAAGGACGCCAAATCCTTTCGTTTCAGGGTGATTTGACCGAGTCAAATATTCCGAAAAAATTTATCACATTTGCTATAGAAAAATTTAAAGGTTTAGATATTTTAGTAAATAATGTAGGAGGAAGTATTCCTGGTGGTATTGAAGAGATTTCAGATGAAAATTGGGATAATGCATTTCAACTAAATCTATATCAAGCTGTGAAGTGTTCTAGATTTGCTATTTCTGAGATGAAGAAAGGAGATGGCGGTTCAATATTGAATGTTGCTTCTATTTACGGGCGAGAGAGTAGGGGTTCAATGACCTATAATGCATCGAAGGCTGCATTAATATCTTTTTCAAAAGCTCTAGCTTTTGAAACTGCGGACGATAACATTAGAGTAAATTGTATAGCTCCCGGTAGTGTGATTTTTAAGGGTGGAGGATGGGAAAAAAAAGTATTGTCATCTGATGACGGGTTGAAAACTTTTATAGACAGTGATCTTCCTCTGAAACGTTTTGGAAGGCCAGAGGAGATTGCTTCAGTTGCTGCTTTTATGGTTAGTCCCAAAGCGAGTTTAGTACATGGCGCATGTTGGAATGTAGATGGATGTCAGAGTGTATCTAATATTTAGGAATTTTTCTTTTTTATAGCATCTATTTCTTTTTCACATTCTTCTTCTAAGGATGAGCGGTCTTCGTTAAATTTTTCCCTCAGTTGCGATAAAGCTTGATTGATTTCTGGTGGAATTTGTTCTGGTGGAGTTCCGATAGGAATAGCAGAATTGATTTTAGCTGTTTCCTGTTGAAAAAAAACATCTTTTTCTGCAATTTTTGCTTCATATTTTTTCTTTATTTCTTCAATAATTTTCCTGTCCTCAGCACTTAATTTTTCTAGTTCTTCTCGTGCTTTTTGTCCAATAGAAGCAGTTTTTTGCATCGCAATTTCTAAAGCACTTTTCATTAGTTCACCTCCTCTATAAGAATAATGAAATATTAGAATAAGTTATAGGAAGAGTTTATATCGGTCAATGTAGTTTGTCGGTCGTAATATCTATAAGATATTAAATGCATATTATTGGTATTTTTTTCGATAGATAAGATTTTTACGATTTTATATAATGCAAAAAACGTACGGAGGATTCTTGACAAACAGAAGGCCATTAAAATTAGAGTCTAATCATTTCAAAGATAAAAATTCTGCATTTGTAGAGGTAGCTCTGAATGTATCTCTTCCAGGTCCTTTCACATATCGTATTGATATTGATAAATTTTCTATGATTACTCCTGGTTACAGAGTCAAGGTTCCTTTCGGAAGCCGAAATCTTACGGGTTATGTTGTGAGTGGAATGAAGAAAAGTCATTCTTCAGAAATTCGAAATGAAAAGATCCGGGATGTTTTAGATATTTTAGATGAGGAAGCAGTTTTGACTGATGAATTGCTAGTTCTCACAAGGTGGGCTTCTTTTTATTATCATTGTGAATGGGGCGAAATGATACGTGCCGCTCTCCCTGGCTTAAGAGAGTCAAAAAGTAGGAAATTTATTCAACTCACGTCTAAAGGTGTAGATTTTTTACTGGAACTTAAAAATACTCAACATCTCCCGGGCTTATCTCCAAAACTTTCTCTGAGAGAAAAGATCATTTTTTTGCTTCACTCTAAACCTTATTCTTTGAATTCTTTGTTGAGTGAACTAAAAAAAGAGAAAAACGAATTTTTAGAAAAAGGAAAAAATTTTGAAAAGAAAGTAAGTAGTCAAATTAGAAGTCTTCTGAATTTCGATCTGATTCAGGAGTTTAAAAAAGATTCTTTGGGAACTCTTGAGAGAAAGATTTTGTTTGTAAGATTAAAGGAAGGATTAGATAAAAAAATTCTTGATTCTTTTGACAAGAGAGCTTTCCGTCAAGTTCAAATAGTTCGCGAAATTATCAGAAAAGGAACGGTTTCTATTTCTGAACTTGAATCTGAATTTGTTGGTGCTCGTTCAGTGTGTACTCGTTTGTTTGAAAAAAAGATTGTTGAGTATTTTGAAAGTGTTCAAATTGAGAAAGAAATACCTGGTGAAAAAGACTTTATTTTTGAGGAATTAAATCTCACAAAAGAACAGAATGAAGTTGTATTATCTATCGCAAATGATATTCAAAACAAAAAACATTCTGTAACACTATTACATGGTATTACTGGTAGTGGGAAAACTGAGGTATATCTTCATTTGGTTAAGTGTGTATTAGAACAGAAAAGAACTGCTCTTATCCTTGTGCCTGAAATAGGATTGACTCCACAACTTTTAGACAGATTTCGGAGACGATTCGGAAATCAGATCGCTTGTCTCCATAGTGCTTTTTCTGAGAAAAAGAGAACCGAAGAATGGTTGAAGATCCGAAATTCGAAAGCAAAAGTTGTTATAGGTACAAGATCTGCTGTCTTTGCTCCACTAAGTGATTTAGGTTTGATAGTTATGGATGAGGAACATGATTCTTCTTATAAACAAGAAGAATCTCCAAGATATAATGCAAGAGATATTGCGGTATATCGAGCTAAAAAAATAGGAATTCCAATCATTTTAGGTTCAGCAACTCCATCTTTTGAAAGTTTCCATAATACCGAAAAAGGCAATTATGAATTAAAGAAATTATCCTCACGTCCAAGTGGCCAAAAATTGCCTAAAGTAGAAATTGTTGATTTAAGAAAAGAGAGCGTAGGCGATCCAAAAACTCCAGTTTTGATAAGTAAAAGATTATCCGAATCGATTTATGAACGACTTGAACGAGGAGAACAGACATTACTTTTCCTCAACAGAAGAGGTTTTTCCTCTTTGGTTCTATGCAGACAATGTGGAGAGAGTGTTCAGTGTAAAAATTGTTCAACATCTTTGACATTTCATCGTGATGGAGGTGATGAACTTAGATGTCATATGTGTGATTTTCGTACTAGTCTTCCTGAAAGTTGTCATTGTGGGAGTAAAGAAATTGCATATATGGGAATAGGGACCGAACGCGTTGAAGAGTCATTACGTGCACGTTTTCATAAAGCAAAAATAAAGAGGTTTGATAGAGATTCAGTTAGAACAGCTCAAGATTACGAAGAAATACTTTCTGCGATGAGAAAAAAAGAAATCGATATCCTAATAGGAACCCAAATGGTTAGCAAAGGTCATGATTTTCCCGATCTTACTCTGGTTGGTGTTCTCGTTGCAGATGTAGGATTGAATCTTCCAGATTTTAGAGCCGGAGAAAGAACCTTTCAACTTCTTACTCAAGTTTCAGGGCGTGCAGGAAGAGATCGTGTTGCCGGCGAAGTAATTGTTCAGACATTTAGGCCAGATAATTATGTAATTAATTATGCAAAAAATCATGATTACAACGCATTTTATGATAAGGAGATAGTTTCTAGAAAGTTATTGGGATTCCCTCCATTTAAAAATATTTTAAGATTCAGGTTTGAATCAGAGAATGAAGAATTTGCTGCGAAAGCAGGAGTTTGGGCATCGAATTTTTTGATTGAAATGGGATTAAAACGAGATAGGTTCAAAAGTAATAATGATAGTCTGGTTTTTTTGGGGCCAGCTCCGGCTGTGTTTGCTAAGATAAGAAAAAATTGGAGATATCATATACTAATAAAATCCTCCTCTCACGAAAAATTAAATCTGCTTGTACAAAATTTTAAACAAAAATATTTTGAAAATAAAAAACTATCCAAAGACGTGAGATTAGTTGTAGATATAGATCCATACTCTTTGTTGTAATTTTACGCGTGTTTCCGAGATTGTAACTCAGATTTTCTGAGACGGAATGTTGAAGGAGTTACTTCTAGACATTCACCGTCTCTAAGAAACTCTAAAGCCTGTTCGAGACTAAAAATATTTGGTGGGATTATTTTTGTGGAGATGTCAGAGTTTGATGCTCTGATATTGGTTAGCTTTTTCCCCTTAGTTATATTTACATACATATCTTGTTCCCTAGTGTTTTCTCCAACAATCATTCCTTCGTATACACTCTCCTGTGGATGAATGAACATTGTTGCTCTTTCTTGAATATTTTCAATCGCATAAGCAGTAGATTTTCCTCCTCTATCTGCTACTATCGCACCTGAATTTCTGCTTTTAATATCTCCTTTCCAAGAATCCCAACAATGAAATAGGTGAGTAAGAATTCCTGTTCCTCTTGTGTCTGTTATAAATTCGCTATGATATCCAATTAATCCTCTGCTAGGAATAATAAATTCCAGTCTTGTGTCTTCTCTTGTGATTTTTTTCATGTCTGTCATTTTGCCTTTTCGTTGTCCCAACTTTTGCGTGACCGTTCCTATATATTCTTCCTTAACTTCAATGATCAATTTTTCAATTGGCTCAAGTTTTCCGTTTTCTCCATCTTTCGTTATAACTTCTGGTCTACCAACAGTTAATTCATATCCTTCTCTGCGTAGTTGTTCTATGAGGACAGATAGTTGAAGGCATCCTCTTCCAGAGACACGGAGTGTGTCTGTAGAATTAGTTTCGTGTATTTGTATCGCGACATTATGTTTTGCTTCGTGTAAGAGTCGGTCTCTAATTTGACGACTTGTTAGAAATTTTCCTTCTCCTGACAGTGGTGTGTCATTGATTCTGAAAGTCATCGAAATTGTTGGGTCATCGACTTCTATTCTTGGGAGTGGAGAGGGTTTGTCTATATCAGTAAGAGTATCGCCAATTTCTGCATTATCAAAACCAGCGATAGCTACAATATTTCCAAAAGACGCTTCTTTCTGTTCCGTAAGTTTAATTCCTTCGTAGGTAAAGAGTTTCGTGATTTCTTGTGTGGTTTGTTGATTATCTTTCCCCACAATCAATGCTTTTTGCTTAAGATGCATTGAACCGTTTTTTATCCTTCCTATGATTAATTTCCCTAAGTAGTTATCGTATTCGAGTCTTGAAATTAACATTTGTAGAGATTCACCAGAGTCAGAAAATGGTGGAGGTACTTCTGAAAGAATTGTTTCAAATAGAGGTTCTAAATTTTCGTTTATTTCGTCTAATCTTGATCCAATTTTTCCTTCCTTTGCAATTGCGTATAAAACAGGAAAATCTAGTTTTTCTTCTGTGACATCTAAGTCAATGAACAAGTCATATATTTCGTCAAGGACTTCAGCAGCTCTTTGATCAGAACGGTCAACCTTGTTGATAACTATTATAAATGGCAGTTTTGCTAGCATTGCTTTTTCTACTACAAACTTCGTCTGAGGAAGGGGGCCTTCATAGGCATCTACCAAAAGTATAACTCCGTCAACCATCGACATGACACGTTCTACTTCTCCTCCAAAATCTGCATGGCCAGGAGTATCTACAATATTTATGAGAGTATCTTTATATTGAACCGAGCAAGTCTTTGACATTATTGTAATTCCCTTTTCTCTCTCTAAATCCATAGAGTCAAGGACACGTTCGCTTATGTTTTGATTTTCTCTGAAAACTCCAGATTGCCACAACATCGCGTCAACTAACGTTGTTTTTCCATGGTCAACATGTGCAATGATTGCGATATTTCTTATTCTTTCAGAATTGAATTCATTCATTTTAATTCCTATTTAATTTAGTGTTTGTTACTTTATGCATTTTTTTTAAACACTCGACTGGAATTGTAAATCTAGCTCGCATTTTATTTGTGTATATCTTATGTTTTTCAAAACAGGACATCATTCCTATTCCATCGTACCAAAATTCATGAGGGTTCATTCTTTTTCCTTTGCAAGGTAAATCCTTTCTATGGTTTTTACTAATATAAGCGCAACCGAGATGATATTTTTTATTTGCTTTGAACACTAAAAAATGTAGATGAGGAACATTTCCGCTAGCACATGAGCCTGTGATTCCTACTGTTCCTATTGTTTCCCCTCTTTTTACCAGTTGTCCTTTATTAGCAAAAATTTTATCTAAATGGGTGTATCCTGTTCCGATATAGTTACCTTTCTTGTCTCTTCCGTGAGTTATATATACAGTATTGCCTCCGCATGAAAGGTAAAGTGCTCTGATTACTCTTCCATCAGATGCGGCTATTACCGGATGTCCAATAGGTGCTTTGAAATCAAGTCCAGTATGCCTTCCCCTAGATCGAATTGAACCGAAGGTGGAATAACGCGAATTATAATCTGAAACTATAGATGGGACGTTGTTCCCTATCGTAAGTTTTATGCCATGAGGATTTTTTTCTCCGTGTCTCTCTATATGTCCTGTTTCGATTATATTGTTGTGTGAACAAGAAATAAAAAAAAAGGAAAGAGTTAACAAAAAGAGCAATCTTTTAGATAAATAATTTTGACGAAAACTCGTGTATTGTATAATCATTATTTGGTCACTTAATTTAAATTAATCTTTTTTTAATTTAATCTTCTAATAAAACCTAGTAGAAAGTATTCGATTATTTTTTTTTATTCAAGGCAATAAATTGAATTACGTACAATTAAAAGATATTGAAAGAGCAAGATCTCAATTTCCAAATTGGATTAGGAGAACTCCTTTAATTCCATTTTCTTCTAATTCTTCTGATGTTGGAAAAGAGAAACTTTTTTTGAAGGCAGAGAATCTTCAAGTGACTGGTGCCTATAAAATCAGAGCTGCTGTCACAATATTAAACTCTTTAACAAAAGAACAACTTTCAAAAGGGGTAGTGCTGACATCTTCAGGTAATTTTGCCCAAGCCTTTGCTTACGCAGGGTCATGCTTGGGGGTGAAGATAGTAGTTGTAATGTTAGATAGAACAAGTCCTTATAAAGTTAACGCTACAAGAGGTTACGGAGCAGAGGTCGTGTTTTGCGGTACAGATGCCCTTTCTCGACAACCTATAGTTGAAAAAATAGCAAAGGATCGGGGAATGACTGCCATTGATACTTGGGAAGAGCCAATGGCAACAGTTGGACATGGAACTATTGGTCTTGAGATTTTGGAAGATATGTTGAACTTGCAAGTTGTTTTAGTTCCAGTGAGTAGTGGTGGCGTGGCTGCAGGGATTTCTGCTGCAATAAAATTGTCAAATCCTGACGTGAAAGTAATAGGTGTTCAGCCTGAGAAGGCCAATGCTGCATATGTTTCTCTTCAAAAAGGTGAACCAACTGCAATAGATTATTGGGATACCATAGCTGATGGATTGTCCGCAGTACGTCCTGGTTTTTTTCCATTTCGTCATTTGCAAGAATTTCTGGATGAAATTGTTTTAGTAAGTGAGGTAGAGATAGCAAATGCATTTTCTGAAATATTATATAGAAGTAAAATCTTATCAGAACCTGCAGGGGCAGTAGCTGCTGCTGCTTTTTTGTCTAAAAAAGTAGATACTGATTTAATTACTGTTGCTACCGTAACAGGCGGAAATGTCACAAATGAAATCGTTTTAAAAATGAAGGAGATGTTGCGTTAGTATTTACTTTATTCGTTTCTATAAGAAAGGCTTCTTTTTTTAAATAAATTTATAAAGGAATACTAATAAAATAAAGATTCCAGAGAAATAAACAAAGATTCTCTGTTTATGAGTATTATGTCTGGTTTTCCAGAAAGTCCATCCAAAGGAAATGACTGCTACAATCAAGAAGATCCAGCTATAAACTTGAAGTGTAGTTAATACACTTCCTAAAACTCCAGCTGTAGTCGCTCCTAGACCAAGAGCGGTTAAAACAGAGGGCCATCAACAAAGAGTATGACGAAAAAATCCCCATATCAGAGTACTTATAATTGTAATTTTGTTCATCTTTAAATGAATTCCTTTTCACTGTAAGATCAATCTCGTCCAAGTGATTTAATTGTACTTCTTTTTATCTGTTTTGAGAAGGTTTTAATTTTTTACATTTCTTGAAGTTGAGGCAAGAAAATGAAAGTTTTTTTTTCTCTTTTACTCTTTTTTCTTTTAGTTTTTACAAAAGATGTTTTTGCAGAGAATCTAATTAATCTAGAAAGGAGTAAATGGTCGTTTATTGCAGATACAGTGATGGGAGGAGTCTCAAAAGGAAAGCTTTATTTTAAAAGTATAAATAACGATCGTTTTTATAAAATGCAGGGACAGGTTAGTACAGAAAACAATGGAGGATTTATCCAATTTCGTACTAAATTCAAAAAAAAGTTGAAGAAAGAATTGAAAGGAGTAAGAATCACGGTTAGGGGAAATGGAGAATCCTACTTTGTGCATATTAGGACAAAAGATATGTGGTTCCCTTGGCAGTACTACTCATCAAAATTTAAAACGAGTAGTGATTGGGTTACAATTGATTTGCCTTTTTCAGGATTTCAAAGTTCTAATTGGTATCAGTCAAGTAATTTCTCTTCATTAGAAATTCTATCAATTGGAATAGTTGCTTTTGGTAAAGATTTTAATGCGGATGTAGATGTGAAGTTTATAGGTTTCTACTAATCTTTTCTCATAGATAGAGAAAGAATGGATGCAGTCAGCATTCCATTGTGGATAATCTTTGATTAACTAGAAATTATATATGACGGATTGGAACATGAATTATATAGTGAACTTAATATCAAAAAAAATATTTGATGTTAGTGTTTGTGCTTGTTAGAATTGTTATTGTACTTTTCAAAAAGGAGGTAGTATGTCACAAGAGATAGAAAACAATGGCGTTAAATATTCTTTAGAATCACGTACAGATGAACTATACGGTTCTGGAGTAGATGTTTTTATGTTGAATGAAGACGGTACTCGTATTGAAGAATCTATAGCTTTTGTTCCTGGAAAAGATGATACAGCAAGTCTTATCCTTGCTCAGCAGTGGTTAAAGAATACTTTTCCCGAAGAATTGCCTAGTAAAGGCAAAAAAAAATAAAGAATATATAGGTTTTTAATTTGAATTCACTTCATCAATCCTTTGAAGATTCCATACCTAATCCTACTGGTCCTTTCGTTCAGGTTCGCCAAATTGGAGACATTTTCTTTATTTCTGGTCAGAGAGGAATAGATCCTAAAAATAATCAATTGGTCGAATATGATATTGAGAAACGTACTCGGCAGACTATAATTAATCTGAAATCTATTGTCGAAAGTAGGGGAGGTTGTATGCAGGATATAGTTTCCACTACTGTCTACGTAACAGACATGAAAAATTCTAGACCGATTATAAACGAATTATATGAAGAATTTTTTGGGAAAAATCTTCCAACAAGAACTATTGTTGAAATTTCTGGACTGAATCAAGACGATATTGTTGAAATTGAAGCGATTGCCCATATCCCCAAAAAATAATAGAGAATTAATCTTCTTTTTCTTGTTCTTCTATAAGTTTTTGCTTTACACGGTCAATTTCTTCTTTTAATTCTTCAATTACATCTACTCCCCAAAAAATCTTTCCTCTTATAACGAATGAGGGAATACCAAAAATCCCTAAACTTTTTCCTTGTGATCTTTGGCTATGTAAAACAGATAGATACTGTTTCTCATCGATAACTTTTTTTATTTCTTTGCTATCTAGACCAACTTCTTCTCCAAGTTGTAAGAGAGTTTCAGGATCTTCGATGTCTAAGTCTTCTACCCATCGAGCCTTATAAATCCTGTTTCTATATTCTTTCAATTTTCCTTTTTCTCGAGAATAAATTGTTGCTAAATGGGCATTCGTTGTTCTGCAATTCTTTTCTGGAGGATTTATTGGAACATTATATTTATCTGCAAGTGGTTTGAACTTTGTGTTATATAATTCCAATTTCTTCTCTGTTGTATAAGGAGCGAATGGTTGTTCGGGGGGTCTTCCCTCCCAAGAAACCCATTCAACTTGGATGTCAGGATCTTCTTCTAAAACTGGGGTTCCACCTACAGTGGCAACATAACAAAAAGGTCATGTGAAGTCAGAATATTTTGTAACGATGATTGGTTCTTCTAATTTGCTCATAATTTCTCCTTTACAACATTGAAACAATAATAGTTAATGTCTAGACAACCTCAGCTCTGTCGTGATCTATTTTTCCATAACCACCTTCATCTACCCAAATACCTCGATCTCTAAGATACTTTACAACGGATTGAACCACTTCGTCATCCCCTTTGAACTCGCATACCTGCCATCCTGAGTTCGTATTTACTTCTCCTCTTATGATGTTAACCTCTAATTCAAATTTTTTTCCTAGTTCCCACAAAACAGGCAAACTTACTTGAGTGGATGGAAAAGTAAGCACAAATCTTCTAGTTTTGCTAGGAATTTCAAATCCGTGTATACCAATTTCATCTTTTTTCTCAACACGGTCTAAAAAATTTTGTACTATCTGTGTAAGTTTGTCGTATTGAACTAGAAACGCATCATGACCATATGTCGATTCAACTGTATGCAGTTCGACTTTTTTCTGAATCTCTTGTAATGATTCAGCTATTTCCGTACTACATTCAGTTGGGAACAACCAATCAGAGATGAAACTAATTAAACAGCAATTAGTATTTAATGTTTTAAGGGCATCTTTGAGAGAATTAGAGTTAGATTTTATATCATAGAGATCCATCATTCTAGTAAGATAAATATAGGAATTTGCATCAAAACGATTTGAAAACTTTTCCCCTTGATAATCTAAGTATCTTTCAACTTCATATCGAGCGTTTACATCTTCAAGAAGATTTTCGTTTTCTTTAGTTTTTCTTCCAAATTTTTCCCACATTATTCTATTACTTAAATAAGTTATATGAGCAATCATACGTGCAGTCATTAATCCCTTAGAGGGATTTTCTGGCTTGCTATAATTCCCCTCACTCCAATTTTGATCAGTCATAATTGCGTGACGACCGATTTTATTCCATGCTATCCCCATGGGATTTAGACAAGCAGCAGCAGCAACAGGAATTATAGATTCACAAAATTCACTGTAACGTATTCCCCATTCTAAAGTCTGCATTCCAGCGAGTGAACCACCAATAACAGTTTTAAGACCTGTAATCCCGAGTGCTTGTAATGTTTTCATTTGTAATTCAACTGTATCCTCGACTGTGACGACAGGGAAGTTCATATGATAGGATTTGCCACTTGATGGATTCACTGAACTTGGCCCAGTAGTCCCTGAACAACCTCCTAGATTGTTAGTGCAAATTACAAAATATTTGTTGGTATCTAGAGCTTTTTCTGGACCAATCATTGGATCCCACCAACCAGGACGGATATCATCTTTATTGTGATATCCTGCTGCGTGTGCATCTCCGGTTAAAGCATGTATTACAAGTATTGCATTATCTTTTTTTGCATTTAATTTGCCGTATGTTTCATAAGCAACTTTTATCTTTTCGAGTACTTGACCAGAACTCGTTTTGAAAGGCTCGTCGAAATCTAAATATTGTGTTTCGATCAATTCTTTGATTTTCTCTTTGTTGTGATTGTTCATATTATTCTCTAGAAGATTAACTTTTCTAATACTAAATAAAATTATATTTTAACGATCTTTTAAAGCTTTGGTAATATGAAATTACGTTTTTGTCGTTTTTTTTAATTTTGAGTTACTAATGATAGTTTCTAGTTTTGAGAAAAGTATAAGACTAACAACACAGCATGATCATGCACGTGTTTCAGGTACGATTGCGAGAAATTGGAAGGGAAATCATATTGTACCTGAAGTTAATCAACTTTTGAAAGATTCAACTTTCTTTGCAATAGATAATCATGATGTTGGATGGTACGATTTAGATTTAAACCCGATTCTTGACAGAAAAATTCAAATGCCTTTTAGTTTTTTTTCTACAACTCCTGAAAATGTAGTTGGATTATGGGAAGAGAGTATTAAAATCTGTGAACGTTTTTCAGCTTTTTCTGGGTATTTGGTAAGTATGCATTTTTACAGGCTTGCTAAAGTAGGAATGGATGACGCTCCAGAATCACAATTTAAAACACTAAACAATTTTGTTTATCAAGAAGAAAATAGGCAAAGGGAATTAAAGAAAAGAATGAGGGAAATTGAGAACCTCCATAAAGAGAGTCTAACTGAACTTTTAAGGTTTTCTGATACTCTTTCCCTTTTGCTTTGTCGTGCGCCAGAAATAACTCCAAAGCCGAATGTTATCACTTCACTTTTGAAGGGTTCTGTTAAAGTAAAGATTAATGAAAATTTAGAAAAAATGGAAATATCTCCATGGCCATTCGTTGAAGATTCTCTGTTAATCCGTATACCTTCTTTGACAATTCCTAAGATTAAGTTTGAAAGTGATGAAGATTTACAAGATGCGATTTCTTTAGGCAAGGTTAGTATTTACGAGACTCTTATTGAACCTATAATCGTTTGATTTTGGATTTTCTATGAATTCAAATTTACAAAAAATAAAAGTAGTTGCCGGGATAGTCTTTTATGAAAAAAAGATCTTAATAACTAAAAGACCTCTCAATGTTCATATGGGAGGAAAATGGGAGTTTCCAGGAGGGAAAGTCGAAAAAGATGAATCTGATAGTGAAGCTCTAAGAAGAGAATTGAATGAAGAACTCTCAATTGATGTGATTGTGAATAAATTATTATTAGAAACTAAGCATACTTATCAAAATTTTGAAGTGGATTTATTTTTTTATGAATGTCATGTTAGTTCCAATAAAGTGTCCAACAATTTTGTTTTAGAGCACAAATGGATTTTTCCTTTAGAACTTAAAAACTATTCTTTTCCCCCAGCGAACAAAAAAATTAAGTCATTAATTCTTGAAAGTTGTTGATTTAAGATTTTTTTGTCGCACTAACAACTAATCTTCTTCCATAAAGTGATTGGGGTGTACTGCATAATTCCCAAAAGTCTCTTTCTTCTTTGGTTTTACTTTTTCTGTGTTTTGATTTGCAATAAATTTTTTGTGGAAACCCAAATATCTTTTCTATGAAATGTTTTGGTTTTTTTTCATCAACTTCGTATATTTTTATTTCCTCAAATTTTGCCATTTTCAAAAATGTGTATAACCAAGGAAACGACCACGGCATAATATGCATATGTGCCCCAGGTTTCATTCTGCCTATTAAATTTGAATAACTAGGAAAAAATCCACAAAAAAGATATTTTAATTTTGACAAGGGATACCAGATGTTTGGTGTGGTAACTACGAAAATACCTCCTTTTTGAAGGTGTTTGAAAACTGATTCTAAAAAGAGAGATGGATTTCCGATGTGTTCTATTCCTTCACATGAAACTATAGCGTCATATTTTGGAAGTTCTGAAGGCAATCCAAACTCTAAGTTTGAGGAATGAAAATTTCTATATCCTTCTGGTTTGTCTTCATATAGGTCTATACCGTCAATCTCAGTTGAGTTATCTCCCATAGTTTTGAGCCATCCATTTCCAGATGGTGCATCCAAGATCGCATGAGGTTTTTTTTCTTCTATTATCTTTAAGACAACTGGCATGTACGACTTTACTTTAGACATGTAAGGACCTGTTTAATATCATGAAATGTTAATTATTACTTTATGCGTCAGTTACACAACCCTCAGAAGCAGATGAAACACATTTTGCGTATTTATATAGAGTCCCTTTTGTAAACTTCAAAGGTGGTTCTGACCATGCTGTTCTTCTTTTTTGAATTTCTTCTTCTGATATTTTTAGTTCCATGACTCTTTCAATCGCATCAATAAGGATAGTATCTCCATCTTCTATTAGAGCAATTAATCCGCCTTCTTGAGCTTCTGGAGTAACATGACCCACAACAAATCCATGTGTTCCTCCAGAGAATCTGCCATCTGTTATGAGTGCCAAATCATTTCCTAACCCTGCGCCCATAATGGCTGAAGTGACTGTTAGCATTTCTCTCATTCCTGGACCACCTTTCGGTCCTTCATATCTTATAATTACAACATCGCCTTTATGGATAGTATTATCTTCTAGCCCTTTTAAGGCTTCTTCTTCAGAATCAAAAACTTTAGCAGGACCTTCAAATCTTTCTCCTTCTTTTCCTGTGATTTTTGCAACAGATCCTTCTTTCGCTAGATTGCCATATAAGATTTGTAAATGCCCAGATTGTTTGATTGGGCTGCTTACAGGAAAAATAATTTTTTGTCCTTCAGACAATCCGGGAAGGATATCAATATTCTCTGCTAGAGTTTTTCCTGTTACGGTAAGGCAATTCCCGTCAATATATCCTTCTTTCAGAAGAAGCTTTTGAACAGCAGGAACTCCTCCTTCGTTATGAAGATCTTCCATTACATATTTTCCGCTTGGTTTTAAGTCTGCTATATAGGGAGTTTTGTCGCTTATCTTCTGAAAATCATCAATAGTAAGTTCAACATTTATCGCTTTTGCAATAGCTATCATATGCATAACTGCATTTGTAGACCCACCAAGTGCCATGATTATCGTAATGGCATTTTCAAATGCTTGTTTAGTCATTATATCGCTGGGTAAGATATTTTTTTCTAGTAGATTGTACATGGCGTCACCAATATTTGAGCATTCCTTCTTTTTGTCATCACTCATAGCAGGGTTTGAAGCGCTAAATGGGAGACTCATTCCAAGGGACTCAATAGCAGAAGACATCGTGTTCGCCGTATACATTCCACCACACGCTCCACCACTCGGACAAGAATGTCGAATGATTTTATCTAAATCATTTTTTTCAATTTTACCGCTAAAAAATTCTCCGTATGCTTGGAAGGCGGATACTACATCTAGTTTTTTTCCATCCAGAAAACCAGGACTGATTGTGCCGCCATACACCATTAAACTTGGTCTGTTTAATCTTGCCATTGCAATTAATGAACCAGGCATATTTTTGTCACAACCTGGGAGTGTAACTAATCCATCGTACCATTGAGCACTCACCACTGTTTCGATAGAATCTGCGATTATATCTCTTGATTGCAAAGAGTATTTCATTCCTTCCGTTCCCATAGAAATTCCGTCGCTTACTCCTATCGTATTGAAAATCAAACCCACCATTTTTTTGTTCTCAGAAATACTATGTTTTATTATTTCGGCTAGTCTATTTAGATGAAAATTGCATGAATTGCCTTCCCACCACATACTTGCAATTCCAATTTGTGGATTTTGCATATCTGTTTCATCTAGGCCAGCTCCATAAAGCATGGCTTGTGAAGCAGCTTGTGATGGGGGTTCAGTAATCCTTCTGCTAAAAACATTTAGCTTTCTTTCGCCATTTTCCATTCTTTAATCTCCAAAAAGATTGTTTATTTTGAAATTTTATGTTTTGTCACCGAACCATTACACTTTGCCCATGGAGCCTTAAAACGCTTACCTTTTAATGGCTGAGAGCATTGATTTAATGGGTCTGATCCAGATTTTACCTCTAAACCGTCGGAATATCCATCCAAATCACTATCTCTGTTTATTGGATTCAAATTCAGAATAACCTCATGACCATCATTCAGAAAATCTTCATCTGTATCTCTTTTGATAGGATTCGTTCGGTATTTAATAATTTCGTCTTTGTCTGAAAGCCCATCTCCATCAGTATCTGATTTTTTAGGATTTGTAAAAAATTTTCTTTTTTCATCAATATCCATTAGTCCGTCTCCGTCTCTGTCTACACAATTCTTATTGTATAATTGTAGCTTTGCATCTTTGATTCTTCTTAAAGACTTATTTATAAGATTGATTACGAGATTTTCATTTTCTTCATCTTTCATGCTAGAAATTTGGAAAATGAGAAAACGTATCATTTGAAAATTCTCAGGGACACATAATTCAAGACTGCCTTCAGTATCAAGTTTTACGAACTCTTCTTTTAACAATTGATGCTCTTTGTATATGGATTCTCTTAATAAATTAATTTTCTCTCCTTTGCTTTCTTGGAATAGAAAATGGGTACAAGAAACTAGAGCAAAGATTGATATGATTGACAGACAAAAAATTCGAAACATTCTAAGCTCAATTATTTAAATGAAATTTAAAACATTTAATAATATATAAATAATATATTCCAAGATAGTTTTTGTATTGTCTTTTTTTTGACATACTCATTTCTATCCATTACATAAAATATTAGAATTCAATATTCGTTTTTATTGTTGTTTTTTTTTGGGTCTATTAAAATGTCTAAGTATGAACTTATAGCAGACGAATCAAATATTCACTGGGGATTTTACGATGCTTCCCTGCACCCTGTACTCACTATCGATGATGGCGATACTGTAGTGTTTTATACAGAGTCAGGAAGAAAAGATCTCGTTACAGCTTTGGGAGACAGAATTTCCTCTCAGTTGATAGATATTTTTTCACATCATGAACAGGCTTTTGGTGCACATATTATGACGGGTCCTGTTTGTATTAACGGGGCAAAACAAGGAGACGTTTTAGAGGTAAACATTAAGGATATTCAGACACGCTATGACTGGGGCTATAATGGTTTTCGTCCACTGGTTGGGGGGCTTCCAGAGGATTTTCCGTATTCTAGGGTTGTTGTCATCGATGTAGATAAGGAGAAAGGACTTGCAGATTGGGGCGCTGGAGTGAAAGTGCCAATCAAGCCTTTTTTTGGGAATTTCGGAGTAGCTCCTCCGAAATCATATGGGAAAGTTCCCTCGACACCACCTGCTGCTTGGGGTGGAAATACTGACAATAAAGAATTTGTAACTGGAACTAAAATATTTTTCCCGATTTTTAATGATGGGGCTCTATTCTCTGTTGGAGATGGTCATGGATGTCAAGGTGATGGCGAAGCCAATATTAATGGGATAGAAATGGGTTTAATAGGAACTTTTGAGTTTAAGGTACGAAAAGATCTAAGTATTAATCTTCCTATTGCAGAATCTGAAACACATCATATTTTTATGGGTTTTGACCCCATTTTGGATAACGCCGCAAAAATAGCACTTCGTGAAACTATTTATTTTTTAAAAAATTCTAAAGGATTACATCCTGATGATGCTTACACTTTATGTAGTCTTGCAGTTGATCTTCGTGTAACCCAGATAGTGAATGGTTATAAGGGTGTACATGCAATGCTCCCTAAGTCAATTTTCTAATTTTGGAGTTTAATATTAATAAAATAATTGCAAATTCTAGTTCAGTGCAGTGGGGATTCTATGATCCAGAAGCGAAACCTTTGTTTGATGTCTCTTCTGAGGATATTGTAGAGGTTCATACAGAGCCTGGAATGAGAGAAATTGATTCTGAAATGAGAGAAATAGTTTCACCTGAACTGATTGATATCGTCGAAAATGGGGATCGTAAACTAGGAGGCCATATTTTAAATGGTCCAATAGGAATAAGAGGGGCACTGGCAGGAGATGTTTTGGAAGTAAAAATGTTAGAAATTTTTCCAAGGTATAACTGGGGTTTTAACAGATTTCGACCATTATCAGGTGGTTTGCCAGAGGACTTCCCTTATGAAAGAAGAATTATAATTGAGATTGATAAAGAAAGAAATATTTGTGATTGGGAAACCGGGGTGCCAATTCCTCTTTCACCGTTTTTTGGAAATATGGGGGTTGCTCCTCCTTTAAATCTTGGAAAGGTTCCATCTTCTGTTCCTGGTCCGTGGGGCGGAAATATGGATAATAAAGAATTTACGGTAGGAACCAGTGTTTTTTTTCCAGTGTTTGTAGATGGCGCCCAGTTCTCCATTGGCGATGGACACGGATGTCAGGGAGATGGTGAAAGCTGTCTTTCTGCTTTGGAATGTGGTTTGGTTGGAAAAATACAATTTTTCCTTCACAAAAACACAACTCTAGATGTTCCTATGGCTGAATCTTCTTCAGATTATATTTTTATGGGTTTTGATCCTGTCTTAGATAACGCAATCAAGAGTGTTATAAGAGAGACAATAAAATTTTTAGTTGAACGCTTTGAAATGAAAAAAGATGACGCGTATACATTGTGTAGTCTCTCTTTAGATTTGCGCGTTACACAAATTGTCAATGGAACAAAAGGAGTCCATGGTCTTTTGTCCAAATCTTTATTTGAGGATATGAAATAGTATGGAACATGAATTATTTGCAAATCCTGAAAATGTAAGCCGAGGTTTTTATGATGCGAGTACTCCCCCAATACTAACAGTAAAGTCGGGAGATACGCTGCGGGTCCATACAGAATCCGGCTTAGAAGAGCATTTAGAACTAATCGGAGATCGGGCTTCAGACGATTTTCGTGGAATTATAGAGAAACTTCCAATTGGTCCTGGCCCACATATTCTTGTTGGTCCAATTGCGATTGAGGGAACTTCTCCTGGAGATGTATTAGAAGTGCAGCTTGAAGATATCTCTCCTAGATATGATTGGGGATATAATGGTTTTAGACCCCTTATGGGAGGATTGCCAGAAGATTTTCCTTACCGTAGAACAGTAATTGTTGAGATCGACAAAAAACTTGGAGTGGCGGATTGGGGCGCAGGAATAAAAGTACCATTACGTCCATATTTTGGTAATTTTGGAGTAGCACCTCCGCCTTCCATGGGGAAAATTGGAAGTTATCCACCGGGAGCTTGGGGCGGTAATATGGATAATAAGGAATTAATTTCGGGTTCCAAGGTATTTTTTCCTGTTTTTAATGAGCAAGCTTTGTTTTCGATTGGTGATGGCCATGGATGCCAAGGGGATGGAGAAGTTTGTCTGACCGCATTAGAGTGTGCTATGTCGGGCACACTGAAATTCAAAGTTCATAAAGAGTTATCTCTAACTCTACCGAAAGCGGAAACTCCTACACACTTTATTTTCATGGGCTTTGATCCACTTGTAGATAATGCAGTGAAAATTGCACTTAGAGAAACAATAAAGTTTATGGAAAGTGAATTCGATATTCATCGGGATGATGCTTATACCATTTGTAGTTTGGCAGTAGATCTAAGAGTTACACAAATAGTTAATGGGGTGAAAGGGGTGCATGCTATGCTCCCCAAAAATATTTTCAAATAATTTCAATTGTTTTTGGAGGAATTTATGAGCGGGAACGAGAACAACCTGCGACCGATTGGTTTGGCAGTAGTTGGTTGCGGTAAAATAGGAAGAATCAGGGCAGAATTTGCAAAGAGTTATCCAGGTGTAGAGTGGATTGGTTTATGCGATGTGAACGAAAAAGTAGGCCGTCAATTAGCTGATGACGTAAATGCTGACTTTTATACCAATGACTATAAAGAATTATTGAATCGTTCTGAAGTAACAGCAACTATAATTGCAACAGATGAAACGGAGCATGTTGATCCTACGATGCTTTCTATTGAGAAAAAACATGACTTGTTTATTGAAAAACCTCTGGCAACGAATGCAAAAGAATCTCAGATGATTCTGGATGCGATCAAAGAGAACGATATTGATGCGGTTGTGGGTTACACACAACGTTTCAGGAGAAGATTTCTTGTAGCAAAAGAAAAAGTTAGAACAGGACAGCTAGGAGAGGTGACTACAGTTGTCACCAGAGCATTTATGAACCGTCTTGTTCCTATTGCCACTGTAGAAAAAACGGAATATCGAGCTAAACTGACTCCTATGGTTGTTTCTGGTACACATAGCTTAGATATTTGTATGTGGCTGATGGAAGGAAAGAAACCCGTTGAAATTTATACAAAGACTGTAGATAAAACCTTAGGTGCTTCCTACGGCACAAAAGACGCAACTCTTGGAATTTTCACATTTGAAGACGGTACCATATGGAGCATGAATATCAGTTGGGCACTCCCGGTTGTATGGCCAGGTTCTGTGTATAGTCTTGAAATTGGAATTGTAGGAACGGAAGGCGTCTTGACGATAGATGATACACACCGAGATCTTGTCCTTGCTACCGAACATCCACAGCCAGCAGGTTATACCCCTGAAGTCAAAAGGAACGTAGATTTTCTAACGAGTTATCCTCCAGGGGATATTGTTTTGGAACAACTATGGGGTCCAATGAGAGAAGAAACAAATGCATGGTTTGCAAGAGTTCATTCAGGACTCGATACTCCTCATGCTACTGCTGAAGATGGTCACAATAATTTGATTCTTACGATGGCAATGGATCTTTCTTCTAAATTAGGAAAAGCCTTGCCTTTACCTTTGGACTTGGATGACTTGGAACAACTCAATTAATAAGTTTATTTAATCAGGAGAACTAAAAGATGCCGTTTTATCAAATTGCCTCAATGGCGAAGAACAACAGTGAAATTAATCCTGCTATGTCAGCAAAAAGTGTCCCTGGCGAGTTCATGAAAGCAGGTTTTGTAACCAAACCCGAAGGGGAGGGACCTCCTCTTCATATGCATCCAAATGAAGAACAGTTCACATTGATACTTGAAGGAAACCTTCATTATATTTTAGGCGATGAAGACAAAATTGTTGGCCCTGGAGATATGATTCATATACCTCGTAATACGAATCATCGAAGCAGGGCAATCAATGGAGAAGCTACTTTTTTTACAGTGAAAAGTCCTGCGGGTTCTGGGGATCTTGATCAGGACTATAATATGGCTGATGACGCTGATAATGCAGAAGATCTTTATCCAGGTGAAAAATAAAAAGATAATTGAAAGAAAAAGTGTATGAGTGATCGATTTTTTGAAGACTTTGAAGTTGGTCAGATTTTTACTGCTGGAGGTATTGAGCTTAGCCAAGAAGAGATCATGGAGTTTGCGCGAAATTACGATCCGCAGCCTTTTCATGTGGATATAGATTACGCAGAAAAATTCCAGTACGGTGGAATAATCGCCAGCGGGTTTCATACTATGGCTGTTACGATGCGTTTATTTGTAGATACAGGATTTTTAGGGACATCCAGTCTTGGTTCTCCAGGAATAGAATCTATTCAATTTATCAGTCCTGTAAGACCAGGAGATGTGTTGTCGCTAAGTGTTTTGCTTGAAAACAAACGTGTATCTAAGTCGGACCCTACTCGAGGAATAATGGTTCTGGATTATACAACTACGAATCAGGAAGATGAAGTTAAACTGAAGATGAAAGGTATTGTGCTCATGAAGTGTCGTCCTAAGTAAATTTTAAGGGCAAAAAAGAAATAAAAATATTGTTAACCCAAAATTGAATAAGGAGGAATTCAATTATGACACCGAAAGAAATCGTTCTTAGTGGATATCAGGCATTTTCTCAAGGGGATATTGAAAGTCTTGGTAAACTCTTTCACGAAGATGCAGTGATAAGAGTGAATGGGAATCACAAGAGATCTGGGGAATATAAAGGTTTTAATGACTGGAGAGATAATTTCATCTCACACCTTTTTGATGATTATCCAAATTTCAGTTTGGAAATATTGCATGTTGTAGCAGAGGGTGATCGAGTCCATGTTTTTGTGAAATACACTGCTGACAATTTAGACGCTAATGGCGTACATATGTATAAAGTGGAAGATGGACTCGAAACGGAATTTTTGCTTTTCGATGACACTCAAAAAATAGCAAAAGCGCTAGGAGAATAGAATAGTCCGGTGAATATTAGATATAGTTCTATTTACATTTTTTGAAGGTTTTAATGAGATGGATTTAGAGGAAATCAAAGAAGAAATAAAAAATTATCCAACTCCTATTGCCGGATGTGATGTATATTTCAACTGGCTTTTAGAAGAAAGAGATAGGTTGCTTTCTGGAAAAGAAGAAGCCGAGAGAAGAGGTCATCTTGCAGGTAAGTTCTGATTTTTTTTTGTAGGTCTTTGAGTATCTATTCTACTTTGTAATTATTGACTGACTGCATTCTTCAAGACCTTCTTCGATTCTTTGAGAAACGATATCGATAATCTTTTCATGAAACCCAAGATGTGGTCCTAGGTGAATTTTTACATTTGGATTTCTGGATGCACCAATTTCTACAAGATGAGGGAGATCTTTTCTCACGTGATTTCCCATATGCAGAAAGTAGGGTGTCAAAAGAATTTCTTCTGCTCCTTTTTTTGCGCAGGTATCAATGCAATCAGGAATAGAGGGCTCATTAATCTCTAAAAAAGCAGCAGTTACAATTCTCTCTGGCCATTTTTTCTGAAAGATATCTACTACCTTGTACATATCTCGGTTAGCACCCTCAGCTCTGCTTCCATGGCCAAGAAGGATAATGGCTTTTAGAGAGTTTGGGGAGTTGTCTGCTATGCCATGCATTCGCCTTCTCCTCTTTCAAGAACGTAGGTTTCTTCCTTTCCCCAATCTACAAAAATTTCTTCTTTTTCTTCTTCGTTAAATTGACCGTTGATATGAAATTCCTGAAGCAGTTCTTCAAAGGATTTATTTCCGACTCTTTCAAAAAAATCATTGAACTTTTCGTTTTTATTTCTATTTTCTTTATAGTGACCCAGAATGCTTTTTAGAGCATTAGGCACTCTTTTAGCAGGAATCCTCACTCTCAAACGTTCTCCAAGTTTGGTTAATCCGTTGGTGTTTTGATGTTGACCGGCTAAGAAAAGTTCGTATGCGGGAAGCATTTTTCCCTCTGAACGGAGCGTACCTCCATGGAACCCTATATTTGCAATATGGTGTTGTCCGCAGGAATTAGGGCAGCCACTCATCTTAATTTGAATTTCTTTTGTAAGAGGGTCTTCAATTCCTTCTTCTTCCAGAGTATTTCGTATAGCAGTAGCCAATCCCATAGAAGAGGTGATTCCTAATTTACAGGAATCTGTTCCAGGACAAGAGACAACATCTGTAATTTCTTGTGCTCCATTACTGGATAGTCCTATTTTTTTAGTTCAAGCCAGACTTTTTTCAGATCATTCTTTTTAATCCATCGAAAAACAATATTTTGCTGGTAACTTGTTCTGGCTCTGCTTCTGGCATATTTTCTAGAAATCGATGCCAATGCAAAGAACTGATTTGCAGTAATGTCACCGAGAGGTAGTTTTATTTCTGCCGCATAGTATCCAGATTGTCGTTGTTCTCTTACATTTGTGGACTCCCATGCCGTATATTCATCATGGTCTCCATTTAACTGTATCTCATCCGCAGGACTTTCAAAGTCTTCGGCTGTATCTATATTCTCATATTCGTCATCTTCCCAAATAAACTCATCGATATTAATTGGGTTTGAAGCCCACTTCTCTGTTAGCTCTTTTTCTACTCTTTCTCTTAAGCCGTCTATACCTATCCAACTTACTAGAAATTTAATTCTTGCTTTAAATCTGCTTTTCCTGAGTTCTTCAGAATTATTGAAGACTCTTATTATCGCTTCGCTCACGCGCAGAAACTCAGTAGCAGGTATAAATTCATACAAAGTTTCTGCTACGCGAGGAAACGTTGCCAGTCCTCCTCCTACGAGCATTTTAAAACCCTTAGTGGAGACACCTTCTATATCTTTAATTACGGGAATGAATCCTATGTCATGTATTCCTGCAACAACACAATCAGAACTGCAGCTAGAAAATGCCGCTTTGAATTTCCTAGGTAAATTTTGTATAAACTCTTTTCTTGCAAAATATCGTGCGAACGCACCTGCGTAGGGTGTAGAGTCAAAAACCTGATCTTTGCATACTCCTGCAAATGCACACCCTGTAACGTTTCGTACGGTATTTCCGCAGGCTTCTCTGGTTGTCAGACCAGATTTTGCGATCTTTCTCATTAAGTCTGCAGCTTCATCTAATTTGATAAAATGGAATTGAAAGCACTCTCTTGTTGTTACATGTCCTTTTTTTAGAGGGGCATAGTCGCGAGCTACTATCCCAAGAGTTTCAAGTTGATCTGCATTCATTCCTCCAAAAGGAATTTTGATTCGGAACATTTGAGAGTCAGCTTGTCTTTGTCCATAGACTCCTCTTAAAAGTCTCCATCCTGTAAATTCGTTGTCAGGGATATTGCCTGAATGGAATTTTGTCACTTCTGTTTCGAAATCATCAAATTCCTCTTCATAGATCGGGATGACAGGTAACGATACTTTCCCCGATGTATCTCTAAGATTTTCTTCCATCATATTCTCCTAAACGCAAGTGCGTTATTATTTCGATAATTGTAATTTTTTAATTTCATAATAAGGACTGATTTTATAGCTTTCTGGTCCTAATTCTTTGGAATTTAACTTCATCTCTTTTTTGAACCAATCCAATTCATCGCTAAGTTTTGCAACATTTCCGACAACAAAGATTGCGGGAGATGCAATTTCTTCTTTTTCAGCGAGTGTTACAGCATTCACTAGTGTATCTGAGAAATTTCTTTGAGAATCTTTTGTAGCATTTTCAATGATTGCAATTGGAGTTTCTTTAGGCATACCGTTTTTAATTAGAGTAAAAGAAATACGCCCTATCGAACGTGCAGACATTAAGAAGACAAGAGTTCCTTTGTCTTTCGCTAAATGGCTATAATCAAGATGTTCGGTTTTTTTATATGGGTCTTCATGACCCGTAATAAATGTAACACTTGAGGATATCCCTCTGTGGGTTACAGGAATTCCTGCAAAAGCCGGTGCGGCAATCGCAGAAGTAACTCCTGGTACAATTTCAAAAGGAATATTTACTTTTTTTAACTCTAGAGCTTCCTCTCCGCCTCTGCCGAAAACAAAAGGATCTCCTCCTTTGAGCCTAACAACAGTCTTATTATCTCTTGCGAAATCTATGATTAACTTATTAATATCTTTTTGTGGAATTGTATGATGATCAGCTGATTTTCCAGCAAAGATAAACTTGCAGTTCGAATCACAGTAATTAAGGATTTCTGAATTTAGTAATTTGTCATAAATCACTACGTCTGCGATTTTTAAAATTTTTAAAGCTTTTAGGGTAATTAGTTCTGGATCTCCTGGCCCAGCCCCTACTATATATACTGTCGATTTTTTTTCTTTTGTGTTGTTTTTCATTATTTTTTGGTTTCAATATTTTTTAAAACTAACAAGTAAGGTATTATTTATATTAATATTAACTGTTTTGTCAATCTTTATTTATATATAACATATAAAAACAATAAGGTATTTAATTTAAAGTATAAGAGAAATTGGTGAAATGGGAAAATTAGAGAGAGCTATTTCAATTATTGATGATGAAAATAGAAAAGATCCAAATTTTGAATTTCTTGATAATGAAAAATATCCTAAAGAATTTTTATATTCAAAGAGGATGTCAGAAAGACTAGATATATTTGCACCAGAATCTTCTGATATTATGAAAATTGCGGTAAGAGGACATCATATATCTAGGTGGGAAATACCTAGAAACGAATTTTCTAATGATAGGAAAGGATATTTACAATGGAGAATAAAACTTTATTCTTTTCATGCAGATAAAGTTTCCGCTATTTTGAAAGTAGTTGGGTATAAAGAAGATTTTATAAATCGTGTAAGTTCAATCATTAAAAAACATAAATTAAAAAAAGATCCTGAAACTCAGCTTTTAGAAGATATAATTTGTCTTGTTTTCTTAGAACATTATTTCGTGGATTTTGCTAGAAAACATGAGGAAGAAAAGGTTATAGATATTGTTAAGAAAACTTTAGTGAAAATGTCTGAACAAGGTAAGAAAGCTGCAATGGAAATAGAACTTCCAGAGTTTACGCTTTCATTTTTAGAAAAAGCTCTTTAAAACTTCTTCTTTTTATGGGAAAAAAACTTTTTCTTTTCTTTAGGTGTATTTATTCCTCGTTTATTTTTGTTCGGTGTTGATTGTTCTGATTTTTTTTCTTGCTGAGGTTTTTCAAATCTTCTTTTATTTCTCTTAGGCCAGGTTTTTTCTTTGCTAGTAGAATTTGCCGGTTTTGTAGATTTTATTTTTTTTTGATTTTTTTTGAAATTGTCGGTTTTTACCTCTGTTTTCTTCTGATTTTCATAGGAATGAGGTGAAATTTGAATCTTCTGTTTCGATTTCTTTTCTATATTTCTTAAAAAACTCATCTCAGAAACATCACAAAATGAATAAGCTATCCCCTCTGAGCCCGCTCTTGCAGTTCTACCTATTCGGTGTATGTAATTTTCAGGAATATTTGGCAATTCATAGTTTATAACATGACTTACTCTAGAAAAATCTATTCCACGAGCTGCTACATCGGTCGCTACAAGTATCCTTGCTCGTCCCTTTTCAAATTGTCTAAGTGCTCTTTGTCGAGCAGATTGTGTTTTGTCACCATGAATTGTTTCCGCTCTGAAACCTGAACGATGAAGTTTTTGTCCTAAATAATTAGCCCCTCTTTTTGTTTTCCTGAAAATAATTGTATGAGTCATTTTTTTACTCTTTAAAAGGTCAAAAAGAAGATTCATCTTATTTTGAGTATCGATTAAATAAACATATTGTTTGATTTGGTCTAAGATTATTTTTTTAGGTGTAACATCTACACGTATAGGATTATTTAAAATATTTTTTGCCAATTTACTCACTTCTTCCGGCATTGTTGCAGAGAAAAGCATAGTCTGTTTCTTAAATGGTAGATTCTTCAATATTTTTTCTATATCTTTAATAAAACCCATGTCTAACATAAGATCGGCTTCATCTAATACAAGATGAGAAATGTTCTCGAGATCTACATATCCTTGTTGAATAAGATCTAGTAATCGACCTGGTGTGGCAATAATAATATCTACACCTCTAGTGAGAGCTGCAACTTGATAAAGTTGTTTTATTCCTCCGTAAATAACAGTATGACTTACAGAGGTGTATTGACCATAGGATTCGATACTTTTGCCAATTTGTAGAGCAAGTTCTCTGGTAGGTGCAACGATTAATGCTCTAGGTATAGGTTTTCGTTTTTCTTTATGCCCATTTTGAATTTTGTCTGATTTATTTTTCATTATATCTAAAGATATGTGCTGCAGGATGGGAAGAGAAAATGCAGCTGTTTTTCCACTGCCCGTTTGTGCTATTCCCAAAAGATCATTTCCTTCAAGAAGCTTAGAAATCGTTTTTTCTTGAATAGGAGTAGGATTGCTGTATTTTTTCTCTATTAGTCTTTTTTCAAGAGGTGATATGAGACCGAGTTTTAAAAATGGTGATTCGACCATTAAAATCTTTTCCTTTTATTTAAACTTGAGTTTCCTTGTATGCTATTTTGTATAGCACTCGAACTTATGTTCTTAATTTCTGTAAATGTCAACTTTAGCAAGCCGGATATTTCAATTCATTGATATGAACTTTGAAATCCTTGAGGTATAATTACTGAATATTACTTCATCAAATTTAAAGGATTGGATATGAATATTGTGATGTGGAATTGTTATGTTTGACCGTATGCATATAGAGCCACGGAGTGGCTTACACGTTTGATGGAAGTTCAATCTGATTTGAAAGTAACGTATAAAGCATTTGTACTTGAACAAATGAATTTTGGTAAAGTGAGAGGACCGAAGTGGAAAGCATGGAAAGATAGAACTTTTCCTAGTAGAGATATGCCTTCTCATGAAGCTGCTAAATGTGCTGCCTTACAGGGAGAAGAAGTATTTTCTGCATATCATCTGCAACTTCATAGGGCAAAGCACGTTGATAAAAAAGATATAACTAATCAACTAGTCCTAAGAGACATTGCGATTCAGTCTGGATTAGATGTCGGTAGGTGGGAAGAGGATATGAAAAATGGAAGTGGAATTTCACAAGTAGCTGACGATCATATGGAAGCAGAAGAAACTTGGGGCGTGTTTGGTGTGCCAACTCTCTATTTTGAAAAAGGCAAACCATTATTTCTAAAGTTAGAAGAAGGTGACTGGGAGGGAGTAGATGATCAGGGTCTCTTAAATGCTGTCATTGAAACAACGGTTGAAAGACCTTACATCCTTGAAGTGAAAACTCCAGAATCTTCAAGACGTTCTGAAGCATCTCAGAAAAAATATAAGAAATATATTGGAGAAAAGTAAATCAAAATTCAGGAAAAGCTAGTTTGAATACTGAAATGCGAAAGCCAATAGATTTAACAGTCGACAAAAAAGATGGTGAACTCCGAATTGTTTGGAATAATGGAGTTAGGAGTATTTATAGCTTTGATTATCTTGCTTTAATGTGTCCTTGTGCAAATTGTAAGGAAAAACGATATGAGAGTGAAAAAAATCCTCTTAACGTTCTCTCTGGTCCATCTGGCCCTGTAGAATTACAAAGTGCAGACATGGTAGGAAGGTATGCTATAAATTTCTCATGGTCCGGGGGATGTGCAAGTGGAATCTATTCATTCGATTATCTGGACGAAATTGATCCGGAAAAGAAAAATTCTGAAATAGAATAATTGAAATAATAAGGTTCTTTTAAAGGAGATATTCTCTTTGGGAAAGACTATTGTTGAAAAGATTCTTTCAAATCATTCGGGACAAGACGTAAAATCCGGAGATTTTGTTGTTTCTGATATTGATTATGTAATGGCTGGTGATGCAAAAGGTCCAAAATCTATTGATATCATGCGAGAACATAATCTTGAATTTAATTTAGAACCCCATAAAACAGATCTTATTATTGATCACTTTGTCCCTGTGCAGTCCACCCATTGGGCTAATGATCATAAAAAATTAAGAGATTTCTCTATTGAGAAAGGCATTAATCTTTTTGATGCTGGTTCTGGAGTTTGTCATACAATTGTTACCGAAGAGGGAAAAATATTGCCTGGTGGTTTGGCGATTGGTGGAGACAGTCATGTTTGTACTTATGGTGCTTTAAATTGTATTGCTGTTGCTGTTGAAAGTATTGAAATTGCATCTGTGTATAATACTGGAAAACTTTGGTTTCGTGTTCCTGAAACTATTCGTGTGAAGTTCACAGGAAAAATGCCGCCTGGTGTTTTTTCTAAAGATCTGGTCTTAAACCTTGCAAATCAATTAGGAGAGAACGGGGCAAATTATCAATGTCTGGAATATACAGGTGATTCAGTTTCTTCATTGTCTATGGATGCACGTTTTACTATTTCGAACATGTCTGTAGATATGGGAGCAAAAACGGGTGTTATGGAATCAGACGAGAAAACAATTGACTGGTTGAAGTCATGGGATTTAAATTTTAAATCCATAAAATCAGATCCTGATGCTAAATTTGCAAAGGAAATTACCATTGACGTTTCTAGTCTTTCCCCACTTCTATCCGCACCTCCTGCAGTGCATAATATATCCAAAGTTAGTGAAAGTGAGAAGAAAAGGATAGATCAAGCCTTTATTGGAACTTGCACAAATGGCCGTCTGGAAGATTTGGTAATAGCAGCGAAAATTCTTAAAGGGAGAAAAATAAATTCTCATGTTCGGTTTTATGTCGCTCCTTCAAGTAGGAAGATTTTAGAGACAGCAATGGAAAAAGGTGTACTCAAAATACTTTCGGATGCTGGAGCAACAATTTTAGCATCTGCATGTGGTCCATGTGCATCTATGAATGGAAATGGACTTCTAGGCGATAACGAAAGGGCAATTTCTTCCGCGAATAGAAACTTTCCAGGACGACTTGGAAGTAAAAAGTCAGAAATTTATTTATCTTCTCCAGCTACAGTAGCTGCGAGTGCTGTAGTATGAGAGATTACAGATCCTAGAGAATTTTTAAATTAAAGAGGCAAACGATTGAAAAGAAATCCTCGTATTTTTCGTTTTGGTGATAATATAAGTACAGATGTACACCTCTCATCAAAATATAGACCTATAGGAACTTCCTTAGAAGATTTGAAAGATTCTGCATTTAGAGATCTAGATTCAGAATTTTCAACTTTGGTTCAAGATGGAGATTTCTTAGTTGCAGGAAAAAATTTTGGTTTAGTAAGTAGTAGGCAAGATTCTGCTATAGTATTGAGAGAATTAGGCATTTCATGTGTTTTGGCAAAAAGTTTTGGTCATATGTTTTATCGGAATGCTTTAAATTCTGGACTCCCACTAGTAATATGCGATACTGAAAAAATTCTTGATGAAGATTCGATTGAGGTGAACTTCGAGGATGGTCAAGTAAGATTTAGGGATGAAGTACTTAATTTTCCTCCTTATCCAGAATCAATAATGAAGATGATAAAAGCAGGTGGGTTAATATCTTTCATTAAGGAAAATCGAGGATATTTTTCTAATTAGAACGTATCATTAATTGTAAAGTTAATTTTCGGATTCTTCGTGAAGTTCTTCTTTGGGGATTTCATTTTTAAACGCAATTAAAATTTTAGCAGGCTGATCTTCAATTGTGGCAGCACTGTGGATTGCATTTGCGTTGATTATGATGACTTGTCCTGATTCTATAATTGAAAGTTCCTCTTCTACGTTGAATTGCATTTTACCTTCTAAAATAATGATCGATTCTTCCCTTTTATGTGCATGATAAGGAACAATTACCCCAGGTGGTTGTTCCGCTTCAAAAATATCATATCCAAAATCAGTTAAGGCTGCTAACAGTTCTTCTTCTTCTTCCTCACAGCCAAATGCTTCCATCGTATTCTGAATCTTGAACCTTGAACTATCCATTTAGGAAACCCTCTCTAACTATTTAATAATTGTTTTACAATGTTGCTAATTCTTGAACCATTTGCTCTTCCAGCCAATTCCTTAGTTAGAATAGGCATTACTTTTCCAATATCTTTCATAGAGGATGCATTTTGTTCTGATACAACACGTTCGACTACACTTTGAATCTCTTCATCAGTCATTTGTTCGGGGAGGTAATTTTTTATAAAATTTGATTCTTCCTTTTCTTTGTCAGCAAGATCTATTCTTTCAGCTTCTCTATATTGACTCTCTGCCTCTTCGCGTTTCTTTAACATGCTTTCTAAAATTTTAATAACTGAATCTTCATTTATATCTTCCCCACTTTCTTTGTCCTTATTGAGAATCTCTGAACGTATCATACGTATAGTAGATAATTTCAACTGGTCTTTTGACCGCATTGCATCTTTCATATCATCTTCTAGTTTTTGTCTAGTTTGACTCAAGAATTTCCCCAAATTTAGTTTCAGAGTAAGCGGTGTTTTTATTTCTAAATCGCAGGTACAAAACACCGAAAGCAGATCCTATAACATCTGCTAAAAAATCACCATAGGTAGAGTCTCTTCCATAAACAAATCCTTGATGATATTCATCTAAGAAACCGTTAAGTATACTGAATAGAAAGATTCCAAAAGAGATAGTATTAATTGAAGTCTGGCTAAAAATATTACATATAGGTTTCCAGAAAAGTATTGTTAATACAAAGTATTCAAGAATATGGATTATTTTATCGAAACCGTAGAATATTTTGATTTCTGAATTACCCAAACTGAATGAAGAAAGTGAGTGGATTAGTATTAAATATGCAATGGCAACCAACCATCTTTTTTTCATTTCTGTTCCTTGTTTCGACTGTTGCCGACTTCTGTGATAACGAAGTGATTTTTCTTGATATATTTTTTTGAAGCATCTTTTATCTGCTGCAAAGTGACGGATTTTATTTTATTTAAATAAACTTCAGGGTAGTTTTTCGAAAACCCTAACCGTTCTATTGCTAAAATATAGTCCGCTATTCTTCCTGAAGAATCAAATTTTGTTGCAAAACTTCCTGTTAAATATGATTTTGCGTCATTCAATTCTTCAATTGTGACACCAAATTTTTTTAATCTTTTTATCTCGGAGAGTGCTTCGGAAACTGCAAGTTTTGCATTTTCATTTTTAGTTTGTAAGGCTAAAATCCAATATCCATTCTCGATACCAGATGCAAAGTAACTATAGGCAGAATAAACCAGTCCTCTTCTTTCACGTAGATTTTTCAGTATTCTACTTTCAAAACCTCCTCCACCTAAAATGTAATTCATGATTCGTGCCGTATGAAAATTAGGGTCAGTGCGTTTGATAGAACGGTTTCCCATTATCACAGTAGTTTGAGAAAAAGGCTTTTTGATATATTTTTTCTCTGTTTTATTTTTTAATAGGGGTAGTGTTTTAGAAGGTATATGCAATCGGTTTGAATTCCATTTACTAAAAAATGTTTGAACTAATCTTTTAGCTTTCTCCTTTTTTATATCTCCTACAAAGACAAAAATAGTGTCATTTCTTTTGTAGTGTTTATTATAAAAGTCAACAATATCTTTTTTTTCGATTTTCTTAATTGTTTTGCTACTTCCTTCAATTAATCTTCCATAAGGATGATCTCCATAAAGGGAGGACAAAAAAGATTTTCTTGCTATATAGTTCGGTGAAAATTGTCCTTTTTTTTCTTTTCCATATAGTCTCATTTTTGTTTTTCTAATTTCATTCTCAGGAAAAGTTGGATTATTTAGAATGTCTGACAGAAGTTCAAAACCTTTTTCTAAATCTCTTTTTAAAAGTTTTGTAGAAACTGTAACGAAATTATGCCCAGTTTCAAATGAAACTCCCCCTCCTAATTCATCATTCAATTTTTCAATAGAAAGTGCGTCTCTTGTTTTCGTTCCTCTTCCCAGTGTTAATGCAGTTAAGTTAGCTAGACCCGCAAATTCCTTTTTTTCGTATTTCGAGCCTGCATGTATTGAAATTCTTATCGTTACAAGCGGGAGCTGTGAAGATGACTTTGTAAGTAAGATATTTTTATTTTCAGTTAATGTTTTTTCAAAATCAAGAGATTGTGCATAGGCAGAAATTTCAAAAAAAGAAAAAGAAAAAGAAAACAAAACTAAGCTAATAATTATTCTGAAAAGTCGCATTTTACTTTTCTGCCTTTTGGGGTATTAATTCCGCTATAGTCCTATTGTTAGGACGAAGATATTTTTTTGCTACTTTAATTATATCTTCTGAGGTTACTTTTCTGATTTTTTTTAAATAATTCTTAATAATTTTCCAGTCTCCACAAATTGCAGAACGTCCAAGCATCATAGCTCTGTAATAATGACTATCCATAGAAAATATAGAGCTAGCTTCAATGCCTTTTATTGCTCTTTCTAATTCTTCTTGAGTGACATTAAAGGAAGATATCTTTTTTAATTCTTCATGAAAAACTTTTTTAATTTTTGCTACTGAGATCCCAGAAGCAGGTTGGGCGTAGAAATAGAACAAATCAGGATCGAAAGAAAGATAACGATATTCTGCTCCAGCACTAAGAGCGAGGCCGTCTTTTCTTACTAATCTTTGATATATACGACTAGATTCTCCACCACCTAAAATATATTCAAGAAGAGTTAATGCGGCAGAGTCTGGATGTTTCCAATTTGGAGTATGATATGCCATTGCGAAATATGGAAGAGCGGCAGTTCTTCTTATTAAAATGGATCTTTCTTTTTCTTGACGAGGTTCAATTATTATTTCTCTTTTAAAATTCCCTTTGGACTTAATCTGACCAAAATATTTTTTGATTAACTGAATAGTTTCTGAAATTTTTATATCTCCAACTATAATAAGTGTTGCATTTTCTGGGACATAAAACTTTTTGTAAAAAGTTCCCATATTCTTTAGTGAGATTTTTCTTATATCTTTTTCCCATCCTATTATTGGATTGGCATAAGTATGAGATTTGAAAGCTTTTTGTCTGAGTTTTTCAAATAAATAATTTACGGGGTTGTCGTCAACTCTAGAACGTCTTTCTTCAAGCACGACCTTTCGTTCAAGTTCAAATTCTTTAGGGTCTAATGTCAGATTCTTCATACGGTCTGCCTCTAACTTAATGGCTAATTCAATTTTGTTAGAAGGAAGTTTTTCGTAGTAACCTGTATAGTCAAAACTAGTGAAAGCATTATGGCTTCCTCCATTTTTTTTGATTAGATTACTAAAAACTTTAGGGCCGAAATTTTTGGTTCCCTTGAACATCATGTGTTCAAGGAAATGTGCGATCCCAGTTTCTCCAGAAGATTCGTCTCTACTGCCCACTCCATACCATAATTTTGAGACAATCATGGGGGCTCTATTGTCGGCCAGAAGTAAAATTTTGAGGCCATTCTCAAGTTTATATTCAAAAACATTGCAGGGAATTTGATTTTCGAGATTCTTAGAATATAGAGTTGAAGAGAAACTGAAACTGAAAAAAAAGAACAAAGAGAAGAACCATAGAGACGTTGATTTTTTCTTATACGCAACTAAAGAAGAAATTGAATAGGAAACTTTATCAATGAACATTTTTGTTGTTTTCTAAAACCTCTTTGTTTAGGGTTCCTTTTGGACAGCGTCCGGAGAAGAAATCTAAAGTTTGCTCAACAGCAAAAATCAAAGAATCAATACAGGCATCTTCTCCTAGACCTGCTATATGCGGGGTAAGGATGATGTTGTCAAAATTCATTATTGCACGATTCCCTTGAATAGGTTCATCAGGAAAAACATCTATACCGGCACCACTTATCATTTTATTTTGAATAGCTTCTTCCAATGCATCTAAATCAACAACAGGTCCTCTAGAAGTATTGATAAGAAAAGAACCTTTTTTCATACTTTTGAAAATATTTAGGTCAATCAGTTTAGTAGTACTTTCGTTTAGAGGGACATGACAGGAAAGAAAGTCTGAATTTTCAACTACTTCATCAAAAGATTTGTAGAAAACGCCATTTTCCGCTACAAATCGTTCGTCTCTAATTGGATCATATGCAATAACATTCATGCCAAATGCTTTAGCTTTTTGGGCAACTCTTTTTCCTATGTCTCCAAGACCTATGATACCTAAGGTGTTTCCTCTTAAATACCCAGTAGGTTTTCTGATCTTTCCCCATTCGCCTTCTCTTACTTTTCTATCAAAGATATTTAATTCTCGTGAAACAGAAAGCATCAATGTTAGTGTATGCTCTGCAACGGAGTTCGCATTTTGTCCCCTTGCGGTAGTAACTAAAATGCCGTTCTTTGTTGCTTCTTCTACGTCTATGGCATTATATCCAACACCTGTTCTTGCTATAAGTCGCAAGTCTTTAGCATGTTTGAAAGTTCTTTCATTGTAAGGGTCTCCGCTAGGAAAAGTGGCAACAACACCAGGCAATCCTTCGATTAATTCTTCTTCAGTTAGATCCCTTCCATTAGAGTCTATTTTAATGGAGAATCCGTAATCTCTTAAGGGTGAAAGATAGGCGTCATAATCTTTCATTTGATTAATCCAGGTTGTAGTAATCCAAACAATTCCTTTGTCCAAATCATTTCTCCAGCATTTATGTTATAAACATTTTGTTTGATTGTTGTTAAAAATTTAAAAAAAGAAAAAATTTAAACACGTACCATAAACAACTGCGTAGTGTATATGTTTCAGTTTGTCTTTCAAGCTTCTAGAGTCAATTTTTAGAAATAATTTATTTTTTTTTAAAAATTACGATTCGATTCTTATCGGTATATAGTATTTCGAATTGGAAAATATCAGCAATATATTCAAATGTGCGAAGTGTGTAAAAACAGATATGTGTTTTGTCTCTTCGGTAGTGCCAATTTTTTATAAATATATCCTTTTGCCAAAATGATGTCATTATTCCTATGAGCCCTTGAGAATGAACAATAGAGGAAATATTTCTGATTTCCTTTAAGGGATTTTGAAAATGCTCAAAAGTTTCTGTAGATAATAAAAAATCAAATCTATGATTTGGAAATTTAGGATAAAAGAATGGATCGTATTGTGTCATGTGCATTTTTGCTTTTATCAACATATCAGAAAGTACAGAATTAGGCCCACATCCATAATCTATTCCATGCGACCCTTCTTGGATGAATTTTTTTATTGGTTCTGTAATTTGCGAAAGGAATTCAATATAACCCTTGTCATTGCTATTATTTCTATGCTGTTCATATCTTAGTTTTTCTTCAGTTTTAGAAACCCAAAATTGTTTAGGAACAAAAATAAATTCACAATTTTCACAAAGGAAATATTTCCTATTATCCGCCTCAAGAAATTCGAGAACAGAAGAACACTTACAGATATGGCATTTCGTACTCAAAAACATTATTAATTCCATTTTTAGGGTCGAATTTTTTTAAAATTCTATTAAAATTAACATATCTAACATAGTTAATATTATAAGACTATGCCTTCTTTTTTCAGATTTTCGGAGCTTTTTTGTGAAAAATAAATTTGATTTGTCTTCTAAGATTGCTTTTGTTACAGGAGCAGGTAGTGGATTAGGAAGGGCTATGGCAATTGCTCTTGCCGAATCTGGTGCCGATGTTGGAGTTGTTTCTCGAAGAGAAACACTTCTAAATGAAACGGCACAAGAAATTCAAAAAATTGGCCGTCGGTCGATTGTGTGTCCTGTAGATGTGACAAAATCTGAGCAGGTATCAAGTGCAGTAGATAAGGTCGAAACCGAATTAGGACCAATAGATATTTTAGTGAATGCTGCTGGAATTGTTAATACGCAACACGCGACAGATCTTTCAGAAGAGGAATGGCGCTATACTTTAGACGTAAATTTAACTGGTACATTTTTAGTTACGAAAGCGGTTGGAGAAAGAATGCTTCTGAGGAATAGAGGAAGTATTATTAATATAGGAACCTTTTTGGGAGATCGTGGTCACAGATTTGCTAGATCTGCTTATAATGCAAGTAAAGCTGGTGTTGTCTCGTTATCGCGTTCACTTTCTGTTGAATGGGGCAATAAAGGAATCAGGGTGAATTGTATTTCTCCTGGTGCTCATAGAACTCCGATGATGGGAGAGGCAGCATTTGATGAAAAAAATTTAGAGTTTCTCAAACAAAAAACAGTTATTGGTCGTGTTGGAGAACCCGAAGATATAACAGGACTCTGCGTATTTCTTGCGTCTGACGCATCTTCTTATGTTACTGGAGTAAATGTATACGAAGATGGTGGGGGTTGGCTGTAGAATAGGAAAATGCCTTGAATAATCTAAAAGCTATTTTGTTTGATTTTGATGGAACGATTGCGGATAGCGAACCTCTTCATTTTGCTGCTTTTCAAGAGGTTTTAATGGAGACGTGTAACTACCAATTTGAAGAGGAGGAGTATACGAAAGATTATCTTGCATATGATGACAGAAACTTCTTTCTTAATTTTTCTAAAAATCATAATCTTAAATTCGACGAGAAAGACATAATAAAGTTAATGGATGAGAAAAAAAATCATTTTGAGAGAAAAGCAGAAGATATTATTTTTTTCGATGGAATTTTAGATTTTATAAAAGATTTATCTAAATCTTTTCCTTTGGCTATTGCGAGCGGTGCACTAGAATCTGAAATCAAGCCTCCTTTAGAGAAAGTAGGCGCACTATCATTTTTTGAAGTAGTCGTTAGTGCAGAAATGGTAAAGAAAGGAAAACCTGATCCGGAGAGTTTTTTACTTGCATTGTCTCTATTAAATGAAAGAAGGTCAGGGGATAAAATATATCCTGAGGAGTGTCTTGTTTTTGAAGATTCAATTTATGGTGTTGAAGCTGCTAGAAAATCAAAAATGCGTTCGATAGCTGTTACTACAAGTTTTTCCCATAGAGAGCTTTCAGGAATTTCTGATAAAGTAGTTGATGCTATTTCTCTTGAAACCTTAGTGTCTACGCAATTTTTGAAAGAATGGTTTTTGTCTTTGTGATGAAAAATTAAATTTGGGGGTATAGTTTTGTCAATTTTGAAAGTTTGTAGACTTGGTAATCCTGTTCTTAGGTTAAAAGCAAAACCAGTGAGTATAGATGAAATTCAAGGAAATGAATTTCAGACTTTAGTCCGGAATATGATTGAAACGATGTTTGAATATGTAGGAGTCGGATTAGCAGCTCCTCAAGTACATGTTTCAATGAAAGTTTTTGTCTTTAGACCTGAACCTGAAAAAGAGGACAGTCTCAGGGTTGTTGTTAATCCGGTAATAGAATCTATTGGAAATGAAGTATATGAAGATTGGGAAGGATGTTTAAGCATTCCTGATATACAAGGTAAAGTATCTCGATTTTCAAAGATTAGACTTAAGGGTCTTGATTATGAAGGGAAAGATTATGAAGAGGAATTTGAAGGATTTGCTGCTCGTATCTGTCAACACGAAGCAGATCATCTAGAGGGAGTGATCTTTTTTGATAGAATGAATGATTTGCATACTTTAACTTTCGGTCAGGAATACCACAGATTTTGGGCTAAGAGAGAAGAGCCTGATAATACCGAATGATTATTTTTAGTTTTATACAGATAACTAGAGACATTGGAGGAGGATAGATGGTCGTCAAAGCAGTAAGAAATAAAGAATGGTTTACTTATTTTCCTACAGATTATAGATGGTCGTTTAATACTGTTGCTGCAATTGCCGGTTGTTGCTCTGGTGCATCTGAGATGGGGGAGGTAGAACAGATCTGCAGAAATCTTATCTCATCAGTTGGAGATGATAGGAAATGGTTTAAAGAGTGGGTCCGCATGGCAGATAGACTTCAAAAAAAAGCAGAATTGGAAAAAAGGAATAAGCACAATTTGACAGCGGCTTCTTTATATAAGCGGTCATCAAATTATTATCAAATGGCAGATCGTTTTAAATTTCCTAAAGATAAAAAAGCCTTGGAAATTTATAAAGAATCTATCAAATGTTTTAAAAATTTTGCTAAATTGACTGATTCGCCTAAGTTAGAAGTCGTGAATATCCCTTTTGAAAAAAACAAAAAACTTCCAGCTTACTTTGTTCCTGCAAGTGGAAGTAAAAAGACGAAGTCTCCTGTTGTAGTTCTATATAATGGTTTTGATGGCACTAAGGAAATGAGTTTTCATTGGGCTGCAGATGCGTTTACAAGAAGAGGAATGAATTGCCTTATTGTTGATAGTCCTGGAGTAGGAGAATCAATTCGTTTCCGTAATATTTTCTTACGTTACGATTATGAAGTTGCTGGGACTGCTACTTTAGACTATCTAGAGAAACGTTCAGATGTAAATTCAAAAAAAGTTGCTATCGTAGCTCCAAGTTTGGGAGGATATTATGCTTCTCGAACGGCAAGTATGGAAAAACGTTTTAAGGCTTGTGTCGCCTGGGGTGCTATATGGGATTATTATGCTACATGGAAACGAAGAATAGATGCCGCGTTTAAGTCTCAATTGCCTGTGCCAGGACATCATCTCACTTGGAGTTTTAATGTGAAAACTCTTGATGAAGCTCTAAAAAAACTTGAAGGATTCAGATTAGATGGAATTGTACAGAAAATGAGATGTCCATATTTGCTGGTTCATGGCGTTGATGATCAACAGATACCACTGAAAGATGCTAAAGCACTTTTCCGTGCATGTGGTTCCAAGGATAAAACATTAAAGATTTTTGATGGCAGAGAAGGTGGTTCACAACATTGCCACCTTGATTATTTGTCTCCAGTTGTTGATTATATGGGCGATTGGCTTAAAGAAAAGCTGTTCTAGAAAATATTATTTTAGTGGGGGAAATATGAAGATAGGATATTTTATATCGTCGCAAAAACCTTCGGGAACCGATTCGGTTACTGCTTTAAATGAACAAATTAAATTAGTGCAATACGCACGTGATCAAGGATGGGATTCCTTTTTTACGGGACAACATTACCTTTGTGAAGAAGATATTCAAATGCTCCAGAATATTCCTGTACTTTCTAGATTAAAAGCGGAAGCTGGTCACATGACTCTCGGTATTGGAGTTTTATTGATTAATCTTCTCAATCCTGTTTTTCTCGCGGAGACTGTTGCTACTATGGATGTCATCGCAGAAGGAAATATGGCTTTTGGTGTAGGTCTAGGATATAGGGATGTAGAATTTGATGCGTTGGGGGTTCCAAAGGGGCAAAGATTAAAACGATTTTTGGATTGTCTGGATTTGGTGAAAAGACTTTGGACAGAAGACGAAGTTTCATTTGAGAGTGATTATTGTGTACTTGATAAAGTTAAACTTAACATGCGACCAATTCAAAAACAGTATCCTCCAATTTGGTTTGCGGCAAATAGCGACCCTGCAGTTAAAAGAGCTGCACATTTAGGGGATACACTGTTTATTAACCCACATGCCACTACTCAAACTATTGATAGGCAAATGCAATTATATAGGTCAGAACTTGATAGTATAGGGAAGCCTTTCCCAAAAGAACTTCCATGTATTAAAGAAGTTTTTTGCGCAAAGGATAAAAAAACAGCTTTGGAAATGGCGAGACCTTTTTTAGAGTCGAAATATGCTGATTATGCAAGGACTGGTCAAGATAAAGCGCTTCCTGATGATGAGATTTCATGGGATGATCTGCCATTTGAAGAATTAATGAAGGATAGATTCGTATTAGGTTCTCCTGAAGAGTGTTATGAGGGGTTGTTACCTTATTTGCACATGGGAGTGAATCATTTGATTATTAGAACAAGTTGGATTGGAATGCCTTATTCTACTACATTACAGAGCATGCGTCTTTTTTCTGAGGAGGTTGTCCCTGCTCTCAAAAAAGAGTCTAAAAAATTGGCTTAATTTTTTCAAAGGAGAACTATAAATGCCAGAAGCCCCAGCAAATAACAGATGGTTTACTTATTTTCCTGAAGACTATAGGTGGTCGTCAGGTCTCGTCAATTGTTTGTCTGTTGCTCCATGGGGAGGTGCAGATATAGGAGAGGTTGATCAAGTAGGTAGAAAACTCAAAAAGGATGTAGGCAATGATGCATTATGGTTTCGTGAGTGGATAAAAATGGCTGATAAAGTTAGGAAACTAGCTATTTCAGAAGAACGTAAAAAAAATAATTTTTCAGCTTCATACCATCACAAACGTGCAGCAATGTATTATCAGATTGGAGAAAGGTATAGAACTCCAAAAGATGCGAAAGCAAAAGCAGCTTATAAGCTTGCTTTAGATAGTTTTAAACGTTTTGCAAGATTAACTGATCGTCCCAAGATTGAGCCTGTAGAAATTCCGTTCGAAAATGGAACTTCTTTGCCGGGATATTTTGTTCACGCTGAGAATACCAAAAAATCGAAACCGCCGGTCGTAGTGTATTTTGACGGGTTAGATATAACAAAAGAGATACAATACTGTAGGGGTGTTGAGGAAATAGTAAGAAGAGGGATGAGTTGTCTTGTAATGGATGGTCCCGGAACAGGAGAAGCAATTCGTTTTAGGAAGCAATATCTTAGATATGATTACGAAGTTGCTGGATCAGCTGCAATGGATTATCTGGAATCAAGAAAAGATGTAAATTCAAAAAAAGTAGGAGTAGTAGCAATAAGTTTAGGTGGATACTATGCCCCAAGAATAGCAAGTATGGAGAAAAGATATAAGGCATGTGTGGCTTGGGGTGCCTGCTGGGATTATTACGCTCAATGGAAAAAACGTGTTGCTGCTTCGATGAAAACAGAACTATCTGTGCCAGGTCATCATATTCTATGGGTTTTTAATACAAAGAATTATGATGAAACTTTTGAAAAATTAGAAGGTTTTAGGTTAGATGGCGTAGTGCAAAAAATGAGATGTCCTTTCCTTTTAACACATGGGATAGATGACAAGCAGGTTTCAACCCGAGATGCAAAGCTACTATTTAACGCAGTCGGTTCAAAAGATAAAACTTTAAAAATATTTTCGGTTAAGGAAGGTGGTTCCCAGCATTGTCAAAGAGATAATCTTTCATTAGGCGTTACCTATATTTCTGATTGGTTAAAGAAAAAATTGAACCCTTAATTAAAGTGATTTTTTCTTTTTTAGATTAGAGAAGTCTTGGTGCCCAAGGCCGGACTCGAACCGACACGGAGTTTCCCCCACTAGCCCCTCAAGCTAGCGTGTCTACCAATTCCACCACTTGGGCAATAATAGAGAAGTGAATATTTATAGAACTGTGTAAATCTACCTTATGTTTCTATTTCACTGCAAATAAATACGACTTTTTTAAAATTTCGAGTTCATATTTTTTTGTTTTTTCTTGGATCAAAAGCATCTTTGAGAGCTTCACCAAAGAGATTAAAAGATAACATTAATATTAGAATAGAAAAACCTGGAATTAATGTTAGCCAGGGAGCATCAAAAAGGTATTGTTTTCCATCCGACAAAATATTTCCCCAGCTAGCCTGAGGCGGAGGAACACCAAATCCTAAAAAACTTAAACCGGCCTCAGTTAAAATGGCACCCGCAACTCCAAGCGTTGCGGATACAAGAACAGGCGCAAGAGAATTGGGAATTAGATATAAAAGGATTATCTTCTTGTCACTTTGTCCTATCGCTTTAGCAGATTATACGAAAGGTTGTTCTCTCAACGATAAAATCTCTGCACGAACAAAACGGGCTACCCCGACCCAACTGGTTAACCCTATAACTATCATAATATTCCAAATGCTTGGAGGAAGAAGTGCAATCACTGTTAATATAAGAAAAAATGTTGGGAATGATATTTGTACATCTACGATAATTGTGTAAATGACGTCAATTTTTGGGAGACTAATTTTTTCAAGAAAAGAAAAAATCTTTTTCTTGAAAGAACTATCTTTTCTAAAGTTCTTTTCTCTTAGTTGTTTTCCGTAAAAAATACCTAGGATCCCTAATAGAACTAAGAGTGGTATGCCTACTAATTTTTGCAGAAAGATTGTAGTAGTGTTAACTGTTTGAGAAGAAATGAAAGAATCAAAAGGTGAGATTGAGACAATAGACAATAAAGTAGCAATGCAAAAACCTAAAAAAATATTTCTTTCTTTGCTATAGATAAAACTGAGAATACTCCCAAAGATGGCAATAAGAAAAAATACAAAACCGAAGTTGTTCCATACGAAAAGTCCTATACATAAAATTAAAATTGAAGTAATTATAGAAGTACCTCTGATCTTAGTTTCTCCATAATATCCCGCTAATCCACCTATCAAAATACCTAAAATGGTTGATATGCCAACAGATACGAAACCTACTGCAATTGAAATCGTGGTTCCTTCCAGAATTCGAGAGAAAACATCTCTTCCTAAAGAATCGGTGCCAAAAAGGTAAATTCCAAAACGTGGAATTTCATTTGAAGATAGGATTTTAGAATTTGGTAAAGATAAAGGTGGTTTTAATTTATCGGGTAACCTTATTTGACTAGAATTAAAGAATGGTTCATTGCTAGATAAGTTAATTAATCCAAGAAGTGCTAATAAAAAGAAAAAAACAAGAGTGGTTCCGGCTAATATTCCAGTTCTATTTTTTCTTAGATTTTCCCAGGCACGTCCTCGCAGAGATTGGTTTTTGATTTGTGATTTGTCAAACAATTCATTCAAATCTTTAGAAATAGAACTCATAGTCTTATCCTCGGATCAACGACAACTAGAAGAATATCAGATATGAACGTCCCGAGGACTACTAGAACCGCAGAAATAAAATTAAGACTAAGGATGATAGGATAATCCCTTGTGAGAATTGCTTCAAAAGCTAGTCTTCCCATTCCAGGCCAAGCGAAAATAGATTCGATGATTACGGAGCCACCAATAAGACTTGGCAAAATAAGTCCAAACATTGTAACAAAAGGGAGTGCTGCATTACGCAGTACATGGATATAATATACTCTTTCTTGAGATAATCCTTTAGAATGAGCTGTTTGTGTAAAATCCTGATTAATTACCTCTAGCATCTGAGCACGAACGTATCTTGATAAAACAGCTATTCCTGCGCTTGCTCCAAGTAAGCTAGGTAAAACTAGATGCCAAATACGGTCATTTATTTTAAATAAAAAAGAAGAATCTTCTTGTCCGAAAGTTTGTATCCCTAATACAGGAGTTTCCAGAAAATGAACGGTTCCTATAATAAGGAGATAGGCTAAGAAAAAACTTGGCATCGAAATTAATAGATAGCTACAAAAAGTAGTTCCTTTGTCAATTAAGGAGTCTTGTTTTAATGATGAGCTAACTCCTAAAGGAAAAGCTAACCCCCAAGTTAAAATAGTACCTACGATAAAAAGGGGAAGGCTGTTCATGAAACGTTCCCAGATTTTTGGAAAAACAGGTTGGTTATCCTTAAAACTTCGTAATTTGCTGGAAAAGAATTTCTTATAGAAAAGAAAATATTGAATATGAAGTGGCTTGTCCAAATTGAAAGTTTTTCTATATCTCTCTAAATCTTCTTTCTGAAAGCGGGGATTTAAAGGGTCTATTTGACTGGGTTCGCCCGGAGCAAGATGAATAATTAAAAAACTAACTATAGATATTATAATTAGCGTAACTAATTTAAATAAGCATGTTCTAATTAAAAAGGTAATCAAAATTTACTCTCAAATGAAGGAGTAGTTGGAAATTTTATCCATTTGTTAAAATCGAAAGAGTAACTACCAGTTTTTGTGGCAGTGATTTTTTTTGCAGTGGGTTGTCCATTTTTTGATTTTCGTAGTATTGCAATTTTTCTATCAAGAAGTGCGGTCCATTTAGAATTGTATAAGAATGTGTATGGTTGATCTGCAGCGATAATTTGATGAAGTTCATGCGCGTATTTTATCTGTTTTTTTAGGTCATATTCTTGACGAATTTTTACAATGAGTTCGTCTGCTTTTTTGTTTTTGTATCCAACAAAGTTTAATTGCCCCTTTTTGGTTTGACTAGAATGCCAAATTTGGAACAAGTCAGGATCTAATCCTAAACTCCATCCAAGAATAACTGCATCGAAATTCAATTGGTTAATATGTTTTTTAATGAAAACAGCCCATTCGACTGTGTCAAAGCTGACTGCAATACCTATTCTTTTCCATGAATCCTGTATTACAGTAGCAATCGATTTTCTGATATCATTGCCATGGTTTGTTAAAAGTTTGAAACTTAGTTTTTTCCCATTTTTAACTAAAACACCACCCCTTCTTTTCCATCCGGCTTCATGTAGAAGTTGTATCGCTTGTTTTGGATCATATGGGATTGGCCTGACAGATTTATTATAATGTGGTCCTTGTTTTATAAATGGACCAGTAATATCTTCCGCTTGATTATTGAGAATAAATTCATGAATTTGCTTAGTGTTGATAGCCATACCGAGTGCTTTCCTAACACGAGGGTCGTTGAAAGGTTCTCTTCTCATATTGTAACCTATATATGTATACCCAAAAGATAAACCAGAAAAAACTTGAAAACGTTTGTCTTTTTTTAGTCTGTTTACTTGATGTACTCCTGCACCATAACTATCAATAGTACCTGTGTAAAAGGCCATTTCTTGAGTTAGTGAATCTGGAATTATACGATAAATAAATTCACTGTAATTTGGAGGTCCTTCCCAATATTGATCATTTCTTTCTAGTTTTATTAATTCGTCACTTTTCCATTCTTTAAATTTGAATGGACCTGTTCCAATCGGGTTTCTGTTGAATTTGCTTAGACGAAGAGAGAAAATAGTTTTATTGATTTTTCTTGCTATTAACTCTTTTTTTAATGATTTCTTGTTTAGAAGGTGCTCTGGTAAAATTCCTATTGACCAAGTACCAAAAGCAGGAGAGTAGAGTCTTTTATATCTAATTTTAATTTTACTTTTATTTATGATTTGAATGTTTTTTATTGGCTCAAAATCTGATTTTCTCGGAGATAGGTTCTTGTTGTCCATAATCGATTTGTAGGTGAATAAAACATCTTTTGCATCAAATTCATGCCCATCGTGAAATTTGACTCCTTGTCTTAATTCAAAAATTATTATTGGATTATGTTCGGTAAGTTTTATTTTCTTTTTCTTAGATCCTTTCTTGAAAGAAGAATAGTCATCTTCTATAAACTTTTCATCGAAGTTATTTCTGATTTTATCAAACAAATCTTGATCAACCTTTTTTAAGGTTAGTTTTATTCTTTTCGGGTAAAAAATTTCAATTGATTTATTCTGATTCGAAGAATTCTGTGAAACTTTAATTCTTTTTGGAGGAATAACTTTTATAGAAGTAATATTGTTTAGCCATGGAAGATTTAAATTTTTTTTAGCTGTTTGTATTTTTTTGGCGATTCTTTCTGCCGAGTTTGTTTTTGTATTTGGAACAAAGAAGGCTTCTTCAATTATTTTCCAAGATTTTGCAAGTCTTCCTCTGTAAGTTAGATCTCTGTCTCTGTCGATTAGTCCATCAAATATTTTATTTGTTATAGTTCCACTTGAAGAATCTGCATGAAGAATTGGGTTTAAGATTTGGGCGTCGCCAATGGATCCCTGAATATATTGAGTCAGTCTTTTTCCATGCCCTAGAAATTGTTCGTCAAATTTTGGAACCCAGAAAAAAGATTGCAGAAGCAGAAAGATAATTATAAGAGGAGTTATTAGTAAAATTCTTTTTACAATCATCCCTAGCCTTTAGGGCAGATGGATAGGTATTATTTAGAACTGTTCTTTTGTTTCTCTGTTTGTGCTGCTTTGTTTGTTATGATTGACTCGTTTGGGTTTGATGCAGCTAAGTATGATAGTAGTAAGGAAGTAACCATGAAAAGTATAGCTGCAGTTGCTGTCAATTTTCCAAGAAGACCAGTCGAACCCCTAACGCCCATCATTGTATCACTTGACCCGCCAAAAGCAGCACCTATGCCTGCACCTTTTCCTGCTTGAAGCAGAACCGTTAGTATTAAAAAAATAGCTATAACAACATGTAATATAGTTACTATTATAATCATTCGATTTCTCTCTTTCTATTAATTCATATGTTACTAGCCGATTTAATTATTTTTGTGAAATCATTAGCAAGCAAACTTGCTCCACCAATTAATCCACCATCTATATCAGGTTGTTGGAATAATTCCAAAGCGTTTTCAGGTTTAACGCTTCCTCCGTAGAGTATTCTAATTTCTTTTGCATAATCACTGCCATATTTATCTGCTACATTTTCTCTAGTAAAAGAGTGTATCTCCTCTGCTTGTTCAGGAGTAGCAGTTTGTCCGCTACCTATAGCCCAAATAGGTTCATAGGCGAGTATTAAGTCTTTAGGAGGTTGATCAAAAACTTGTAATAAGCTCATATTTAACTGAGTTTCTACATATGTTAACGCTTTACCAGATTCTCTTGCGGAAAGTGGTTCTCCAAAGCACAGGATTGGTACTAACTCTTCTTCAATAGACGCTGATAATTTTCTGGCTATTAATTCGTCACTCTCTCCTAAATTTTCTCTTCTTTCGCTATGTCCAAGAATAACATGAGACACTCCTGCATGTTTTAACATTGATGCACTAACTTCCCCTGTATGTGCTCCGTTTTTTTCATGTGAGCAATTCTGAGCACATAATCTTATTTTGGTTTGATTCAAAATGTTTGAAAGAGAAGGAATACCTAAAAAAGGTGGAGCAATTACAATATCAACATTTTTTATATCTTCGGTTTTTTCAATGATTCCACGAGTTAGTGACAGAGCTTCTTTTGAATTTGTATTCATCTTCCAATTTCCTGCAACAACTGCACGTCTCATAAAAAATCCTTTATATCCTTATTCCTTATTAGTTAGAGAGGCAAGTCCCGGTAAATCTTTTCCTTCTAAGAGTTCTAGAAAAGCTCCCCCACCTGTACTTATATATGAAATTCTTCTAGATTCACCTGCTTTATGAACAGCGACATCAGTATCTCCACCTCCAACAATAGTTAAAGCATATGAATTTGCGACGTGATTTACCATTGCATAGGTTCCTCTACTGAAAGCGTCTAATTCAAAGACGCCCATAGGGCCATTCCAAACAATAGTTTTTGCATCTTGTAATACTTCAGAATATAAGGCAGTAGTAGCTGGACCGATATCTAATGCAAACCAATCAGAAGGAATTTCTTGAGCAGGGACTACTTTAGTTTCCGCTGCACCCTCAAATTTATCTGCAACTACGTAGTCACAAGGAAGATATAAATGTATACCCAATTCTGATGATTTCTTTACAATAGACTCGGCAGTATCAATCAAATGTTCTTCAACAAGTGAATTCCCCATTTCATATCCCATAGCTTTATGAAAAGTACCTGCCATACCACCACCGATAATAATTTTATCCATTTTTCCTAGAAGTTTCTCAATAATCCCTATTTTACTACTAGCTTTTGCACCTCCAAGAATAGCAACGACAGGTCTCATGGGATTTACCACAGCTCGTTTTAGATAATTCACTTCTTTAATCATCAAATACCCAGCTACTGCAGGTTGTACAAATTTTGTAATTGATGACATAGAGGCGTGTTTTCTATGAGCATTTCCAAAGGCGTCATTAACGTAAATGTCTCCAAAATCAGAAATTTCTTTTGCAAATTCTTGATTGTCTTCTTCTTCTCCTGGATGAAATCTGACATTTTCCAACATCAATATACTTGAACCTTCCATTTCTGCGACCATTTTTTTTGCTTTACTCCCAATTACTTCAGGTGCTATAGCGCATTCTTTTTCTAGAAGCCTGCTAAGTCTTTTTGCGACTGGGGCTAGAGTTAGTTTAGGATTTACTTTTCCTTTCGGCCTACCTAGATGCGATAGGATAATTATTTTTGAACCTGAATCTAACAAATAATTGATGGTTGGTAATACGGACCTAAGACGGGTATCATCAGTGATATTATTTTGGTCATCCATTGGGACGTTAAAGTCAGTTCTTAACAAAACATGTTTGTTAGAAACATCTACATCTTCAATGCCAAGTTTTTTAACATCGCTATCTATTCCACTTGTTATTTCCGTCATTCTTTATCCTCTAAAGGTCATTGACTTTTATAAATTTGCACCAATCTTATTAATAAGGTCTACCATACGGCATGAGAATCCCCATTCATTATCGTACCAAGAAATAATTTTAACCATTTTATTATCTAAAACCTTGGTTGATAATCCATCAATTGTGGATGATGCTGATGAGCCAAGGAAATCAATTGAAACAAGGGGTTCATCAGTATAATCAAGAATGCCCTTCATTTTTCCTTCGGCAGCCTCTTTTAGTGTGTCATTAACTTCTTCTGCTGTTACTTCTTCTCCAAGTTCTGCTACAAGATCAACAACTGAAACATCTTGAGTGGGTACCCTGATAGCCATTCCGTCTAGCTTGCCGTTTAACTCTGGTAAAACTAACCCTACAGCTTTAGCAGCGCCAGTAGATGTTGGAATCATACTTACTGCAGCCGCTCTTGCGCGACGTAGATCACTATGTGGTAAATCTAAAATCTTTTGATCATTTGTGTACGCATGCGTAGTTGTCATTAATCCATGATGTATTTTGAATTTTTCATGTAGAACTTTTGCCACTGGAGCAAGGCAATTTGTTGTACAACTTGCATTGGAGATTATGTGATGTTCGTCATGGTTGTATTTGTCGTCATTTACACCAAGAACAACTGTTATGTCTTCCCCAGAAGCAGGTGCAGATATGATTACTTTTTTTGCGCCAGCTTCAATATGTTTTCCAGAATCCTCTCTTTTTGTGAAAATTCCTGTACTCTCTACGGCAATTTCTACGCCTAAGTCTTCCCATGGAAGATCTGCAGGATTCCTCGTGGAGAGGACTTTTATTTTCTTCCCATTTACAATAATAGAATCTTCATCAGATTCGACGATTCCATCAAAGCGACCATGAATTGAGTCAAATCTAAGTAAATGAGAAAGAGTTTTAGGATCTGTTAAATCATTAACTGCAACAATTTCGATATTTTTGTCATTTATTGCAGCTCTTAATAAATTACGTCCTATCCTCCCGAAACCGTTTATACCGACCCTAATTGACATATCAATGAATCCCCCTTTTGTTTCAATTTGAAAATAACTAGTAAAGCGGAAAAATAAAAAATACATTAAACAAAAAGCAAATACAATTACTCAAAAGGATTTCTTAAGTAAAAACGCATTATTTTTTCTTTTTACTTTGTTGGTCTCTTTCTTTTTTCGTAAGTTTTTCATCTATTTCTAAATTTTTGTTATTCTTGAAAATTATTCCATAAGTCTTCATGGCTATAGAACGAGAAATATAACCTCTTAAAACATCTTCTTTCACTAACTGAATATTTCTGCGAAGAGGATTCCCAAATCCTCCACCTCCAGGTGCTTGAATTGTCAAACGTTCGCCTATAGCAATTTTTTCAGAAGAGATTATTGATGGAAGAGAACGCTTATTTGATCCTTTGTTGCAAATTGATTGTTTTGATTGAGAACCACTATGCCCCCCAAGTTTTCCTAGGACAGATGTCTCATCATCGTTTCGGGCTATTGAAATTAAAGAATCATCTTTTAACAGGTACTCCTTAGTGACCCCTAATCCTCCCCTGAATTTTCCATGACCTGCTGAATCTACCGTTAGTTCCTCTCGAATAATTTGTAAAGGATAGCGACTTTCAGCAATTTCAACTGGAATTCTACCAGTTCCAGAAATAGGTAGTACTGAAGACATTCCATCACTATTAAAAGAGGCACCCGATCCTGAACCAATAGACTCACGAAAAAGTGTGGGTCTATTTTTTTTGTTCTCACTAAAAAAACTGAGAGTGTTTAAATTTTCAAATCCAACCCGAGTCTTTCCAGAACTAGCCTTAAACAAAAGTTCATTAAAACCTGAAATGATACTGCTGATAGTTATGAGACGAAGACCTATAGGAGCAGGAAAATCAGGGGTAACTAATGTCCTAGTTTCTGGAAGAATTATTTCCAAGCTTTTACAAGCTCCGTCATTTACTCTTATGTTATTCCTTTGCTCAGTATCATTTTCTAATTGAAGCAAAAAAGGTGTTAAAAGTCTTGAAATAAACTTCACCCCGTTCCCATGGAGGGGACAGTTGATTGGTCTTTCAGACTGATCAGAACTTCCAGTAAAGTTCAGGCTAAGTTCCTTGCCTTTTTTTAATAGAGTTAGGCTCACATGATTTTTACTTCCAAAATGATTAGGAGCAATTGTTTTTTTGACTTTCCATTTACCGTCTTTAATGTTTTTTCCTATTAAATTTCCAAAAGCATCTTTAGATTCTCTTAAAAGATCTGAGAAACATGCTTTTAGTTCGTCTTTTCCGTATCTTTTTATGAGTTCTTTAAGTTGCTGAGCACCTAAATTTAGTACAGAAATCTTTAAATGTAAGTCATCTTTAAGAATGTCGGGTTGCCTACTATTTTGTACTATAAGATTAAAAATTTCTTCTTTTAGTTTTTGACCTTCTTTTATTTTAATTGGTTCAATAATGATTCCTTCATGAAAATTATCCTCGGAGTGAGTGGATGTTCCTCCAAAATTGATACCTCCTAAATCATCATGTTGTGCTAGAACTTGTAAGAAAGAGATTAATTCTTTTTCTGCAAAAAGTGGTTGAGTAATGCATATTTCAGATGAATCACCGATACCATTGAGTGATAGAAATGAGTCATTCTGTATAAATGCGTCTCCAGAATTTATTTCTTTAGTACAAAATTTAGTAAGAATGGAATCTATGCCAGTCCCTAGCATTTTTGAAGTTAGAGATCTGCCGAATTTGTCATAAAATTTTACTGAAAAATTATTGCCATCTCTCAAGGAATCGCACCTCCATGATCTGGCTAAAAATTCTTCTAATTCCATTTCAATGGAAAGAATTGCCCCAGAAAGTATTTCACTTACGATTGGATTGGCGTTCATTTAGGCTGCTCCTACACCGTGAAGACCAGTTGCTCTTCCAGCTCTTTTATTTTGTTTTGTTAAATCAGTCTTAGAAACTAGTAATAAATTGCCGAACCTATCAACTCTAGCTTCCTGTTTCGGAAAAACGACTGTAGTACTCCCAAAACTTTCTATAACAGCGGGTCCAGGTATGAAATTTCCTTCAAGTAATCGTTCACGATAGTAAATAGGTGTATCAACAAAGCCGTTTTTTTCAGGAAACCACACCAACCTTGCACCCTTATATGCCTCCTCTGCAGATTCGTCTCCAGATGGAATCAATGGCAGATTTGGTGGTTGGGTAAGACCGTAACTTACAATATTCAAATTTGTAATTTCTACTTGTCTTTGATCTTTGAAATTTTTATTGAACTGCTTTTGATAGTAGAAATGAAATTTTTGCAAGACCTCTCTTATTGAGATATTCGAAATGAACCCAGACGGGACCTCAATATCAATCTCATTTGATTCGTTTTCATATTGTAATCTTATGTTTCGTTTTAAGAGTTGGCGAGACTCAGGTATGTTTTCTTTTGAAAGAGTATGTGTTGCTTGAGTATCTAGGTTCTCAAAAATTGAATTTAATTCTTGGATGTCCAAGTCATCTTCTTTTTTCTTGTAACGATAAATATGCTCGTTCATCAAATCTACTACTTCAAGACCGAATGCACTAGTCATTCCAGCAAAAGGAGGAACAATTACATTTTCAATCCCTAAAAATTCTGCAACAAGTCCAGCTGTCAATGGCCCTGAACCTCCGAATGCCATAAGAGAGAAATCTTGAGGGGATAATCCTTTTTTTACTGTTGTTTGTCTGATTGCATGTACTTGATTCCATGCGGTAATTTCTACTACACCAGCAGCCATTTCCATAGGGTCAATTTTAAAATGTTTAGCGAGGTTTCTCATTGCTTTCATAGCTAGAGCTTTGTTTAATTTTATTTCTCCCCCTGCTAAATGGAGTGGGCTTCTAGCTAAAACCAAATTTGCGTCCGTAACAGTAGGATTTTCACCTCCTTGTCCATAACAAACAGGTCCGGGATTAGCACCAGCACTTTGAGGTCCAACTTTCAACCTTTTTTCAGAATTCATCCAGGCAATTGAGCCACCTCCTGTCCCTATAGTTGTAATATCTATCATCGGAATTTTAAGAGAAAAACTACCGATTTTATGATTGGCAGACCTCTTTGCTTCACCTTCCTCTATAATTGCAATATCAGTAGAAGTTCCTCCACCATCAAGAGTTATTAGCTTGTCTATACCTGAGATTCTTCCTAGATAAGAAGCAGATAATGCTCCTGCAGCAGGTCCTGATAAAACTGTCGATATGGGTTTCTTAGAAATTTCTTCATTTGATGCAACTCCACCGTTGCTTTTCATTATGAGGAAAGGAATGTTTTTGTATTTATCCTCTATTTTCGACGAACTTTTACCTAGATAGCTTTTTACATGTGGTTTAATGAAAGAATCTAATAGAGTTGTAATTGCCCTGTCATATTCTCCGGGTTCCGGAGATACCAATGAAGAAATACTCAATTCGCATTCAGGGAACTCTTTTTCAAAAAGATCTCTTATTAACTTTTCATGAATAGAATTTGCATAAGAGTGAAGAAGACAAACCCCTACTGAAAAAACACCTAATTCCCTGAATTTTTTCGGTAAAATAGATATTTCTTTTTTTAAAACTGGATTTAAGATCTTTCCAGTAGAAGAGATTCTTTCGTTAACTTCAAGTATTCTTTCTGGCGGAACTAATGCTCTTAATGGTTCTTGAATTAACCTAGAGGTAAAGTTCGTGGAATCTATAAAATGCTCTTTTTGTGTAACGAGACCTATTTCAAGCAGATGTCTAAATCCAGATGTGATGATAAGTCCAAGGTTGTCAAATTTCTCTTCTAGAATTGCGTTTGTCGCAACCGTAGTCCCATGGTAGATGCCGGATATATCGTGGTCACGCATTTTTGTTTCTTTAAGTATTTTATCGATACCTTTCATCAACCCTAAACTAGGATCGGATGTTGTCGTGGGCGTTTTAGTGCTGATAATTTCACCCGTATCTGTTTTAACACCGACGATATCGGTAAAAGTACCACCTGTATCAATTCCAATTCTTAATTTTCGATTATTTTCAGTCATAATATTTTTCTTAAAAAGCAAAAAGAATCGCGGCAATAATTGCTAAAATGAGACCTGCAAATTTTTGCAAAGTTAAAGTTTCATTCAGGAATAAAAATGCAAGAAAAGCAGTTACTCCAGGATATAGTGCAGATAAAGCAATAACAGCAGTTATATTATTTTCTGAGTGAGATATTGCAGAAGTTAAAAAATACATTCCTAGTGCAGTAGAAATAGCAGCGCAAATTGGAAAAATATATGCAGAACTTAAAGTTGGAAAAGACGAACGAAATAACAGTACTCCAACAAGAGTGATGGGTAGTAAAGTAATTCCCATAAGTATCAAATGATTCATTGAGCCTAAACGTTCTTGTCCAATTTTCATAAACGTTCCCCAAATTCCAAAAAATAAAACAGTAAGTCCTACATAAATAAAAGTTAAAGAATTCAATATAAAATTCCTTCTCGTATGATGTTATTCATTAAATAACAAAAAAAGAAAGAGAATCTAACCTATTTCTCAAATATTCTCTATGGCGAATTATAGTTAATTAGGAAAGAGGGCCTTGTCGGGCCCTCTTTCAGGGAAACATTGAAAAGTATTAAATTATAATTATCTATTTCGGTCAAGAGTTTTATTTTATGTTAGAGTTCACAATTAACTTTTTTTGGCAATTATTTTTTTCTCTACTTCTATAGGTCTTGATATGAGTGTAATTTTTTATGCAGGTTCAGAGAAAATATACGATAAGATTCTAAAATCTGCATCGCCTTTGCAAAAAAACGCAATTAATGAAGCGAAAGCAATTCTTCAAGACTCATTGAAATGTAGAGATGCAATTTCGTTCTATAACAACGGGATTCCTGAACCACATTTTTCAGTAGTTAGACCAGATATCCAAAAAATTTCTGACTTTTTGCCATTTTATACGAATAAAAAGAATATAGTAGTTATTGGTAATGGAGGTTCAATACGTAATACGATTGCCTTTTATGATGCTCTTTTCAGAAATATTTCATCTAAAAGATTATTTTTTATTGATTCTCTTGAAGGAAACGGTGTATTTGGTGATTTGATATCAGAAAGTGCTGGTTTTTCTCCTTCAAATACTTTGATTATACCAATTAGTAAATCAGGTGACACTATTAATGTGGTAAAAGCATCCGAAGTCTTATTTGAGAAAGGATATCAATTTTTAGTTGTAACTGATAGCACAGATAGTAGTTTGTCAGATTTTGCAAATAGAAATTCTCTCTCGGTTCTTCCACATGCAGATCAAGTTGGAGGTCGTTTCTCGGCTGGACAGAATAATTCTCTTTTGCCAATTGCTCTTATTTTAGATCAAATTGATGAAATAGTTGAATTGGATAAATCATTCGAGGATGCTCATAAACAATTTTTGCCAGATGTAATATTAGATTTAAATCTTGCCAAAGCTCTTTCCTTAAGACTATACATTTTTGAAATTTTAGGATTTACTGAACTTTTTATTTTCGGATATGGCAAGTGTTTTCGTGGTTTAGGAGAACTCATAATTCAATTAGTCCATGAAAGTTATTGTAAAAAAGGGATGGGGCAAACTGTGATATATTCTGATGCTCCAGAGAGTCATCATCATACTAATCAACGTTTTTTTGATGGCAGAAAAAATATGTTGGGTTTAAGTATTCGTTTAGAGAACTCTAACAATAATATTTCTTTGTCTGATAGATTTAGTTGCAATGATTTTATCGATCTTGAACACAGTGTTTTGCTTGCCGAAACAGAAAGGTTTGAATGTCCTCATATGATTTTGTCGTTAGAAAATCTTTCTTATTCTGATGTGACAAGTATGATTTCTCTTTGGCAATGGACAGTTGTCTATAGTGGAATTCTTCGAGGAGTCAATCCTTTTGACCAACCAGCAGTTGAAAATAGTAAAAAAATAATGCAAAAACTTGTTTCGAGCGAAGGAAGTCCAGTGGAGAAATTCAGGAATACCGTTTCGAAACAGAATTGGTCAAAATCTAATTTTTTAGATAGGTTTTAAATTTCTATTGATTCTCCTGGTTCTAAAACGTTTATTTCTGTAGATAACCCTCTTTTCCTGACTTCTTCTTTGTAATGTTCGGCTGTTCCTGTAAGCAAAGGAAAGGTTCCAAAATGTATTGGAACTACTTTTTTTGCACAAAGAAGTTCCGTTGCAAGTGCTGCTTCTTTTCCGTCCATTGTAAATCTACTGCCGATAGGGAGTAGGCAAATATCCGGAGAATAGAGTTCAGAAATTATATTCATATCTCCAAAAACATTTGTATCTCCAGCATGGTAAAGGGTTTTTCCGTTTTCAAATTTCAAAATTATTCCGCAAGGTTCTCCAGAATATTGACCATTGTAACTGGAACTGTGCATAGCGTGAGTGAGTGTCACTTCCAAACCATCTAAATCAATGCTTCCTCCTTTTCCCATTGGAACTGCTTTATCTCCAAAATTTCCTTCATCGGACAGTAAATTTACTAGTTCATAAGGTCCAGCAACATTACAATTACTTGTATTGAAAACATTGACTACATCTGAAACATGATCAGCATGACCATGAGTCAGCACTATGAAATCAACATTTTCTGGTGTTTTATATTCTTCAGGACACCTCGGATTACCTGCAAGCCAAGGGTCAATATAAAACTTTTTCCCTTTGTGACTCTCTCCTAAAAATGTAGACTGTCCAAGAAAAGTAATTTTTGCACTCATTATTAGTATCTCCTACGTTAAGTTCATGATTTGATACATTAGATGTCTAAATAATTATTACTGATTTTAACTCATATTAATATTATTGTAATCGTAAGTCGATGTTTGCAAGATAATCTTTTGGCGTTAAATGTATTACTTTTTCGAGGTAAAACATTGAATTTTAATCAAAAAAACTATGATATTTCTGATCTGATAGTAAGAGATATGAAACAAAGAGATATTGCGAGTGTTCTAAATATTGAACGAGAAGTGTATCCATTTCCATGGTCAGAAAAAATTCTTGCTGATTTGTTTTATTTTGGTTTAGAAAGTGAAGTACATCATTCTACCGTTATTGATGGTGGAGATAAGAGTTCTATAATTCATGGCTATTCTTTTTGGCAAATGATTGTAGATGAGTGCTATATTTTAAACTTTGCGATTTCACAAAAATTTCAAAGGAATGGTTTGGGGAGTTTTTTTCTGGAAAAAATATTAGAAGAGGCTAATCAAATTGGTGCTCAGAGAGCAACTCTGGAGGTTCGAATAGGGAATAAACCCGCAATTGGACTTTATGAGAAATTTGGGTTTTCAGTTATAGCAATGCGAAAAGATTATTATGTTGATAATGGAAAAAAAGAGGATGCATTAATAATGTGGCTCCAGAACTTATGAAATCAATTTTCGAGGTAGGAGAAATATGCAATCTTTTCCCTTTTTAGATTTATTGTTTGTTGTCGTTATTTTCCTTCTTTTTTTAAGGGGTTCCCTAAAGGGTACAATAAAGGAGTTGCTTTCATTAGGTATAATGATTCTAGCTTTCTATTTAGGAACTTCTACGCAAGTTTATTTTCCTTCACTAAACTCATTATTTAGAACTTATGGTTTTGGAACAACTGCCTTAGGATGGACACTTTTTATTTTTCTTTGGTTCTTACAATCCTTAATTTTATTTGCGATTTTCAAATTCATCAATTTGAAAATTAAGGGATGTTTTAGTCGATTTTTAGGAGGAATCGTATGTACTGTGAAAGGATATATTTTTTTCTTCCTAATTTTCCCATTTTTATCAAATAGTAATACGTTAGATTTTAAATTTATGGTAAAA